>Ga0209773_10000116_pt1 | contig 22366 bp, 20 predicted proteins | sample BogFormECP14_OM1_FD_188244 | JGI IMG/M metagenome (GOLD analysis project Ga0209773, IMG submission 188244) | Bog forest soil microbial communities from Calvert Island, British Columbia, Canada - ECP14_OM1 (SPAdes) (version 2) | ecosystem: Environmental > Aquatic > Freshwater > Wetlands > Bog ... | reverse complement strand
CCAGCCGGCCTTTCTCTTGACACAACGAGCGGCGTGATTTCCGGCACACCCACAGTCGGCTCTCCGAATGCTACCTACGTCATCACAGCCAGCAACGCCGGCGGCAGCACCACCTTCAGTCTGTCGCTCAGCATTCTTCCCGCTTTTTCATTTGCTCTCAGCGCAAATAGCCTGACCTTCACCAATCAACTCGTTTCAACGACGAGCGCGGCACAACTGATCGGTCTTATGAACACGGGTAATGCTCCGTTTACCGTTAACAGCATTTCGATTCTGGGCTCGTCATTCGCTGAGACGAACACTTGCGGCACGGTGGCAGTGGGCAATACATGCTTTATCAGTGTGACATTTACGCCAACCGCTGCAGGCAATGTTTCTACAAGTCTTACGATTGCAACGAATTCCTCAGGCAGCACCAGCGTCGTTAATCTCTTTGGTGGCGGAGTGTCAGTGGGTATGTCTTTCGATCAGGCAATCGTTCCGGCAGGACAGAGTGCAACACTTTCCTGGTCGGCGCCAAGTGCCGGGTCCTGCACTGCTTCGGGCGCATGGACCGGGTCTAAGCCAGTCACCGGGTCCACGATTGTGACGACAAGTGCGGCAGGCTACTCTACCTACACTTTGACCTGCGGCGCTGCTTCCAACTCTGTCGTTTTAACGGCCTATGGACCAACACCCTCAGTGCAGGAACCAGCTAACAATGTGGGGCATCAGGAAGACTTTTATGTTGGGCCTCCCAACCAGATGGTGGCGTTGCAAACAACACTCATTGTTCCGCCACTTCCCCCTGTGCCCACACTATCGTACGCCGCTGTTTTCTTGTGGCCGGCATTAGGTCCAGCGTCCAACAGCGTCAACTTCCTGCCAATCAATGACGGCGTTCTCCAACCGGTGCTGTCCTGGGGCAACTCCTGCGCGCCAACACCACAGCCTACCGAATTTTCTTCGTGGTGGATCTCAGGGCAATATGTGAATACATTTGGGAGCGATCCCGGATACACAGGGTGTTTTTCCGGCAACGCAATAGTGGTCAATCCGGGGGACCTTTTACTGATCAACATATTCGAAGACCCTGCTACCGGTGTTTGGACACAGATCGTAACGGACGCGAATACCAACCAAAGCGTGTCCTTCTACGAAAATCTGCAAGGTCAAGGGCAGAACTGGGCATATTTTGCCGTCGAACAGTGGTACAACGCTATATTCAATTCACCTCTAATTTTCAAAAACACAATCATAACGTTCCAATCAACCGACAATGTGGGTTGGTGTTCGATCTCAAGTTCGCAAGGCGAAGTCAATGCATATGGGATAACTCCTCTTACGCCGCAAAACAATGCGACACAATGCTATGTCGACACGATTGTGACAACCACGCAATGATCTTGTTCACAGATCTTTTTGAGACAACTGGTCGGGAGTTCGAATCTCTCCGAGCACACCACTTCTCTGGCAAATCCACAAAAGCGCTAGATATGCAGGTCGCTATCCCTGTGTGAAAGGCTTGATGCGTCCGATGGCAATCGGGTCCTCGTGGAACTGGTCGCCCGGGCCGAATTGAAAGGCTGTCGGCCTTCCGGTTGCGTCTATGCGGAAGTGGATTGTGCCCTTGCCTACGCCATCGTGAAAGACTCCGTCGCTTTGCACGCGGGAGTCTTCGTAGTGCTTCACTGTCGAAGAATCGTAAGCTGGAATGCTCACTAGCTGTCCATTCAGAATTGATGGTGCTTCCGCGACGATGAAGACGTGCCCTGTGTCGCGATCCTTCTGCGGACCGCCAGGCAATGTCCATGCGATGATGTCGCCTCTCTGGACGTGCTGCAGTTGCTGAATCTGGTGCCAGCTACCGGGCGCGTCCAGTGGAAGAGAGTGGAAGTATTCGTAGTATTTGTAGGCGCGGGGTACGGGCCACCAGTCTTCCTTGGGAATCAGATCGAGGTGCCGCTTCGACACGCGCTCCAGAACATAGCTGACGTAATCGGAGCAGTCGACGTCATATGTGCCTGTGGCCTCGTCAATGTATGCCTTGTGCTGGTATTTCGTATGCCGAGCGTTCTCGATGATTCTTTCTGCCTCTTGACCAACGCGGTCATGCAGGGAGTTAGTTTCATCGACATGCGCCAGCGTGGCCGCTGCGGCATATGGGCCTACCCAGCAGCTGACGCCGGTAGTTAATGCATTCTTCAGAAATTCTCGCCTGTTCCAGGTCACACTTATCTCCCCACAGTAGTGACATGAAGGCTGCCGGCGTTTCGCATCCGCAGCTATAAGCCGGCAGAAAGGCGTCATTCTGACGATCAGCAGGAGGAAGAATCTCAGCGACGCTTCTTAAATCAACATCGTTGAGATTCTTCGCTTCGCTCAGAATGACGACATGACTGTGGCGACATACACAAAAGGCCGGCCACTTGGGCCGGCCCTGATTCTTACCCGATATTAGATATGGCAGCTGGCTAGGCCGCGCTTCTCTAGATACTTCTGGTGATACTCCTCGGCGCGCCAGAAGGACTGCGCTGGAACCACCTGCGTAGCGATTGGTTTGGAGAACTTCTTTTCCGCCGTCAGCTTCTCGATGACGCGCTTTGCCGCTGCTTCCTGCTTGGGCGAGTGGAAGAAGACGACCGAGCGGTACTGTGTGCCCCAGTCGGGGCCCTGGCGGTTGAGCTGCGTCGGATCGTGCAGCGAGAAGAACGCTTCGAGTAGATGCTCGTAGCTGACTTTCGTGGGATCGAAGGTCAGCTCGACGACTTCGGCGTGGCCGGTTCCGTCGGTGCACACGTCTTTGTAGGTGGGATTGTCGAGCTTGCCGCCTTCGTAGCCGACGGCGGTCTCAACGACGCCGGGAATCTGCCCGAAACTGACTTCCACTCCCCAGAAACAACCTGCTCCAAATGTTGCTTTTTCCATGAAAACCTCCGGATGCGGCCTGTGCGCATCCCTGAATTCTCTTTTTACAGATACCGATTAGATGTCCTGGACCTGCGTTCCGAACCATAACTGTTAAACCGGGTTCGCGACGTAGGAGGCCAGGATTTCGGCCACTTCCGTATGGCCCCGCTCGCGGGCGTAGTCGGCGGGTGATTTGCCGCGGTCGCAGACGCAATCATGTCGGGCGCCATGTTCAAGAAGCAGTAGAACAAGGTCTTTCCGGCCTGCGGCGGCAGCCTGCAGCAGCGGCGTGTATCCGCCATGCTGGGTTGCATTTACGTCGGCGCCGCATTCAAGAAGGGCACGAACGACATCCAGAGAATGATTGAGCGCGATGCAGGCGTGCAGCGGCTGGTTGCGCAGCGGGTTGTGCGAGAACTGGTGGACGTGCGCGCCGTGTTCGAGCAGCAGCGTTACCGGTTCAGCACAGGCGAAGGCGGCGGCTAGGTGAAGCGGCGTCCATCCGTCTGCGGAAATGGCGCGGGCGGACAGGGCGTCTTCGGCGATGAGATGGTGGAGGCGTGTGCAATCGCCGACGGCAGCGGCCTCGAAGATGTCCAGGTCGTTCAGGTGCGTCAGCAGGAAGTCACGGATTACCGGTTGCTGCGTGTAGACGGCGAGCATCAGCGCGGAAATCCCCTGCGCGTCGCGTGATTTCGCAACCGACGGCTGCGCCTCGACCGCTTCGGCGATTTCGGCGGTTTTCCCCTGACGGATGAGGTCGAAGAAATGCTGGCTCATGGGGCGAGTATAGCTCCGGCGGCCGGCAATTTCAGCCCACAGAAGCTTTTGAACTTATCTCCCGTCTTCGTCATCTTTCATCAATGTGCGTCTGTAATAATTCGACGCCAAGGAGAAATTCGCATGCAGGGAAGATATGTGCAGGTAGCCAAGGGTGGTGCGCCATTGGAGATCGTGATGCGGGATGTTCCAGAGCCGAAAACCCGGGAGGTGCGGGTCCGCATCGAGGCGTGCGGGGTTTGTCATAGCGATTCGGTCACGGTTCAGGGCCTTTTTCCGTTTATCACTTATCCGCGAGTGCCGGGGCATGAGGTGATCGGCGTTATCGATGCGGTGGGTGAAGGCGTTGTGCCGTGGAAGACCGGGCAGCGCGTTGGCGTAGGCTGGTATGGTGGCCATTGCGGCCATTGCGAACCATGTCGTCGCGGCGATCTGGTAGCTTGCCAGAATGCGCTGGTTCCGGGCGTGACCTATGACGGTGGTTATGCCGATTACATCGTCGTTCCGGCAGAGGCTCTGGCGGCAGTTCCCGATTCTCTCAAGAGCGCCGAGGCTTCGCCCCTGCTTTGTGCCGGAATCACAACCTTTAATGCGCTGCGCAATACCGGCGCGAGGCCGCCGGCTACGGTTGCCGTTCTTGGCCTGGGCGGTCTCGGGCATCTGGGCGTGCAGTTTGCGGCGAAGATGGGTTTCAATACGGTCGCGATTGCGCGCGGGGCCGATAAGGCGAAGTTCGCGCACGAACTGGGTGCGCGGCACTACATCGACAGCACGAGCGAGGACGTATCCGAGGCGCTCAAGAAGCTGGGCGGCGCGAGAGTGGTTCTCTCTACGGTGACCGACTCGGATGCTATGTCAGCGGCGGTCGGCGGTCTCGGCCACGCGGGCGAGTTTGTCCTGCTTGGCGTCTCGGGCAAACCGATTGAGGTGGCCACGATCCCGCTGATCCTGCAGCGGCAGTCAGTCACTGGCTGGCCGAGCGGTACTTCCATCGACTCAGAGGACACGCTCAAGTTCAGCGAGATGATGGGAGTGCTGCCGCTGATCGAGAAGTATCCGCTGGATAAAGCGCCGGAAGCCTACGAGCGCATGATGAGCGGGAAGGCGCGCTTCAGGGTGGTGCTGGAGACCGGGGCATAACCCCTGCGGGCGGGTGCTCTTTTCTATATTTTTCAAGAACTCAGGACGGGGATCTCCCCTCCTGAGTTCTTTCGCGCTTTTGAACCACACAACGACTAGCTGATGGCTTTCACCGCGATTTCATATTTAAAGTTATCCGGATCGAACGGGTCGACTCGTCCGTCTGAAGTTTCGGCCTGCGGATACATGAAGTACACCAGCGGTTTGCCGGCAGATCCGGGCAGGTCTACGTCATGAGCGTAGTTGTAGGCCATCCAATTCATCTCCCATGAACCGAATAAATGTTCGCGGGCCCGCTCCACGATCGGATCGGTTAATGGAAGATTTCCAGGTGGTTCTTCCAAAGCTACTTTCCGGACATCGGCCGGATCCACAGGCACCCATCCATGCTCGCGCAGGTAAACTTCGGCGCGACAGTGCTGTCCCTTCGTTGCTTTATCGGTGGCCACGCCGAGGCTCTTGTAGCTCTGCTCTGATTTCGCGATCCGCAATCCATAGACATGCCGCGCCGGCAGGCCCACCGAGCGGGCCAGGCCGACATACAGAGCGTTCAAGTCGGCGCATTTGCCGCCCATGTCGCCGGACTCCAGCATGAAGCGAATGTCGCCACGGCCACAGCCGCGGATTTTCGGATCGCGGAAGGTGTTTTCGATGACCCACTCGTAAATGGCCCGCGCCTTTTCGGTGTCGGTGGTCGCGCCGGCGGTCGCCTTCAGCGCAGTCTGCTTGACGATGCCGTCGGTCGGCACATATCGGCTGGGCTGCAGGAAGTAGTTCAACTCAGCCTGTGAAATGGGCGGCGTTGTTTCCCGAGACGACAAATCGACCGTGTAGTTCTTCAGGGAAACGCGGCTGGTCATCGTCAGCACCGGCTTGACGTTTGTGGGGTAGGTCGCGGAGACGATCCCGAGGACATTTTGCTCGTCCTTGCTCAGCTTTGCCTTTCCATCGTCTGCTGTGAACTCGGCAGAAAGCGTCTTTTGATAAGGCGTGTTGCGGATCAGCGGCGACGGCAGCCAGATGTGACTGACACCGTCAGGCTTCAGCAACTCAACCCTGGTGACGACATCGAACGTTCGCCATTCGCCTGCCGATGGGGTATCCGCCAGAGCCGGCATCGCCCGGGAGAGAGCCCAACCAGCACAGATGGAGCTATTCGCTCGCAGGAAATCTCGCCGATTCATCATTCGCCTCGAAAAATGGGTGGGAGACCAGCGCCCGGTTCAAACTAGACAAATTCCGCTCAAAGCGCGGAATCGATGCTCAACACTGTCACTGCGGTTGCAAGGAACATCATAGCCGCATGTCTGTTGCGCCTGCCTCCACCTGATGGATGAAGTTGATGCACACCGAGTGGTGGAGACTCGCGCACCGAGTAATCCGCGTTCCAGGAAGATTGCCGATTGCGTCTGTGGATGATGATGTATGCTTTCCTGCAACGCTCACAGCGTTCCCCAATGAATCGTTGGCCAGGGCCGACGACCCCCAGTGCCCTTAGCATCGTTCAGTCACCATTGGACTTCGCTGGATTGGAGCTCCATTGCCAATGCTTATCCACAAGAATGTACGCCAATTGGCCTATGTGGCCGCATTTTGTCTTTTTTGCGCGGCTCCGCTCTTCTCAAGCGCCCAGGAACAGCCGCACCGAGGCTACTATCGCTACCCGGCCATCCATGGGGACACGATCATCTTCACCTCCGAGGGAGACTTATGGTCTGTGAATGCCCAGGGTGGCTCTGCGCGGCGGGTGACTTCAAACACCGGGTATGAGTGGAGGACGACCATCTCTCCGGATGGGCAGACGGTCGCCTTCCTGGCAGAGTATGAGGGCCCGCCTGAGGTCTATACGATGCCGGTCAATGGGGGATTACCGCAGCGCCGGACATGGGATGGCGACGCGCGTCCGCAAGGATGGACGCCCGATGGGCGGCTAGTGGTGTCGACACAACGCTATTCGACGTTGCCGGATCCCAAGCTTGTCCTGCTTGATAGCCATGGTGGAAGACGTCACAGGCCCCTGTAGTCGGCATCGCGGACAACGTGGCGGTGACAGAGTTTTCTAATGCCGGGCGTTCCACTCTTCGGCGGTGATTTCCCATATTTCGGCGGGGTAGCGGCCTGAGACGAAGTCCCGCTCCTCGGTGCGAACCATGCGCATGCCCTGCTTCTCGGAGATGCGGCGGGAACCGGCGTTCGGGATGGCTTTGGGCACACGCAGGACGGGCATTTTGAGCGTGTTAAACCAGAAATCGGTGACGGTTTCGCAGGCCTCGGTCATCAGACCTTGTCTCTGGTGCTCCGGGGCGATCCAGAAGCCGCGGTTGTTTTCGCCACAGTGGAGGCTGATGCAACCGATGATCTGGTCCGGCGCCGATTTAAGCCGGAGCGACCAGCCCCAGGCCTCGCCGCGTTCCATAGAGGGGAGCATTTGGTCACGGCTGTATGTCAATACGCCGTCGGGTGGGAAAGGCCAGGGAACGACATTGGCGAGGTATTTCACGATCTCCCATTGCGGGAAGATGCGCTGGATCTGTTCGACGTCGTCGAGGGTGCGCGGCAGGAGGAACAGGCGCGGGGTCTCCAGAAGCGGAGTCATGGATTTGGTTTTTTCTCAGGCGCGGAATGGGCGAGCAAGCGTGCCCTCGCTTAAGGGACCGCAAGTTGTTCCGGCGCTACTCTTTAAAGTGGACCGGCGGGCCGCTGACGCGCTTGCCGTGCAGGTCGACGTCTACCTCAACGCGGTCGGCGATCTTGATGAAGGGAATGCCGCTATTCATCCCGTAGTCCTTTCGGTCAAAGGCCATTGTTCCCTTAATTGAGCCTTCACCTGTTCCCTTGCCGGTGATGGTCATTGTCAGGGTCTCGGGTTTGGAAACGCCGCGTATGGTAAACGTACCCGGTATATCGAGAGTGTTTGGACCAGTCTGTACAATTTTCGTCGATTTGAATGTGATCAGCGGATTGTGCTCGGCGTCGAAGAAGTCTTTACCCTTCAGCTTGCCGTCCTTCATGCCGCTTCCGGTATCCACGCTCGCCGCCTGGATTTCGATGTCCAGAGCACCCGCCGTGGCATCAGGAGATGAGAACTTCACGGTTGCGGTCCACTTGTCGAAGGTGCCATCTATCGCGACCGAGGCCTTCACATCGAACTTGATGGTGCTGTCTTGCTGCGTAATTACGAAAACAGGCACTTGCGCTTGACTGAGTGATGGCAGCAGGGCGGACGCTACGAGACAAAAAATCGCTAATCGCATAGTGCGGCGAGTGTGAACCCTTTCCCGCCCAATGTCAATCTTAACGTTGAGGTTGTAGCCCTAATTTAATCAATGGTTAAGGCCCGGGCATTGCTCACCCAGGGCCTCAAACGTGGCTTGAACTACCATACGACGCAACGGTCTTTTTCAGGGCGAACCATCGCTGAGCCGGGCTTACAGCTAAAGGCCTCGGCGAACGGCGGGAAGTTCGAGAGCGGTCCCAGGACGCGATACTTGGCAACGGGGTGCGGATCGCCCTGGACCATCAGCTTCTGGGTTTCCGGACGGGTTTCGTCGCCACGAAATTGACCCCAGGCGATGAAGAACTGCTGGTCCGGGGTGAAGCCATCGATGGTGGGTGCGGGCGGCTTGCCTTGCTGCGACTTCTGAAAGGCGAGGAAGGCGATTTTTACGCCACCAAGATCGCCGATGCTCTCACCCAGAACGAGCTTGCCGTTGATGTGAATGTCGCCGTCGATGGTGTAGCTGTCGAACTGGCGTACGACGCAGGAGGTTTTCTCCTGGAAGCGCTTGAGGTCCTCGGGACTCCACCAATTCTGCAGCCGCCCCTCAGCGTCGAACTGCGCGCCTTGATCGTCGAAGCCGTGACTGATCTCATGACCGATGACGACGCCGATTGCGCCGTAGTTCACGGCGTCGGTTACGTTGACGCTGAAGGCCGGGGGTTGCAGGATGCCCGCCGGGAAGACGATCTCATTCAGCTGGGGGTTGTAGTAGGCGTTTGAGGTCGGCGGAGTCATTCCCCAGAGATTCCGGTCGAGGGGCTTGCCTATCTTTGCGCGATCGTCGGCGATCCGGAATTGCGTGGTGGCGAGCACGTCGTGGAAGTAGTCGTCTCGTGAGATGGAGATGCTGGAATAGTCCTTCCACTTGTCCGGGTAGCCAACTTTGACGTTCAGCGTCGAAAGTTTTTCGATGGCCTTCTGCTTCGTTTCCGCGGTCATCCAGTCCGCGCTTTTAATGGTGTCGTGCATGGCGGCGACGATGTTGGTCACCATTGCTGTAGCCCGGGCCTTCGCCTCGGGCGGGAAGTAGCGCTTGACGTACTCCTGCCCAAGGGCCTCGCCGAGTGCGTTATCGGTCTGCTCGGCGCAACGCGTGGGGCGGGGTTTCAGCTCGCCTACTCCGGCGAGCTGCTTCTGGTAGAAGTCGAAGCTGGCGTTCTCGAAAGGACTGGAGAGTTTTGCGGCATAGGTGTTGAGAACCTGCCAGCGGAGGTAGGTCTTCCAGTCAGGAATGCTGGTGGTGGCGAACTGACGCTCCACCTCTTTCATGAAGCCGGGCTGGTCAACGTTCAGATCTGCGGGAGTCAGCTTTGCCTCGCGATAGTAAGCGGCCCAGTCGAAGTGTGGCGTCAGCTGCTGCAGTTGAGCGAAGGTCATTTTGTGGTCGGAAACGTTGGGGTCGCGGAGCGTTACGTTGTCGAGCGTTGCCTTTGCCAGTGCGGTCTCGAAGGTCATTACGGTTTCGGCGGACGCTTTTGCGTCCGTGGGAGAGGAGTCGGCGAGTTCGAAGAGTTTCGCAACATATAGAAGGTAGCCGGCGCGCGCATCGGCAAAGCGCTGCTCCGGTTTCAGGTAGTAATCGCGGTCCGGTAGTCCCAGGCCACCTGCGCCTACGTCGGCGATGACATTCTGCGGCGCGTGAACATCGGGCGACGAAGTGAGGTTGAAGGGTACCTGGACACCGTTCGTCTGCAGGGCGATGACGACCGTCTGGACATCGGCCAGATTCTTTATCGAGGCGACCTGGTCGAGCAGCAGCAGCAGCGGTTTGGAACCGGCCGCATCGATCGTTTTCTGATTGGTGCAGGCGACGTAGAAGTCTCCCGCGAGCTGGGCGGGCGTGCCCTTCGCGGCTGGGTGGCTGGAGATGTCGTCGAGGACGATGCGCAGCTGGTCCTTATTGGTTTCGCCTGCCTGCCATCGGCGGCTCCATCGATCCATGGAGTTTGGAATGGGATTTTGCGCGCGCCAGGTTCCGTTGGAGAAGTCGTAGAAGTCGGTGCAGGGATCCGCCTTTCGATCGAGGTCGGAGACTTCGATTCCGTTGAGCTTTGTCGACTGACCTAGGCTAGCGGTGGCAACATACAGAAAACACAGGGGTAAAAGTGACTGCAAATGCTTTTTCTTCACGCAGCGATCCTCGCGAGTCCGCAAAATATGGGGGGATTATCAGCAGATATTGAATAGATCACGAGGATGGAGGGTCGGGCAATTCGAAAGTGATTTGGACTCGCTTCGCTTGGGCTGCCCCGGCATGTGCATTGCAGTGAATCTCAAATGGTGTAAAATGTAGATATGTTTCTACATTGGGTGACGTAATGGCTATCACAACACTTTCCAGCCGGGAATTCAACCAGGATACGGGCAAGGCCAAGAAGGCCGCGGGAAGCGGACCAGTGTTCATTACTGATCGCGGTCGTCCTTCGCATGTGCTTCTCTCGATTGAGGAGTACGAGAAGATCACGGGCAAGGGGGAGAGCATTGCGGAGTTGCTGGCGATGCCGTATGCGGATGACGTTGAATTTGAGCCGCCCCGGATAGGCGGGAATCTTCATCGGCCTGTGGATCTGTCGTAATGTATCTGCTGGACACGAATGTTGTCTCCGAACTACGCAGGGCGAAAACAGGCAAAGCCGATCGGAACGTCCTGTCCTGGGCAAAGAGCGTCGCCGCCAGCCGATTATTTTTGTCGGTGATTTCAGTGCTGGAACTGGAGATCGGAATTCTGCTGATCGAACGCCGAGATGCCCATCAAGGTGCGTTGCTCCGCTCGTGGATGGAGGAGAATGTTTTGCCCACCTTCGACGGAAGGATTCTGGCTGTCGATATGTCTGTCGCGCAGCGCTGTGCGGCGCTTCATGTACCCGATCCGCGTTCTGACAGGGATGCTCTCATTGCCGCGACTGCTTTGGTGCATGGAATGACCGTGGTTACGCGGAATACGGGTGATTTTGAGTCGACTGGGGTGGCGGTGCTGAATCCATGGCTGGGATAAAAGACCCAGGTTAGCTTCGCGAACTTGGGGCACCCGTCTTTGACGCGCGATTCCATTGAGATCGAGCTATGGCTCACCAGGTACCGATCCGTAATACGGCGCCAGTGGTGATACGAAACGTATCTTGTGGGTGGATCATGGCGACGTCTCCCATCCAGGCGTGGGTGTACTCAACATTCAGGAGTCGCCAGGCGAAGGGGCGTGCAACCACTACATCGAAGCCACCTCCGAAGCCGAGGGCAGGACCATTAGTTGCGACTTCGACCGACCAGTCGCTGCGCTTTGGGTAATGCGGCAAAGTTCCCTTGCCATCGTTCCATTCGGCCATCAATTTCTTTCGCAGGGGAAGATCGTCGGTTTCGTACGTCACCTTCTTGCCGCCGAACATGATCTGCGCATAGGGGGAAACGCGATGCGCGGCCAGGGGAGTCCAGCGCAATCCGCCGCCATAAAACAGAGAGTCGGCGCTTTGATTGGCAGACGGCATGTGCATGATGAGGCATCCGCTCACCTCGGCGACAAGTTGGAAGCTCGGGTTTATACGAGACGCTCCGGAACCGCCGCCGCCGACACAGCTATGGCCGGTTCCAAGCAAATTTTCGTAAACTGGAAAGGCCGTCAACTCGATGTCGGCTTCCTTCGGATACTCATGGTCGTCTTCGGGCTGAGCCAGACGTACATATTCGAAGGGCTTCTCGCCGCCTGCCTTGTATTCCGCAATGAGTTCTTTCCGAATGCGATACTCATCTGCGTTCACGCCAATGCGGTCTTCCCGATGCCATGGCAATTTAAACGCCATAACGTTTGCGAATGAGCGGCCGGGATTGAGGAAGGTTCGGGCCAGTGCGATATAAATTCCGTTATAGGTTCTATTCTCCAGCCCCATGATCAGATATCGGTCTGCGGCGTCTTCGCCGATCATTTCGACTGTGCCGAGCGTGGGCGTGTCGGCGAGGGTGATGAAGCCGGGTGAGGCATGCAGCATGACGTTGCCGATCGAGGCCTCGCTGGCCGGGCCGATCTTCCATTGCGTGTGCCAGATGGCCGAGTACGCGAGCGAATGCAATAGGCTCATGTAGTACTCGCGGCCATCGCCCCATTGGACCTTACTGTACCTGGGATCATTTTGGCGCTCGATATAGCCGAAGATGGAGCCCTCGATCGTGTGGCCAATATATGGGGCCATGAAGCGGTCGCTGTCGCTCCAGCCGCGCAGTTCACTTACGGAATCGAGGTAATGTGTAAGCCAGTGTCCATTCAATGTGTCGCGGGTTCCGGGCTCGGTCCAGATATTGAAGCTGTGCATGATGCCGGTGTAAAGAAGCGACTCCTGGATGGCGGCTTTCCACTTTACGTTGGTGTCAGGGGGTTGCTGGCGTGAAGACTGAACGATTGCAGCTGAATCCAGTGTGCCGGACGATACTTTGCTGGGACTGTCGGGAAGGCTGTCGACCTTGAGATCTGCATACCGGTAGGAACGAAGCGACGGATCGAAACCGGAAGTCAGCGTTCCATACCGGCCGTCAAAATGGAACCGATAAGGTTCGTGCCGCGGCGCGCTCGGTTCGGCACCGGGTAGAACCTGTCCTTTGGCGCAAGGCGAGGGGACCAAGACGGCGAGAACGCACCATAGGACGGTCCCGCCGATCCACATCGAGAGTTGGATTTCTTTTCGCATACCAAAGTTCTCAGCAACGCTCAATCGAGCGAGGAAGGTTGGATGACTGCAAAATCCTAAGTTTCGGTGGCCGGCCAGATCGGGCACGTTATCATCTGGCAAAACAGTGTTGTTAAACTGGTATACGCAAATCCTGCAATCGGGGTTGCGAAGACGGCAAGTATTAATGCCCGACTACCGTCATTTTCACAGCAATTGCCTCATGGCGAACACTGTCAGTTGTGTCAGTGTGACCGAAAGAAGAAGAGCTGCCAAGTGGTACAAAGTCTCATTGACTATGGGGCAAAAATCCCGTATTCTAGAATCCTTGCGCAGTTCCGCGTCTGCCTGTCCGTATGTCTGCGACCATCTCGCAGATTGACTGGGCGCCGAACCCGGAAAACCCCAATCGGTTGAGCCTGCGCCAACCTCACGCGTAAAAGAAGTTCCGCCGTGGGTAAGTTTTGAATCCGCGCTGTGATTTGCGCGGGCAGATTGCGTTTGAACGCAAGTTTTTGCTGGAGATAGAGAAGATGTCGACGTACATTCCTAGCGCGCACGAGATTGACCGCAAATGGTTCGTGGTAGACGCGAGCGGCAAGACCCTTGGCCGTCTTGCGACCGAAGCGGCCAGCGTGCTGAGCGGTAAGAGAAACCCCAAATATGTGCCCTATATCGATATGGGCGATCACGTCATTGTGATCAACGCCGAGAAGGTTCGGCTGACCGGCCTTAAGAGCCAGCAGAAGCTTTATCGCCGCTATACGGGCTTCCCCGGTGGCCTGCGCGAAGAGTCTTTTGTTCGCCTGCTCGAGCGCAAGCCGGAAAAGATTGTGGAAGAGGCGATCCTGGGCATGCTGCCCAAGACCAAGATGGGCCGCAAGATGGGCTCGAAGCTGAACGTCTATCGCGGCGACCAGCATCCCCATCAGGCACAGAAGCCCCAGCCTCTGGAAGTAAAGGCATAACAGGTTTTCGGCCAGATTAAGGCTGGCAAAAGGATAAGCATGGCAGATTTGGTTCAGTATTACGGAACGGGACGCCGCAAGTCGGCGATTGCCCGCGTCTTTCTGCGCCCCGGCAGCGGCGTGTTCAAGGTCAACGGCAAGGCCTATGAGACCTACTTCGTCACCGAACAGCAGCGTGTTTCCGCGAAGCGTCCGCTGGCTCTGACCGAGACCACGGCGAGCTTCGACGTGATTACGCGTGTCGCCGGCGGCGGCGTGAATGCGCAGGCCGATGCGGTGAAGATGGGCATTGCCCGCGCCCTGCTTGAGTTCAACGCTGAACTGCGCAAGACGCTGAAGAGCGACGGACTGCTGACTCGTGACGCGCGCGCCAAGGAGCGCAAGAAGTACGGTCAGAAGGGCGCTCGTAAGCGGTTCCAGTTCTCGAAGCGCTAGTTTTCTTGGGATCCCACCCTGTCGCAAACTGCGCGACAGGATGGGGCACCCGGAGTTAGCTGCTGCATAAGAGTTTAAGTAGTTAAATCTTCCCAAATAGGGGAATCAATTCCGGCGACCTTAACCATTGCCGGGATGCAATCCACGAAGGAGGCTGTTTGGCCACGATCACCATGAAGGAGCTGCTCGAAGCGGGAGTTCACTTCGGGCACCAGACGAAGCGCTGGGACCCTCGCATGAAGGAATACATCTTCGGCGAGCGCAACGGCATTTACATCATTGACTTGCAGAAGACCCTGAAGATGTTCAAGGACGCGTCGAAGTATGTGACCGACCTGACCGCCCAGGGCAAAGTGATTCTGTTTGTCGGCACCAAGCGCCAGGCACAAGACGCGATCGCTGAAGAGGCGACTCGCGCCGGGATGTTCTACATCAACAACCGCTGGCTGGGTGGGCTGCTGACCAACTGGGTGACGGTGCAGAAGTCAGTGAAGCGCCTTCAGGAACTGGATGAGATGGCCACCGACGGCCGCTACGAACTGCTGACGAAGAAGGAAGTGATTCGCCTGGAGCGGGAGCGCAAGCACCTGCAGGCGAACCTCGCCGGCATCAAGAACATGAAGCGGCTGCCCGATGCGCTCTTCGTGATCGACTCGAACAACGAAGCGATTGCCGTGAAGGAAGCTCGCAAGCTGGGTATCCCGGTTGTCGCCGTTGTTGACACGAACTGCGACCCGACGGTAGTTGACTACGTGATCCCGGGCAACGATGACGCGCTGCGCGCAATCCGCCTCTTCGCTTCGAAGATTGCCGATTCGGCGGTTGAAGGCGTTCACATGGCCGGTGACAAGCAAATTGCCGAAGTGGCTGGCGTCACTGCCGATGGCGCAGCTGGCGATGTCGAAGCCGGGTCGGTCGAAGGCATTCAGGCTGGTGCTCTCGAGTCTCCAGAAGAGGAAGTTGACCTGGAAGCGGCTCTGGGCGGAGTGATCCGCAAGGCTCCGGTTGCGGTCAGCACACTGGATGATGCCGAGGCAGCCGAAAGCAGCTTCTAAGACGTAAGACGGCTTACATCGATTCGATGCAGGCTGCGAAAGTATTCTTCCGGAAGCGTGGCTGCAGTTCTGATCAGGCCACGCTTTCGTTGTGTTTAGGGTTGATTGCCGCGTAACGCGTGCGTGTTATAGAAGGGAATTGGAAAAGGAATGTCGACTGTGAGTGAAAAGATTGATGCAAAGCTGGTGAAGGAGCTGCGCGAGAAGTCCGGCGCCCCGATGGGCGATTGCCTGAAGGCGCTGCAGGAGTCGAAGGGCGACATGGAAGAGGCTTTCGTGATCCTGCGCAAGCGCGGCATGGCCTCGGCGCAGAAGAAGGCTTCGCGCACCACGAACGAGGGCGCGGTGGGCACCTACATCCACGCCGGCGGCAAGATCGGCGTGCTGGTGGAAGTGAACTGCGAGAGCGATTTCGTTGCCCGCACGACAGACTTCCAGGAACTGCTGAAGGACATCGCGATGCACATTGCCGCGACCGATCCCCGCTACATCCGCGCTGAGGACGTAACGGCGGAGGACCTGGAGCGCGAGAAGGACATTTTCCGCGCGCAAGCGGCTGCGACGGGCAAGCCCGCTCCGGTGATCGAGAAGATCGTGGAGGGCAAGATGAGCAAGTTCTACGAGGAAGTCTGCCTGCTCGATCAGCCGTTCATCAAGGAGCAGACGGTTTCGATCAAGGACCTGATTGCGCAGAAGGTCGCCAAGCTGGGTGAGAACATCACCGTTCGCCGCTTCGCTCGTTTCAAGGTCGGCGATCCCAACTGGACCGTTGCTCAGACGAAGACTGTCACGGAAGAAGCGCAGTCGTAAGCTATTCGATTTTTGCAAGACATGAAGGCCCGGCGTTTGCTGGGCCTTTTCTTTATGCGTGGCTACCTAGTGGTTCTGCTTCTGTTTGAAATAGAGAATTAGCTCCAGATCATGCTGGGCGGCTGCGTAGTTTCCGCCGCTCTTCTTCACAATCTCAATCGCACGGCGCTGGAAAAACTCAGCGGCGTCGAGTTCGCGTTCGAACATCAGGATGCTGCCGAGGCCGTTGAGGGCGCTTGGATCGCGAGGATCGACGCAAAGCGCTTCGAAGAAATAGCGTTCGGCCTGTTGCAGCAGAGGGTCCTTTGGCGCGCGGCCTGCCTGGATCGCGTCCCAGTGCGTGAACATGTAGTTGTTTTTGCACTGATAGCCGGAGAGATTCAGGACCATCAGATCAAACGGTGCCATTTCTCTGAGGCTGCCGAGGGCGCTCTCGACGGACTTGTGCGCTTCTTCGGCTTTCTCGAAATCTTCTGTCATCGCCTGCACAACGGCGATCTGGGCGCCCCCAATTCCGTTGACGAGCGACTCAACCAGCGATGTGCGGCTGTTCAACAACGGCGCCGGCTTGTTGGCGCTGTCAGGAGCCGCGGATACGGCGCGCGACAGCTTTGCGCCAATGTCCGCGTGATCGCGTTTCATGCTGAGGTACGCAGAGGTTGCAAGGAACTGCGGCAACGGCGTTGCGTCGAGCACGTAAGGAATGATGAAGCTGTCGAGATGAAAAGCGGTGAACATCTCGGCCATGACCCAGCGCGACTTCGCTGCCGATTCAGACCAGAGCAGGACCAGCACGCGGCTCTTGCGCATGGCAGCCTGCAGAGCATCACGCAGCAGGCCGCCAAAGGCCAGATCAGAATGATCGACCCAGGGTTTGAGGCGATGAGCCCGAAGCGATTCTTCCAACTCGGAAGCTATGGCCGAGTCCTGAGAAGCGTGGCTGAGAAAAGCATCGAAGACGCGGTTCTTGCTGGAAACTGCTGCTTTCATGGCGGTGAGCCTTTCGTCCTCTGTCACCGCGTATCCATCGCTAGAGGCTGGAATGTTGTCGAGTGTACGCCAGTTATGGCGAACATTCTCTTACAGAATAGTGACGCTGACCCGGTAAGAGTGTCAGCGTCTGGATTGCGACTTTGCAGTCACGTCAATCACTACAGCATCAGGACTGGTCCACGCCTGCGCTCCTTCGTGCGTGAGTTGGTGTGAGGCGTCGTTCCAATGCAGGCGGGTGATCTTTGCGTCGCCCTTTTCATAGGCATAGGTATTGCCGTCATCCTGAAAGAGTGTGAAGTCAGCGTCGGCTCCGGGGTAGATGCGAACCTTAGCGATCTGTTGCGGCTGGCCGGTGTTCTCGATGTAGGAGCCGGTTGGGATGATCGATCCTGCGCGAACGAAGAGCGGAATGGTATCGATCGGCGCGTTGACGGTGACGGTTTGGCCGCCTTTTACGTGTTCGTTCGTCCAGTAGTTGTACCAGTCGGCGCCCGCGGGCAGATAGACTTTGCGGCTGGTCATGCCTTGTTCTGTAACGGGTGCGACGAGAAATGCCGGGCCGAGCATGTACTCGTCTCGAATGTCAGTGACGTTCGGGTCCCTGGGGAAATCCATGAAGAGGGCGCGCATGAAGGGCGCGCCGCTCTGGTAGGTCTGGTAGCCAAGCGAGTAGATATAGGGCAGCAACTCGTATCGTAGCTTGAGGTATTTTTCGAGGATCGGCTCAGCCTGTTTTCCGTAGGACCAGACTTCGTTGTAGCGGCGGCTTCCGTGCGTGCGCATGATGGGCAGAAACGTCGCGTACTCGAACCAGCGCGTGTAGAGCTCAGGAAAGTCGTCGTAGCCGCCGACGTTATCGCGAACATCCGACGGATCGATCAGCGGTGGGTGCGCTGGATGATGGACAGCAGGCAACGGCTGCCAGCCGCCGGTATCATTGCTCCAATATGTGAGCCCGGAAGCGGCGAAGTCGAGTCCCGTTGGTACCTGGCGCTTGAATGCGTCCCATGTTGCCGTGATATCTGATGACCAGAAGATGGCGCTGTTTCTTTGCGCGCCAAGATACGCGTCGCGCGAAAGAACCAACGCGCGGTGCGGCGTGTCGCGGCGGAAGCCATCAGCGAGTGTTCCCGTGTGGAAGAGCGGATAAGTGTTGAAGAACTGGGTGCCGGGGCCGATGCTCAGGTAGCTGCCATTCGGGGGCAGATCGGGCTCGGTTTCGTCGGCCCAGATTGAGTCGAAGCCTTTGCTCAGGATGTTTTCCTTAATCGTGTTCCAGTACCACTGCGCGGCGTCGGGGTTCGTCGTGTCGATGTCGGAACCGGCTTTGTCATAGGGCAGGCCGTTGGTCGGCGTGCCGTCGGCGAGATGCTCGAACCAGCCCTTCTGCTGCACGAAGTCGTAATACCGAGAGCCATGTTCAAAGCGCGGCCACACGCTGATCATCGTCTGGAAGCCCATCTGATGCAGTTGCTGGTTCATTGCGGTCGGATCGGGCCAAAGATCGGGCACGAAGTCCATCTGCCCCATCTTCGAGTAGTAGAGCCAGTCGACCACGATGACATCGGCGGGCAGATGCCGGTCGCGATAGCCCTTCGCGACGGCCATGACCTCTGCCTGCGAGCGGTAACGCTGCTTGCACTGGATGTATCCGTAGGCGGCTTTGGGCAGGAGTGGTGTCGCTCCGGTCAGAAGGCGGTAGCCCGCGTAAATCTCGTCCGTTGTCCTCCCCGCGATGAGAAAGAACGAAACCCGATTACCTACTTCCGAGATCCAGCTGGTGCGCTCGTTGAAGTGCGGCGCGATGGTGGTCTTTGAAGGATTGTCCCAGACGATGCCGTAGCCGTAATTTGTAACCATGAAAGGCACACATACGCTTTGGCCACCGGGAGCATTGTAGTCGTGCCAGCAGTGCACGACGTGGCCGCGATGATCGAGGTAGCCTTCCTGGTTCTGACCGAGGCCGTAGTAGTGCTCATCGTCGGGCGAAAGAAAGTCTGCTCCTACCTGATAAAAATCGGGGTCCGTCGGCCTGCGGTCGTAGAGAACCTGAGAATTGCCATCCTTATGGTTCGGGACGGACATCGACCAGCCATTCAGCTCAGCAATCTTTTTGCCTTCGGGAGTTGCGAAGGTAATGTCGGCGCCCGGAGTCGAGCCGCTGAAATATTTGCCGGGATCCATGACAGATTGCGGCGGAGGCGTGCCGCCTTTGCGCCAACCCTTCAGAGTTACGACCATGCGCGATGATTTGTAAACCTCGTCCGCGCCATCCTGTGTGTGGCTCCAGTCATCGGCCGAAGGCGTTGCGACGAAGCCGTATCCGGGCGCGGTGAGCGCAGCGTCTTTGAGAAGGCTGAGCGTTACACGGACGATGTTCGGCGCATAGGGCTCAAAGACGATGGTCGATTTGCCGCGTTCGAGCACGACGCGCTGATTGTCATTTTGTGCGTGCGCGAATGCGACCGCACTGAAGATCAGTGCAGCAAGCAGAATGGCAGAAAAAGGTCTGCAAATCATCTTTGGTGTATCAGCCTGTCCGTGTAAGGGATGTGACGCTTTGCGGAGATGAGTATAAAACGATTTAGCAAAGGTCGTCTTTATACTTTGCTGGAGACTGCCTGGACCTGCTCTCGCAGCCATTGTTGTGCGGGCTCGGCTGTCAGTCTCGGATGCCACGCCATCATGTAGTTGAACTTCGGCAACTCTACCGGAGCTTCGATGGCGCGCACCGTCTGCAGCGGCGCGACAATCTTTGCCAGACGGCGCGGAACGGTGACGATAGAGTCTGTGCCGGAAACCGCCAGGATAGCGACGACGAAATACGGTACGGTCAAGGCGACTTGGCGCTGCACGCCCAGATCTGCCAAGGGCCGGTCGACCAGTGTTTGCTGTCCGGCGCGGACGTTGACGACCACGTGCGCGAACTTCAGGTATTCCGCGATCGTCATGCGCTTGCGGCGCTGTGGCCGAGATGTGCATTGCAGGCAGACGAAGTCTTCTTCGAAGATGATTTGCGATTCGAGTCCCGACACAAATGCCGACACTTCCATCGCAAGGTCGATCTTGCCGGACTCCAGATCATCGAAAACGTTGTCGTGATGTGCAACGATTTCAAGCTTTACCTTTGGCGCGGACGCCCGAAGGCGCTGGACAAGGCCGGGAAGCAGGACGACTGAGGCAAAGTCGGTCATCGAAATGCGGAATCGTTCCTGGCTCTGTACCGGGTCGAAACTTTCGCCGCGAACTATGGCGTCGATGCGCGGCAGGATCGATTCGAGTTCGCGCAGCAGGCGCTCGCCGCGCACGGTGCGCTCGTAGCCGCGTCCGGAGCGGATCAGCAACTCATCCTGAAATGTTTCGCGCAGGCGTTCGAGGGCGCGGCTCATGGCGGACTGGCTGAGGAAACAGCGTTTGGCGGCACGCGTGACATGGCGTTCTTCAAGCAGCGCCTGCAGGGTGACCAGTAGGTTGAGGTCGATATTCGATAAATGCGTTTCCTGCATGATTGTTATTCTAACAATGCATGATTCAGATAGTGCTCTTCCTGTGTCTATTACGTGGAAGCAGAAAGGAAGGTTCGAAATGAGCGACACACAAAAGGTAGCAATCGTAACTGGAGCATCGCGCGGAATAGGCCGCGCAGTAGCCGCGAGGCTCGCGCGCGAAGGCTTTGCCGTGGTGGTGAACTATGCTGGCAATCACGCAGAGGCAGCGAAGGTGGTCGAAGAAATCGAAAGCGCAGGCGGGAAGGCCATTGCGGTGCAGGCCGATGTATCAAAGACGGTGGATGTTGCGCGCCTTTTCGATGAAACCGAGAAGGCATTCGGCGGCATCGACGTGCTGGTGAATAACGCTGGCATCATGGCAATCAAGCCCATCGCAGAATTCGACGACGACACATTCGACCGCATCTTCGCTATCAATGTTCGCGGCACGTTCAACACTATGAAGCAGGCGGCGAAGAGAATTCGCAGCGGTGGACGCATCATCAACTTTTCGACCAGCGTGACTCCGCTCACCCTGCCCGGATATGCGCCCTACAGCGCTTCGAAGGCGGCAGTGGAAGTACTGACGACTCATTTAACGAAGGAGCTTCGGGGGCGGAATGTAGCGGTGAACACCGTAGCTCCAGGCCCGGTAGCTACGGAGTTATTTCTGGACGGGAAGACGCCGGAGCAGGTAGATCGTCTGGCGAAGTTGAATCCCTTTGAGCGCCTCGGTCAGCCGGATGATATCGCAAACGCTGTTGCGTTTCTTGCGGGGCCGGATGGCGCATGGATCAACGGGCAGACGCTACGCGCTAACGGAGGCATGGTCTAAGTCTCACAGCCGAGCGCAGGCTGCTTGAGGACATCACGAACGGCTCGTATCGCGAAGTTGCGGCGAGCCTGAGCGTGTCCGCGTGAGATCCTTCGCGATGAGATTCCGCAGCCATACTTGCGCGGGATCGTCATTCCGTTGACGGTGCCAGACCATTCTCAGAACGAAAGGCGGCAGGCCGAGAGGCTCCGGGCGGGAAACCAGTCCGAGGTTTCGGCCGAAGGACTGCACGACGGACTCCTGAATACACGCGACGAGATCGCTCGACGCCACGGCATGCAATACCGAAAGGCAATGCGGAAGTGCCAGTCGGAGACGGCGGCGCAGCCCGCGCGCGGCGAGTTCGTTGTCGATCAGTCCCCAAGGCTGATTGCGATACATCACGGCTGCGTGGTCCAGCCGCGTAAACCTTTCGAGTGTGAGCCTGCGCTTCCACACGCTATGCCCTCGGCGGGCGATCACGACGTTGTTCTCTTCAGAGAGTGGCTCCATGATGAAGCCCGATGAGAGATAGCGTGCGTCCGGGAAATATCCGATGGCGATGTCGAGGGTTCCGTTGCGGAGCTCGCTTTCGGGCACGGTGAAGAGCCAGTCCAGGCGCCGGGTCTGCATCTGCAGATCGCCCGACAACATTGATCGTGCGAGCAGTGGCGCCAGGCGCAGCTCGATATCATCACTCAAACCAATGCGGAAGCGCTGCGCGCTGGCGGATGGATCGAAGGTCTGCGGCGCTTCAAATGTCTGCCGGAGCTGGGCCAGAGCCGCCCGGATGGGGCCTGCGAGGCGCTCGGCGCGTGGCGTCGGCATCATGCCCTGTGAGGTACGCACGAAGAGCGGATCTTCAAGCCGGGTACGCAGGCGGGCGATCGCATTGCTGAATGCCGGCTGGCTGAGGCCGACCCGCTTTGCCGCTCGGCCTACATGCCGCTCGTCCGCGAGCGACTCGAATGCGAGCAAAAGGTTCAAGTCGATCCCGTTGATATTCACACATTGAATAGTACACATTATCAATATCCACTTCACGAATGAGGATGGACTCGG
>Ga0209773_10000115_pt1 | contig 22397 bp, 15 predicted proteins | sample BogFormECP14_OM1_FD_188244 | JGI IMG/M metagenome (GOLD analysis project Ga0209773, IMG submission 188244) | Bog forest soil microbial communities from Calvert Island, British Columbia, Canada - ECP14_OM1 (SPAdes) (version 2) | ecosystem: Environmental > Aquatic > Freshwater > Wetlands > Bog ... | reverse complement strand
GCGCAATCAAAGCCAAGAAAGAGATGAGCATGATGGCGACGTTGAAAGCGAGGCGGCCCCCGTCAATCGTTCCGCGAGCAATCGCGCCGAGCAGGTTTTCCTCTTTATGCTCAGCGTCTTTTGGTATATGAACGACGCCTTCGGTTGCGGGCGTTTCCGTTTCTGGCACCAGCATCTTCGAGATGAGAATCGTGCCGGGCGCCGTCATAATGACCGCCGCAAGCAGATGCTGCGCCTCGATTCCGTACAGGATGTAGGCTGCCATAATCCCGCCGGAGACGTGCGCCATGCCGCTGGTCATGATGGTCATCAGCTCAGACTGGGTTGCACCCGGCAGAAAGGGGCGGATAGTCAGCGGAGCTTCTGTCTGCCCCATGAAGATGCTGGCAGCCACATTCAGGCTTTCCGCGCCGCTCACGCGCAGTGTCAGCTGCATCAGCCTGGCGAACAACCGGATTAGCAACTGCATGATCCCCAGGTGATACAAAACGGCGAAGAAGGCCGAGATGAAAATTATGGTGGGAAGAACCTGGAACGCAAAGAAACTGCCATAGGACGAATGCTGCTTGCCTAATTCACCGAATACGAAGGTTGACCCGACGAATGCGTAAGACAGAAGCTTGGTGACGGCGCTGCCGGCCGCAGCGAGAACTTTTTGCCCCCAGGAAGAATCAAGGACAAGAAACGCAAAGAAAATCTGGAGTCCGAGACCCCAGAAGACAGTGCGCCAGCGGATTGCCCGGCGGTTCGTAGAGAAAATCCATGCCAGAGACAGCATGGTAAGCAGACCAAGAATCCCTGTAAATCGCCCCAAATCGTTCTCCTGTCCCCTACATCCTATGGGCGATGTGCTGATTCGAGGTACTCTTTTTTATTTTCCGCCGTAATGATTTCCTGTATGAGCGGTTCAGCCGGTGAGGGCTCATCGGCAATCAGCAGCGCACGTCGCAGTAGCGACTCCGGCTCGTGAAAGCGCGAGTCATTGTCGGAGAAAAGGGTGCATAGCGGCTCGCCAGCCACAACTTTGTTGCCCAGTTTGACGTGCATCTCCAACCCCGCGTGTGGAGAGACTGGCTCGCCTGCGCGTTCGCGCCCTGCTCCAAGCCGTTGCACTGCCCAGCCAACCTGTGTGCAATCCACCTGTGCCAGATAACCAGACCGGTCGGCTACAAAATCTTTGCGGGTACCGGGACTGTGGAATCTTTCGGGCTCATCAAAGATTGCTGTATTGCCTCCCTGCAGTTTCACCATCTCTGTAAAAATCTCAAGCGCGCGTCCCGAATCCAGAATCTCCTCTGCGCGATCGCGGCCTGCCTCGGCGGTGTCGGACGCGCCGCCCAGGAAGATCATCCATCCGGCAAGGATGAGCGAGAGTTCACGCAGGTCTTCGTTGAGCGGGTGACGTTTGCCTCCAAGCAGATCGAGCGACTCCTGCACCTCGATCCAATTACCGGCAAACCGGCCGAGCGGCTGATTCATATTTGTCAGCAGTGCCGCCGTGCTTGTTCCGGCGCGTTCTCCGGTTTCGACCATGAGTGCTGCGAGAAAGAGCGCGTCTTTCTTGCGTCGGAGAAAAGCGCCGGAGCCGGTCTTTACGTCCAGCACCAGTCCATTTAATCCGGCGGCAAGCTTCTTGCTCATGATGGAGGCACAGATGAGATAAGGGCTCTCAACTGTGGCAGTCCGATCGCGCAGACCATAAAGAACGCGGTCCGCGGGCACGAGCCGGTTGGTCTGGCCAACAATGCTTGCTCCGCATTTTTCCAGTACTTCCAGCATCTCCTCGAGAGTCAAGTGTGTGCGGTAGCCGGGGATGCTTTCCAGCTTATCCAGCGTGCCGCCTGTGTGACCGAGCGCGCGCCCGCTGATCATAGGGACAACCAGCCCTGCGGCAGCTGCAATAGGAGCGATGAGGAATGACGTCTTGTCTCCCACGCCGCCAGTCGAGTGTTTGTCTACGGCAAAGCGTCTCAGCGGCGAGGGATCAAAGACTGCGCCCGACAGTTTCATCGATGTTGTCAACGCATCGACTTCAGCGAGGCTCAGGCCGCGCAAAAAGGCAGCCATGAGCCATGCGGCCAGTTGCCCTTCCGGGATGGTTTCCATGGCGGCGCCTCGGACGAGGAACTGAATCTCCTCTGGTGTCAGTTCTTCGCCGTCGCGCTTCTTTCGGATCAGATCAACCGCATGCATCTTCGTCCTTTTTCCAGTTGCGGAAGGTATGAGGTAGAAGTTCATTGAATGGAACCGACGTAACGCCCTGGCTGTCCGGGAAATAGACTATGGCGTCCGGCGTGACGAACTCACTGAGCATCTGGCGGCATGCGCCACATGGCGGGGAGGCCGCTTGATTCAGATTTGCGACGGCGATTGCCACGATTCGGCGATTCGCTCCATGTTCCGCAACAGCACGGCATAGGGCTGTGCGTTCCGCGCAGATAGTGAGCCCATAAGAAATGTTTTCGACATTGCAGCCCGTGGTTACGCCGCCGTCGTCGAAAAGCAGCGCCGCCCCTACGCAAAAATTCGAATAGGGCGCGTAAGCTTTTTCCGCGGCGGCGGTTGCCGCGGACTGGAGTCTTTCAACGCTCTCGGATACAGGATTCGCCATCGATCTTTGAGGCTATCGAGATTGCTGCGGAACGGCAAGCTCGCTCAAGTTCCCGCCTTGTCGCCCGATAACGTAACCGTGGACGAGTTGACGCGAGAATTCTTGATCGAGAGCCAGGAAGGCCTGGATCGCATGGAGCGGTGCCTGACCGAATTGGAGGAGCGTCCCGAAGACCGCGAACTTCTGGCTGAGATATTTCGTTCGGTGCATACGATAAAGGGCACAACAGGGTTTCTAGGCTTTTCGCGCCTGGAAGCGTTGGCTCACGCCGGGGAAAATCTGCTTGGCCTTCTTCGCGACGGTAAGTTGCTGGCCGACGTTCATATCATCAGCGGATTGCTTGCGCTGCTGGATATCCTGCGTGAGATTCTGAGGTCTATCGAAAGTACAGGTCTTGAGGGGCAGGGTGAGGATGCGGCGATGCTGCAACGCCTGCATGCATTGCAGCATGGCTCGTCGCAAGGCCCTGGCGCTGACTCAACGGAGGCGCCCCGCGAAGGCGCACCTCCGAAAAAGAAGAGGACACGTAAGCCTAAGGCTGCCGGGTCGGCGGCAATTGTGCCGCTGCCTGATGCGGAGATGGTAAAACCGCAGGAAGAAATCAAAGCCATTGAGGTCTACCAGGCAGAGCCGCAGACGGCGCAAACGCGCGCGGTTGTGAACACTGCAGAATCTACGCTGCGCGTTGATGTGGATTTGCTGAACCGCATGATGAATCTCGTGGGGGAACTGGTGCTCACTCGCAACCAGATCCTGCAGATGGTCAGCACCGATGCCAATCTGACCGTCCTCTCGCGTCGACTGGACATGGTGACTGCCGATCTGCGCGAAGCGGTGATGAAAGCGCGCATGCAGCCGGTCAGCCACGTCTTTTCGAAGTTTCCGCGCATGGTGCGCGACCTTGCCCAGCAACTCAATAAGCGTGTACGCCTGGTCATGGAGGGGCAGGAGACGGAACTGGATAAAAGCCTGCTCGAAGCTATCAAGGACCCTCTGACGCATTCGGTTCGCAATGCGATTGACCACGGCATCGAGGTGCCGCACCTGCGCGAAACTGCGGGAAAAGATCCCGAGGGCATACTTCGTTTGCGAGCCTATCAGGAGGGTAGCCACGTCGTCATCGAAGTCTCGGACGACGGTGGAGGCATGAAGGTCGAGCGCATTCGCGACAAAGCACTAGAGCGCAAACTGATCACACGCGAGCGAGCCGCGCAGCTTTCGGACCGCGAGCTGATGCAGTTGATCTTTCTGCCCGGATTTTCAACAGCGGAAGCGATTACGAATGTCTCCGGGCGCGGCGTCGGCATGGACGTTGTGCGCACGAACGTGGAAAAGATTGGCGGCAAAGTCGAAATCGATAGTCGGGCAGGCAAGGGAACTACGCTGCGGCTGCGTATTCCGCTGACGCTCGCCATCGTGCCGGCCCTGATTGTGCAGAGCCGCGGCCAAAACTACGCGCTGCCCCAGGGGGCTCTTTCTGAACTGGTGCATCTTTCTTCCGAGCAGGTGCAGACGCAGGTGGAATGGATGGAAGGCGCGGCGCTTTACCGCCTGCGTGGAAAACTCCTGCCGCTGGTCTTCCTCGGGTCGCTTCTTAAACAGCAGGAGCAGCCAGACAAATCACGTGAGGCGTATATCGCCGTTCTGAATGCCGAAGGCCGGCGCTACGGACTTGTAGTTGACAGTCTGGCAGACCCGGAAGAGATCGTGGTCAAACCCCTGTCGTCCGTCCTCAAACGGATCCGGCTCTTTTCCGGTGCGACTGTGCTTGGCAACGGTGAGATGGCGTTGATTCTCGATCCTGGGGCAATCGCGACGCAATCCAACATCGGCATGGCGCTCGAAGATGACGAGCCCGAAGTCCTGGATGCGAACCTGATGGACGGTTCAGATGAGTATCTGCTGACGCAGTCTGCAAGCGAGCATGCAGCCGTGCCTCTGGCCAACGTTCTGCGTATAGAGCGCATTCCGCGCACGCAAATGGAGTGGCTGAATGGCATGCCAGTTCTCCGCTTCGACGGCACATTGCTACCGCTAAAAGACAGGACCGGCAAAGATGCCGCCGCTTCTCCGGAAGAGGAAATGACCGTGGTCGTCTGCCGCGACGGCGAGCGTCATGTCGGAGTCGCTGTATCCCAAGTGCTGGACGTGGCGTCCGGCAAGCCGTTGAACGAGGCAGGCACCAACGTGGCAACTCGCAACGCGGTTCTCCTGAAAGATAAGGTGACGAGCATTATTGATCTCAGACATATTCCGGCGCTACCCGGCGCGCGTCCATCTCACGATGACCCGGTGGAAACATGGGAAGCGGATGGAGTTGTTGAGGTTCTCGCATGACGCGAGCACTCTTCCAACAAACAGTGGCACAGGACGAGCCAATCGAGATGTGCTCCGTCCGTGTAGGTCAGACCCTTTACGGTATTCCAGTCACGAGCATATTGGAAATACTCGGAAAGCCCGCGAAGCAGGGCGTCCCGCTGGCACCCGGCTATATCGGGGGACTTGTCCATTATCGCGGAGAGGTGCTCACTACTGTCTCGCTGCGCAGTCTGCTTGCGATGCCTGCGCGCGAGGCGATGGAAGACATCCTCGTCTTTGAAGGGGCCGATGGCTATTTTGGCCTGCTTGTCGATGAGGTCAGTGAAGTCATTACTGTTCTGCATACAGACTTCGAGGGGAATCCCTCAACTCTCGATGACCGCCGCAAGGCACTCTTTGCAGGAACGTACAAGCTCAGCAACGCCCTTCTGGTGATGCTTGATCCGGAACGCCTGGATCCGGTTCGTCTCGCCGAAGCGGCTTTTGCGTGAGCGGATGGGGGAAGGAATATGCGTGCCCTTATAGTCGATGATTCGCGCTCCATTCGAAGCTATGTGCGCTTACTTCTGGAGAAGCAGGGTCTGGAGTGCGTCGAAGCGGAAAACGGCCAATGCGCGCTGGCCGTAATGGAAAAGGGGGGAGCATGTGATCTTGCCCTCGTCGATGTGAATATGCCCGTCATGGGCGGACTGGAATGCGTGAAGGCGATGCGCGGTAATCCAGGAATGAAATCTATGAAGATCATGATGGTGACAGCGGAAGCAGACCACGCTCTTATCGAAGCCGCGCTTGAAGCCGGAGCGGACGAATATCTCATGAAGCCTTTCGATGCGGACGCGTTGATAGGCAAGCTACAGATGATTGGCTTCGCGCAAGGTTAATTTCGATGTCGCGAACCATTCGTGTCCTTGTTGTGGATGACTCCCTCGTGATGCGCAGTCTGTTGCGTATGGTGCTCGCTTCAGATCCGGCCGTTGAGTTAGCCGGGATGGCTACTGACGGCGTCGATGCTCTCGAAACTGTCGAGCGCCTCAAGCCGGACTTGATTCTTCTGGACTTTGAGATGCCCCGCATGAATGGTCTTGAGGTGCTGGCAGAACTGCGCTCTCGCCATGACAAAGCAAAGGTCATCATGTGCAGCACGCTCACGCGTCGCGGCGCCGGCATAACACTGGAAGCGTTGGCACAGGGCGCAACCGACTATGTCACCAAGCCAACTGCGCAGAATGGCGCTGCGGATGCGGTGGCGACACTTATGCGGGATCTGCTTCCGCGGATTAAAGCGTTGTTTCCATCGCAAGCTGGCAATCTTCGCACAGTAGCAGTCAGCGCCGGCGATGCTCTGCATCACGAGCCAGAGATTATCGTAATCGGAGTATCAACCGGAGGCCCGGCAGCTCTTCAGACTCTGCTGCGGATGCTGCCCGGCGATTTCCCGATTCCGATTGTCATCGTCCAGCACATGCCGCAGCTCTTCACGGGGCTCTTAGCGGAGCGGTTGAACCGCGAATGCGCTCTCACTGTGCGCGAAGCTGCGTCTGCCATGCTTCCGGAACCGGGAACTGTATCCATCGCTCGGGGCGATTGGCACCTCGAATTTACAAAGCTTCCATTTGGCCCCGGACAAATGTTGCGCCTTACGCAGGCCGCACCCGAGCACTCTTGCCGTCCGTCGGTTGATATGCTTTTTCGTTCCGCGGCTCAGGCTTACGGGAAGGCTGCGATCGGTGTTGTGCTGACGGGCATGGGTTCCGATGGTCTGGAAGGCTGCAAATCCATTCGCAGTGCAGGGGGAAGGATCCTGGTGCAGGACCGTGCTACAAGCGCCGTCTGGGGCATGCCCGGAGTAGTGGCCGAAGCAGGAATCGCTCATCGCATCCTGCCACTTCCTGCGATTGCGGCAGAACTGATGCGTCTTTGTCCGGCGCAGTCGTCTTCGTTTGTTTCGAAGTGGTGACGCGTATGCCTTGTACGGAAGCCGACTACGCTTTTCTCCGGCAATTTATCCTGAACCGTTCAGAAAACATCCTTGATCCGTCCCGCAATGGCCTCTTTGACGCGCGTCTATATCGCCTGTTGCAGGCCGAAGGCATGGCAGGTCTCGATGAACTCGTTTGTAAGCTGAAACTAGCCGCCAACCCGGCGCTTGATCAGGCAGTCGTGGAGGCCATGACCATCAATGAGACCAGCTTCTTCCGTGATCCGATGACTTTCGAGCTAATGCGGGAGAAGTTGTTGCCGCAATTGATTGAGCGACGCACCCGGCAACGCAGCCTCCGCTTCTGGAGCGCCGCATGTTCCAGCGGGCAGGAAGTCTATTCGCTGGCGATGCTGGTTCGAAATTACTTTCCCGACCTTGCGGAATGGAAGATAGAAGTTATTGGTACGGATATTCATGCCGAGATGATTCGCCGTGCACAGATTGCACGATATCACCGCAGGGAGATAAACCGCGGCCTCCCCGCACGTTTTCTGCTCAACTACTTTACCCGCCATGAAGACGAGTGGGAAGTCATAGAGGAATTGCGTGCCATGTGCAGCTTTCACCAGAAAAACCTTGTACGCGCCTTGCCGCCTTTGAATCGATACGACGGCATCTTGATTCGCAACGTACTCTTCTACTTTCCTGAAGGTACACAAAGGCGCATCCTGCAACGTGCGCGCGCTGCCTTAAAGGCCGACGGCTTTCTCATGCTCGGATCAAGCGAGCAGGCCGGACATCAAGATCATTGGCAGCCGATTGTCGACGGCAATACCTGCTACTACAAACCCCACTAGAGCCGCGTTCTGGTCAGTTTCGGCCATCCGGAGCATCTGAATGAGCATGCAGGTATTCTGCTTGCTGAGGCTGTCTTGTGGCGAAACGACGAGCAAATAAGAGCGCGGCGGATGATCAAGGGGCAGAGGATGTTCTACAGCTCTTTCATCCTGTTACGGCCGAATGGTTTCGCGCCGTTTTTGATGCGCCAACATCGCCGCAGCGTCTAGGATGGCCTGCAATCGCGCGTGGTGAAAGCACACTGATCCTTGCTCCGACTGGAACCGGAAAAACGCTGACGGCGTTTCTCTGGTGTCTCGACCGCCTCATGCTTCAACCTGCCGACCCAAACCCGGAGGGCTGTCGCGTCGTCTATATCAGCCCGCTCAAGGCGCTCGCTGTCGACGTGGAACGCAATCTGCGCTCGCCGCTGGCTGGAATCGCCAATATGGCGCAGCAACGGGGTGTGGTTGTTCGTCAACCTGAGATCAGCGTGCGCACTGGGGATACGCCGCAAAAAGAACGCAGCCGGTTTCGGCGCCATCCGGCCGAAATCCTGATCACGACTCCCGAATCGCTGTATCTGCTTCTCACTTCTGAATCTGCGATATCGCTGCGCACCGTCGATACAGTGATCGTCGATGAAATTCACGCTCTTGTCCCAACCAAGCGTGGAGCGCATCTTGCTCTTAGCCTGGAGCGCCTTGAAGCCATTACCGCGAAGCGAGTTCAGCGTATTGGCCTTTCCGCCACGCAGCGTCCGCTCGAAGAAGTAGCGCATTTTCTGGCAGGTTGCGAACCAAGACGAACAGTAAAACGCGATACTGCAGAAAGCATCCCCACGCTCGAGAAGGAATGGACTTCAGATGCCGAGCCGCAAGAACACGACAGCGCGCCGGTATTTCGTCCCGTGACCATCATCAATGCGAGCGAGCCGAAAAAGCTGGAGCTTCGAATCGAAGTCCCAGTCGAGGACATGGCCAAGCTTGGCCAGCGGGAAGAATTACCAAGTGGACCGGCATCGAAGGGGCCTAAGCGCACCTCAATATGGAGTGCGATTCACCCGCGGCTGCTTGAAATTATCCGCGAACGTCAATCGACGCTGATCTTCGTTAACAACCGTCGTGTCGCCGAACGGTTGGCGGGCGCGCTGAATGAACTTGCCAATGAGCCGATCGCGCGAGCGCATCATGGATCGCTTGCTGCCGCACAACGCGCTGAAATCGAAGAACAGCTGAAGGCAGGGACTATCAAGGCGCTTGTGGCCACCTCGACGCTGGAACTCGGCATCGATATGGGCGCAATCGATCTCGTCGTTCAGGTCGAAGCTCCGCCTTCTGTAGCCAGTGGCATGCAGCGCATCGGCCGGGCGGGTCATCAGGTGGGAGCCGCAAGCGAGGGGATTATTTTTCCCAAGTATCGCGCCGATCTCGTTGCATGCGCCGCCGTCACTCGTGCTATGCATGAAGGGCTGGTTGAGTCGACTCGCTACCTGCGTAATCCTCTCGACGTGCTTGCGCAGCAGATCGTGGCCACCGCTGCGCAGCCGCCCCGCGCGTCCGTGCCGCGCAAAAAAGGGTATCCGCCTGCAGCACCTGAAATTTCTACTGGCGATCTTTTCCATATCGTTACCAGTGCCTCTCCATTTGCAGCACTCAGCCGCACAGCTTTTGATGGCGTGCTCGATCTCCTCTCGGGGCGGTATCCTTCTGATGAATTTTCCGAGCTGCGTCCCAGAATTACCTGGGACCGGGTGCATGACATCATCACGCCGCGTGAAGGCGCAAAAAGCCTGGCTATCCTGAACGGCGGCACCATTCCTGATCGCGGCCTTTATGGTGTCTTTCTTTCGAGTACGGAGGGCAAGCCTGTACGCGTCGGCGAGCTCGATGAAGAGATGGTCTTTGAAAGCCGTACCGGAGAGACGTTTATTCTCGGGGCATCCACCTGGCGCATCGACGAAATCACACACGACCGCGTACTGGTTTCGCCCGCTCCGGGCGAGCCGGGGAAGATGCCGTTCTGGCATGGAGACACTGCCGGTCGCCCGCTCGAATTCGGCAAGCGTATTGGACAGCTGGTCCGCGAGTTGCGCGAGATGCCAAGGAACGCTGCGCTCAGCCGCCTCGTCCGCGAACATGATCTGGATCCGATGGCAGCGGAGAACCTTATTCGCTTTCTTGTTGATCAGGAAATTGCCACCACCGCCGTTCCAGACGATCAAACCATCGTGATCGAGCGTGTGCGCGATGAACTGGGCGACTGGCGCGTCTGCGTGCTCACCCCTTTCGGTAATCGCGTGCACGCGCCTTGGGCGATGGCTGTCAGTGGAAGGCTCCGCGCTGCAGGTTTAGCAGAGGTAGAGACAATGTGGGCCGATGACGGTTTCGTCCTGCGCTTTCCAGATACCGAGCACCCGCCAGACGCAGAGATTTTGTTGCTCGACCCCGTAGAAGCATCGGAGTTCGTGTTGCGTCAGCTAGGAGGGACTGCCCTCTTTGCGGCGAAGTTTCGCGAAAGTGCGGCGCGTGCGCTGCTACTCCCACGCCGTCGCGCGCAAGGGCGAGCGCCCCTGTGGCAGCAGCGAAAGCGCGCTTATGATCTGCTGTCAGTGGCTTCGCGCTATCCAGCCTTTCCCATGTTGTTGGAGGCGTATCGCGAATGTGTCAGAGACGTATTCGACATGCCTGCATTTCTTGAGGTCCTCCGCGACATTGAAAAGCGCCGCATCCGCGTCCACGTGGCTGATTCGCGTACGCCTTCGCCTTTCGCCTCGTCGCTGCTCTTCAGCTACGTCGCCAACTACATCTACGACGGCGACGCTCCATTGGCTGAGCGTCGTGCGCAGGCGCTATCCATCGATCAGGAACAGCTTCAGGATTTACTTGGGGATGCTGATCTGCGAGAACTTTTGGATGCCGACGCCATCACCGAAGTTGAAGAGCAGCTCCAAATGCTTGGTGATAGCTATCGGGCTCGTTCCGCCGATGCGATCCACGATTTGCTGTTGCGTCTCGGAGATCTTTCGCGGAAGGAACTTTCGCTTCGGTTGGTTTCGCAAGAATTGCTTACATCAGTGGATCGTCTACTGAGGGCGAAACGTCTGCTTGAGATCAAGATGGCCGGCGAAAAGCGTCTGATTGCAGCAGAAGACGCCGCCCGGTATCGCGATGCGCTCGGCATCCCGTTGCCGCCAGGGTTGCCCAGGCAGCTGCTGGAGCCGACATCCTCTCCAATTCTGGAGTTAATTCGTCGTTATGGCCGCACGCATGGCCCTTTCACCTTGCGGGACGTTTCGCTTCGGATGGGTCTAGCTGAATCTCAGGTAGAAGCAGTCCTGCATGGCCTCGTTCTTGATGGCCGCATTGTTGAAGGTGGATTTCGGCCTGGCGGCGTCCATCGTGAATGGTGCGATGGGGAAGTCCTGCGGATGATTCGCAGAAAGTCCCTAGCGAAGTTGCGAAAAGAAATCGAGCCAGTGGAACAGCAGATGCTGGCGAGGCTTGAGACGCACTGGCAAGGCGTTCTTCAGCGAAGGCGGGGTCTCGACGCCCTTCTGGATACTATCGAAAGCCTCCAGGGAGCGCCTATTCCGGCATCGTTGCTCGAATCGACAATTCTGCCCGCGCGCATCGCAAAATACTCGCCCCCCGATCTGGATACGCTGATCGCTGCAGGAGAAGTGGTTTGGTGCGGACTCGATCCTTTAGGAGAACGCGATGGTCGTATCGGACTTTATCTTTCCGATAAACTGGCTACTTTGCTTTCGCCGACGCCCTCCCGGTCTGTCGAAGGAGTAAACCCTCGTGAAGAAGCAATCATATCGACACTGCAACAGCGGGGTGCGCTCTTCTTTGGGGAACTTCACGATGCAGTCGGCGGTGGCTATCCTGGTGAGACACTCGATGCCTTATGGAGTCTGGTTTGGAAAAGCATTGTCACAAACGATACTTTTCACGCATTGCGCTCCTATGTCTCCAGGCCATCTACGTCACGGCCTGCGAAACGTCAGCACAATGTCCAGAGCTTTCGTTCACGCAGAACCACGCCGCCAAGCGCGCAGGGGCGTTGGGCACTCCTTCAGAGCTCAGCGGTTTCTCATACGGAATGGAGCCATGCCGTCGCTCAGCAAATGCTCAATCGGTACGGCATCATCTCTCGTGAAACGGTGACGCAGGAGAACCTTCCCGGCGGGTTCAGCGCCATCTACGATGTGCTCAAAGGATTAGAAGAGAGCGGTCGAATCCGTCGCGGTTACTTTGTCGCCGGGCTGGGAGCCACGCAGTTCGCATTACCTTCCGCGGTCGATCTTCTTCGCTCGTTGCGCAGCAGTCCGCAGCCGGATCGAACAGAAATCCTCTCGCTCGCTGCGACGGATCCGGCAAATCTTTACGGTGCAGTGCTTCCCTGGCCGCCAGTGCAGATCGAGGGTGATGATGAAGGCGGTATGCGCTCGCTCACACGCAGTGTTGGCGCAACCGTTATCCTGCGCAACGGCGAACTCGTCGGATACTTGCGCCGCAACAATCCGAACATACTAATTTTTCTTTCACCCGATGAGCCGGAACGCGGTAATGCCGCTCGCGACCTCTCTGCTTTTCTGGTGAACATGGCCCACGATGAGATGAAACAGGTAGAGGCGCATCATAGAGGCGGCCTCTTGATCTCGACCATCAATGGGAAGGCTGCACACCTGCATTTTTTATCGCGCTATTTGCAGGATGCCGGATTTCAGCCGGCGCCGATTGGCTTGAACGTGCGCCGTGTCCAGTCGCCGGTACAGGAAGTCTCATCTGAGGTGCAATAAAGATGCCTGAGGGCGATACGATTTTTCGCTCCGCTCGCGCTCTCCAAGGGGCATTGGCAAATGAGAAAGTCATCCGCTTTGAAACCGCATATGCATTGCTCGCGCGTGTCGACGATCAAACGCCTGTTGCCGGCAGGACCATAGAGCGCGTCGAATCGCGCGGCAAATGGCTGCTTGTGTATTTCTCGGGCGACCTTATTTTGTTGACGCACATGCTTATGAACGGTAGCTGGCATATCTACCGCCCCGGCCAGCGTTGGCAGCGCCCGCGAAGTCAGATGCGCATTGTGATCACGACCGAGCATTTTGAGGCGGTCGCTTTTGAAGTACCCGTGGCTCAGTTCCACACTGCGCGCTCTCTTGAGCGCCATCCATCGCTGCCAAAACTCGGGCCAGATCTTCTAAAGCCAGCTTTCGCGGAGAGTGAAGCTGAGTTGCGGCTTCGGTCACATGCTGATGAAGAAGTGGCGAACGTGCTGCTCAATCAGCAGGTGATGGCAGGCATCGGCAATGTCTTTAAGTCTGAGATCTGTTTTGCCTGTGGGATTCACCCGTTTCGACTAGTTGCCACGTTGACCGCGAACGAAATCGCCTGTCTGCTTGATACGGCACGCAAACAACTCTCCGCCAATGTCCTTGAATCATCAACCGATGGCGTTGTCATGTATTCTGGCGTCCGGCGTACGCGCCGAACCTCAGATCCAGGCGCCCGCTTGTGGGTATACCGCAGGTCAGGACATCCGTGCTGGCGCTGCGGGACAACCATTCTTATGCGCAAGCAGGGAGTCGGAGCGCGCTCAACCTATTGGTGTCCAGAGTGCCAGCCATGGAGCGCAGGCTCGACAGTAACAGGATGGGCAAGCGTCTAGCACGGGGGAATACGGGTTGCACGTAAGGTCAGCCTGTTTCTGGTTCGAGTATCTTGCTCAAAGCTAAAATCGCTGTGATATAACGATGCCGCCCCCATTACAGGAGGAAAAGTTCATGCGTATACAAGCCTGTTGTCTGACGTTGGCAGCTGTCTTTAGCACAATTGCCGCTGGTGCTCAAACCGAAATTCCATTCAAGCCTGGTTTGTGGGAATCGAATATCACATCTAACGTATCCGGCATGACGATTCCTCCGGAGATGCAGGCGCGTCTTGCCCAGATGCCGCCGGAGCAGCAGGAGCGCATAAAGGGCATGATGGGCGGAGCTCCGCGCACCACCGTCACGCGCAGTTGCATGACTAAAGAGCAGTTCGACAAGTGGAATGATTCCTTGCACCAGGGCAGAGACAAGGATGAGCAGTGCACTCACACCAACGCTACGGAGAACGCGCATGAACGTTCGTTCGATCTAAGCTGTACTTCTGCTAACGCCAAGAGCACTGGTCATGTGGAGATGTTTATCGACAGCGATGAAAAAAGCCACGGCACCGTGCACATGGTAAGGACCGCGACTCAGGGTCCGCAGGCCATGAGTCCGATTACGATCGATGTAAAGTTCGAGACGCACTACGTTAGTTCTGATTGCGGCTCAATCAAGCCGGGTGACGCGCAGGTGGTTAAGTAGGCTGAAAATCCGGTCTATTGTTGAGGATTCGGCTGGGGCTGCTGTTGTTGCGGCGGGTCGTCCTTTTTGCCACCGCCAAACAAACGGCCCCAGAATCCGCGCTTTTTCTTGGACTGTTCCGCATTTGCGTTCTGGTTGTCCGCTGCTGTGCCTTGCACTGGGCCCGTCGGCGGAGTTACGGGCTTAACCGGCGGCGGAACGGGCTGCTGTGCCTGAACAGGCGCGGGCACCGCTGGCTTTTCGCCAATCCCAAAGATCTTCTGGAAGAGGTTTCGCTGGTCGCCGTTTGAGTGGTCGCAGGTATCGGTCGGCTGTGTGCCATCCAGAAAAGCCGCCGTGTAGGAATTCGGGCAAGCGGCATCGGCAATAAGATTCGTGCCTTTATCCAGTTGGACCTCCGTCACGCCGTCGGGAGGCACAAAGTCCTTTGTGTCGGAGTATTGTGGCAGGGCGATAGCGCGCTTCATGAACTCGGCCCAGATTGGCGCCGCAGCCTTGGCGCCATCCATCTTGATGTCGGTGTAGTCGTCGTTGCCAACCCACACGATGCAAAGCAGGTTTGAGGTGTACCCGACGAACCACGCATCGTTTGACGTGCCGGTCTTTCCAGCGGCCGGAGCCGAGAAGCCCATAGCGCGGACCCCAGCAGCCGTGCCGTGATTGATCACATTCTCCATCAGACTCGTAGTCAGATATGCAACACGAGGATCCAGGATCGGCTTGCTGGTGGGAGCATAATCACTCATCACGTCGCCATTCGCATTGCGCACGGAGGCAAGCATCCAGGGATCGATCTTGACGCCGCTGTTGGCGAAGACCGTGTATGCACCCGCCATGTCGAGCGGAGTCGCGTCATAGGCCCCGATGGCGACGGAAGGCGTTCCCCGCGCTGACTTGACTCCGGCGTCACGCGCAAGTGCTGCCACATTGTTGAATCCCACCATCTGCGCCAGGGCAATTGTGGCCACGTTTTGCGACTGCTGCAACGCAAAACGCGCGGTGATTTCACCGTATTCTTCGTTGTGATAGTTGTGTGGGGTATATTCCTGATCGCCGATCGTGTAAGTTGTCGGCTCATCATTGAGCATGGTGACGGGAGTAAATACCCCGCTGACTCCGTCGCTGTTGGTCAGCTGTGCTCCCGAAAGGCTCGTGTTGAAGGCCGCCGCGTAGACAAAGGGCTTGAAAATCGATCCCGTCGGGCGATGCGCCACCGCATGATTCAGCTGACTCATACCGTAGTTGCGTCCACCCACAAGCGCCAGCACCTGTCCGGTATGCGGATTAAGCGCCACCATCGCGACTTGTGGATAAACGATGTTGTCATCCACCGTTGCCGGAGCGTTCTTGGATGCACGATGCGTGTGCATCTTGGTCACCAGCTCATCCACGCGCTTCATGCCATCGTTCACGGCATCAGAAGCTGCCGCCTGCAGCTGCGGATCGAGCGAAGTATAGATACGCAAGCCCTGATGGTTGTATTCCGCGTCACCCAGCTTTTGCACAATCTGATCGCGCACAAGATCGACAAAATACGGGGCCTCGTTTGCGTCCACGCTCTGCGTAGCCAGCTTCAGCGGACTGGCCTTTGCCTCTTCACCCTGTTCTTTGGTGATGGCCCCCGTTTCGACCATCGCGTCGAGCACCATATTGCGGCGCTCCAACGCTCGCGTCGGGTGCCGGTAAGGATTGAGACGGCTGGGGCTCTGAATCAAGCCAGCCAGCAGCGCGGACTCCTGCAGATTGAGCTGGCGCACATCCTTGCCAAAATACGCTTGCGCGGCTTCGCCGAATCCGTTGATGGCAAAGCTGCCTTGTTGTCCCAGAGGAATCTGGTTGGCGTACATCTGGAAAATCTGCTGCTTCGTAAAGCGGTGTTCCAGCTGGAATGTGATGACAATCTCAATCAGCTTGCGTTTGAAGCGCTTCTCAGGCGTCAGGAAAAACCCGCGCGCGAGCTGCATGGTGAGCGTTGACCCGCCTTCACGGTAACGACGCGAGAGCAGGTCACTGCGGATAGCGCCAAGTATGCGGAAATAGTCGACACCACCATGCTCAAAAAAGCGCCTGTCTTCAATGGAAGTCACTGCCAGGATGAGATCGTGGGGTATCTCGTCGTAGGTCACCAGCCGACGTTTGGTGCGGGTTTGGTCGGAAAGCCCCGTAATGAGCAACGGTTCCAGCTCATAGGCAGCGAGTTGGTCGCCGTTGGTGTCGGTTATCTTGTTGACCGTGCTGCCTTCAAAGCTGATCGTCGCTGCGTCCGGAGCATGATATGACTGCGCCCCCGGATGGATAGTGATGCTCCCCGCATTCACCGAATACGTTCCCATGGGGGACACAGGGCTGGTGCCATCTTCGGTATAGCCTGCCGACCGAAGCTCCTGCGCCACAAAACTTGCCGTCAATTTCTGTCCCGGACGAACCTCGCGCGCTGCGGCATAGATCTTCGCTGTGTTCGCGAACAGCGGCTTTTCCAGCCGTTCGTCGACGATGTTCTTGTACTTGACGTAGTAAAAGCTGAAAACAGCAACAAAGAAGAGAAGAACAATGCCGGCAGCAATGGCTGCAATCTGCAGAACCTTGCGGTTAAACACTTTGCCAGACGAGGACAATGGGGCGAGTTTTACTTTCAGGGCCAATGCGGACTACCACCTCTAATTTTAACGGTTCCAGGCCCATTTCGCGTCTCTACCGACGGCTAACAGAGAACGTTCCAGTCACAGCAACGGGCCAAATGTTGAAAGGACCATCTGTAAGACGCTGAATCCAGGAAAGAAGTAGTCTCCCATCGCCTTTGCAAATCGAAAAGTGTGTCTTTTCTGTAAAAGTCTGTAATCGAGGAAATCGACCGGCTCAAACCGCTTCGCACGTCATTTTGCCGTTCACCATGCGCAGCAACTGGAGCGGATTCTCATCCTGCAGCGCCTCCGGAAGCGCCGCCTGCGGCGAATTCTGGTAACAGACCGGTCTGGCAAAGCGGAAGATAGCTTGAGAGCCGACAGATGTTGAGCGGCCATCCGATGTCGCTGGGTAGGGCCCGCCGTGAATCATGGCGTCACAGACTTCCACACCCGTCGGGTAGCCATTGAATATAAGTCGTCCGACCTTCCGCTCGAGAACAGCAATCAGCTCCCGGTGCGTGGCGAAATCCTCTTCTGTGCCCAGCACGGCAGCCGTGAGATGCCCCTCAAGCTCTCGGGCGACTTCGAGGATCTGCTCCGGGCTCTCATACCGAACCAGCAGAGTCGTCGGCCCAAACACTTCGTGCGACAGGTCAGGGTCAGCGAGGAAATCCTCCATATCCGATTCAAAGAGAGCGGCAGTGGTGCCTGCGGCAGAGCCGGCAAGAAGACGCGCCTCCCTGCCTCCGATCCTTTGCTCAACTCCGCGCCGGTACTGTGCGGCAATGCCATGCGTAAGCATCGCGAACCCGGGCAGTTCGCCCGCGCGCCTGCGCAGTTCCTCAATGAGATTGTGGGATTCTTCCAGCGGAGGCAGGAAGACGAGGCCCGGCTTGGTGCACTGCTGGCCCGCGAAAACCGTATACGAGTTAGTAAGGTCGGCAGCAATCTTGTCGTGTTGTTTGATCGCGCCGGGCAGCACAAATACAGGATTGGTGCTGCCCATTTCCGCGAAACAGGGAATCGGCTCCGGACGGCTTGCGCAAAGATCCATAAGCGCCCGGCCTGCTTTCTGAGAGCCGGTGAATCCGACTGCTTTGATGAGGGGGTGCTTCACCAGCTGCGTCCCGGCCTCAATACCCGAATCGAAAATCAACGAAAAAACACCCTCGTGCAGGTTGCTGGCCTTTACGCACTCCACGATCACGTTGCCGACTAACTCGCTTGTTCCCGGATGCGCCGGATGTGCCTTTACGACAACCGTGTTGCCTGCGGCAAGTGCCGACGCCGTGTCTCCACCTGCTACAGAGAAGGCAAGAGGAAAATTACTCGCGCCAAAAACCGCGACCGGCCCGAGCGGAAGCAGCATGGAACGAATGTCGGGCTTCGGCAGAGGTTTGCGTTCGGGATTGGCCGTGTCTATGCGCGCATTCACCCATGAGCCCTCTTCTATGACGTGCGCAAATAGCCGTAACTGGTTGACGGTGCGACCCGTCTCAGCTTGCAGGCGTGGCTTGGGCAGCGCTGTTTCAAGGTGAGCCCGCTCAACTACCTCATCCGTGATCGCCTGCAGCGCATCGGCAATACTGCGCAAAAATGCTGCGCGCTCGCGGCTCGAAATCTGGCAGTAGCTGACAAAAGCTTCCTCTGCCAGCCTTGCGGCTGAGTCGACCTCTTCCGGCGAAGCCGAAAAGTATTCCGGCTGCAGCTTCTCATCGTTAACGGGATTGATACCGTGAAAGCGTGCTCCAGCCGTTGTGCCGCGCGATGCACCGAGAATGGAAATGCCTTTAAGCATGATGGGGCCTTTGAAAGAGAACTTGCCTTCCGACTCTACTCTAACCAACCTCGGCAGTGAACGCAGCCTCTGCGAGTCGCGGACGGTCCTTCAACGCAACGGTGACCGTTCGCCTCACTTCGGCCAATTCTTCACCCGTGATCTCAAGCCGCGGAGGTCGAACGCGGGCGTTGCCGACGCCAACTTCCTGCTGCACGAACTTGATGAGCTGGATGAACTTAGGCACGGTGTCCATGCGCAGCAATGGCAGGAACCAGCGATAAAGCGCGAAGGCTTCATCCGATTTGCCTTCCATGGCGGAATTGAAGAGAGCAACCGACTCGGCAGGGAAAGCATTGACAAGCCCGGCGACCCATCCCGTTGCCCCCGCAGCGATGCCTTCGACGATGGCGTCATCGACGCCAACAAAAATCTTCAGTCGATTACCGAGAATTGCCCGGATCGCCGTAATACGGCGCACGTCCGTACTCGATTCCTTAACTGCGTGGAAGTTATCGTGCTCACTAGCCAGCTCGGCGATCTGATCGGGAATAAAGTCGGTCCCATAAGCAACAGGATTGTTGTAGAGCATGCAGGAAAGAGGCGTGGCCTTGAAAATTGCGGCAATGTGCGCTTTCGTCTCCCGCCAGTCACCGCGATAGACATACGGAGGCAACACCATCAGTCCAGAACAGCCTGCATCTGCGGAGGCTTTGGCCAGTGAGACTGCATCGGCAGTCGAAAGAGCGGAAATGGCAGCAACGACGGGCACTTTGCCATCCACCGTTGCAACTGCGTTTTCGAGGATTGCGACCTTTTCTTCGAAGGTGAGCGTGGCCGCTTCGCCAAGCGACCCGAGCATGATGAGTCCTGTACAACCGTTTTCGAGCATCCATTGTGCGTGCCGTCGCATGAATGTGTGATCGATCTCCAACTCTTCATCGAACGCGGTAGTCAAGGCAGGCATCACGCCGAACCAGTTCATGGTCTTTCCTTTATGTGGATCAGACATTGGCACTCTTCCTGGCAAAACGTAGGGGCAGATATGGATCGATCGGAATCGGCGATGCACGATCAATCAAATGATCGGTGAGCAGTCGCGCTGTGGCAAACGACGTGGTGATGCCGAGGCCCTCGTGTCCGGTTGCAAGAAAGACGGTGGGGTCTTCCGTCGGACCGATCAGTGGTAGTTTGTCCGGTGTCGCTGCCCGAAAGCCTGTCCGCACATGGAAATCGGAAAGCGAGGAAAGCGCAGGCATGTACTCTGAAGCCCGGGCAAGCATGGAAGCCAGGATCGTCACATCAACGTCAGCGCTCTCCTGATCAAATTGACGCGATGAACCAATCAGCAGTTTTCCGCTGCGTCGTGGTTGCACGTTAAAGGCAACCGAGTCGCTCTCCATAGCGTGTGCGCTCTTGAGGTATCCGAGTTCAACAATCTGGTGGTGGGCAAAGTTCGGATAGTCATCGGTGATGACGACATGGCCTTTGCGTTTTCTTATCTGCAACTGCGGCAAAAGCTCTGCGGCACTTGCTCCCGTGGCATGGATGATCTGCGCTGTAGAAATAGAAGAGCCATCGGCCAGCAGAACGTTTCCTCCCTTTGCACTCTCGACTCTGCTTCCAAGGTATAGCGTCGCGCCAGCCTCCTGAGCCTGCGCAATAAGGTATGCGGCAGCACCGGGCGCATGGAGAACAGCATCAGAGGGAACGCGCAATGCTCCGGTTAGGGGACGGCGTAGATTCGGCTCCGCATCGGCGAGAGATTGCGGGTCCAGGATTTCCGCTCCGATCCCGCTTGAAGTGAAGCGAGCACATTTGCGATAAACCTCCTGCATCTCGTCTTCGTCCGCTGCGATCCAGAGGGTACCGCAGCGATCGTACTCGGCGTCAGCGGGTAACTGCGGCGCGAGCTCCGTCCATAGCGACTGCGAATATCGCGTAAGGGCAAACTGCGCGGGCGAGTCATCCATGATGACAACGTGTCCCATGCCCGCTGCTGTAGCCCCGCCACCGACAATTCCTTCTTCGATAATGGCGGTGCGCATCCCGGCTTGCGCCAGTTCCCACGCGCATGCAGCGCCGACAATGCCCGCGCCGATGACCACGGCATCATAGGACATGCTCATGACGTGATACCCATGCGAAAGGGATCGTTTTCATCCAGAATCAGTGCGGATTCCGCTGTAACATATGCCGAGCCAGTAATGCTGGGCATCACCAGACCCTCGCGCAATTCAATCGATCCTTCGAAGACGGTCCCCAGAATCCCTTCCTGTCGCCAGATTTCTCCCGGAGCAAGTGTCCCGTCTGCGTGCAGGCATGCCATCTTGGCGCTGGTTCCGGTGCCGCAGGGAGAGCGGTCATATGCCTTACCCGGGCAAAGTACAAAGTTGCGGCTATCCGCGCTTCCATTCGATGGCGGTCCGAACAATTCGATATGGTCGATTTCAGCGCCGCTGTCTCCGGTAATACCATTGGCTGCCAGCGCCTTCCTGACAGCCCAGGTAAAGTCAGTCAGCGTATCGACATTCTTGAGCGTGAGCGGCACATCCTTGTGTTCGACAAGATAGAACCAATTGCCTCCCCACGCGATGTCGCCTCGCACATCTCCGAATCCCGGAACATGGACGGCCACACCCGCACGGATGCGATGGCTGGCGACATTCGCAATCGTCACATGGCCTGACGAATGCAGCGTAGCCCCTACAACTCCCACGGGAGTTTCAATGCGAAGCACTCCCGGCGTGATCTTGCCAAGATGAGCCAGACTCGTGACCACACCGATACTGCCATGCCCGCACATGCCCAGGTATCCAACGTTATTGCAGAAAATGACGCCGACATCGCAGGTTGAATCAAATGGCTCACACAGCAACGCCCCAACAAGAACATCGGAACCGCGTGGTTCTTTCACAACTGCCGAGCGGAACGCGTCGTGCTGTGAACGAAAACGCTCAAGACGCTCAGCAAGCGGCCCATTGCCGAGGTCGGGCCCTCCGGAGAGGACGAGCCGCGTGGGCTCGCCGGCCGTGTGTGAATCGATGACCTGAATTCTGTGAAATCGCCCTTTGGCTAGCATAGAGAGAGATATACGCAATACCACGATATCGATGTAGCTGAAAGAGGGCAATGCGAAGCATCCTGCTAGAATGACCGCACCTTTTTGCACCCGGAGTTTTGCATGCTTCCTTCTCGTGCCTCAGTTCTGCTTTTGTGTCTCATCGCGATTCCAGGTCTGGCAGCTTGGTCTCAGCAGGAGCCTCTCCCTCCAACCAAAGCAACACCCACGCCGCAGGTTCCGGCGAGCGGGCACGCATTGGAAGCAACAGATCTCCAGGCTTTCTTTGACGGAATCATCCCTATGCAGCTTGAGCGCAGCGACATTGCGGGCGCATCTGTGCTGGTCATTAAAGATGGGAGCGTCCTGCTGCAGAAAGGCTACGGCTATGCGGATGAAAAGGCGAAAAAACCAGTCGATCCCAACACGACGATCTTCCGACTGGCGTCGATTTCGAAGCTCTTCACATGGGTTTCCGTCATGCAACTCGAAGAGCAGGGAAAGCTCGACATCGACACAGATGTGAACCGCTATCTCGACTTCGAAATCAAACCGGCATTCGGCAAGCCAATCACTCTGCGCAATTTGATGACACATACTGGCGGCTTTGAAGAAGAGAATCGAGACATCATCATCACCGATCCGAAGTGGGCAATCTCGCTCCGTGATTTTGAGATCCAGAACCAGCCGAAGCGATTGTTCCCTCCTGGAATCATCCCCGGCTATTCGAACTACGGAGTCGGACTTGCCAGCTACATCGTGCAACGCGTGAGCGGAGAACCGTTTGAGCAATATGTCGAGGAACACGTTTTCTCACCGCTAGGGATGACGCATTCCACCTTCTACCAGCCGCCACCCAAAGGATTCACAGCCACACCTTCGGAGG
>Ga0209773_10000114_pt1 | contig 22415 bp, 14 predicted proteins | sample BogFormECP14_OM1_FD_188244 | JGI IMG/M metagenome (GOLD analysis project Ga0209773, IMG submission 188244) | Bog forest soil microbial communities from Calvert Island, British Columbia, Canada - ECP14_OM1 (SPAdes) (version 2) | ecosystem: Environmental > Aquatic > Freshwater > Wetlands > Bog ... | reverse complement strand
CCCCCGAGTCCCAAACGACGTGCCCACTCACAGCGAACGACGCATGCTCCCGCGATTTCTCCGCGAATCTCAGCTCGTGTCGACGAGGGGCGATGGCTCCCCTGGAAATAGCATCCTCGCCCTGCTCGAATCTTTGGTTCCCTTGCCGGCCGAATCGTTCGCCGCTCGCAACTTCTTCCGCCACTCCTGTTGCCACCGCGGCGCGCACCACTTCACCAGACGAACCGCTCCGTCGACTGCGCTCGCTTTCCAGCGCCGCGTTTGCTTTGTCGCTACTCCGCAAAATTCCCTCCGCCTCCGTCGCCAGCATCAGCGGATTCAACGCGCGTTCGCCCAACGACCTCACGCCATTCTCGACCGCCGGCAGCCACAGGCAAGTCTCCGACAGCGGCACCGCGATGAACAGATTCCCGGTTTGTTGCGCAACGAGCGAGGCCAGATCGTATCCTGTTCCGTCGGGGAGTTTTTCGTTCGCCAGAGTCAGTTGAAATCGGATGGTGCGCAGAACCATGTCCGCTTCGCGCACGGTCTTCACCGGATGTGATTCCCATCCGGAGCGCGCCAGGCCCTTCAGTGTGGATTCAGTGCTTGCGGTGCAGGTTCCGACAACTAAGATGCGCACAGCGGCGGCGGACATGTTGGCCCCTTTGAGGAAGGGGAACGTGCGGTTTAGACCTGAATTCGACCCACTCGGACTTGCCGTATCCGCTCTTTCTTGCACTTGCCCGCTCGCCCGCCACGCACGCCACATGGCCACGAACGGTCTATCGCCCTACCGCACTGCAACTGCGGCCCATCCATACTGCGGATCCCCATCTCTCCTGCGACGTTCCCACCCCGCCAGAGTCGCGCGCAGAGCTTTTCAGGGCGTGCGGTGTGACAGCTGCCGCGCGCGACCCCTGCGAGGCGAGTAACCAGTTCCGCGAAATCCCATTTACCTCATCGGGAGATGCGCCGCAGAACGTTACCTACAACTACCCCTTCCAGCTAGGCCCGGGAATGTACCCCACCCTCGAATCTGTGACAATTCGCAACATTACTGATTTTGTACTACGGCCCTTACTGATCTCCCAAACCCTCTTCCCCTCAATATTTCGCTTTTAGTCTTGACACGTTAATACCATAGGAGTAATTTTCGCTTTCTACGCGGGTTGTACGCGTCCCCGTCCTGGGCGTGGGTAAGTTTGCACGGCAACAGTTCGGCGCTTCTTAGCCAGCAGCTCCGATTCTTCGGGGTCTCTAGCCGTCGACCAAATGGGCCATCATCGGTCGAAAAATTCGAAGCAACGCTCGCGACCTCCGACCGGGTCTCGCACTCGCGACAGCGATTCCCGGCCTGAATCTCGCTCCAACCAATTCCTTCCCAATTCGGGTCTCGACGGCCCAGAACGGGAACCCCGCAACTCTCGCGGCGTTCCTTTCCATCCCTTCGTCGCCCTCGTTAAGACCTTTAACGAATTCCTTTTCGAGTTGGATGCCGACGGTAAGTTCCTAAGCATCTGGACTTCCAATGAAGCTCTCCTGCGTGAACGTCGCGCCGAATTCCTCGGCCGCCGCGCTCTCGAAGTCTTGGGCGAAGAAGTTTTTCATCCGTTTTCCAAGCTCTTCAGCAGGGTCATCAAGGGAGGCGTCGGCGAAGATATCGAATTCCCCGTGGACTTCCCCACCGGCCGGCGCTGGTTCCAAGCCCGCGTTTCCGCGGTTGGTCGTGGTGCTCAAAAATCTCATTCCGTCTGCCTGCTCGCGCGCGACATCACCCAGCGCCGCCTCGCCGAAGAGGCTCTGCGTCAACAAGAGGCGCTCTTGATGCACGCCGAACAGGTCACCGGCACGGGTTGCTGGGAGTTTGACGTCAAGACTCAGCAGCGCATCTGGTCCAGCCAACTTTTCCGCCTCTACGGTTTCGATCCCAAAGACGGCGTCCCCAGCGAAGAAACCATGTTCGCCATGATTCATCCCGATGATCGCGCGCGCATTCGCGGCATCTTTCAATCTGCGATTCAGAATCGTTCGCCCTTCCAGTCTGAGGGCCGCTACAATCTCCCGGACGGACGCCAGCGCATTATCTTTATCCGCGGCATCGCCCTCCCTGACGAGTCCGGTGAAACAGCGCGCCTGCTTGCCGTCGTCCAGGACGTCACCGAAATCCGTCGCGCCCAAACCCAGGCCCAGGAGCGCGAATCTCTCCTCGCTCAAGCCGAGCAGCTCGCCGGCCTGGGCAGCTGGGAATTTAACGTCGCGCAGCAGAGCTTTACCTGGTCCGCGCAGATGTACCGCATGCTCGGACTTCCTCCCGATGTTCAGCCCGTGCCACTAGCTCGAGCCTGCGCCCTGTTTCATCCGGACGATCGTGCGCGCGTCGCCCAGGAAGTTGCTGCGCTCATCGAAAATGCCCGGCCGCTCGAAAACGAAGTGCGTTTCGTGCTGCCAGACGCGCAAGTCTGCGTCTTCCACTCCCGCGCCGTGCCCATTACCAATGACTCCGGCGACGTCGTCCGCATCGTCGGCATGTCCCAGGACGTAACCGCGCAGAAGTCCGCTCAAGATCGCTTGCGCAAAAGCGAATCGCTTCTCGCGCAAGCCGAAGAAATCGCCAAACTGGGCAGCTGGGAAATGGATACCATCCATTCCACCATTACTTGCTCCGCCGAATTCTTCCGCATGCTCGGCCTCGAACCCATAACCGGCCCGGTCCCGGTCGAAGACGTCTGGTCCGTGGCGCGCGTTGACGAAATCGGCGCTGCGAAACTAGCCCTCCAGACCGCTCTCGCCACGCGCACTCCCCTCGAGCATGTCTCGCGTTACATCATGCCCGATGGCCGCGCCCGCGTCTTGCACACTCGCGCCATCCCCCTCGCCGACGCTTCCGGTCAAATCACCCGTTTCGTCGGTTTCAATCATGACATTACCGAACAGAAGCGCGTCGAGGACGATCTGCGCCGCCTTTCTCGCCAGCTCTTGACCCTGCGCACCGAAGAACAGCGCCGCCTCGCCCGCGAACTTCACGAAACCGCCTCCCAAACCTTGACTGCATTGAAAATGACTCTGAAACTGATCGAGGACCTGCTTCCGCAACACGACACCCGCGCGCGCGAACTCGCAAAATCCTGCCGTGCGCTTACCGCTGACGCCATTCGCGAAGTCCGCACCATTTCCTCGATCCTGCATCCTCCGCTAATGGACGAAGCCGGCCTCACCGTCGGCCTGAGTTCCTACGTCCGGCTCTTCTCCGAACGCAGCGGCGTCGCCGTGAAATTCACCATCCCCGACGATTTCCAGCGCCTTCCCAAAGAAGTGGAACTAACCCTCTTCTGCGTCGCGCAAGAATCACTCGCCAACGTGCACCGGCACTCCAAGGCCCGCGCGGTCGAGATTTCCGTTGACCGCTCGTCAACGCAGGTGAGCCTTACCGTCCGCGACGACGGCGTCGGCATGGCCCTGCCTTCGCACAGCGATCGCAGAAATTCTCTTCTCGGCATCGGTATCGCCGGCATGCGCGAGCGCGTCAATCAGCTGCAGGGCCAGTTCCACATCCACAGCTCCCCCGGCCAGGGCACCGCCATTCATGTGACTTTGCCCCTGGTCGTCGCAGAGACGTCCGAGTGACCTGCTGCCTCCATTTTGCTCGCGCCGCGTCTGCGCCCGCGCCATTCGCACTTCGCAAACAGTTCCCCATCAATGCACCTATCCTTCAAGGAGAGTCTCATGACTAAAGAACCACCCGTTGCCAGACCCTACCGTATCCTCATCGCCGACGACCATACCGTCGTGCGCCGCGGCGTTCGCGCCTTGCTGGAATCTCAGCCCGGCCTTGAAGTCTGTTGTGAAGCCGCCACCGGACTCGAAGCGCTCGAGCACGTCAAAAAATCCAAACCCAACCTCGTCCTACTCGATCTCACCATGCCCGAAATGAACGGCCTCGAAGCCGCCCGCGCCATTCGCGCGGAAGCTCCCGAAACCGACGTTTTGATTCTCACCATGCACTTCTCTGAAGATGTCGCCCGCGAAGTCCTGCGCAGCGGCGCCCGCGGCTACGTTCTCAAATCAGACGCCGATTCCGAACTGGTCGCCGCGGTGCGCCACGTGCAACAGCACAAGCCGTTCTTCACCGGACGCCTGGCCATGACCATGGTCGAAAGCTTCGTCAACGAGCAGCGCGAAGGCGAGCCCAGCACCGATCATCCCCTCCCCGGCTGCCCCCTCACCGCCCGCGAGCTCGAAATCGTCCAGCTCCTCGCCACCGGAAAAATCAGCAAGGAAGTCGCGGCCACCGTAGGCATCTCGACGCGCACCGTCGAAAGCCACCGCAATCACATCATGAAAAAAATGAATTTCTCCAGCTTCAGCGAGCTAATGCGCTTCGCCATCCGCAACCACCTAGTCGAACCGTAGCCGCAGCGCCGCCGCAGCGGCAGCCGTAGCCCATTACCGTGCGCCGTATAACGTCGCGCCGTTGCCGTAGCCCGTTACCGTGCGCTATAACATCACGTCGCTGCCAATCAGGCGGACGCGCCACGTGGCGTAGCGCCGGCGTCCCGCCGGCTCGTCGCAGTTGACTATACCTTTGAATTTGCTTCTGAATTTGCTTCTGAATTCGCTCTTGAATTTGTAGCGGCCGCCTGCTTTTTTCTTAGGCGGGCGGGGTTGACGTAGTCTTTGACTTTGTCTTTGAAGCGGGTGTCATCCCGAGCCAACCCCCGCGCCTTTCCTTTCCCGCCGCACTTCCGCGGGCGCAGTACGCACAGAGGGTTCTGCTCTCCACAGAACAATCCGGATTCCGAAGCGCTAGGAGCTCCGCAGCTTGACTCTCCACTAAATCTCTCCGCCGCAACCGCTAATTCGTCGGATCAACCTCCGGCTCCGCAACTACCGCCTCCCCCGCAAAACCATCCGCCCGCCGCAAAGCCGGAAACCACCAAGCCCACAACGCCGTCACCACCAACGTCCCAATCCCCCCAATAACCACCGACGGCACGGTGCCAAACCAGTGTGCGGTTAAGCCAGACTCAAACTGCCCCAGCTCATTCGACGCCCCAATAAAAATCATGTCCACCGCATTCACCCGGCCGCGCATCTGATCCGGCGTCGCCAGCTGCACCAGCGTTACGCGAATCACGACGCTGACCATGTCCGCGGCAAAGGCCAGCGCTAGAGCGATAAACGAAACGATCAGACTGCGCGAAATACCGAACACGATTGTGCAAATCCCAAACGCCGCCACGCACCACAACATCGTCGCACCTATGCGTCCTTTCAATGGCCGATAAGCGAGCCACACGGCCATCGCGCACGCGCCCACTCCCTGCGCGCTGCGCAAAATCCCCAATCCCCACGGCCCCGTATGCAAAATCTCGCGAGCATATGCAGGCAGCAGCGCGACCGCGCCACCCAGCAACACCGCAAACAAATCCAGAGAAATAGATCCAAACACCACTTTCTGCTTCCAGATGTACACAATGCCGGCCAGCACCGTCTTCAGATTGATGGGCTCCCGCGCTCGCTCCTTAGCTTTGAAATGAATTCGCAAAGTGCACGAAATCGCCAGCACATAGCAAGCCAGCGCAATCGCATACACCGACGAAGGCCCGCGAAACAACGCGTAAATCAATCCGCCCAGCGACGGCCCCAGAATCGTTCCCACCTGGAAAATCGTCGAATGCCACGCCACCGCATTCTGGAAATGTTCTTCCGGCACCAATTGCGGCAGCAGCGCCCGGCTCACCGGTCCATTCAACGACCGCACCACGCCCAACAACACCAGCACTCCATAAATCGGTCCAACCGAGCGGTAATGGCTCCAAGACGCCACCAGCAGCAACGTTGAGCACACCCCGAACCCCGAATAGCAAAGTATTAAAAGTTTTCGACGGTCAAAGCGGTCTGCTGCGTGCCCGGAAACCAGAAAAAGTAAAATCCCCGGCAGAAATTGCGCCAACCCCACATAACCCAAATCCAGAACACTGTGCGTAATATCGTAAATCTGCCAACCAATCGCCACCGACTGCATCTCCATGGCGACGACCGTAAAAAATTTCGAAACCTCATACAACACAAACGCCGGATGGCTGAACGCCACGCGACCAGCTAATCTAGCTTCCCCAGAATCAGCCGTCGCCAAGCCCCTCACCCTCCCCAGTCATGCAACCCAAAATCCTAGCCATGCCAAATTTGAGCGCACGCGAATTGTAACCGAAACCTCGGAATGACAATCGCGGCACAGCCACTCCTGGCTGTGCGCCGTTGTCGTGAATTTACAATTCGCGACGCCTATTCCGACTCGGTAGGGGCGCTGCTTGTGAATCGCGCTGCAGCGCGATTCATCCTGAGATCCCGCAGTGCGGGATCGAAGGGCCTGCCGGCCGCAGTCAGGTTGCGCCCCAACTTGCCACGACCTGAGCCCCGGGACGGCGTCGAAGGCCGCTTCACGAATCGCGCCGCGCTACAACGCCCCTAGATCCCGCTGTGGCTGGTCAAGGTGTAAACCAGCAGCCCCAATACCAGCAAAGTAATCACCACATACATCCAATCCCGCTCCAGCGCAAAACCCAGCACCGAAAACAAAACCCGCGCCACCGGAGTCGCAATCAGCAACAACAATCCAAACTGAATCAATCCCAAGGCGTGCAACCCAATCGCCGAATGTACAATCTGCGCCACCGCCCGCAATTCCACAGGCTCACCGCGAAACACTCTGTAGTTCTGCGGCACGTCGGGACCTTCAACCACCAACAACACGCCGCCAATAAAAACCACCAGCGCCGCCAGCAACACTCCCCAGCGCAAAAGCCGTCCCAGAAACAGTTCCACGCTCTTGTCGTCCACTTTCCCGCCCACGCCAGCTCCGCCACCCGCTGCCGTCATCACAATTTCCCCCGCACGCCCTGAAATATCATCTCGATCGCCAACGCCGCAATCACCACTCCAAACACAATCCGCAGCGTCCGCACTTTCGCTCCAGGCAAGACCTTCGCGCCCACCAACGCTCCCGCCAGCACTCCCAACATCACCGGCATCGCCAGCCCCGGATCAATGTAACCTCGCCGCAGATAAATCCCCGCACTCGCCGCCGCCGTCACCCCAATCATGAAATTGCTCGTGGTTGTCGAAACCTTGAACGGAATCTTCATCGCCTGATCCATCGCCAATACTTTTACCGCCCCGGATCCAATCCCCAGCAATCCCGAAAGCACTCCGGCCACGTACATCAATCCAAAACCGATCGGCACATTCCGCACGTGGTAGGATTTCAGTCCATCGTCAGTAGGATAGGTCCCGTCCAGGCGCAGCGCCGTCGCAATTCGATCCGGCGCCATCCCCGTAGTCGCCCCAGCCTCTTTCTTTGTCGTCGTATAAGCCGAATACAGCAGCACCACGCCAAACACGATCGCAATCATCGAAGTATGCAAATACCCAGCCAGGAAAGCGCCGCTCACCGCGCCCACCGTCGTCGCAATTTCCAAAAACATCCCCACGCGCATATTCGAATAACCTTCGCGAAGATACGCCGCGGCCGCCCCCGAAGAAGTCGCAATCACCGAAACCAGCGAAGCCCCAATCGCGTAGCGAATGTCCACGCCAAACACCAGCGTCAGCAGCGGCACAATCACCACGCCGCCGCCCAGCCCCGTCAACGATCCCAGCATCCCCGCCAGGAACGATCCCAGGGCCACCACCAGCGTAAATTCCAGGGTGTTCAAATTGCCAGCTTGTTCAATTATTTGTGTTCCCGATTCAGCAGGTCACTTCGGTACGGAAGCGAGATCTTATCACTTCAAGGTTTTATTGCTGGAAGTTTACTGTCCGTTGCCAGGTCATAAACGAACCGGATCTCCACGGCATCGTTCGTGCGCGTTCTTTCCAGGCGCACGATCTCATATAGCTGCTTCCCTCCCGCCGCCGGCTCAAACGAGCGGGTAATCTGCGGCCCGTGCGCGCCGCTCTGATCCACCACCAGGCGATAGTCCTCCCAGTGCGCGTCGAACTCTTCATACTTGTCGTCCTTGGGTTTTTGCACTTTGTGCCCGTCGGTATAAAACGCTCGCTGGCGGCCCGCCTCATCGGTCAACAGCACTTCGCCGTTCTTCGCGTCAGCCGTGTCTTTCTGCACAAGCGTAATGGACCCGGCCGGATTTACTGCATCCTGCAACTGCTGGCGGTCGTAATCACTCGTCCCATTTTTGCTCCCGCCGTTTCTAGGATTGCCACCGCCATTCCCGCCGCCGTTGCCGCCGCCTCCACCGCCCGGAAACGGAGAACCAACCCCGCCCAAGTGAATGCCGGTTCCATTGCCGCCACCACCGCCAGGAGATCCAGCAGGGTTATCAGCTCCGGTATGCCGCGCTTCCCTCATCTTGTCTTGCGCGTCGTCGCTCTGATCCAAATTCAGCTTCCACGAAGCGAATAGCTGCTTCTTATCCGGCACCACCGTCTCCGGTTGCGCCGCCGGTCTGGACGGCCCCGTACCCAAATCCCCGGAATCACCCGCCGGCCGAATCGGCCCCGGCGGAGCCTGCGCCGCCAAGCGCAGCGGAAACACCACGCAAGCGCCACACAGCATCGCGCCCACCGCGGCAGCCCGCCTCAGCCTCCACGTTCGCTTCATCGTCACATCCTGCGCTTTCATCGCCTTACTCATTCTCGTGCCCTTTAGTATCAGCCCGCGGATACTCCGCGTTTCCATCGCGTGCGTCGTTCCAGGCCCGCTCGTCTGCAATTTCGGATGCAAAACATCCACGCCGGGATGCAACACCATTCCCGCCACGCAACCACCACTATTCCGCGGAGCCGGAACTCGCGCTCGCACCCCGCGCCTGCACTTTCTGCAGCAGCGCCATAAACTCCGCGCGCTTATTCCCGCTCAATCCAACCCCCGCGTACGCCACGTGAATAAGCTGCTGATTCTCCCGCCCTCCGTCGTACACCCAGGGGAAAGGATTCACCGCGCCAATCGCCCAGTAAAACTCCGCCTGCGCTCCCTGCAAATTCGCCGGCAAATTGAAATGCGCCGAAGCGCCCGCCGTAACCGGATTCAACCGCTGCGCCGCAAATACGTACCAGGTCATCCCCGGAGAGCTGGCTCGTTCCATCGGCGCCAGATAAAATTCCGCCGTTACCCCGTACGCGCGCGGCCCCTCATTCGTCTGCACGAACGTAATCCCCGAACTCACCTGCGCCCCGAAAAACCCCTGCAACGTCATGTCATGCCGGCAAGCGTACGTCACCTGCAAAACCGGAGGCGCATTGCTGGAACTGTTGTTCGGCGATGCCGCGAAGCTGGCCCGCGCATTATTCGCCAACGCTTCATCAATGCAACTCGCCGACGGCGGGAAAAAATAATAAAACAGAAAATCCACCAGACTCATTCCCGATCCGCTGGGCATGTGCAGCTGACCGTCCAACCAGTTGGCATCGCGCCCCAGCAACGGATTGTCCGAAGTGGCGAACTGCACAATCGCATTCCCCGGCGAATTCTCCAGCGCCAGTATTCCACCCAGATGAAATGGCGGCGCATAAGGACCCAGCGCCGCCGGCGCGTCCCCGGGATTGAATTCACTCCAAGCCACCGGCAGCTCTACCGACACATCGTTTGTGATCCCGTGCACAATCGTGCGCGCCACGCTTTCATCGGCCTCGGCACTCGCCGCCGTTTGCGCGCCAGCCGCCCGCGCGCTGATTCCCCAAGCCAACAGCATTCCCGCTGCTGCCACCGCGAGTCGGCTCCATCCGTTACGCCCGACGCTCATCCGCCCATTGCTCCGCACGCCTCGCCTCTAATCGAGTGTGCCAGCATCCGTCCACAAAAAGAAGCCCTTCCATAGTCCCAGGCGAGCAATTTCATGAGCTTCACATGTTGCAACTGAATTGGCCCTCGATTTGTCGTCGTCTTCGCATTTGCCGTCGCCTTTGCATTTGCCGTCGCCTTTGAATTTGTAGCGGCCGCCTGCTTTCTCTTTTCAGGCGGGCGCCTTTGACCTTGAATTTGCCGTCCGATTTGTCTCTGCTTTTGTCTCTGCTTTTGTATCTATAGGAGCGGGTCTCAGACCCGCCCCCACGCCATCATCCCGGCAGGTTTCACACGTCGAATTTGCCTTTGACTTTGATGTCGCTGTCGAACCTGTACCGGCCGGCCCAGTTCCATAGAACCGGGCAGCCGTTGACGTACGTTTGAACTTGTCACTATCTTTTCCCGGCTTCCAACAACGAATGCAATCGCTCGACCCCACGCGCACACCAATCCGCAAAACCTCGCGCAACCCGCGCGAACACACCACCGCCCCCGGGCCATTCAGCCCGGAAGCGATGTTCAATCCTTTCTATTTTCGGCTATGCCTTCTTGGCGGACTTGCGGCGGCCACGGCGCTTCGTCGGCGGCGTGGCGGGTGGCTCACCCACCAGCTCTGCGGACCAAATTGCTGTAACAAACTTCTTCACACCGTGATCGTCAAAATCAATCGTGGTGCGCTCGGTATTTGACTCCGTCACCACTCCCATTCCGTACTGCTCATGCCGTATGGATTGCCCTTCGACCAGTGTTTGCACAAATCCCTCCCTGGATGATTATGACTTCAACTTCACTTAACCCCATCGTCGCGACGCGCTTCCGCCCGTCGCCACGTCTGACCAGAAGTATGACCCGCGATAACTCCCGCAAAGGGACAAGGGCTGGGCCCGCCCCTTCCGGGACTCTTTCACTGCTCCCCGGCCGCTGCGAAAAAGGAAGACCTACGCGTCCGGGTAAAAAAAAGAGACACATCCAGCGACCGCGCGGAACTTGCGCTTCGTAGGCCTGGCACCAACCGGCAACCAGCGCGTTCCTTCACCCACTCACCGCGCCAACAATCGCCCCGCCGGTGCAGCCCTAAACAGCTCTGCAGATTTCGGCAGATTTACAGACCGACGACGTTCTCGGCCTGCAGACCTTTCGGTCCCTGCTTGACTTCAAATTCCACCGCCTGACCCTCGTTCAAGGACTTATATCCCTCGGACTGGATCGCGGAGAAATGCACGAACACATCCTCGCCAGACTGGCGCTGGATGAATCCATAGCCCTTGGCCGCATTAAACCACTTCACTGTACCTTGCTCTCTGCTCACGGAAACTACTCCTAAATTATTCAGCAGATGGCGCTTAGCCACCCGGAAAGCTGCCTGTCGCCCCGCCCGCATCGCCCCGCGCAAAAAAAAAGCCGTCGGGCACCAGCCCGGCAGCCATTCATCGCACGTGTCAATAACGAACCATAAAGCAACAAACGCACCTCCACTTTAACACGCTTCGCCCCTCCCCGCAATCCCCTCCCCACCGCCCAATCCTCCTCGCTTGGCGTCCGACTCCCTTTCCCACTACGCCTTCAACAGCACCGCCGGGTTCTTCTTCGCGATACCGAGCAAGCGCAGCGCCGTGCTCCGCGGCCGCCGAGCTCCCTGTTCCCATGCTTGGACGGCTTTCGTGCTCACACATAGATAGCTCGCAAACACGGCTTGGCTCGCATTTAGGCTCTCCCGAACCTGGCGAATCTCCTCCGGCTTCATCGGTTTCGGCCACGCCGGCATTTCGGTTGCCCGCAGGTCAATCGTCCGCCCGCGTTCAAACGCCAATGCGTCACGCAACGATTCCCGCATTTCATCGTAAATTTTGACTTTGATTTTCTTCGCCACCTTGCCTCCTACATGCTCCGCAGCTCCGCGACCATTTGCCGCAGAGCCTTGCGTTCGTTCTCGCTCAAGTCTTCTTGCTCATCCTTATCAAATAGATATAGCAGGTGAATATGGCCGCGGTGTTCCAGATATAGATGCATGTAGCGGTATCCGCCGCGCTTTCCTTTCCTGCGGCCCGGGTTCGCCAACCTCGCTTTACGTATTCCGCCCAAACCTCTCACTACGTCCCCTCTCGCCGGATCTCGCGGCAGATCGTTTTGCAGCTCTCTTAAGACGTCCCCTGCCGCTGCTCCGGCCAGCTGTCCCAGCCGTCGCGTAAACGAGCGAGATCCGATGAATACCACAGCGCAGGATGTACCACAATGTGGGACTAGCTGTCAGCGCCAGCTTTCCACCTGGCGGCTTCGCGGATGTCTAAAAGGCGGGCGCTTGTACGATCGCCTCGAGTCGGGAGGCATGTAGGAATACAGGGACGCCGCCAGAGCAGCTCGACAGCCAATATCCCGATCAGCGACTGGCTTTCGCTCGCTACTTCGCGACGTCCCTAAAACTGCAAATTGATCGTTCCAATCAGCACGCGCGTCTTATCGGTATCCAGCAGCAGCGCCGAATTGCTGTCGATCACGTAGTACGCCACGTTGTACGTGACGTTGGGATTCATCCCCTGGATCGTCGCCGTCCCCCGCCCGCTCGTGGCGTCCAGCGTCAGCAGCGTGGTGCCCGTCGTAAATATCGGGTCTGTCAGAAACACCGCAGTGAAGTTATTGATGTCAATATTTCCCGAAAGCGCCTCGGAACCGCTCCAGGTCACTTGCCCCGATAGATTCTGCTGATAGAGCGCCGGCTCGTTGTGGAAAATCCCCTGCCCTGCCATTCCAAACGTCTCGCTCCCGCCCAAAATGGATGGTGCCGCCGCCTGCACAAATGCCGCACCGCTCGCAACCGCCGTCGCGTCCAGCTCCAGCATCACCGCCGGCCCTTCCGCCGTCTGGTACATCGCGAATTCCTGCGTCGTCGCGCTCGGGCCCGCAACACAGGTTCCGGCCGCCGTGCTCAGCAGCAAATCAATGCGCCCGCTTGTCGCATCCACCGTATAGGTGCACGTGCCCAACGTCGTGTCTGGCGTCACCGTCCCCGCGTTGTTGCTATCGAGCAAACCGCTCGTCCCTCCGCTGCCGCTCGAGATAAACACTCCGCCAGCCGCGTACGCGCCCGTTGGAGATGTGCCACCCACTGTGAATGGATAGTTGCCGCTCACCAGACTCGCAGCATTGAATGAGCTTCCCGTGGGCGCGGCATACGCATCGCCGGCCAGATAATTATTGGTATCAATTTCCACCAGATGCAGCTGCGTGCTCTGCTCCGACGCCGTTGTGTCCACGATGTAAAACGCGTATTGCACCGGCCCGGTCGTTGTGCTCGTTAATGTGAGCGTGCCGCGCCCGCTCCCTGGAAACGTCGCGTCCAGCGTGTACGTTCCCGCCAGACTCCGGTCCTCGGTGCTCACGTGGCCCGCCGGATTACTGCTGTTGTTCACGTCCAAAATCGGGCTCCCACCCGTAATACTTCCCGCGCCATTCGCGGAAAATTTCCCCGCCATCCCCTGCGCAAAAAACTCCGCATCCGCCCCCGCCACCTTAAATACATAAGGACCGCTGAGCGTCGTGAGCGCCGTCGTCAATCCGTTCAAATTCTGCTGATCCACTGTGCCACTACCCGTGTTTCCCGCGTCGAAGCGCGTCAGTACCCCATGCTGGAAATTCGCCAGCGCCAACCGCCAGGTCTGCACCGTTCCCTGTCCGGCGCCGGAACCCGATCCGACATTAAGCGTCACGCCCGTGCGCCCGTCCGGACCCACCGTATACGTTCCCGTGAACGGCACCTGCTTGGCCACACCCGTCGAAAAACTGTCGCTATCCTCGACGCCGGTCACAATGTGGCCCTGCCCATCCGCCTGAAAACTTCCCGCGACTGCCACAAAACCCGCACTGTCGTTGCCGGTATAGGAAAACGAAAACGGCCCGGTCAAAGAGACATTCGAAAACGAAATTGTCGCGGTAGCCGTCGCGGTTGCTGTTCCGTCGTTCGCGGTGATCGTGACCGTGTCGCCCGGCGGCGGCGATGGTGGCGCCGTGTAAAATCCTGTGGGACTAATCGTGCCGATGTTTCCGCCCTCGGTCGAGGACACCGACCAGGTAATGCCCTGAGTGGTGACCACGTTATTCAGAATCGCGGCAAATGGAACGGTCTGGCCTGCAACAACCGCTGCGGTCAGCGGACTCACAGACAGCCCCGTCCCAATCCCGATCGTCAGCACCGCCGTGTTCGAAGTAATCAAATTCGTGTTGGTCGTGGAACCAGGAATCTGCGGCGTCGTCGCCGTTATGTTGACCTGCCCGCTGTTCGTTTCCGGTACCACCGCCGGCGCGGTGTAAACACCCACCAATTGATCCAGTGTGGATGTTCCGATCGTTCCGGTCGTCGCTGTCCCGCCCGCAATTCCATTCACGTACCACGTCACGATCGTGGTCGTCTGGCTCGTGGTCGTCTGGCCCGCTATCGCCACTTGCGCGCTGAATTCCGCCGTCTCGTTGATTTGCGCCGTCACCGACGCTGGCGAGATCGTTACCGCCGTCACCGTCCCACTTCCGGGCCCCCCACAAGACGAAATGCCGAGCAACCCGGCCACTGCCACAGGCAGCAACAGCACCGCGCAAATCCCCTTCCGCGTCGTCCGGCCTTTCCTCTTTGCCCGCGCTGCTGCGAATCCCGTTGCCATCTGCATCATCCAAGAATTCCTGGTCTGCTGTCTTATCATTTGCCTCGGCCCGCTCGTTCCGGCACGCCGCTCCCGGACACACACGTGGTTTTCTGTATTCCCGTCCAAAAAGAAAAAGTTCCAATTCTTAGAGGTAAGCACGCAAGATTCGGTTGCACGTCAATTACGTCGTCCGCGAGCCCCGCACCCCGTGAGAACAGCGCAACATCTTACAACAGTCGCATCCGTCCCCGCACTCGCAATCACAGAATGCGGCGGCTTCCCTCCCGCTCGCGCTTTGTCCTGATCCCGCCGCTCTTTTCTTGTTCCAGCTACTGCGGCAGCGCCGCATTCCCGTGATGCGCTTTCAGCTGCATCACTCCTCCCAACGTCGCCGCTGCGATGCTCAAAAGCGTGAACATCAAAAAATACTCGGCGAACTGTTCGCGCTTAAATTCCGCATCCCGCGCAATTCACTTCGCCGCCAGGATTAGTCCCGCTTTCCGCCTCGCTACTTCCGGTTGCGTCGCCGCCAAAATCGGCTAGAATCAGCAACCAGGTTCCTTCACCCGGTTCCGCCCATCGCCGTGGTGACAGGTTCTATGATGCTTCCCATGCCCTCGGACCACGCGGCCCCAGCGCTCGCCGCCAGCATTCTCATCGTTGATGATGATGTCGAGCTATGCGAGCTCGTCTCCGAATACCTCGTCTCTCAAGGCTTGCGCGCCGAAGCCGTTCACGACGGCAGCGCCGGCCTCGGCCGCGCTCTCTCCGGCGCCTATTCCCTCATCGTTCTCGACGTGATGCTTCCCGGCATGCGCGGCTTCGAGGTTCTCCGCAAAATCCGTGCCGTGTCCACCGTTCCCGTCGTCATGCTCACCGCGCACGGCGACGACGTGGACCGGATCGTCGGACTGGAAATCGGCGCCGATGATTACCTCTCCAAACCCTTCAATCCCCGCGAGCTCGCCGCGCGAATTCACGCCGTCTTGCGCCGCGCCGCCTCTGCCGCTCCCGCAATCTCGGCCGCCGCGCCCTCTCCCGATCGCACCATCCTCGGCGATCTCGAAGTTGATTCTCGCGCCCGCCTCGTTCGCCACAACGGTCGTACCCTGCAGCTCACCTCCGTTGAGTTCGAACTCATGGCCGCCTTCTCCAAATTGCCCGGCCAGGTTATCGCCCGCGATGAACTCGGCAAACGCGTCCTCGGCACCAAGTTCCTCGCCTCCGATCGCAAACTCGACGTGCACATCAGCAACCTCCGCAAAAAGCTGGGCCCCTCGCCCGACGGTTCCGAACGCATCCGTTCCATCCGCAATATCGGCTATATTTATGTTTTACCGGGGAACTCGTACTAAACAGGTGAATCGCCTTTGCGCACTTTGTTCCTGAAGATTTTTCTTTGGTTCTGGCTCGCCATGGTGCTGGTCAGCGGCACCCTGATTCTTTCCGTCGTCACCACCCAATCTCAGTTCACCGCCAGCCGCGCCGCGCAATCCGACCGCACCATCACCCCGCTCGTCGCCGCCCGCGCCGCCGACGTCCTCGACGATCACGGCATGGGCGCCCTCTCCGACTTTCTCGCCTCCCTCGACACCACCCTGCACGCCCAAGCCTATCTCTTCGACGACGAAGGCAAGGAGATCCTCTCGCAACCCGCCCCTCGCGAAGCCGAAGCCCTGGCCCAGACCACCCTGCAAACCGACGAAACCAAGATCGTCATCTCCCGCGGCGCCAAATTCGTCGCCCGCAGAACCATTGGCCCCACGGGCAGCCGCTACGTCATGGTGATGAGCACCCCCGTCGAATCCGCCGCCGATGCCCTCCGTGCTCCTCTCCAAACCCAGCTCATCCGCGCAGTCATCGTCTTTCTCATCGCCGGATTCGTCTGTTTCTGGCTCGCCCGCCACATCACCGCTCCCATCCGCCATATCCGTACCGCCACCCATCGCCTCGCTGCCGGCAACCTCGGCGCTCGCGTCGGCGGTAGCGCCGCAAACCGCGGCGACGAACTCGCCGACCTCAGCCGCGAATTCGATCACATGGCCGAGCAGATCGAAGCGCTCATCTCCTCCCAGCGCCGCCTCATCGCAGACATCTCCCACGAACTGCGCTCGCCCCTCGCCCGCTTAACCGTCGCGCTCGGTCTCACGCGCCTCCGCGCCAATCCCGAATCCATCAGCGGGCTCGACCGCATCGAACTCGAAGCCGGCCGATTGGACGGCCTCATCGGCAGCCTGCTCCGCCTAGCCCGCCTCGAAAGCGGCAGCGAAAATATCGGCCACGAATCCTTCGATCTCGGCGCCCTGGTCCGCGATGTCGTCGCCGACGCCGACTTCGAAGCCCAGAGCCTGCAACGTCACGTTCGCCTCCTCCGCGCGGATTCCTGCAGCACTTCCGGCAACCGCCAGTTGCTCGCCAGCGCGATCGAGAATGTCATTCGCAATGCCGTCGGATACACTCCCGAAGGCACCGCCGTACAGGTCACTGTCGAAGACGGCGCTGGACAAAACGCCGGTTACGCCATCATCCGCGTTCGCGATCACGGCCAAGGTGTTCCAGAGAATTCCCTGAGCGACATCTTTCTTCCCTTTTATCGCGTCGGTGACTCTCGCGACCGCTCCTCCGGCGGTTCCGGCCTCGGCCTTTCCATCACCGACCGTGCCATCCGCCTCCACGGCGGCACCGTCGCCGCCGAAAATTGCCCCGATGGCGGCCTAGTCGTTGAACTCCGCCTCCCGCTTGACGGCACCGTCCCGCTAAGGAAGGAACGCGATCTAACCAGCGAAGACCGTGCCGGGCGCTAAAACAGATCCTAGTCGCCCCTTCTAGCCACTAGCCACTCAACACTAGCCACTGCCTTTTTCGCAACCACCCATCTCACCCGCGACCAGTGCCACCGCCACCTCGAGCTCACTCTCGCTTCCGCGCCCTATCCTCCAACAAGCACCATATTATCTATAAGATACAGCCTGCCAAACCTGGTACTAATACCCGCTCCCACCAGAAGTACTATCAGAATGTGACCTTTACCCTACTGTGCCGTTCTGCCTCACCAAGTACTCTAAATCCGTCGGAAAGGCTTTCCGACGCGAGGCTCGCAACGCATGAGTAAGGCGTCCAGAATGTTTCGCTCAAGATCGAGTCAGGCAGCCAATCTGGCCATCCGCCCGGTCGCTGAACTCGACCTTCCAACTTTCTCTGAAGCCGACCTAAGCTCCTGCCTCGCCGCCCTTTACAACTCCCCGGCCGACGCGTTTCCTCACGACTTCAGCGCGGACATCATCTCCCAAGCGCCCTTTGCTGACCACCGCGACTCTGCGCCCGCCCCCCACATGCTTCTCACCTTCGCTCCGAAAGCCGCTGCGCATCCCTCGGAACCAGACGAAGTTCTCGCCGTCCTCCTGCAAACCATCGATTCCGCCGCGAATACTCAGAATTTCAGCAACGCCGAAGCACTCGCCGCGTCGTTCCCGGACGAATCCGCCATCATCAACGCCTCCTCTCCGGAATCGCGCCGCACTGAACTCTTCATCGTCGAAAAGCCACTTGCTCCCATCCGGCCCCCCGCTTCATTTCTCACCGAAGTTATGGATCTGGAAGCCATCGCCGCCTCCGCCCGCGAATCCGCCGGCGCCGCCACCGCGGATTCACTCGCCTCCGCCGTAAGCGAAGATCCCGACGCGTCCGAACTCGTAAAAAAACAAGCCGTCGCGGAAATGAATGCCGTCGCCGAAGAATTTGTTGCCGAGCAGCGCCAGCACGCCCCTGCATCCGCGGCGCCCTCCGCGCACGAGCGCCCCCAGGATCGTCGTCAAAAGCGCCGCGCGCTCATCTCCGCGCCCATTCGCGTGCGCACCGTCGAAGCCCAGACCAGCGGTTCCCAGGAAATCGCCACCACCTTCGACGTTTCGCGCTCCGGCATCCTGTTCCACACCCAGCTCGATTGCTATTCCCGCGGCATGCAAGTCGCCGTCGTATTTCCCTACAGCAAATCTCCCAAAGCCGTTCACCACGAACAAAAAGGCCGGGTCGTGCGCGTCACCGATCTCGGTGATGGCCTCCGCGGCGTCGCCGTCACCTTCGCCACGGCGCCCGCGGAAGATTACTCCGCTGCACGCGAGGCGGCGCTGGAGGCGGCCGAGAATGACATCTACGCCCCACCGGCCCCCGCCGAAGCCGCGGAAGCGAAATCAAAAAAACCCATGGTCCTCGCGGTGGATTCCGATGATCAACTCCGCGAATCACTGAAGATGTATCTCGAGAACGAAGGTTACGACGTCATCGCCGTCAGCAACGCCACCGACGCTCGCGAAGTTCTCGATCTCTTCACTCCTTCTCTGCTCGTCGCTGAAATCGAAGGCGAAGGCAATCCCGGCTACGACCTCTGCGGCCACGTCAAAGCCACCCCTCGCCTCCGCCGCATCCCCGTCGTCCTCACCACTTTCTCCGCCTATCCCAGCGATTATTCCCGCGCCCACGCTCTCGGCGCCATCGTCTGCATGGCCAAGCCCTACAAACAGGAGCGCCTCGGCCACATCGTGCGCCTCCTGGCTCCGCTGCCCGAACACATCGAAAAAACCTCCGCTCCGCACGCCGCCGATCCCACCCGCGTTCCCGGCCGCGATTTCAACGCCTATAACGGCCGCAACTGCAAAGAAGGCAACCGCAAGTCCCTCTTCGGCAAATTACTAAACAAATTCCCCGCCTTCCGCTAGCTCCGCAAGAAGTTGCTGTGACTTCGCAGCGGCCATCTTCAGAGTCTGTGCGGCAACTCGAGATTCATGGCCTCAGCGGCTGAACAGCTTGCGGAAAAAGGCGGTTTTTTAGGGGGTCGGAGCCTTAGCTTTAGCTCCGACAATAAGTGCTTGGCTTGCATCGGGCTTCAGCCCCTGAGGAAACGCTTTTAGGCATTTTCCCGCAATCTGCAAAGCCGTGCCCTGACGCAAAACAGTGGTTGTCACACGGACTCTTCACCTGGGCACCGTCGACGTTTCTTTTGAATCTGTAGGGGCGGGTCTCAGACCCGCCCTCGCGCTTCGTCCGCATCGAACCGCGCACGCCCTCGCCTGCGATTTTCTCTGCGCCCTATGCGATCATTCACCACCGTTATTACCGTTTCTATAAGTATTCCTATCAATTAATCAAAACCTTTCGCCTGCCGATTTGCCCTGTACCAATACTGTCCCTTAACCGTATTGACCCCGCCTCTCGCCGGCACTATCCTCGCGCCCATGATTACAGTCCGCGTATTCTCGATGTACTGACGCGGACCGCAGTCGCGGTCGCTCCACAAGTTAACCACCCAGCATTTAACTTCGAATTAACACTAGCTGGGAGTGTGTCCGTTCTCTCCCGTGGTCCTGGCCAAGGAGGCTTTCCATGAAAGCTTATACTCGATCCCTGTCTATTCCCGTGCTCGCGCTGCTCATGCTCCTCACCACCCCGCGCGTGGACGCTCAAAATAATTTCGGTCCCCGCGGCGATGGCAGGCAAGAAGTCTCAAGCGCCACCACCTCTTCTTCTGGCGGCGCGCAAGATCCCGGCCCACGCGCCGGCACCGTCAACGCCGGCACTCCGCTTTCCACCCTTACCCCCGCACAGCTCCAGTTCTTTCAAGACGGCCTCTCGCGCTTCGTGCAAACCGATTCGGTGAACGGCCTACTGGCTGGCGAACCGGGCGTCGGCCTCGGCCCCAGCTTCAATTCCAATAGCTGCGGCAGTTGCCACGCTCAGCCCACCGTCGGCGGCTCCAGCCCGAGCACCTCGTATTTCCCATTCGTGGGGCCCAATCCACAGATCGCCGTCGCCACGGATTATGGCGGCGCGAACTCAATTCCCTTCTTCATTTCGCTCGAAAGCCCGGTGCGCGAAGCGCGCTTTCCGTTTGTAGTCTCTTCCGGCGCGGTCACCAGCACTCCCGACGGCGGAGTTCACGACCTGTTCACCATCGCCGGTCGCCAGGACGCTCCGGGCTGCGTCTTCCCCCAGCCCAACTTCGAGCAGGCCAATAAGCTCGGCAACCTCATCTTCCGCATCCCCACTCCCCTCTTCGGCGCCGGCCTCCTGGAAAATATCCCCGATGCCGCCATCCTCGCCAACATGTCCGCCAACTCCAATCTCAAACAACAGCTCGGCATAACCGGCCATCCCAACTACAGCGGCAACGACGGCTCGATCACTCGTTTCGGCTGGAAGGCTCAGAACAAATCGCTCGAAATATTCTCCGGCGAAGCCTACAACGTCGAAATGGGCGTGACTAACGAGCTGTTCCCCAACGAACGCGCCAATCCCCCGTCCTCCTGCCTTTACAATCCCACTCCCGAGGACGAAACCAATTTCACTCTCTCCGGCGCTCAGATTCCCAGCGACACCGTCGAGTTCTCCAACTTCATGCGCTTCCTCACTCCTCCTGCTCCTGAGACCACAGGAATTCCCGGCAATCCCTCTGCCCAATCCATCGCCAACGGCCAGGCGATCTTCACCCAGATCGGCTGCGCCGCCTGCCACACTCCGTCGCTCCAAACCGGCCCTTCGAACTTCACGCCAGGTCTGAGCAATCAGCAGGCAGCTCTGTTTTCCGACTTGCTGGTCCACCACATGGGCTCGGGTCTTGCCGACAACGTCTCCCAAGGCGCGGCCGGTCCCGATGAGTTCCGCACCGCTCCGCTCTGGGGCGTTGGCCAGCGCATTTTCTTCCTCCATGACGGCCGCTCCACTCCGTCCAATGGCGGCCTGCTCAACGCCATCCAAGCCCATGCCAGCTCCGGCTCGGAGGCCAACAGCGTAATCAGCCAGTTCAACAACCTGAGCTACAACCAAAAGCAGGAACTCCTGAACTTCCTGCGCTCCCTCTAACCAAAAAACGGCGCGACACACGCAAAGCAACAACCACAATGCGCGTGTCGCGCCGCACTACCTGGGAACGCCAATCTCCCGATTGGCGTTTCATCGCGTTCCACACTCGGGCGCAGCTGAAGTTGCTCTTGAATCTGTAGGGGCGGGTTCAGACCCACCCTCGCATTTCCGCCGCATCATTAATCCTTACTCCGCCTTCCTCTGCGCCCTCAGCGCCTCTGCGGTAAACGCCTCTATCTTTCTCCGATTTCCCTCCGTCTTTCCTCCGTGCCCTCTGTGTTAAATCTTTTCTCGTCGTCGTCGTCGTCGCCGTCGCCTTCCGTCCCCACGTGCCACACCGCCACGCCTGCCTTATACTCATCCCATGGCGAATCGCCCCCAGCCCACTCAACGCCACTCGAAACCTCTACTCATCGCGTCCCTTTCAATCGCCGCGATCACCCTGGCCACCGCCGACAAACCAAAACCCAGACCCCCACTCGAAAATTTCTACGTAGTAACCCAAGCCATCTTTCACACCGATCCAAAATGGGTAGATCACATCCTGGAAGTCCGTCCAGAACAAGAAGGCGTAAGAGTCCGCGAAATCCGCATCGCCCCGCTAAGCCCCACCTGCCCCCACCACGTCACCGTCCGCGCCATCGAACGCGTAATCCCCAACACCACCGTAAAAAAAGTCGCCCTCCACTTCGACCTCTGCGCCTTCACCGAAGACGATGTCGAATCCGTGGTCCACGCCTCCAAACGCAAGACCGGCGCTCCCACCTCCGACGGCGACGACTCCGCCTCCCAAACCATCGCCGCCCATTGCGGCACCAGACAAAGACTCTTCGAACTCCCCGACAAAGACTCCCTCCGTTTCAACGGGCTCTCGCTAGCCGACTCCCGCCTCGCCGCCTTCTGGGACCTGGCCGCCGTAGTAGAAGCCCGCACCTTCGGCGACGATTTTTCCCTCGCCATGCTCACCCCCGAGCAAGATCGCGAAGCGCAAGCCCTGGGCGCCAAACTAGTCCCCGAAATTAAATCCGGCAAATACGACCTAGCCTTCGCCGACAACAATTGCCCCTACGCCGAATGTCCCGACCACAGCTCCGCCAGCGCCCTGCAAGGCTACGCCGGCCCAATTTTCAGTTGCCCTGAAAAAT
>Ga0209773_10000112_pt1 | contig 22503 bp, 20 predicted proteins | sample BogFormECP14_OM1_FD_188244 | JGI IMG/M metagenome (GOLD analysis project Ga0209773, IMG submission 188244) | Bog forest soil microbial communities from Calvert Island, British Columbia, Canada - ECP14_OM1 (SPAdes) (version 2) | ecosystem: Environmental > Aquatic > Freshwater > Wetlands > Bog ... | reverse complement strand
GGCCGCTACCTCGAATTCTTCCTCGGCTATTTCTACGGCAACGCTCCCGAACTGGGGCGTACGGCGCATGTATGTCTCCACCATCGCGAAAACGCCGGACCGGACGACACACGCACCAACATGGGCTACGATCGCACTAGCAAGCTCGATTTTCTCTGGTATCTCTCGGACAATATCTGGACGGTCTTGGGTGTTGCTCCCTACGCTTACTTCAAAGCCAGAGGCGACGAAAAAAACCGCAAACGCATGTTCTGGGGAATGGCGCGCTACTACGCCTACTTCTCGGCGGTCTTTATTTACAATTGGAAAATTGGAATTTTCTTCGTCCTCGTCCCCATTCTCTGCATGAATTTCATCAACGCCATCACCGCATGGGTCCAGCACGCTTTCTGCGATCCCGAACATCCCGAGGATTATTTTTCGAACAGCGTGACCGTCATGGATGAAGTGAACTTCCTGAACGAAGGCTATCACCTCTGCCATCACCACCGTGCCAGCCTGCACTGGACCGAGATGCCCGCCCATTTCGAGCGCATCAGCGACCGCATGAAGCAGGCCGGCTCACTGGTCTTCCGCGACTTGGATTTCATGGGCCTCTTCGTCGAACTGACTCTGTTCCGCAGAATGCATGTGCTCGCCGAAAAGCTTGTCCCCTGGGAGCCCATGAATCACGATCAGAAACTGGCTTTGCTTGTGAAGAGAACCAGCCTCCGGACATTTGACTGATCAAATGATCTTCGCCTGCTTCAAACTCTTTTTCCGTTGGCCCCGCGGTTTTCTCCCAACTCATTTTTTCCAGCGCAGTTGATTGGCTTCAAAATCAAATACGATCTGTTTCGCGTTGAACGACGCCGGCCCTAGATATCCAGCAACATCACTAAGCCTCTTCACATCCGGCGCGCTGACCAGCAGCACTCGCCTTTCAAGGTTCTGCCCGCCCAGTTTGAATTGCGACACGACGGCGTTCCGGGTTTCAAACGCCCCGCCCAGGCTGCGCCCCATCTTTGGCATTTCGATCCGGTAATTCTCCAGACCTGCCTTGTGGTTGCGTTCATAAAGTACGGTTCCCAATATCCCGGTGTCGGCGATCATCCACACTGGCGTTCCATCCAGTTCGGCCCCCACGCGCAACACGTTTCCTTCCACGCGCAGGGGGGCGGCACGCATTCCACTGCTCGCCGTCGCTCCGAAAACCACCTGTTTCCTCGCATAGTCGACGAGGAAACTCTTACGGCAGAGCAGATCCAGTCCGATGATCCCATCCACTGGCGCGCGGCCAACGTATAAATACCGCAGATCTTCAATCAAGACTGGCACGTTGAAAGCCTGCTCAGAGCCATAAGTGATTTCTGGGACTTCCCCCAATCCCACGGAGACGGTCTTATCGAAATTAATGACCTTCGCCGGTTTTCCAAGCACTCCTAGATGTTTCGCCACGCGGCGGTCGATGGCAGTTATGCTGGTTCCCGTATCCAACAGAAAACGCAGGCCATGCAACTCCCCCACGTTGACTTCCACCACAATCAAATACCCATCATAAATCTCCACAGCCAGTTCGTTGCTGGCCTCCTCGGTTCGCGTACTTCCCCTTGCACCCCTCGATGTCACCAATAGCCCTACTGCCATTGCCAACGCCAATGCCTTTTTCCATCCCATAACGCCACCTCAACCGCAGTTGCGGTAGCGTCAAACCTCGCCGACATAGAAAAGCAGCACCATGGTTGCCGCCTGACCCTCGTCTGGAACTCGTCTGACGGGCTAAGCGACGCTTTTACATAAATTTGCAAGCTCCTCTGACACCTCCCAAAAGAAACAATTGCCATCCCCGGTCCGTCTATACAAGCGACGGAACCAGCATGTCAGTCACACCACAAGCGGTCCCCCTGCCAGCGAGCCTTCCACGGTATCGTTTTGGGACGTTTGAGCTGGACGTCCAATCCGGTGAGTTGCGCAAGAACGGCGCGAAGCAGCGCTTACAGGATCAGCCCTTCCTGGTTCTACGCAAGTTGCTGGAAGGCGCCGGGACGGTCGTCGCACGCGAAGACCTCCACGCCGCGCTCTGGCCCGCCGACACCTTCGTCGACTTTGACACCAGCCTTAACACCGCCATCAAGCGCCTCCGGGAAGTCCTCGGTGACTCCGCCGAGGTTCCCGTCTTCATCGAGACCATCCCCAGGCGCGGCTACCGCTTTCTGCCACCCGTGCAAGTCATTAGAAATGGTGGACTTTTCCCGGTTCAGTCGTCTGCAGTGGATATAGTTGCAGATCACCTTCCGGCTCGCCATATTCGCGTGGGAGTCGTCCTCGGCAGCTTGCTTCTCGCCGCGATCGCGGGCGCCTTGATCGTCACACTCCGTACTTCCGCGCCAGTCCCGCGGGTAAGCGACTCGACGCAAATCACGTTTGACGGCCTGGCAAAAGGCAATGTTCACGCCCGCCGCGGACAGATTTATTTCAACGAGTCATCCTTCACCCAGACCTCTCTAGTGCAGGTCCCCGCCATTGGAGGCACGCCCGTAGTGTTAGCGTCGGCGTTTCCCGCCCTTTATGTCGCAGACGTTTCGCCGGACGGTTCGAAGTTACTGGTCGGCTCCCCCGTGAACATGGAAAAGGGCCCCTACCGTTTGAAGCTCATGGACCTGGCTTCCGGCTCCCTCCAAAACATTGACGGAATCGAGTGCGACGCCGCTTCCTGGGCCCCCGGCGGCCATCTTACTTTCGTTAAGGGCAACGATATTTTTCTGGCCAATGCCGACGGCTCTAGTCAGCGCAAGCTGCTTACCGCTCCCGGCCCGGCAACCCAGATGCGATTCTCTCCGGATGGCACCCGAATGCGTTTTACGGTAGGCAACAAGCACATCGAGCAACACACGCTCTGGGAAGCACGCGCCGACGGCAGCGGACTTCACGAAATTCTGACCAGCATACCTAACTTGACGGAGCGCTGCTGCGGAGAGTGGTCGCCCGATGGCCGCTATTATTTTTTTCAGACGGAGCGCAACGGCGCGAGCAGAATCTGGGCCTTGCCGGAGACCCACTCGTTCTGGACGAAAGCTCCAGCTCCCATTGAATTAACGACAGTTCCTCCCAACTTCTATATGGGCGGCATAAGCGAGGACGGGAAGAAACTCTACGTCACCGCCTCGCAACCGCGCGCCGAGTTGGTCCGCTATGATTCGCTCTCAAAGCAATTTGTGCCCTTTCTCTCCGGAATCTCCGCGGGCGACGTCGAGGCTTCGCGCGACGGCCAATTTTTCACCTATGTCCGCTACCCTGAACTGGCTCTGTGGCGTGCGCGAGCCGACGGTTCGCAAGCAGCTCAACTCACGGGTCCGTCGCTTCGCGCCGCGCTCCCCCACTGGTCTCCCGATGGCAAGCGCATCGCCTTCGCCGGCTCGCGGCCCGGCAAGCCATGGAACATCTTTTTGATCTCCGCTGCGGGAGGCCCCGCGGAGCAAATCACCAATGGCGCCATGTGGGATCTCGATCCAACGTGGTCCCCTGACGGCTCGACGCTCGCGTTTGGCCAGGCACGCATAGAAGACAACAAACAAACCGTCTCCATCCAATTGCTCGATATGGCCTCCCGCCGCACAACTTTGCTTCCGGGCTCGGAAGGCATCTGCTGCCCGCGCTGGTCTCCCGATGGCCGCTTCCTCATTGCGGAACATCCGAACAGCGAAGACATTCTTCTCTACGAATTCGCCACGCAAAAGTGGAGCGTCATCGTAAAAAACGTTGGCCGCACCGGCTACATGCAGTGGTCAAGGGACAGCAAAGAAATATTCTTCGACACTCTGGAAGTGCCGGAACCCGGGTTTTACCGCATGCGCATTTCCGACCAGCAACCGCAAGCCATCGCCGGCATGAGCGGCCTCCATCCCTACTACGGCCCGTTTGGCCCCTGGACGGGCGTCACGCCCGACGGCTCTCCGCTGCTCGTCCGCGACATCAGCAACGAAGAGGTCTACTCCCTCGACCTCCAGCTTCCCTGATGCTCCATCTACCGAGCACCGCATTCGTCCAGCCCTGTGGCTTGCATGGAAAACCTCTTGTACGGCCATGTGCACGGCCGAGAAAAGTAAGAGATAATATAGAAGCTCAATCGTGATTGGACCTCCCTCCATCCGGAAAGCCGCGACCCACAACGTCCCATGATGCTTCGCACAGTCGAGCAAGTCCGCCGCCTCTCTCGAATCGTGGGCGGGTTCACGCTATTGCTCGCCGGTATCGTAATGATTGTCACGCCCGGTCCTGGTTGGCTTGTGATTTTGCTCGGGCTTGGTTTGCTGGCCGCGGAATTTGTGTGGGCGAGACGCCTGATGGACCGCATCAAGCGAGAGAGCGAGCGCGTACGCAACATAGTCTGGCGTTCTCCCCAAAATGCACCCGCGAAGGACCCCGCCGAATCTAACGAAACGACGTAACACTCGAATCCAAGCGTGGAGGCAACTGTCATGGAAGCCGCATTGATCGGTCTTGGAATGATGGGGACAGGAATCGCTAAAAGTTTGCTGCGCGGCGGGCATCGCCTCACGGTGTTCAACCGGACGATATCGCGCGCGGAAGCGCTTCGCGCGGATGGCGCGGTCGTCGCGGCTTCGATCGCGGAAGCTTGCGGCAGCGAAGTTGTGTTCACGATGATCGCTGACGATGCCGCGCTCGAAAGTGTGGTGTTTGGCGAAGGCGGAATATTGGAGTCGCTGTCGCGCGGTGCTGTGCACATTTCGCTCAGCACCATCAGCGTCGCCCTGAGCGACAAACTGGCTGCGGAACACGCCAAAGCCGCGCAAGGATATCTGGCCGCGCCGGTCTTCGGCCGTCCTGAAGCTGCCGAGGCAGCGCGTCTCGCCGTGGTTGTCGGCGGCCCCGCGGCTTTGGTGCAAAAATGCAAACCGCTCTTTGAGTCCATGGGACCGAAATTGTTTGTTGTCGGCGAGAAGCCTTCGCTGGCCAACGTCGTAAAGCTTTCCGGAAATTTCTTGATCGCCACCGTTCTCGAATCGCTCGGGGAAGCGCTGGCGTTCGCGCGGAAATCCGGCGTGGATGCGGGCGCACTCCTGGATTTTTTGACGTCCACCCTTTTTACAGCGCCGCTGTACAAAACGTACGGTAACTTGATCGTAGAAGGCAAACATGAACCCGCCGGATTTGCGTTGCCGCTTGGTTTGAAGGATGTGCGCCTCGTGCTGCAAGCCGCGGAAGCAACGAGCGTGCCCATGCCCATCGCAAGCGTGCTGCGCGACAGATTTATCACCGCGATGGCGCGCGGAAACCAGGACAAGGATTGGTCCGTCATCGGGAGCGTGGCCGCACAAGATGCTGGTCTCGCGAAATCGTCGCGCGCCGCAGGATAAAAGTTCGTCCCGTGCGAAGGGATCAAGAATCTCCGTCGCAACAATTCACAATAGCTCCGTGATACGCTCAAGACCTTTTTGGGAGGTGGGCGATGACACCATGGTCCGGGAAGTGGGCGCTGGTGACTGGCGCGAGCGCGGGAATCGGCAAAGCGCTGGCTGACGAACTGGGGCGCGGCGGCACCAACCTGGTTTTGACCGCCCGGCGTCGCGAGCGCCTGGAAGAATTGGCGCAAAATCTGGCGGCTGCTCATAAAATTCAAACAAGAGTATTCGCTGCGGATTTGGCGCAAGCCGACGCGCCGGAAAAGATATTTCAATTTACAAAAGAACAAGGAATTGAAATCGAGCTGTTGATCAATAACGCCGGCTTCGGCGCGTACGGTGAATTTCCCACGGTGGAAACGCGCAAGCTCGTCGAAATGGTGCAGGTGAATTGCGCCGCGGTCGTTCACCTCACGCGGCTTTATCTTCCGGAAATGGCGGCGCGTCGCCACGGCAGCGTGCTGATTCTTGCTTCGACCGCATCCTTTCAAGCCGTGCCCTACCTTTCCACGTATGCCGCGACGAAAGCCTTTGACCTGCTTTTTGCGGAAGGCCTGGCGGAAGAGATGAAACCCTACGGCGTGCGGGTGTGCGCGTTGTGTCCCGGTTCGACAGAGTCGGAGTTCGCGGAAGTCGCGGGACAATCGCACCTGGCGGCCACCAGGGTAAATAAGGAGACGGCGGAGAAGGTGGCGCGTACGGGATTGCGCGCGCTTGCCGCAGGCAAGAGTTTCGTAGTCTCGGGTGCAGGAAATTATCTCGGCGCGCTCGGGCAAAGAATCGTGCCCCGGCGATTTGTGGTGCGCGTTGCGGCGCGCATGTTCCGGCCCAAAAAGAACGCGTAATTTCCGTGAAACGACGCCTGAACTGAGGGGACTGCGCAGGGGCCGTTCGAGTCGCTCCCCTTCTTTTCTGCCCCATTCCTTTCTGCCCTTTGTTTTTTTCCATTGAGCCGAAGTCGCCCGGGGAGTTACCCTCCGCCGACACGGGCCGTGGCCCGGGTACGTCTAAACAACAGTGAAACCCACACCTACTAATCGGCAGGGTCATGCGCCCGGCCGCCCGGGGAACTTTTTGCCACCCCAGCGGGAAATACGGGAGAAGGCGAAAAACGCACCTGGCACTGAACAAAAAGCCGCACCTGGGGAGACGAGGATCGCAGCGCAAGATAGAGACGACCTTCTGTTGCGGCGTGCCGCGAAGGGAGACGAGGAAGCCTTTGCCCTCCTCTACCGCCGGCATCAGGGCGGACTGTACCGATTCGCTCTGCGAATGACCGGGAGCGCCTGGGGCGCGGAAGAGATTGTGCAGGACGTGTTCATGACGCTGATCCGCGAGCCGAAAAAGTACGATCCGGAACGCGGCACCGTCGGCGGTCTTCTTTTTGGAATTGCGCGAAACCGCGTTATGAAGCATCTGGAGCGCAGGCCGCGGGAAGTTTCACTGGAAGAAAAGAACGAAGACGGCACGGGATCGGGAATCGTCTTGCAGGACAACTTTACTCCGGCGATGTGGGTGGAAAGACGGCAGCGCATGGAGCAGGTGAGAGCCGCGGTGCAGGAATTGCCGGCTGAGTTTCGCGAAGCCGTGGTGATGTGCGAACTGGAAGAGATGAGCTACGAAGAAGCGGCGCAAATGACCGGGTGCCCGATTGGAACGATTCGTTCGCGGTTGCACCGTGGACGCGCTCTGCTGCTGGCGAAACTGGAGATGTTGCGAGACGTGCCGCAGCGTTTGAAGGCGGCGAGGTAGTCAAATGCTGGGAACTTTTGGAAAAAATGCGATGAACTGCGAGCAAGTGGAAGCAATTGTTCTGGATCTGGACCGCGTTGACGGGGCGGAATCGTTGGAGCGGGCGGCGGCTCTTGCGCACTTGAGCCATTGCTCGCGCTGCGCGGCGTTGCAGGAATCCTGGCAGGCAGCGCGCGAAGAGTTACGTGCCCTTGGCGAGGATACATTAGAGGCGCGCGCACCAGCGCGAGTCGAGATGCGGCTGCGGCAGGAATTTCGCACGCGGCATCGCACGATGGTGGCGCGGCGCGCGGGGCTTGTGGCCGCCTGGGCACTGGCGGCTGCGGCAGTTCTTGTGGGCACGGTGAGCTGGTGGAATTGGCGCCAGGCGCGGCAGGCTGAGGCAGCAAAGTATAACGAAGCGCAGACCGCGCTGGCGGCCAGCAACGCAAACGTGGCGGGCCAGGATTCGGGCGCCAGCGGCGCAGAGGATTCGGGAGAGTTTACGCCAGTGCCGGGAGCCGTGGCGGACGAGACAGAAGAGGCTTCGATCTTGCGCGTGCGGATGCAGCGCGGCTCGCTTGGCGCGCTGGGCTTGCCGGTGAATGAAGAGCGCGCGGGCGAATGGATACAGGTGGATTTGCTGGTTGGAAACGACGGGTTGCCGCAAGCGGTGCGGTTGGCGCAGACCCAGGAAGAAAACTGATACGAGATTCCCGCGGGGAAGAACTCGCCGCGGATTGGAGAGAAGAGGAGAAGGAATAATGAACTCGAAGACGAAAACGTGTTTGGTCCTAAGTGGGGCGCTGTTATTGAGCGCCGTTGCGATGCAAGCGCAGAGACACGATGGTCCGCCTTTCGGAGCCCCGATGGAGCTGATGGGCTTTGAAGGAATGCACGGCGGAAAGCTCGTGAAAGGCGCGCCGTTCTCGGCGACGGCTACAGCCGAAACGACGGAAACTCTCCAGGATGGATCTCTGATCCACCGGACGTCGCAGGTGACCATGTACCGCGACAGCCAGGGGAGGTCGCGTCACGAAGTGACGCTCACCGGCGTCGGGCCGCTTACGGCTTCGGGAACGCCGAAGAAGATGATCTCGATTTCCGATCCGGTGGCCGGCGTGCACATCATGCTGGATAACGACCAAAAGGTGGCGCACAAGTCGGCGATCCGCACGCATGAAGGAAATGGCTCGAACGCGGACTCTGCCGCGAACTTTGAGTCCAGAATGCAGGAGCGGGAGCAGAAGGAAATCGCTGCGGGCTTGCTGAAGAAAGAGTCGCTGGGAACGCAGACGATCAGCGGCATTATGGCGGAAGGAACGCGAACGACGCGAACCATCCCGGCGGGCGAGATTGGAAACGAAAAGGCGCTCCAGATTGTTTCCGAACGGTGGGTTTCGACCGACCTGCAAATCCTGCTGAAGAGCACGCGGACCGACCCGCGGTCGGGAACCACGACCTATGCCGTGACCAACGTTCAGCGGACGGAGCCGGCGGCCACGTTGTTTACAGTGCCGGCCGATTTCACGGTGCAGGCTGGCGGCGGCCCTGGGCCAGGAGGCCACGGGCCCGGCGGTCATCCGCCAATCGACTAACTAATGACACAGCGGGCTGGGAGTTGTTGCCGGCTCGAACCTAATCGGCTGCAAAAAACCAAAAACGATCTTCTCTCCTGAAGACGGTGCGCCCTTTCCGCGTCTGCCCCCATCAACGCGGAAGGGGCGTTCCCGTCTTTGGTTTGCACGAATAGTGTCAGGAATGCGCTCGGTCTGCTTTGTCAGGGATGCTCCCGGTCCGTACCGGAGGGAGGGGCAAGCCCCTCCCCTACTGTCAGCGTCGATGGCTGATCGTAGTTAACAATAACCGTCCCCCTCCCCCTGGTTTTGCATAAGTGTTCATTCTAAAGGGAGTTAAAGTCCTTTGTTTTGATACACCTTTGCAAGTGTTGATTCTAAACGACCTGCGAATTCATTCAAATTGAATGTCTGTTCGGGCTTGGGCTGTTGGCCCGTCTTCTTCACCTTGCCACACAACGCCCTCCTCTCGAGGGAGAGCCCAGCCAAAGGCAGCCCCGCGGAGTAACCCAAGACCCACCCTTGCATAAACCAAACCCGCAAGGATGGGGCACCCAAGAGGTCTTGACGGATCGAGGGTGGCCACCCGCCAGCTATCTGGACTTCGACTGCGCTACGTTGACCACGATTCCAAGAAGGTAGAGAGCCGCCGCCAACACGACTCCGCGAAACGGTGCAGTGAAAAAATAGAACTTGGCGATGACTGCATAGCCAAGCAGAAGTGCGAAGCCAAGTGCAAGCAAGAACCAGGATTGAAAGAGCGATGCACTGTGGCGAATCGCGAGGTACCCGTACACCGCGCCAAAGAGAATAAGGCCGAAACTGTGAGTCGCGTTGAAGCCAACCCAAGCCCGCCACATTGTGGTTTCTCCCGTGATGACAGGCGAAACGGCCATCATTCTGGCGGTTAGGTCTGCGTCACGAGGATGCAACATAGGGCCGCGAAAGGTGTAAAGCAAGTGCATGAGGCCGAGTAGCAAGATGACGGCCGCACTCGCTGCAATGAACACTGAAGGTTTCATGATTGGCACTCCCGCAGCCCTGACTGCCTAACGTGTGGATTATCTCATCTTCTAGATCGATCCTGGCGCGGGACGGTTGGCGAAAAGCTGGGATCATAAGCAGTCCACCCTTGCAAAACCCGCAAGGATGGGCCACCCAAGAAGTTTTAGCGGATCGAGGGTCGGCCGCGCGCCAAAGCCAGTGGTGGACCCGGAGATCGCGAGGCTGAGTCGTCAGTTCATGGCTGTGGATTGGATGGACTTGAGGCGCTGCTCTACCTTTGTGGCTTCGTCGGCGCGGCCCAGAGAGCGGAGGGATTGGGCTTCTTTGGTGAGAACGGGGACCAGAATTTGGTTGTCAGGGCCGTACTGCCTTTCGACGATGCCGATGATTTCGCGTTCGCGCGGTTCGGCTTTGTCGGGCTTTCCCCAGACTTCGTAGAGGTTGCAGAGCATGGTGAGAGGCCCGAGCAGGGCGGAATCGTTCTGGATGGAGGCGGATTCGTCGATTTTGACGGCGCGTAGGAGGTAGGGTTCGGCGCGGCCGTACTGCTTCTGGAGGACGAAGACGCGGGCGAGGATGCGAAGGCTGTCGGCGACGGCGGGACTGTTGACGCCGAGGCCTTTCTCGTTGGCTTCGAGGGCGCGGGTGTAAAACTTCTGGGCTGAGGCGTAGTCTTTTTGCAGCAAGGCGCTGGTGCCGAGCGATTGCAGTGGCTGGGCGACGTTGGGATTTTGCAGGCCGAAGAGTTCCTCGACTACTTTTAGCTCGCGGCTGTAGGCAGCGTCGGCAGCGGGAAAATCCCGGCCCAGGTAGCGGTTGCCGAGATGGTCGAGAGCCGCGGCGAGGCGCTGATCGCGAGGACGGAGCTGTTCGGCGAGAGCGACGGCCTCTTTGTAGCTCTTTATCGCTTCGTCGTGGCGGCTCTGGGAATCGGCTACGAGGCCTGCATGCATGGCGGCGTTCAGTTTCTCGGAAGTGCGCAATTCGCTGTCGCGGAGGGCAGCGTTTGTTTGCTGAGGTTGCTGAGGGCGGGCGACGGCGGCCCAGAAAAGAAAGGCGAGGCCGACGGGCAGGCAGCGGCGAATGGCGGGACGCATGGTTCTCCTTCAGAACGCAATTAAAGTCTAGGGATTGGGCTGGTCGCGGAATACGGCGTGTGGGAGCGAGGTTTCGGCTGAGGTAACTGTACGGATGGGCAGTGGCGCGAGAGACGAGCGGAGAAGAGAGGCTGGGTGGCCTCAAGCGGACCGATGAAAGGCGTTTTAGGTGAGCGCGGCGTGACGGCTTGCAATGGTTGGGACGGAAATGCAGCGTGGTATTATGGGCGGCCTATGAGCAAACAGCACTTTTTTATGAAGTTGATCCCACCGCGGGCTACGTTTCCAGCGGACATCACCGCAGAAGAGCGAAGCTTGATGCAGGAGCACGCGCGGTATACGAAAGAACTGTTTAACGACGGAAAAATACTGGTTTACGGGCCTGTGCTTGCGGCGGATGGGGCTTTCGGTATCGGCGTGTTTGAGGCGGAGGGCGAGGCGGAAGTGCGGCAGCTTATGGAAGGCGACCCTTCCGTGCAGGCCAGGTTGAACCGGTACGAGGTGCATCCGATGCGCGTCGCGGGGGCACAGGGGAGTAGAGAGGAGGGAAAAGCATAAGCGAGGAGTTCGAAGAGTGGCTGTGGATCGTGTTAGGTTAGCTGTCCCAATTCAGCAGGGAGCGAGCGAGGAGAACGATGGCGAAACCCAAAGTGCTGGCGACGCGGCCGCTGTTTCCGGCGGCGCAGGCGATTTTAAACGCGAGCTGCGACGTGGAGTATTGGAAGGAAGCGGAGAGCATCTCGAAGGATGAGATGTTGCGGAAGTTGAAGGACAAAGAAGGACTGGTGTGTTTACTGACGGAAAAAGTAAACCAGGAATTGCTGAACGCGGCGCCGAAATTGCGGATTGCGTCGAATGTGGCGGTGGGGTTCGACAATATCGACGTGGAGGCTTGCACGAAGCGCGGCGTGGTGGCGACGAACACGCCTGGAGTGCTGGATGAGACGACCGCGGATTTTGCGTGGACTTTGATGATGGCGGTGGCGCGGCGAGTGGGCGAGGGCGAGGCGCTCGCGCGGTCGGGAAATTGGAAGGGTTGGGACTTGGATCAGCTTGTGGGGACGGATGTTTGGGGGAAGACGCTGGGGATTGTGGGATTTGGGCGAATTGGGCGGGCGATGGCGCGGCGGGCGCTCGGTTTTCAAATGAAGGTGGTTTATTCGGATGCGGTGCAGGCGCCGGAAGCGGTGGAGAAGGAGTTGAAGGCGACGTACCGCGGGATCACAGATTTGCTGGCGGAGTCGGACTTCGTGAGTTTGCATGTGCCGCTGCTGCCGGAGACACGCGGGATGTTTGATGGAGCGCGATTTTACCGGATGAAGCCGACGGCGTTTTTGATTAATACGGCGCGCGGGCCGGTGGTGGACGAAGCGGCGCTGGTGCATGCGCTGGAAAGCGGGAAGATTGCGGGGGCGGCGCTGGACGTTTATGAGAATGAGCCGTTCATTCATCCGGGATTGAAGCGGGCGAATGTGGTGCTGGCGCCGCACCTGGCTTCGGCTTCGATTGAAACGCGGACGAAGATGGCGTGCATGGCGGCGGAGAGTGTGGTGGCGCTATTCAAAGGGCAGAAGCCCGCGAATATGTTGAATCCTCAAGCGTTCAAGGTGAGCTGAGTTTTTCTCGGCGACCTATCTATGGCGGAACTGAAGCAACTTGCCCGCCGGATTTTCCAGGAAACTATTTCGGCGATTGATATTCCGGAAGCGATGCAGAGGAAACTGCGGCGCGAGGGGATGATTTTGTGCCTGCCGGATGCTGAGGTGGATTTGCGGGCGTTTGAGCGCGTGCGCGTGGTGGCGATTGGTAAGGCGGCGCATGCGATGGTCGAAGGGCTGGCGGGACTGCTGGCGGGGGGATTTTCGTTTGAGGGGATTGTTGCTGCGCCCACCGGGCCAGCGCCCGCTGTGGCTGGCATGAAGTATTTTCTCGGCGGGCATCCGACGCCGGATGAGCAAAGTTGGAAGGCGGCGGAGGCGATTCTTGGGCTTTTGAAAGAGTGTGACGAGAAGACGATTGTGTTTTTTCTTTTGTCGGGCGGCGGATCGGCGCTGGTGGAGTTGCCGCTGGATTCGCGGCAGACTCTGGAGGATGTGCGGCAGTTGCATCGGGCGCTGGTGACTTGTGGAGCGCCGATTGATGCGATGAATACGGTGCGGAAGCATGTTTCGGCGGTGAAAGGGGGGAGGCTGGCTGTGGCGGCGAGGCGCGCGACGAAAATTACTTTGGCGGTGAGCGATGTGCCGGTTGGGAAGGAATCGGCTTTGGCTTCCGGGCCGACTCTGCCTAATCCGACAACTGTTGCGGATGTGCAGCGCGTGATTGCGGAGTTTTCTTTGCGGGAGAAATTGCCGGCGGGGCTCTTGCGGTGGATGGACGAAGGGGAAATGCCGGAAACACCCAAGGCGGGTGACTCGGCGTTTGCCAACGCGCATTTTTCGTTGTTGCTTGGCCTGGATGATCTGTTTCATCCGGCGCATCATGCGACCGAAGCCAACGGATTTGTGACTTGCTGCGACAATACTACCGACGATTGGCCGGTGCAGAAGGCTGCGGATTATCTGTTGGCGCAGCTTGCGGAGCAGCGGAAGGCGAATCCGGGGCAGCGCGTGGCAGTGATTGCGGATGGAGAGGTGAGTTCGCCGGTGCGGGGTCGTGGGATTGGCGGAAGGAATGCGGCGTTTGTTTTGGCTTGCGTGAAGAAAATTGCGGGGAAGAAGATTGCGGTGTTGAGCGCGGGGACGGATGGACTGGATGGGAATAGTCCCGCGGCGGGGGCCGTGGCGGATGGGGAGACGTTTGAGCGCGGGCAGGCGATTGGGTTGAATGCGCGGTTTATGTTTCGGGAAAGCGATTCGTATTCGTACTTTGCGCGCTTGGGGGACACGATTGTTACCGGACCTACGGGGAATAATATGCGGGATTTGAGGATTTTGTTGGCGGAGCCGTAGGATAGTAAGGAAAAAGAAAAGAAAGAAAAACATTACGCGGAGGCCACAGAGATTCAGAGGACACTGAGAATTCAAGAGGGCGGGGCCCTTCGAAGCTCAGGGTAAACAAGCCCGGCCCCTACGAATTGGCAGAATTATTGTTTTGGTGACGGGAGGCGGGTTTCGATTGTTTTCAGGCGGTCGAGCGTTTCTTGCATTAGGTGCTCGAGGCGGTCGAGGCGTTTTGTGACGGTGCCGTCGCCTTCATTGCCCGCGGTGGCGGATGGAGCGGAGTCCGGGCCTTCTTCGTCGTCGGACATATCATCGTGGCCATGGCCTTTGCCGGCTGATGGGGATTTCAGGCGGGCGATTTGGCCTTTGATCATGGGGACCATTTCGATGCTGAGGTCGTCGGTCTTCAGGAGGGCTTCGAGGGCGGGGATGGCGGAGGCGTCGCCGCGCGTACCGAGAGCGTAGATGCTGGCCATGCGAACTGGGAAGTGAGGCTCGCTCAGGAACGATGAGATTTGCGTGGTGATGTCTTTATTGTCTTTTTGCAGGCGCGCCAGGCTTGCGATGGCGGCGGTGCGCGATTCGATGGGTTTGCCTGGGGCGGACCATTCGCGCAGGAGCGGGACTGCTTTGTCATCGCCGAGAGTGCCCATGGAACGGAGAGCGGCGTCGCGGAGGAATCCGTCGGGAGAATCGGCCGCGACAGCGGCTTCGAGAGTCGCGAGAGCGCCGGGCGCTTTGAGGCGGCCAAGCGCCAGGAGAGCAGAGCCGCGAGCGCGATAGGAGACGTCATCGGTGGCGATGGAATTCAGTTTGGCGACGATGGCGGGATCGTCTTTGAAATTGCCGAGGGCGCCGACGATGTGATTGCGCACCCAGGGTTCTTTTGTGGTGTTGAGGGCTTCGAGGAGTTGCTTGGCGGCAGAGGGACTGGCCAGCTGGCCGAGAGCATCGGCGGCGTTGTCGCGAGCGCCTGACGATTTGTCGTTGCGGAGCGCGTCGCCGAGAGCGGCGACGACGTCGTCATCGTTTTTGAGTTTGCCGAGAGCGGAAATGGCATCGAGGCGGCCGGCAACTTCGGTGGCACTCTTCAACTCGTAGAGCCATTCCTTTTTCTCTTTGTGAAATTCGGCGGATTTCAGGATGTGGCCGCCTTTGTCGAAGAGGACCATGAGCGGCGCGGAATCTGCGGGAAAAGAAACAATCTGAGTTTCTTTGTAAACGGTAATGGGGAAAAGTTTTGGCCCGGAGGCTGTGGTGATTTCGACTTCGGTGGGAATGCGGAAAAGGCCGACGCGGCCTTCGACTTTTTGCGTTTGCTTTACGGTGAGCGCGAGCTCGTGTTTCGCGTCGTCGTATTTGTAGCTGAGATCGAATTTCGGAGCGCCCGCGCCGTAGAGCCATTGGTCGAAGAATTGATCGACGCTGGTGTGCGTGGCTTCTTCGATGGCTTTTGAAAGATCGGCGGTGACGACATTCTTGCCGCGATTTACTTCGAGGTAGTGCTTGAGGCCGCGGTAGAAGGCGTCTTCGCCGAGCTGGTGGCGAAGCATGTAGAGAACCCAGCCGCCTTTGGTGTAGGCGTTGCCGTCGAATTCGCTGGAATCGTTGAAATCGTGGCGAACGATGGGTTTGCCGTAAAGATTAGTCTGCGCGAACCATTCGCGCGCGGCTTGCCATCGTTCGTAGTCGGCCTCGTCTTTGCCGAAGTGGGCTTCGGCCCAGACGGTTTCCATGAACGTCGCGAAGCCTTCGTTGAGCCAGATGTCGCCCCAGTCTTTGCAGGTGACGAGGTCGCCGAACCATTGGTGGCCAAGCTCGTGAGAAATGAGGTCGTCCTGGCCCGTTAAATATTCGGAAGCGAGCTTGGGATGCTGGAGTGAGGAACTGGTGTTGGTGGTGGCGCTGGAGTTTTCCATGCCGCCGGCTACGAAATCGTCCACCATGGATTGCGCGTATTTTTCCCACGGATAATCGACGCCCAGTTTTCTGCTGAAGAGATCGATCATCTGGGGAGTGCGGCCGTAATTGATGGGGAGGCGGTCGCCGCGGCCCTTGGGGGCGTAGTAGGTGACTGGCAGGCCGCGCCAGGTGTCTTTCACTTCTTCAAATTCGCCAGCGACTACCGTGATCAGGTAGGTGGAGCTGAGGACGGACTCTTTCCAGGTCCATGTTTTCATGCCGTTGGGAGCGTCAACCACGCCGATAAGTTTGCCGTTGGCGACGGTGGTCCAACTGGCGGGAACGGTGAGGATTGTTTCCGTGGTGAGGCGGTCGTTTGGGTAGTCGTAGGTCGGAAGGTAATAGCGCGTGTCCTCGGATTCGCCTTGCGTCCAGACTTGTTTGGGGCGATCGGGGTAGTCCTTGTCGGGGAGGATGAAGTAGAGGCCTTTTGTGGGCTTGGCTTCGTAGCGGATGTTGACGTCGAATTTTTCACCGGCGTGGGCCGCGGTCGTGAGAGGAATGATGAGCTTGTCGTCTTTGGTCTCGAACTTGGCGGCCGATTTGTTTACCGTGACGCTCTGGATGGTGAGACCCGCGGAATCGAAAATGATTTTCGAAGTGGAGTCGCGGAGGATGGTCAGCGTGTGGGTGACGTCGCCGATTACTTTTTTGTGTTCGAGATCGAAACGCAGAGCGATTCTGGAGTGTTGCAAGTCGTAGTCGCGGCTGCGGGCGTAGGGCTCGTCGGCGCAAAGGTACAGCGAGAGGAGCGCGAAGAGAAGAATCGCCAGCGAGCTGGCCAAGGCGAAGCTGGCCGGCCGACGGCGGCGCAGTGGCGTCACAAACGGTGGGATGTTCATCAGGGTTGGTTCCTTTGGAAAGAGTGTCCTGCGCGTTCGAGCGTGGACATAGCGGCGGCGAGATTTTCCGAAGCCACGAGAATGTAATCGGTGTCAAAAGTGGAAATCACGAACGAGCTGACCTTGGCTGCGGCGAGCGGTCCTGCCAGGGAGGCGAGAACCCCGACCTCAGTCAAAACAAAGGGGCCGTGGACTTTGATGACGCGCCAGCCGTCCTGGGATTGAACGCCGGGTGGGACGAGGGATTCTTCGACGACAATGGAGAGCTCATCGCTGCTGCGGGTGACGGAGAAAAAGGGGCCCTGCGTGGCCCACGCGGGGATGTCGGAGTTTGGACTGAGGCCGACAATGGCGAAGCTCTCAGGTAGTAACGATAATTGAAACCGGCGCAGAGAAAGACTCATCAGCTTAAGCGAGACTCCTGGAGATGCCGCCATTTTACGAGATCGGCGGCGATGACACAGTTACAACGGTCCGAAACGAGAAAAGGGGCGACGGCTGCGACTTCCTGAAGCGTGCCGGCGGCGTACTGCAGAACCATAGACATTTTAGCACCCTATCCAAAACTTCAATCATCTCGCGAAATGAGAGGCGCGTCAAATTGAGCCGTGCGATACATCCGATGTGCGCCGGCCAAAACTAAGCTGTCTTTGTGCGGTGGTTTGGGAATCGGCTAGACTCGTGGCATGTTGTTCCTGGTGATTGAAAAATTCAGGAATCGCGATGCTGTGCCTATCGGCGAGCGGTTTCGGCGCGAAGGACGGATGATGCCGGCCGACGTTGCTTATGTCGCTAGCTGGGTGGACGCCGCAGAGGCGCGGTGTTTTCAAATTATGGAGGCGCCGCGTGCGGAGTCGCTGGCGCCTTGGATTCGCTGCTGGGAAGATCTGGTGGAGTTTGAGATTGTGCCCGTGGAAACTTCTGCTGAGTTCTGGGCCAGAATCCAATCCTAAGAATCCCAAGGAGATTTAACTACTTGCTCGCTGAGACGCTGGCGTAGGAAGCGATGAAGGCGCGCGCGTGTTCGATTTGGGGAAGAGTGGCGTCGGCGGTCTTCCAAGCGGCGAGAAAATCCGCGTAGGCGGAGGCGGCGGATTTCGCGTCGCCGGACTGCTCGCTGGCCATAGCGATGCCGTAGAGCGGATAGCCGGAGCGGGGCCGGTCGACGAGAGCTTCCTGATAGGCGGCTTTTGCGTCGGCCCAGTTTGCAGCGGCCATGAACGTTGCGGCTTCGGTTTCGCCGACGGGACGGATGTAGGCGGGAGGCTCGTGATAACCGAGTGCTTTTTCTTCCCGCGCGGCTTGTGCGAAAAGCTTTTTAGCTTCCTCGGGCTGCCTTTTTTGGACAAGGATCCCCGCGCGCAGCTCGAGCGACATGATGGAGAGATTGCTTAGCAGAGGTTTGGGATACGCGTCCGGCATTATCGGGAGTTTTGGCGGGGAGGCGTTGTCGTCCTTTTTGTTCTTCTCTTTTTCCTTGGACTTGGCGTCTTCGTCTTTCAAATGGTCGGAAATTCGCCAGAGTTCAGCGTCGAAAGCCGTGGAAACCGCTTCTGCCGCGGACAGAGAATGTTGATCGAGCGCTTGCATGCCTGCCGCGAAGCTTTTCAGTTCACGCTGAAGAAGCTGGAGATTGGGGAGCGTGTCGGGCGGAGCGCTGGACTGCAAAAGCTCGATGGCGGTGCTCCAATCTGCGGAGCGCAGGGCTACCGGTAGACGCGGAGCGAGACGCGAAATGGAGTCGCGCGTGGACCAGGGATAGAGAGAATTTTCGAGCTGGCCGTGGGCCTGCTTCAGTTTTTCGGAGAGCGTGGTGGCCTCAGCGAGTTGGCCTGCTTCGAGGAGATTCGCGATGGAGTACATGAGATTGTGGACGTAGTTCCAATCGTCATCCACCTGGACGTGTTGCGACTGCATGTAGTGCTCATCGGCTCGCGTGGAAGCGGCGAAGGATTCCTGGGCGTGGGCGTAGTCGCCGGTGCGATAAAAAATGTGGCCCGGCATGTGAACCATGTGGCCGGAGGTTGGAGCGAGGCGTCCGAGGATTTCGGCGCTGTGCAGAGCTTGCTCCGGGTGCGGGCTGGCTTCGACGGCATGAATCCAATAGTGATTTGCGGCTGAGTTGTCCGGATCTTCTTTTAGGACGCCTTGCAAAAGGGAGAGTTGTTCTTTTTTGCCTGCGTTGGGGTTGCCATCATCGTCGTAGCCGTCGTTGAGCGCGCCGGCCAGGAAAATTCGCGCTTGCAGGTCGTGAGGGGAGTGTTTGACGAGCTTGCGATAAATTTGAATCTCTTTCGATTCGCCCTTGTCTTCTTTACCGGATTTGTCGGCAGCTTCGGCGGCTTCGGTTGCTTCGATGTACAGGCGTTCGGCTTTGCTGACGTGGCCTTTGAGCGCGATTGCTTTTGCGAGGGCTTGCTTGGCGTAGTACTTGGCGTTGCTGTGGGTGAACAGTTCGGCGTGATAGATGCCCCAGTAGCACATGGCGCATTGCGGATCGACGCGGACGCCTTGTTCGAAGGCGCGAACGGATTCGTAATCCCAAAAATCGTGAAGCAAATTGAGGCCCTGGTCGAACCACGCCTGGGCTTCGGGACCGGCTGTAATTTGGATATGGGCGTTGCCGATGCCGGTGAGTTTTTCGGGCGGGAGTAGTTTATCGGGTGGGAGTTCTTCGCGGGTTTCCATGGGGTGGCAGGCCATGGGATTTTGCGCGGAGAGTTGAGTCGGGGAGCCGAGGAGATTGAGGCAAGTCGTCGCGAATAGAAGAGCAGCGAGTTTTTGCACTGAGAAATTGCTGCGACGCGGTTCCAGTTGGGCCACAACTTCCTCCACGAACATCCATTTATACCCGCAGAATGCGACCTTCCCATTCTAGACGAAAACGTGGAACCGGGTTGTTTGGCAAAGTTCAAGAGTTCAAGGTTCAAGAGTTGAAGAAGAGAGTCACAGGCGGCAGCTCACAGCCAACAGATGGGAAGAAGGCGGAGCGGTCATCCTCAGAAGGATGACCCTACATGAGAAGTTTGTTTGCATGGGGCGAGTGGTGGCGCTAAGATGCAAGCAATTTCCTGCCTGTGGAGGTATCCATGAAATGCCTTATTCGACTCATTGGCTTACTCGCGCTGCTGGGCTTCGGGGCGTGTCGGGCAAACGGACAGCAGATCGGCAAGTTCGTGCCGATCGCCGCGGGCTCCGACGAGGACCGCGCGCTTACGGAAATCAACGCGACTGCCGACCCGGCGCAAAAGCTGGCGCTGATTGATAAATTTGCGGCGACCCTTGGCAAGGGTGACATGGAAATTGTGGCCGATGAGCAGTATGTGAACTACTACCTCGCGCAGAAGAATTACGACAAGGCATTCGAGTATGGCGACAGACTCTTCGCGCTCGACCCCGACAATTTTACAAACGCGGTGAACATGGTGCGCGCGGCCAACGAAAAGAGCGATGCCGATAAGCTGATGGCCTACGGCGAGAAGGCTGGAGGAATTCTGCAACGATACAAAGCCGCGCCCGCGCCTGCCGGAGTGGAAGCGGCGGTGTGGCAAAAGCAACGGGCCGATACGCTTTCGAACAATAAGGACAACATCACTTACATCGAGCAATCCATTTACCTGACGGCTTATCACAACCCGAATGCGGCGAAACGGGCTGCGTTGATGGCGCACTTCGCGCAGCTTTATCCGGATTCGCAATACGCCACGCAGGCTCTCGGCGTGGCCGCGACTTCTTATCAGCAGGCACAAAACGTTCCGAAAATGCTGGAAGTAGCCAGCGGGCTGCTGACCAAAGATCCCAACAACATCGGCATGTTGCTGCTGCTTTCCGATTATTACAGCGAAAAAGGAGAGCAACTGGATAAGACGGAAGTGTGGGCCAAGAAGGCGATCGCGCTGCTGGGGACGGCTCAGAAGCCGGACGCCGTGACGGATGAACAACAGTGGCAGCAGCAGGTTTCGCTGCAGAAAGGATTGGCGCTCGGCGCGCTGGGAGAGACGTATATCCAGAAAAAGGACAATGCGCAGGCGGCCGACAATTTCAAGGCGGCGGCGCCGCTGCTGAAACAGGATGAAGGCAGCTACGGGCGTAACCAGTACAGGCTGGGATTTGCGCTGCTGAACCTGAAGAAAAATGCCGAGGCCAAGGAAGCGTTTACGCAAGCGGCTTCAGTGAATAGCCCATACAAGGCGCTGGCACAGGCGAAATTGAAGTCATTCGACGCCGCGGCTGCCAAGCAAAAGTCTTGAGATTTGGCCTGGAGCCGGGAAACCGAGGCGTTTGCAGATCAAGTTTGCGGACGGAAAACGCGAGCCTTGGCTTTTGACACTTTCAGAAACTTTTGCGGTCAAATTCGCATCTAATGCCTGGGAAATAATGATGGGGTGGAACTGCGAACCTATCAGGGTTCGCCGAGGAGAAAGAAATGCAAGAGATTGCGACGTTTGGCGCCGGATGCTTCTGGGGAATCGAGGCGGCTTTTCAGAAAGTGCCGGGTGTAATTGATACAGCAGTGGGATACGCCGGCGGGGAAACGACGAATCCCACGTATAAAGACGTTTGCACGGACGAGACGGGCCACGCGGAAGTCGTGCAGGTGACGTTCGATCCAGCCAAAGTGAGCTATGAGCAACTGCTCGATGTATTTTGGAAGGTACACGACCCGACGCAGGTGAACCGGCAGGGGCCGGACTTCGGCACGCAATACCGGACAGCGATATTTATTCACTCGCCCGAGCAGGAAGCCACCGCAAAAAAATCGCGCGAGGCAATGGAAGCCGGCGGCAAATTCAAGAGGCCAATTGCGACTGAAATCACGCCGGCTGGGACGTTTTACCGCGCGGAGGAATACCACCAGAAGTATCTGCAAAAGCGCGGCGTAGCCTCCTGCCATTTCTAATTCGCGCGAGAATCCCGAAAAAGCAAAAAGCCGGGCAGTCTTGCCCGGCTTTTTGCTTTTGGAGATCACTTCGGTGCCGCTCTGTCACTGCCGTAGGCGAGCGCAGCGACTCGCTGACAAACACAGCTAAGTCGTCCTCCGGATTGGCTCTGAGTCAACGCGTGGCAGGCATTCGAATTACATTTGCCAGCTCGTCTGTCTCGACGGAAACACCATCGCGGAACGAGACAAGTTTGCCGGAATTGGCGGGGACGCGTTTGCCGGGCACGACAGTGCCCACAAGATTCAGCGGATCGGCCGCAGAGATAGTGACGACCTCGCCGGTTGGTTGCTGACTTCGCAGGGCGCGCAGAGACTCCACGGCGAGGGGCAAAGCGAATTGTTCCCCCAAAAAGCCGCTAACGAAACGGCCGCCTCGAACTTCTCCGCGATCTTCCAGTCGCCTAAGAGTGATGAGCAATTCACGCCATTTGGGAAGTATGGTCTCGCTGCTAAGAAGCTCGCGGAAGACAATTCCATAGCGATGTAGCAGCATCCAACAGGTAGCCTCAAGTGCTCGAGACCGGTCCTGCATTTCGCCGGAATAAAGAAGCGACCACCGGCCTGCGCTGTGCCGTGGACGCGAAGTGCGTCCGCTGCCCTGGCCGGAGCGGCGCTTGGGATCGATGAGCGCGCGCAGATTATCGAAACCGTCCGCGGTAAGAACGCCGGCGGCCACGAGTTCCCATAACGCCGTTTCCACTTCGGCTTTCAGTTTGCCGGTCCCGCGCACGATATCCGCGAAGAAAGAGGCTCCGCGTTGACGCAAAAACTGTAAGACCGCGGCGGCATCGGGGCTAAGGCCGATCGTTTCTGCTTCGCCCTCTTCACGCTGCGAAATCATCCACTCCGCATCTTCGCGCACGAAGAAAGTAATCGGAGCGACGCTAGTCGGAATGACGCGGCGTTTTTCTTTGGTGAGCGCTTCGAGAGTGGCAGGATGCGGAGAGAGGCGGCCCCATCCAACAGCTCCCGTCAAGCAAAGTTGGTCGAGTGTCTTGGGATC
>Ga0209773_10000111_pt1 | contig 22594 bp, 17 predicted proteins | sample BogFormECP14_OM1_FD_188244 | JGI IMG/M metagenome (GOLD analysis project Ga0209773, IMG submission 188244) | Bog forest soil microbial communities from Calvert Island, British Columbia, Canada - ECP14_OM1 (SPAdes) (version 2) | ecosystem: Environmental > Aquatic > Freshwater > Wetlands > Bog ... | reverse complement strand
TAACTTTGATTCACTTGCGGAAAAGCATGATCTTGACCTTTTTGCTAAAAACATAACTTTTTCGACAAAACCGTGATAACTTATTGATTTTGTCAACGATTTTCCTCATGTTTGGGATTATAATATAATCCTTAAACCGAATCTTTTATTTGTTTATTTGCGCTTGAGATTATCTTTTAGCTATAAATCTTAATTTTATTGTTGGATCTATAATTCTTGATGATGCTTTAGGCAAGTACATCACGCTCATCCTCTTCTCTTGTGCAGCGCTAGACACTGCGGTAGGCCTTATCATTTTGCTGAATTATTATGGATTACATACCCTTCTTAAAGTGACTCGTAATATTAAAGCATGACCTTTCACACCCCCTTTGAGCAATTTGAGATCTTTCCAATTTTTAAGCTTACTTTTTTGACTTTTGATTTGTCTTTTACCAATTTAGCGGCTACCATTATATGTATAGTATGTTTACTAATTACCTTTCTCTACCTTGCAGATAAAAGTTATCAATATATCCCGAATAATTGGCAAATCGTCATGGAATCTACCTATCAATTTATCTATGGCATTACATCGGAACAAGCGAATCGTAAGGGTATCAAGTATTTCCCACAATTATTTACAATATTCCTTCTGATAATGTTTTTAAACTTATCGGGTCTATCACCGTTGACGATGACAGCCACTTCACACGTCATAATAACTTTTGGTTTAGCTTTAAGTTATTTCATCGCGTGGGTCATTATTGGTATTTACGAGCTAGGGCCTAAATTTCTATATATATTTTGTCCTAGAAATATGCCCGCCTGGCTTTTGCCACTGCTAATTTGTATTGAGTTTTTATCTTTTTGTTTGCGCCCAATCTCTTTAGGGGTTCGTTTATTTGCAAATATGCTTGCGGGGCATGTGTTATTATACATATTGGCAGGTGCCTGCGTGTACTTATTACTCAAATTATTTGTGTTGGCCATCCCAGCATTTGCTATAATCGGTGCTATTGGTGTGCTTGAATTAGGTATTGGTTTCCTTCAAAGCTACATTTTCACTATTTTATTGGCAATATATTTGAAAGACTCTCTTTATTCTCATTGATAAAAGCGCTATTTTTTATAAATTTATAAAATATCATATTCAGGCTTATTCCTAGATAGAAGGGACGGGTTATGGGTTATATCATATCATTTGAATGCTTTGATACATTGCATATTAACAACAAGATAACAAGTTGTCTTAATTAGAACAACAAGGTTGCTCGCGTCATATACCACGCATTATGTCATAATCTCATAATGTACACGTGGTCCATTAATAATTAAGGTAAGTGGTTTTCGAAATAATTTACACCTAGAGTATAATTTTGCTGCTGTGTGCTCATGTCGATAAAGAGAAATTCATTATTAGAAGATCTTAATTCTTACAGTTTCATATTTACGATAAATCATTAAAAGTGATCTTTTTAATATCTATTAAGTCATTGTTGCAGAGTACCTTAACATATAAGTTCGCTTTCTAGTTGATCTCTCAGGGGCACCTATTTAAGCGTGTAAAGTAAGCGCTTTTATACACTATCGCAGCTGTCTACAGGAAATTGAGGATAAGTCATAATTCATTGCAGGCAACAAACTGTCTATTTTAACACTTTCTCTTGCTGTGTGATCCGCGTACGCGTCTTCTTCAGAATGATAAAAAACAGTCGTACAAGTTCTTTATTGTTTTCTTGATCCGTATTATGTTGTGGCACAGAAATTAAAACTTAGCGCTTTAGTCAATTTATTAGTTGTGAGAAAACCCCGCTGAGCAAATACACCAACTACTTGTAACGCGATTTCTGGCCACGAATTTGAAACTCGCGGGGGATCTTTTTTTAATCAACTGTCTGCGTGGGTACTATCCGGTAAATTCGTCACTTTAGCTATTGGCGCAGGTCCTTGTATGTGTGCTGATAAATATCTCAGATTTAGGTCTACTATGTTTTTACCTAAATTTCTCGGTTTTAGGTTTTCACTTTGTATATAGCGCTTCTTTTATTCGTGGCCCTAAATTACGTTCTGTTTCTTTTTCTAGTCTACTAAGGGATGGCGTAATTGCTCGTCAGAGAACTTGACCTTTTTAACATTCTGTGGTTCATTTTTAACGATTCCTATCCGTTGACATTTCTAGGCTGTCTAATGTACGCCTTGCTTCTGATAACGCCCTATTATACTATGGTCGATTCCTCTATCTTTTGTTTATTCGTCCCATTTTTCTCGAAGTTCCTTGTCATCTCCGCCATGTTTGCTGTAATCTCTATAAGATCATTTTCTAACTTTTCTTTGCGCTTTTCATAATCCGTGTAATGCTGAGTAACCCCTGCGTTTATTAGATCCTTATCCCCTCTCTTTTCGGATCCATGTTAACTTCCACCTTATAAGCTTCCTCTTAACCCCTCGTGAACATTCATTGTAGCAAGTTCTATTTGATCTTGGTCTCTTTTTAGTAACATCACCATTTGTAATGCTGCGAAATTATCGGCTAATTTTGTTATATCATCACTGACGGTAGCATAACCCCTGCTTTATTATTGGTTAGTTCTTCATTCACTTCATAATACTTCTTTCTATCATACCGTGCTGTTTGCAAATGGAAGTCTTTAGTATGCTTGCGTTCATTTCTAGAAGCTCTGCTTTTTGCATCATTCGTTGGTTCCTCACCTTTGTACGCTCCCTACTCCATTGATCCGTTTGCTCTGCCATCCTTTTCGTAAGATTTTCTATTTCCAGTGACATCATCGTATTCTGATTTAACATTTTATCATAGTACGGTTTTTTTATTCTGTATATCCAAAGCTAATCTCATATTTTCCATTTCTGTTGCTTTTCTCCCCTCCTCTGATTTGAAAAACTCCTTTTCTAAATTGTTGCCTTTATCAATTAGACGTCTATTTTTGTCCATTATTTTTTCTTGGTCCTTAACTCTGGTCTCTAGATCTTGTCACTTCCTTTCTAATCCTGTATTTTTATCTTGTAATTCAGCATTCGCCGCTATTACCATCGTGTTATAATGCGTCAGTTTGGTTATTTCTTCAAGATTATTTTCTCTTTCTTATGCGGCCCTTTTCTCAATATCGGTGATACGCTGCGTTACCACGGCATCTATGCCACTTTGCTTCCTTTTAGCGCTATCGTTCAAGGAGTTTATTGTTGAGGGATAATTATTGATTTTATTGTACCATCTTATTATCGTAGGATTCTATTAACGCTATTCTGTGTTTTTGTAAAATTTCTAACCTATCTTTCTGTAGGTTTAACATTATTGTAGCATAATGTAACTTCTTATAGTTGTACTGGGAGGCAAATCACTCGACATAAGATATTGTTCATATTGAGATATCGCTCTCCAATAATAATATTCTCTTAATTGTGTGAAATAACGAAAGTTATCATTTATTCATTCTTTCGTGGCTCCATATATATTTACTTATTATTATTGGCGACAGTGTTACATTTTATCTTTAAACCATGTTATTACTGTTGTCATCTTTGATTATTTTCCACTTTTCCGTAAACCCTTATATTATCTTTAGTGACCCTAGACCCAGTGTCAGTGCTCTATTCCCCCTATATTGTTATTGGTGTTACCCGTTTCGATAATGCTTTTAGTTAGTGTATTTTCTATATCTCTTTTGGTATCTTTACTTGTCTACTCGACAGCCGTGTAATGGTACATTCCCTAGAGCACTCCTATAAAATCAGGTATTTTTCTTATTACTCCATTTTCTATATACATACATATTCCGAATACGCATACGCCATATAAAAACGGGTTGTCTTTACAGTAGCCCCCGAATAAGCGCTTATAAAATTAGGCTTTTATATGCTATCTATAATGATTATGTTCAATGCCAATATCAAGGAGTTTTTCTAAAGATCACTTATGAAAGCAGCCTCTCGAATAATACGTAAAAATCGTAGACAAAAACTCGGTCATTTTAATAAAGAATTAATTATAGAATTGTAATGAAACGTATCCTTAAGAACAAGCCAAGCTATACCTAGTCCTTAGCAGGAGAAGAAGCAAAGCAAGTTCTAGATACGATAAATTGGGATATCTTGATTTATATAAATCATCCCGATTTCAAGTCCTAGGGCTAGATCGTAAAAAGATCAAAAACGCACTTGCCATGGGAGCCACAGTACACGTCTCCGTTTACAAGCTACTCTTTAATTAATGAAAATTGCTGCCGTCTTACGCAAGAATCAATTATATCTTCCTATAATAACAAATAAGAAACCCTATTTAGCAGATCATCACCAACGAATCAGCGGCAGGGTTTTATCCGTGAATTTTAACAAAAAAAATACAACATTCGAACTCAGTGACTTTAGAAAGACATCTAAAAAACTGCGCTCAAATGTTGTCGAAATAGAAATCAGAGACATTTTTCAATATACCTTTGTAGGAATATGTATAGCTCATAAGAAGGATCAGTACCTTATCAACACCTCATTTTTAATACGTAATACATTTGATAGAACACCCTATGAGTTACATGTCAAATTATATTCACCAATAATTGAAAACATAGGTGTACTTTATGATATCAAAAAGCTTTTACACGTCTCTCATAGTAAATACTACTATTTACGTTCAAAAAGCATGCCCGAATCAACAATTTTTTTTGACTATATTACTGATCTTTACGATCACAAAGTCATCCACGAGGATGATTCCATGCTTAAGGAAGTCGAGAACAGTGGGTTAAATATCACAAGTCCTTCATCTATAGAATTGTAATATGATCTTAAGATCTAAGTAATCATTTTTACGACACGAGACTTCTCCGCAGCATTTTTGCTGCCGAACCATAAGCCGGCCAAGTTTAAAACCTCTTTCTCCTAGATGTTTTTGCAATATCCTTTCTGACCGGACGCGTTTTCATATAAACTAATCAATACAAATATTTAAAAAGTGGAATCTATGATGAATGTAAAAAAAAGCTGCTGATATATTAAGTCGGTCTGACTATAAATATTTGTATTCGCAGAATAAAACTACTATTGTGTAACTCATAGATGTATACAGATAGTCGTTTAGTAAAAACATCGCTGTCTATCACCTCGTGTTAATAATGGAAATCTTCACAATACTTATTGGGGTCGACTTCCCGATATTGATCTGATATTGCACGATGTCTTGGAAAAGCTGTTTTTTATCTTATAACTATATTTACATCGTTCTCTGATTAAGATAATTGAGGTGTACCCTTACATTTATGTAAACTTTGTTAAGTTCAGACTTGCGCAAAATTTGGAATGTCCTTACTCACTGCGATCTCTTAGTAACTTCATTTTCTCGTATATATGCCCCATTTATAAGGTCCTTTTACCCTTGTAATTATCCAAAGTTAACCGCGCGATTATGGTTTTCTTATTCTTAATAGTAATAAAAAACTCTGTAATATACATTTTATAATTACAACCATACGTAGAAAGACTTAAATTGATATCTCTTGCTAGCTATAAAACATCCTAAAGATTACTACTAATGCGTCTTGTATATTTGACATCTATACAAATTCTAAGCGTTCAAAAGTTCTTATAAAAGATAATTATTGCGGGAGGCTTATAATTAAAAAATTTAGGAGATCACTTCGTTCGACTTAGATACAAGTCTATGCATTTCCATCTCTCTTTTTCTTCGTATTCGGCTTGGGCTAACTTTCTCCGTTCTCTTTCCGCGGCCAATTCTGACGCCGACAGCCTTGGAGGTTCCGGAAGCAACGAAGGATTTTGTGGCCCTGTACGCGTGACGTATGTTTCTGGAAGTACTAAATCGATGCTTCTTTCTGTTGTTGTTACCAGGCTTAAATCAGTGCAATCGACGATTTTTCCTTTTCTTTTTGGCTGTACTAAATTAACTGCAACTGGTTCATTTTTCTGCCGTGGGCTTGGTATAAGGGGCTGTCGATTAAATCGTGATTTTAATAAAAATGTTTTTGGTAAAATTAGATAACAACAAATTATCAAATTCTTAATGTCTTTTTTTTTAAAAAACACTTCGGTTATAAAACGACAATTTTGTTTGTTTTTACGCCTTAAGGCCTCTCGTAGTCCTAAATTCAAAACATGATTTGTTGACAAATCTTCCCCAGGCGCCAAAATTTCTGTTTTAATTTTCTGGCGTGCCAGAAACGACGAACTTTGCTGATGGCGGCACCCAAATCTTTATAAAATTTCAGCATATACAAAAAACGGGTACACAACCGTTTTTTTAATCGTCGATAAAAATGGTTTTCCCTATAAAAGGATTGTCAAGTGGTAGCCTATTAATGGCATCGTGAATTTATAAGTAAAAGATCGTTTATTAAAATGATAGTGCGTTTGGAAAAAACGAAGGGTCTTTTCTTTTTTTTCTTTTCCTCGCGCTTGACTGATATCCAACCACGTAACAATGGATGTACTTGTTCCGGCTTATCAACAAAACTAGGTAAAAACTCAGGCATATTATCCTTACACCAGTTACGATAAGCATTTTGATTTTGTCTCGGAATATCCGCTGCGTGAAACTTAAACGGAATTTCTTTCGTTTGGTTAAGATAAGAACACATCTCTTTATAACGGTGTCCAGCATATTTAAAAAAAGAAAGAAATTCTAAGTGTGGACTAAGTAAGCTCGAATTACCCACCTCAACCGCAAGATGCGTTAAAAATAAAGAGAATGCAATTGAGCGTTGATTTGATATGATAGGATAAATTATTTTATCAAAAAAACTCTGTGTGTCACAAAGCTGAATCGACGGAATATTTAAACACTGACATTCATTTAACCAAATAAGATTATCCAATAAACTTAAAGAGATGCTCGGATAGCGTAAATACCGCGTCGGTTTACGCTTTTTTATCAAGGAGGACGCGTTCGGAAACGGCGTAACATATTTCTTTTGTATCTTGATATTCTGCTGACGGCTTAAATAAGCCGTATCAATTTCTGCCAAATCTTTTTGTGTCATAATAGTCCTCATCATAGGTTTATAATTTGATAAGAGGCCCGCACCCACGTTTGAACGAAGATATGAACAGAATCATTGGAGAGCGTGAATCCTTGCGATGAAGACGAATAGATTAAAAACTAGACCCATATCGTACGCAATGAAAAATCGCATTTAAAGCCTTACGAATCTAATAACTGTATAGGTAAGTTCAAAATATTAAAATCATTGCGAATTAGCAAGATAAAGCGCTCATATGATACCTTGACCAGCTCTTCACAGAATTTCCAATGGGACACTGAAATTTTAATAACCTCGAATAACTTAATTTAAACATCTTAATCGCTTGTAATAATATTATATAGCATATTCTATAGAATTGTCATATTATCAAGAATAATTAAGATTTAGTTTTAGTAGCTTTATAATAGAATATAACATAAATAGCGCTCTAAATATTTCTACTCATTCTCCTTAAAAGAAAGCATCAAAGCTATTATTTCCTAAAATAAGTTAGTATTAGATTATGCGGATTTATCGCGAGATAGGAGGTCTGATACATAGTCTTTGTTTGAGAAAAAGCGAAAAAGATACTGCATGATTCTGTCTTTTACAAAGGATTTATTAACGCTATTAATATAGAGAGGATTAAACAAAGGATATTTTTAGTATCAGGAAATATAACGTGTTAAATGATGATATATAACTGTTGTATTGGATAATCATAATGGCCTTTAAATAAGATTCAATGATATATCACTTAAAGAATCTCTGTTTTCTCAATATTGAGGCAAATGCGGAAAACGAGGTAAAACAGTATTTATCACATGTTTAAATAAATATGCGTTAAACATCGGTATTCTGTTCTAGGATTGTAGCTAAACATATATTGCTGTCTGTAATACATCATCGAACTAGTTAGTGTCATCTAGTAAACTTCTTATACTTGTAATTAAATCATCATAATCTCTACATTACTCATAAGATCTGTGCTAACTGCTTGCACAAAACAATTTAATCGTATCTATAGTACATCCGCTAGTTTATCTAAATTTTTTTATAGCCTTTATATTCGATATAATGTAACTAATTTTTTTAATTCTTGAAGGGTAAAGTCAAAATATAAAAAGATAAATAGGAAATAATATAATGGGTACGTAAAACTAATGGCTCTTGGGAAAACGCTTCTTATCACCCATCCAATAACGAATAGCAAAATACGTGATCCTTCGTTTTTAAATGTTCCTTCGAATCCTGTAACGGATAACCTCGTGTCATCGATTTCGATAACGTCTGCGGTTCCCACACACGAATGTAAATTGTTTATGCTTAACGTAAGAGCACCCATCTAGTAAATTTTTCATAATAGAAAACTTCACGCCTCAAGCAATTAAAAAAAATCAAAATCACATTAAAAACCCGATTATAATAACTTAAATCGATCACACACCACCCTATCTGTATAACTTTATAAAGGAAACCTTTTGCTTCAACAGGAACGACTTCTCAAGCAACCATGAAGATACGGGTATCCTTACAGCATACAATCTCAAATAGCTAAATTTAGCTGCTTTCAAATATGTGCCACGTTGCATAAATTTGTAAACGCGTCTGATGACTTACACAACATTTCTTCGATAATAAGACCTTTAAAATTAACCTCTAGATACTTAAGCTACCAGAACAATGACTGGACAAAGCAACGACATACAAAATGATATTCGTTTAGTCAAAAACTATGTAAACAGATTCCTTGTTGAAATTGACAGATCAAGGACTTTTACCATTTTTGTAATAATTACATGATTTCAAAAATGTAATTTATACATCTTCTAAGAAGATGTTAGTGTTAAACTGTTTGTTTTCTTCTTCTCAGTTATGTTATCTTAGCAAGTAGTTTTTCGTACGCCAGAAGATTATACCACAGTAGTAAAAAACTAAGGAAGCCTTTATTACATAATTTTGTCTTTCTGGAATGATCTCGGGTTTGTCTATCCTTGTGTGTAAAGATGTAAACCTATAAAAGCAAACCTTTACAAGACGTAGGTTCTCGATGATACTTTATTTACTCACTATAAATGAACATTGTGATTGATCTCTACATAACGGTCTATTCACAGTATGGGGCTCATTTTCTAAAAAACACTATTTGGCATCGCCACACCAAATACTCCGGCGTGCCATTTCTTCCGTTTACCAGGAGAAATTTGTTATTTATGTACAACTCTCCTTCGAGGATCTACGCTCCACGGATGATTATGTCTAAAATTCGCTTGATAAATATTTAACGAAAAGACACTTGCGTGTTAATGATCAACGTTTAAGAGCCTCGAGTTCTGCGAAATATTTAGCTATATATCAGAAAAGCATTTGCAGCATATGCAAATTTTTGGCAAAAATAATTGATCAAAAGTGTGGTTTTATAATTTAAAAACATAAAAATGAAAAGAAGATATGGACTGAAACAATAATAGGGAAACAGTCACAATTACGTTTTCCACGATAGTCTTTATAACATATCCTGAAACCGTAAGTGTATTCTTCAGCGAATACTGAAGAAATAGAATCTCGTTTAATATGCAATTACAATGAAAGGGGCAGAACGTCAGATGCGCAAGAGAATTTAATGAAATTAGTGCGAATATGATGAAGAATTTCTGTTAGAGTAAAAGTAACTATACAGGGTCAGGATGCCTTACAATGTTTTAGAGCCTAATGTTTACTCTTTATTGAAATAGCCTACGATTTTGAGGACGCGCCTATGAAAAGTTTCGGGCTCCCTTCCTGATATCTTACCACAGCCGCGAATTTTGCTTACTAAAAAACCAGCAGAAGATTACTACTTTGCTTCGAACTAAGTGCTGACATAAGAATATTTTAAGTCACATTAAATCTTCAATTGCGGGAGTAAACGACGGAAATTAATGATGTCCGACATTTAAACCTTGTTTGCGACGATACCTTTTCATATCAAAAGCATATTAATACAAGCCATTATATCAGCGGCTTTATCATTATTGCTATAAGGCTTAAAAAATCGTAAAACTGACATATCCCCTTGACTATAGAAACATTGATTATTTCTATGATCTTTACGAGGATTGGGACGAGGTTTCCGATTTACTTGGCTGGATATTACCTATATATTTTGGATGATTGCTAGAACAACTATTATTAGTGTTGAATATTATTCGTTTGAACATAAGTAGATAAGAAATTTTTGATACAACACATTATTATTATTATCATTATCTGCTAAAATAATTGCTAATTTAAGTAGAAGTATAACCTTGATTATTGGAATCGTTTAAATTCGAGTGACAAATTAATTTGTTGTGTTTTTGTTATACAATATAGTTATATGTTTGCTGCTTTCTAAATACATCCAATATGTTATCGCTGATAACAATTTAGATCTATTATTCTTATCCGTGGCAGTAATTTTTATGATTTTATCCGGTAGTATATTACAATAAAAGGCAATATAATTTTGCTACTGGTAAAATTTATGCTGCTGTCGTCCTTTATACTTTTCTAATCTTCAGATATTAGCTTTTAATATAACAAATAATATGGCTTATCTAACCATTGATTTTACCCTTTCGAAATTCTCCTATCTCTTATATTTTTTCTCTTTTATTTATTTACTAGTATTATACGCGTATATCGCCAAATATCAAAAAATAACCTGGGAATATCCGATCATCATTTTATGCTCCTTTATAGGTATGATTATCATATTGCGCTCCACCGATTTATTTATCTGGTTTTTAGCTATAGAACTCCAATCATTTAGCTTTTATACCTTAGCAGCTTATCGGACCAACAAATCATATCTTCAAACAGAGGCCGGCCTAAAATACTTCATATTTGGGTCCATAGCTAGTTCATATATTTATTTGGGCTTTCTATACTTTACGTCATTACGGGAACAGTAGACTTTGACAGATCATAGCGCTTTCTTATTTCCCTCTGGAAAATCAGTATATTTTTCAGTCGCTTTAATCTTAATCTTAATTAGCCTTATTTTTAAGCTAGGCCTTGCACATTTCATTTTTGGGTGCCCCTCGTTTACACTATAGTGCCTCCATCATCACTTTCCTATTCATTTTATTGCCTAAAATATCTTTTTTTTATCTCTTGTATAAATTCGCTGCCTTAAGCTTGTAAATCTATTATATCTTCCTATTTTTTATCCTTATTTATAGGTACGCTTTTTGCTTTCCAAGAAACCCGTTTAAAAACCTTTTTGGCATATAGTGCCATAGTAATGGCGCCTTTTTTCTAGCCCCTATTGCGTACCAGTCTCCTCTATCTTTCTATGCGTTTATCTTTTACCTTTTTAGCTATAATATCCTAATCACGATCGTTTTTTTGCCTATATTATTTTTAGTACGATCGGATAATTCATTAGCATTCATCAATTTGCGCGATTTAATTCTATTAAAAAAAGCTAATCCCTCTTTAGCTTTTTACTACGCTTTAGCTGCTTTTGGCATGGCTGGAATACCTCCCTTCATGGGTTTTTTCTCTAAATTATTTGTATTAATCTCAGCATTGTTTTTTCAGCATATTTATTAGTGATGATACTATTAGTCTTTTCATTAATAAGTAGTTTTTATTACTTACGGCTTATTAAAATCCTATATTTTTCCTTCGATTTAAAATATGCTCTTTGAAAAGTGTTCCTTTAATACCAGCGTTAATGATAACCATTTTTTCTTTAATCAGTATCTTTTTTACCATTTTTCCAACATATTTTATGATCTTTTTATATTGAGGTTTATAAAGACATCTATGTAATGGATTAAGATAGCTATGCCTTTTTTTATACAGTCAATCCACGGTTTTATTCAAACTCACTAAAATTTGTGTACTTGAACACGAGGGTGGTCTGCCATAAGACTTTGTTAAACCATGTATCTAATTTTCATGCATGCGTCAATGTCTTGATATTGATTATGTAAATCATTAGCTACCGACGCTTAACATTAAGACGGTACATGCTTTTCCCAGAAGGCATTTATATTATAAATTTTTCGTCTAAAAATAAACTTTATATGGCAAGGTTTTTAAGCGAGTATTATGATATATAATATTTTTAGGTTTTTCTATAATATTATCTACATTTTGCTTACCCTAGTTTATGCCATCAGTTCACTTCTAAAGTGGATTTGAAAAATCATCTGCATATGAATGCGGCTTTAGCCTTTTACAGAGACCAGTTATCATTTGAAGTCCAATTCGCCCTCATGCTATAATGTTCCTTCTCTTTGATATGAAATACTTTATCTATATCCCTTATGTACAAGCTTCTAGAATTTAATGGTATTGAGATACTTTATCTTATCCTATTTTTTTTTGTTATTGCATTGGGACTCCTTTATGAGATTTCAAGAAATCTTATTAACTTTTATGATTATCATAAATTCGCCTAAATGTTTGCTTATGCGTTAGTACCTTTTAAGCATTTGCTAAATCCAATCGCTAATTAACTCCATGGCATAATGAATTCCGGAAAGTAAAACTAACGCTCTCCGGGAATCTTTGACTACTGCAATCTGTCAACGTTTATTAAGTTTCCATATACATAAAATTTCTATTACAAAACTGTCACAACGAATAACTTTTCGGTAAAGCCCCGTGAAACCACCCGTAGAGTTTATTGATTGCCATATAATCGCGGTAAAAGTTATAAAACCTCGCTATTCTTCTCCAATACTACATAAATCATGACTTGATGGTAGCCATTTTCTCCACAATATTTACATCTCTAAAATGCTAGACGACTTTTTGATCCTTTCTTTAAGATGCCCCACGATTACTCAGAAACCCTTGTAAAATTAAGTTACCAACACCGTGTTATCTTTTGACTTGGGGTAAAGCAACCTAGAATCTTGCTTAAAACTTACATAAAGTCCATTACAAAATGTGTTAAACATGGCGCACATACAGATTACGAGAAATCACAAATTAACTTGGACACATTCATCGCTATTTTTAGTAAGGTAATTTAACGCTTCGTAATAATTGAGACCTTGCCAGATATAATGTTTATCTCACGAATAAGACAGTATGTTCTTCAAAAAGTTGGTATAAACATATAAGAGTGTCCTCAAAACATATGCTCTTTTATAACATGGCGAGATCTATTAAATAGATCTTAGCTTGCCTGTTTTACTAAAGAACATTTTCCAAGAATCATGATAAATTACAAATCCGCAAAACACTTTTTTAGCCACATACGAAAACCTTGTGATCATTTAAAAGTAAGTATTTCATGGCACCCTTTTTTCGATCACATTGTCAAACACGCATCATATTTATTGGTACATTTGTTTAAACCATAAGTTTTTTTCTCTATGCTAAAACCACGCTGTGGTGTAAAAACTAAACTTATAACATTTATTAAACCAAAGTATTATGTCCAAAAGTTTATGTGGAATATTACATTTATGATGACAACATAGAAGCAAACCTGAAGTCATTACGTGATATATAGCTTAAAAATTTGCCCGTGTTGACTAGCGATGCATATACGCAAATCTCGCGCCGCTTGATTTGGTAAAAATCTAGATTATGGGCATAGAGTTAATCGGATATATTTCGCTTAGGATTAGTAAAGATGGCAATATCAATTAAGAGACCCCTTGTTGCTAATGTCTTTATTTATAAGGGGTCAAAAGATTGTTTTAAATTACTCCGCGCTTATGTGTCGTATGCATAAGAAGAAAAGCTAATCTAGAACACATATAATAAGACGTATAAAAATACAATGATTCTAATGTTTTTATAAATAAACATTAGTATTCTCTCATTCAACATTTCTTATGCACCTTCTCTTTACTTGCCATTTTATAAATGATGGTGCTGAGAAACAAGGCGTATTAACAATCATAACGTCCAAGAACATTCTATTATTTAGTGGCACATTGCTTATGAAATGCGTGTACTTTCTCTTATTTTGTAAAGATATGTCTTTTTTTGTATCGATCACAGTAGAAGAAAAGGTCTCTATGGTCCAAATACAACAACTCTATCGAAAAGGTTTGGGTTATGTGCCATTACTCGGAGTCCTCGACGTATCTGATAGCTTTAGTCAAAAAGATTAAGAGACGGTACCTAGAATCTTACAACAAAAGAAATTAGATAAGATACTTTTCTATTACGCATCAACCCTATCGGTATTTACAGCATGGATAATAACTCCTTTCTATTCTTCCCTAGGAGATTACGGTTAGACGACCTAGGAGGAATTACGTATTTTATGTTTTTTTTAAGGTATTTTAAATATTATAAGCATCAAAGCCAAAAAAAAGGTTATTTTATTTAAATTTATTATTCAATTCATAGCATCCTGTTTATTATCTTAGGTTACAAACAGTATCTAGAACTTCTAAAATAAAATATAAAACGTTTATCATAAATTAATTTATTTCAAAGTATACTATTCTTACAGTAACAAGGCATCATTTTGTTTATTGAAGTATAACAAGAAACTGTTCCGAAATCGATACTTCTTTACAATTATATGCCAAAATTTATTATTCACAATACGCAAGATGCCTTTATATCGACCGACCGTAACTCATCATTAAATTTTTGCTTTAAACATCGTAATTATAGTGCCCAATTTTTGGTAAATTATATAGTCTTTATCTAAGTGATATTATGGCTTAAATTCTATAATAAAACAGTTATCCGTCGATTATTAAGGACTACGTAATACTAGGCTTTCGTATTGTATATCAGGCCGAGTGACCGTAAAGAACGTGCTTCATATATGTTCATAGCCATAAATTATGCCTTTAGCACAGTCAAATATACTATTGATTACGCTAATGATTCAGAATTATGCGTTTGGTGTAGTAGGAATTAAAGTCTATTTAGCCTATCAGAGTATACTCATACCATTACTATTTTGAATTAGAAATAAGCTATGAAAAAATTTCTAATAAAACCAAATTTACTCGACACACAAAATTAAGCTATTAAAGGCGATAAAGGGAGTTCGTTAAGCGATTTACTACAGGTATTGGCTTAAAGCAAGGTTTATTTATCGTATGAACAATTAGAGGCGACTAGGAGAGCTATACTAAATTAGTCAAGCTAAAGAAATAAAAAATAAAAAGAATTAGTTCTAATTAAAAGTGTCAAAATAAAGCTCGTGGCGTAAAAAAAGACCCCGAATAAACGAAAACAATTCTCTTTATACGTTCTAACTATGTCTTCCTCTACCAAGAAACCTCTTCAAGTACGCATGGGAAAGGAAAAGGCCAAGTATCACATTGGATCTATCCAGCCCGACGATAAGAGTTATTTTGAAATGTCGCGACAAGGTTTAAATTACGCAAAATTCAACGATTATTCACTAGATCCGTATTAAACTACCATCCAAAATTAAGATAATTACCATAGGGGATATACGAGAAGGGAGACCAATTTTGTTAATGTAACCGATAAACCTTCGAGCACTTAAATCTATATCAAGGTCTTGATCAAGAATCATGCATTATAAAGATAGAGCATGCATAGTAACCCTCTAGCGAACATCACACCGAATTTTATAAGAACAATTAGGCTGACTTACCACTACATTATAGGCGTTATTGTGCAGCAATTAAGAAAATAAAACAAGTTACTTTTTCATAACGCCATTTTCAGAAGGATTACGATGCCACCGGATGATAAAAAGGTCTCAGACGACCCATCACGGTAAATTTAAGGCAATGTAAAGGAGCACTTACAACTCCACCGTCAAACTAGAAAAAGAAACGTACATGCACATAGTTTAAAACTAATCACGAGAAATTTACCGCCACAAATACGGAAAAACGTATTATACAGACCCCTCAAGGTCATATAAAAAGTTATCAACACAAATTCAACAACAACAAGTACCTGCGCTGATAGCCACATCTACAGTTCACCGAATAATGGCCGTGAAGTTGCTTAAGAAAATATGAGGGTATACGATTTAAAGATAAGTAATATAAGTTACAAAGTCCACGATACACGAATATTTTATAAGAATCGTTATTTGGCACAATTACGAGAATATTATGAGGGTTCTCCAATAAAACGGAACATCAACAAGAATGCTAATCTATAAGCCGGTATGATATTATCTTCAAGACTTGTCTTACAATGTAAATCAAAGAAATTTACCCATGCTACAGAACTGTATATAATAGCGTACGCGAATTCGAAATATACAAAAGTTTGATTCAAATATTATGCTCCGCATAAATGTGCTGTCATAGAATTATACAATATAAGATAGACACCATAGAGTCCTTGGAGACTCGCACTAGAATGAAGGCGGTAACAGAGCGTATCGACGATATTGAGAAAAGGGGCCAGCACAAGAAAGAAAAATCATATTACAGAAATAACCCGGTTGAGCAAAAGCTAAAAGAGTACACAGTAGCAAGCAGCCATTAAAAGCGGCGAATACTGAATAACGACATGTAAAGTGGGGCTTTAGAAACATCGCAGGAAGGTGTAGAGACAGAGTAGCTACCCTGGTTTCTAGTACTAAGGATCTAGAAAAAGTATCCGACAAAAATAGATGTCTAATTGGTAAAATCAACAATCTACCTTGTGCGTTTAACAAATCAGACGAGGAAAGAAAAGCGACAGAAACCGAAACGACCAGCGTAGCTTTGGATTTATGGGATGCAAGAAGAACTATGATAAATTGTTAGATCAAAATACCCTGATAGCACTTTCAGTAACAATCTGAAGACTACCTTGGCTGAGCTAGAGAAACAATGAACGGATGCTCGTAAAAGTGGCAACAAGCAAATAACGCTAGCAAGATCACAGCTTCTAGAAATGAACGAAAAGCTAAAAAGTTATAAACGCTACAGTCAGTGATGAATAACAAAATTAGCCAATAATTTCTCAGCATTACAAAAGCTAACTTAGGCGAGGGAAATAAATCAAACATAACATAGTATACGCCATGTTAAGAATCAGTTTCAGTTAAAAAAGAAAGCTGACGCTTATGAGGTTGCAGTTTCCTTTAGGAAAATAGATCACACGCGAAACGAGATCAAAAAAAGTCTGCGATTGGCATTGTATCCGGTAATCATCAATGCAGTAACTAGCAACTCTTACAGCGTGTGAGAAAGACCCACGAGTCTATGGCCAGATCGCAGGCGAATGTTGGGCCATTAAACCTAGATGAATCCACCACAAGTATAGTTAAAAATCTTACGTGCAAAGTAGCGCCCCGACGTTATTAGAAGCAAGTACATTAAACCGCGCGGAATTAACACCAAGACTAAACAGATTCTTGAAACGGGCACGCAACCACAATTACTGCATCCACAGACAACTGGGAATAAGATAATTGAGTTTGCCAAATACATCTAATACCTCCACGAGACATCCAAGAAATGTGATATCGATATACAGTTTCGTTTATTATCTGCGTTTGTAAATACCGTTTCTGTAGCCTTTGTAACTCAATAAGATATTTTTTGTGAAGGCTTTTTATGTTTTCATTTAAGCTTATTTTTAGTGATCACCTATCTCTGTAATCTAAAATATCTGTATAGCACGGGATTCGTTGTGTGGTATTGGCTTTCGTACCGATTCTAAACGAGTTTATGGAGTCTAGCGTAAAAATGTGACTAAAGAATATGTGTTAAAAATATAGCACATGTTTGAAAAGCTACTATGGATGCGTTGTGAATATAACTGAAAGCTTCTCAGATATCTTAAACCCTGGATAATACAGACATGGTTAAACTTACTACAAATTCGTTTATTGTTCGCCAGGCACAGTTTTGAATAACTGTACGGTGTAATCCGTGTTGTAACAATTGCATAAAGGTAGCTGTTTCAATTTCGGCTACACAATGGGGTTACTTGTATTTCATGGATAACACGATTGGTCGCCAAACGTAAAGTATAAAAAAAGATCCTAAGACAAATTTATTGCTATGAATTTAACTGATCACTATAAAAAATATGCGGTAGATTTAAAATTTTAGCATTTTAAGTAAAACCCTAAAATTATTCTAGAATATCTTAAGATATTTTGCCATCTTCGGCAACTTGTTTAACGAAAGCCTGGCGTTCTTCTGACAAATTGATAAAATCTGCAGAGGATATTTTATCAAAAGCGGCTCTTTTGTTTTCTTCTAACCGATCTTTTTCCCGTTCGCGTGATTCTGCTTCTCGCGCAGAGGCTTGTTGAGCAGCTTCCGCGGCTAAAGTTTCGGTATGTTGCTGAGACTCCGCTTTCAAGATTTCTGTATGTCGCTGAGACTCTGCTTCCAAGGTTTCTTTATGTTGTTTTGACTGTTCTACACGATCCGCATCTGCAATTTCCTTTTGTGTTTGTGTATCATAGACCTCTAGAACTTTCCAAGCAAGTGCTCCGGTAACACCAATTGCAATAGCCTGTACTTGAGGATTCGTAGCGGCCTCAGTTACAATTTTGCCAGCTTTAGACCACATACCTCTACGATTTGGATCACTTAATCGTGGAAAATTTTTTTGTGATACCGAAGGGTTTTTTTTATAAAACTTTGCCACAGAAACTACACCAAAATCTAATCGTAAGAATAACAGACATGAACTATAAAATAACCGCCAACATGAAATCGGGAACATAATGTGGCAATAATAAGCATTAACGTGTTAAGCGAAATAAATTTTTCAATAAAGGTCCCTGTTTCCTCGGAATAATAACGAAAATAAAGTAAAAATTTATGATAGCTTATTACAACTGCCGATATTACGGGTATTTGTAATAGTGCAAAGGTTATCGTGTTATAGACCATTTATGCTTTTTCAAATGGTTTAACAAGCTCAAACGTTAATGTAGACGTGTGACGATTTTTGAAAATGTTAAAGAACAATCGATCTCGGCTTGATAATTCTACTTCTTGTTGAGAGAAATATTGAAGGTCAAGCGCTATTATTTGCAAAGGCATAATCCATGGTTGACCCCGCATAATTCTAACACTGCCCGTAAAATATACCATACGGTTCACGTAACATGTTATTGATTTAAGCGGCCAGGAACGGCATCACCTTTAAGCCTAAAAGGGTACAGCAAACGCATGATAACATCTTTAGATGTATAAGAAATCTACGTGAGCTTGAACGGTATAAATAAGGGGTTATCACAGTTAATAACCGAGTTCACCCTTAATTAGTCAGGCTCATTATCATATAAGAGTCCCATTCAAGACCAAATTACCATATTCAAAACTCCATACCATTGGTTAGCATTACTTTAATGTAATTAAAGGATCCATACCTCTTCCATGGAATAAAGAAGAGCAAACATGGTATAGCTATGGCGAATAGATAAACGAAGGGATTAATGTCCAACGATTTCAAGGATGTTCCATGATTTATGTTAGAAAATAAGAATATTGTTTTTGGCGAGTATGTTTTGGTTGCTAGGGTTATCCAAATATAAGAGCATCCTTAAGGATGGTGCATATCAAAGAGTAACGATACCAAAATTAAAATTAATATGAATAAATATTATGATGTAAGTCTATTAACCTTCCATCAAGGGTGTAGCGGATCCTGAAAATTCCATTGCCATTACGTGCTAAATCGTAATCATTTGTATCTTCTAATTCTTTGATACGTTATCGTCTGTTTTAAAATGCCCTTACTCTTTTTAACTATCTGTGTAGTCGATATATGATTAATTGGTCGTAAATTCATTAAGGTATTCCGTACTCTTTAAGAAGTCGTTGCTTTACGGGAACCAATTTCCGCTATTTTCTGTTCCTCCGAATTGAAAGGTCATCAGCATCTGTTCTTTTCTAACTGGCCCGAAGATACTCTACAGCTCTGTTTGAGTTTGGTCTCTTTGCAATGTTTCCATATTCTTGGTCAACCCTCGTAAGCTGTAAAATTGTTTCCTAATTGTATAAATCCTGCCTAACGTAGCATAACTTTATTCCAGATGGCTGAAAGTCAATAGCAAGGGAGCTTCTAGTTACTGTATAAGGCCCTTTAATTATTGGTCCGGAATCCTTTATTTTTTTTTAACACATCCCGATCATGGCGTGTTTTTTTCAATACTGTTTCTTTTTCCGTCAGCGCGTTAATAAGAAGTTGCTTTTCCCTCCATTTCCATAAGCCGTGTTTTTGATAGTGCGACCTGGTTCCTGCTAGCATTAAGATCTTTCAACGATTGAGCCTCTATTTGATTTAAGCTTTTCTTGAGGTGCTCCTTTAACAGTTCTAATGGTAGATGTTCTATCAAGTTGTCATGGTTTAATTTTGCCTTCGTTACATAGGACTCTATAGCCATTCCGTTTTATACTAATTAGCGCTTTCGTAGATCTCCAGTTTTTTCCAATAGCGTATTATGCTCCTCCGGCGTTGTTATGTTGCTTCGTCATTTGTAAGGGTGCCTTCTCTGCAGTTGTATGGTCCGCATCTAGCTTTATCCAGTACTTGGTATTTCGGCAACATGCAATTCTCTTTCTTATTCAGCGTTTCTCAACTAAACCCGTCACCTTCATTTTTGCACCGTTCTCCAGTGATAATGCTAAAAGCGTCTCTTGTATTTTATACGCTATCTTATTATTGTATGACACCTTTTTATACTCTCATGATGTTGGCTCTTTGATTTTATTAACGGATGTGTTTTTGTAAAATTTCTAACCTATCTGTAACATTAATGTAGATGAGTAATTTCTTAGATATATAGGCAATTCTGTACGCGCTAACACATTATTCTTGGTGAGAAAAGTCTACCATTCTTGTTCATATTCCGTTTTATGGGTTCTCCAAAAATAATAGTCTCTATGGTGAAATAACCCTTAGAAATACCTCTTTCATTCTGCATATATTATTTACTTGTATATTTGGAACTGGGTAACATCTAACTTTATCTAACGTATTACTATCATTTTAATTATTTTGTAACTTACCAAATGTCTTTTTAGTGACCTTAGACCTGTGTAAGTCCACCTTCCGCTTATTAACGTTATTCCTGTAGTTGCTTCATACTGCTGTTGTTTATATGCTATATCTGGTTCTTGATCTTTACTTTTTGTTAATCCTTCACTCGATGCCGAGGTAATGGTACACACGTAATAGCGCGCCTTATAAAATCAGGTATGTTTCCCTTCTCCCATTCCATAGAAATACACCCTTCTTGTTATGCATGCTCCACGGTAATACCGCGGATGATTTGATATATTTATCTAACTTGTAAATGTGTTTTTCACTCCGTAGCGAATTCCTACGCCCTCATCTAAATGTACCACTTGTCTTAAATACTGTATCGTCATAGTGCTTCTGGTGACAAAGCTGGTCTTCTATAATATTCTCTTTTTGCTATAGGTCCAGGTCCTTCATGGGTTTCATTTGTTGCTCGGGCACGGTTTTCCGTTTCTTCTGCTAATTGAAATTGAGCCTCCTTTATCTTCCGTAAGAATTGTATCACTGTCTTTGGCAGGCACGGGTATTTACTATCGCGACAAATTCAGCTTGTGAAAAACTATTAAATTATTCACACAGATCACAGGAAACTTGCCCTCAACTATATCGATGACATCTTATTATTAAACAGTTATTCGTTTTACCGTGTTTGGCATAGTGCAACGTGATCCGACCTTTTAATTTTTTTGTATATTACGCTAATACTTGTTTTTAAGTTCTTTGATAAAACTCTTTTTTCTAGGGACTTCCTGATCTGAAGATAAAACACAGAGTTATTTTTCACAAACTTTGTTAGTTTTTCTTGCATACATTTACAACACGGACGAGCATTCTTGCCGGTCGGTATGACCATATTCCATTTAGTGAACGTACCATTACGTGAGTCTGTGCCCTTTGACAGAAGACGTTTCGTTTGTTCCGTATGCGGATGGATACAGGGACATTTATACTTTACCGATCGTTGGTTGTTTTCAACAATCATAAGTACATGGTACTTTGTATTTGTTATTTAGCATGGTGCCGGATTAACAGGATAGCACTGTCCGTGATATGCGCATGGAACTCGCGGTTGTGGCGACCTACTTTTAAATTTAATTATCAATTATACAATACGTGGTAACAGCTCATGCCTCATCATGATATTTTTCTTTGTAATGCTGCTTTAATTGGTGGTTTTGGGAACTGGTTTGTCCCTTTACTAATGGCGCGCCAGATATGGCATTTCCACGGTTAAATAACATAGTCTATGGCTATTACCCTCCTCATTATATTGTTGATTTTATCTTCTTACGTCGAAATAGGGGCCGGTACGGATGGACAGTATATCACCTTTAGCATCTATTATAGGACATAGCGGTCTTCCGTAGATCTCGCGATATTCAGTTACATCTTGCAGGCATTTCTTCCATGTTAGGTGCTATAATTTTATTTGTACATAAAAAATATGCGTTGAAAGGTTTAACAATGGAACGTCTATCCTTATCGTGTGGGGAGTGCTCGTTACTGTTATTTTACTTTTACTTTCATTACCTGTCTCGCTGGTGCTATACAATGTTACTAACAGATGTAATTTCAATACAACTTCCTCTGATGCAACGGTGGTGGGGATCCTATATTATACCAACATTTGTCTCGGTTTTTTGGACACCCCGAGGCATATTTTAATTTTACCCGGCTTTGGTATGTATCAA
>Ga0209773_10000110_pt1 | contig 22822 bp, 32 predicted proteins | sample BogFormECP14_OM1_FD_188244 | JGI IMG/M metagenome (GOLD analysis project Ga0209773, IMG submission 188244) | Bog forest soil microbial communities from Calvert Island, British Columbia, Canada - ECP14_OM1 (SPAdes) (version 2) | ecosystem: Environmental > Aquatic > Freshwater > Wetlands > Bog ... | reverse complement strand
TTGGAACCGTCAGGGCCGCCCAAGAAGCGCTGAAGGTTCTGGCGCACCACGCGCGCGATGGGGTTCTCGTCGGGGGTGCCAGCCTTCCCCGGATCGGTAGCGTCCTTGTCGTCGCCCCAGTAGCTGAGCACGGTGGACGGCTTGGCCCCGGCCTCGAACATCGTCTGCGTCTGCTCGGCCTTCCAAGCATCAGCCTTCTGGCCGCCCACGGCAGCGACCATGTTGCCGTACTCCGTCGCCCCAGGAGGAGGGGTGACAGACTTTGCAAGTCCAGGGTCTTGAGACATTACGGGTGCGCCTTAATCCACGCTTGCTGGGCAGGGCTCAGCTTCTGGAAGGCCGCCGCGTTCGGCTGCGACGGCTGCGGAGGAGCATTCTGAATACCGGCTTCTGCGGCGGCTGACAAGCTCGGCGGCCCGATATACGGCGTGGTGCCAGCGGCCTTGGAGGAAGCCGTGGCCAGGCCCTGCTTCGTGCTGATCTGATAGGCGCTGACCCGCGCGCCCTGGTAGCCGGGGTCGCGGGGATTGTACAGCGTGGACATGATCTCGGCCGGGGTCTTGCCGGCGGCGCGCAGGCTGTCCTCGCGGTTCTGCGTGTCCACCTGGAAGCTGTAGAAGCGAGAGGCGGCCTCGGGCTTCAGGAAGGTGCCCAGCGGTCCCACGTCGCCCACGCCCGGCTTCATCCCCTCCAGGAACTCGGTGCGGCGCTTGATAAGCTCCTTTTCGGCCGGGTCCTTGTCGGTGCCGGCCTTCTCCACCATCTCGTGCAGCTTGGTGAAGTCGTGGTCGCTCAGGCGGCCCTGGGCATAGGCCTGGTTCACTTCCATGGCCGACAGTCCGTTCTGCGTCGGGGGCAGGCCCACCCGGCTCGTGAGGCTCGTGTAGGTGGACGGATCGCTCTGGACGAAGGTGTGGTCCTCCTGGTTCTTCCGCGCGGTGGCGGCCATGTCCACGAGGGCTTTCAGCTCGGCCGGATTGCGGCCCGCGCCCGGCATCTGGGCCAGGGTCAGGACGTTCTTGTAGAAGCTGGCGGACGGCAGGATGGAGCCGTCGGGCTGCACCATGCTGAGCTGCATCTGGCCAACCCCGGTCTTGAAGGCATCATCTTCGGACTTGCGTTGCTCAGCGACCTGAGCCTTCGCTGCTTCCTGGCCGGCGCGTTGGACCGTCTGAGCATAGCCGTCCAGGGCCTTGACCTGATCGCCGTCCAGATAGTTGGCGAATTTGCCCGACGCCAACGCTTCACGCGCCGCCTGCGGATTGTTGCCGGCGATGCCATAGACCGCACTCTTGGCCAGCTCCTCACCACCCGCCGGCATGTAGTGGGCACTGATCTTCGAGGCTTGCTCGGCGGTCAGGTTGGGGTTGTGATCCAGCAGCGCCTGGATGCCCGAGCGATAGGTTTCCTGGGCGATGTCGTGCGAGGAGGGATCATTCATCACCATCTGCGAAAGCTGGTTCTTCAGCGTCTCGGCATTCTGGATGACGGCGTCGCCCGCCTTAGTGCTCATGTCCGCAGCGGTCTTCTCGAACATATGCTGCGCCAGCTCACCGGCTTTCGCCTGCGCCCACTTCTGCCCGGCGGGGGTCTTGAAGCTGGCCGTGAACTGATCGACCCAAGGCTGCACCGTCTGCTCGCGGAAGCGTTGCCCGGCGGTCGTATCGTTGGGATCGACATCTTTGGCGAAGTCATTCCACTGCTGGGTCAGGCCATTGAAACCCGTGGCGAACGTGGCCAGGCCCTGGCCGACCTCGGCTTGCGTCTGGTGTTCCTCATAGGCGCGGCCGAACTGCTTCAGGTCCCCAGAGAACTCGGCCGTGGTCTGGCGGGTCTCCTGCGCGACCTGTTGGGAGAACGCGCCGATCCGGCGGCCGGCTTGAACCGCGCCTTCGACGGCCGCGTCATTCGGACGGAGCGAGAGCTGACCCGCGTTGAACTCTTGGATTTGGGGCATGGTGTTCTCCTACAGTCCGAAGATCGCGCCGACCCCGCCCAGCAGCCCGCCGATCAAGCTGGTGCCGGCTTGCGCCGTAGAGGCGGATGCAGCAGCCGTAGCAGCTTTCTGCATCCCTGTATACTGGGCGGCCTGCTCTTGGTAGGCCGTCTCGTTGATTATGCCTTGCTCGCCGATCACCTGCTTCTGGAGAGCGCCTTGTTCGACACTCGACCGAAGGATGTCCTGCGCGCTGCCGCCGCCCGTGAGGCCGTTGTTCGCGGCTCCCGCCACGCCCGCGCCGACGGTCTGATAGAGCTGGCGCTGGCTCTGATATTGCTGGAGCTGGGTGCTCTCTTTGCTGATCTGCGCGTTCTGAGCGGCGTACTGGCTGGCCTGGCCGTAGGCAGTAGCCTCAGCCGCATCGCCCGAAGCGGACATGAGATCGGAGACGGCACCACCGATGCCGCCGACGATATCTCCTGCCCCCGTGAGGTCATTACCGAGCGTGGGCATTTACCGATCCTGCGTGTGGAGGAAGCCTTCGACCGAGATCACGGTAGCCGGAACCGGCCGCGTGACTTGCCAGCAGAGCATTCCGTCATAGCCATAGTCATCCGCCACAGTATCCCAGACAACCCCGTTGTACAAGGAGCTGGCGGGGATGGCCGGACCACTCTCATAGGCGGCCAGGTTCGTGGCGAAGATTTGGTCCGTGAAGTTCGTCCCGAAGCTGATGCCCTGCGTCGCGCCCAGGAGAGCGCCATGCTGGTGCAGCCGGCGGGTCTTGCCCAGAGCCGGGCCGTTGCGCGCGCCGCTATCCTCAGCCGACAGAGGCCGCAGCGTCTGGCCCTGGCTGGTGAAGCTAAAGCCGCCCAGCGCCATGAAGGCGTAGTCGATATTCACGCCCGGCACCCCGGCGAACTGCGCCCACTGCTGGTTGAAGCTGTTGGGCGTGCCCCCGACTGGAGCCGGACCATGCGAACCCGAGGCGACGTTGTAGTTGCAGGCGATCACCATCTGGCCGGTCACGTCATCGTAGGCCGATCCGAAGACGCTACCGATGTGGTCGATGCTGCCCAGGCTGGTGATCGCGCCGGTCGCCGTGTTGATGCTGGAGACTGTGCCATCGCCCAGGGCCACGCAATAGGCTCCGAGCCCCGTCAGGCGGGTCTGATTGTAGGAGGCGTCGCTCACGGGGAAATCCGGGATCGCAGTTTGCCAGATGATGGCGGCCGTGTTGGGGTTGACCTTCATCATGTAGAAGGGCAGCGGGGAAGAGGACGCGCCCAGGTCATTCCACGCGGCAGCGCCAGCCCCGGCCGGATCGTTGTTGACGTTGGAGCCTGCCTTGGAGCTGAAGGCATGGCCATTGGAGCCAATCACCTGCTGCGCGGCAGCATAAGTCGTCGTGCTGAGCCAGTTGGGCACCAATGCCATCCGCACGCCGATGATGATGTTCCCGTCCGTGGGGTCATAGACCGGCGCAAGATAGCCGTCGATGTTCACGCCGGGGATGTTCTGGATCGCGGTCGGCTGGATCGTACCGTTGTCGTGGACGGCGGTCAGGACCGTATTGTTGCTGACCCCATTGATGGTCAACTTGCCGATGTGCAGCGGGATGATGCTGCTCTGCGGCCCGATGCCCGGCACCGTATGGCCCACGAGGCAGACCTCGGCATAGTTATAGAACAGCGTGGTGCTCTGGAAGCCCGCACAGCCTCGGATATAGTAGGTGTTGATCCCGTTATCGACATGGCCGAACGTGAGGGTCGATTGCTCCACCCCGCTACCATTAATTGCGAAGGGCGAAACATCCACCCCAGCATCCACGTCGATGACGTTGAGCATCCCAGCCGCAATATTGTAGGCGGCGATGGCCACGCCGAAGTGCCGTCCGCCGGCCGTGACTGCGACGACCTCACCGTTGCCGGGGATCGAGAAATTGCCTGCTGAACCGCTCTCGCCATTACCCTGTTTAAACGCCACTCCGAAGCCATTGGTCACGGGGGTCAGCGCGGTCAAGTTGCCCTGCCGCATATCGCCATAGTTCGACCCGGAACCGGGGATCATAAAGCGGTTCTGCTTCGGCCAGATCGCAATCCCGTTGCCCGGCGTGCTGCTGCCCATGAAGCTCAGGCCGGACGTATCAAAGGTCCGGGGCAGGGTGCTGGTCAGCAGCAGCGTGTCCCACGAGGTCTGGTTCCGGTTGTTGAACTCGAAGCCGGTGCTGAGCCGATATTTCATCATGCCGTTGGTCGCGCCCGAGCCCAAGGCCGCGATCAGGGCTTGGTTGCCGTCCCAATCGAACGCCCCCTTGGTGTAGTCCATGACGGCGAGCACGGTGTCCGTCTTCAGAAAGACCTGAATGCCCGAGATATTCGGGATGCCAGCAGTGAACGAAACCGGGATGATGGTCTGCGCCGCATCGAAAGTCAGGTTCTTGGCCGTCACGCTGGCCAGGTAGGCGAGGCTGAAGGCGGGATTGTTGGAGAACGGAACCGTGATCGTGCCGTCCGCCGCGACCGTTCCTTGGCCCATATCCAGGCCGGCGATCTGGAGGTCGATGGTCTTGCCGGCGATGTAGTAGAAGCCCGCCAGCTTCAGCGAGTTGCCCCCCACGATTTCCCCGGCGGTCGCCGCCCCGCCGCCATCCAGGAAGAAACCTTGGCTGATGTCGTCACCGACCTCGAATTGGTTCGCCAGCATTTCGACCCAGCGGGTGGTGCCGTCGCTGGTGACGACCATGATGGTGTCGGTCGCCCCGCCATCCATGCTGGGGCTCGGTTGCAGGCTCTCATAGGTCCGGCCCTGGCCATGGTCATGGCGGTGCCAGCCGACGAACTCGGCGGGCTGGGTGCCGAAGGGGCTCTCCCTCTTGTAGAGGATGCCCTTCAGCGAGCCATCGTTCATCCGGCACCACATGGTGGGGACGACCTCTTGCTGATAGGCGATCTCGGCGATGCCCGACGCCGTCAGGTGCGCGGTCTTCTTTGCCAGGTTCGAGCCGCTGAACTTGGACGTGTAAACGTCGCTAATGTACTCGATCAGCTTCCGGCCGTGCCGCTGCACGAAGCACAGCGCCAGCGGCGCGCGCGCGGGAGGAATGTTTTCAGCCCCGAACTTGGTCGTCTGCCGGACCATGATGGTGGAGGGGGTCAGGCCCTGGTTCAAGTTGGACGCCTGGGCCACGAACTCGCCGCCCTTGGTGCCGATCACCACGCCCTGGTTCTCCTCTGAGAGCCAGTAGATGGAGTTGTTCGTCGAGGACTGGAAGGTCGCCGCGATGCCGTTGGCGTCCGTCACCGTGCCATCGACCAAGGTCGGCTGCATGTTGAACGGCTGGTTCGAGTAGGAGCTGTCGATCCGGTTCGGCAGCACGCCGCCCAGCCACAGCCGGCCGTCGGTATAGGTGCCGCAGGAGGGCCAGCCGGTAGTGTCGCTGTAGACCCCCAGGCGGAAGACCATGGCATTGGTGTTGATGAGCGCGCCGCCCAGGATGGAGAGGGTGACGTGCTGGTTGTCGGTGAAGCCGGTGATGATGCCCCAGCTCCACACAGCCGCGCCCGGCGACACCTGCCACTGGACGGGGCTGATATCCGGCTGCGCGCCGGTCGTGTTGACCACGGCGACCCAGTAGGCTCCCTGCCACTTCACGGTCTGGCCCGTGGTGTAGGCGGTGCCCGAGGCGTAGGCCGGCGGCTCGCTGAAGAAGCGCATGGAGCGACCCACGTCGGTCGCAAAGAAGCCCCCCTGCGTCGCCCCGGTGTTGCTCACATTGAGCTGCCACCAGGAGGAGCTGTTGTCCGGCTCATTGCCGGTGTTGCTGCCGGCCAGGCTCGTATAGCCCAGGCCGTTGTAGTTGACCACATCGCCCAGGTTGTAGGTCGAGGCGGGATTGAAGATGTTCAGCGTTGCGGTCACAGTGATGGAGCCGGTGGTGCCGCTCGGCGTCACCTGAGAGCCATCAGTCGGCGGATCGAGATACGGCCCATCGCTGAGCTGGAGCTTCTGGAAGGCGAAGGTGCCCTGGCTGGTCGCGCTGGGGGCCGTCTGCGTGGCGATGATCTGCGGCGGCACGTTGGGATGCAGCAGCACAGCGAAGTTCGGCCCCTGCACCAGCTTGGTCTGGTCGATGCCTTTGGCCGTACCCTTGGCGCTGTACGGCGAGGCCAGGTGCAGCACGCGCCCGACGCCCAGGTTGGTGCCGCCCAGGGTCACGGTGCTGCCGTCAAAGGGCACGCCCGTCACCGCATCGAAGATGGTGAAGTTCAAGGTGTCGATCACGATGATCTGAAACCAGCGGTTCAGCAGCAGGCCGGGCGTGAAGTTGCTGTCCGCCGCGTTGCGGAAGAAGATGATCTCGTCGCCCGTGTTCCAGCCATGGACCTCGTTGGTCGTGATCTGGGCCGGATCGGCGCTCGAAACAGCCGTGACATTGTGGCGACTGTCGAGCACCAAGCTGGGGCCGTTGAAGATACGGGCCAGGCCATCGGTCAACTCGATAGTGTAGGGGTTCGTGACGTTGAAGTGGAAGGTCCGCAGCACCGCCGGCAGGCCCTGCCACGTCGGCGCGCAGAAGCGCGTGCCCGAGCGCCGCGCCCAGCCGCCCTCTTCGAGAGGCATGGAGTTGCGGCAGACATTCAGGCTCATCTTGTAGAGCTGGTCGTCCAGCCGTCCTTGGAAGAACGGCGAGATTTCCCCGCCCTGCATATGCGGCTGATAGAAGGAAGCGTCGGCCACTGTCGGCTCCTAGATGCGGCAGGTGATCCAATCGTCCTCGGGCGGCTCGGATGCCCCGGTCTCGATGCCGTTGGTGATCCGGGCCTCGCCCATGAACTTGTTGTACTCGCCCATCAGCATATTGAGCTTGTCGGTGCTCTGCGTCAACTCCTCACAGGTCTCCAGCGCGATGCGGGCGGCCAGGCCCTCGCTGAACATGGTGTCGAAGAAGGGCACATACGCGAGGTCGGCGGCGAAGCGCAGCACGATGGGCTGGACCTCGCGGCTGACGATATAGTTGCCCTCCTCGTTCCAGTCGTCGTAGCCGAGACCGGACGGCGAGCCGAGGTAGCTCACGCCGCCCTGCTTGGGGTCTTGCGGCGCGCGCTTCAGGAAGCCGTTCGGCAGCACGAAGATATTGCGGGTCTGGGTCTGCGAGGCCGGGCCGCTGCCGATGGGATAGATGAACTGGAGGCTGGTGACAACCGCCGCGCCCAGTTGCAGCCACTGGGAGCCGACCATATGATCCGGCTGGGTGCCCGGCACCACGACCCAGTCGCCCGTGCCCGTGGGGGTCTGGTTGACGTTGAGGTCGATGGTGGACTGGTAGATCGTGGCGCTCTGAGTGACCGTCTGGCCCTTGCTGTAGACCTGGGCGCTGTTCCATGCCGGCGGCCCCTGAGTGGGGTCCACGGCGTTCTGAGAGACCAGGGAGACGTAGATGCTGGGGTTCGGCCCCTGGGGCGCGTAGACGATCTCCCCCGCGAAGTAGCCGGTGGTTCCGGGGGCCAGGCCCACCTTGTACCAGTGGACACCGCCATCGGTCACGGGGTTGTTCCCCATGTTGCCGTTGATGAGGGAGCTGTACTCGTTGGCGTCCGAGCCGACGACCAGGGTGCCGGCGGCGTAGTTGACATTTGTCGCCCAGGCCGGCAGGCCACCCGCGTTGTTGAACAGGCTGGCCGTCACCGGGCCGAAGTAGAGCAGCCAGGCGGTCGGGCCGACATTCACATCGGGCGTGCCTGCGCCAGCCGCGATGATCGCCTGCGCCTGATAGTTCAGGCCCTGGTAGTTGACGATGGAGGCGAGCAGGTACTGTTTGGCCGGATCAAAGGTCCCGGCCACGAGATTCATCGTGGTCGTGTCCACGGGGCGCAGCGGCGCACGACGGATCGACATGCGCCAGACGTTGCGACGCAGCTCCGATTGGCGCAGCTTGTCGTAGCAGTTGGCCACGGCCGCTGCGTTCTTGCTCGCGTCGGTGAGCGCAATCATCCGCTTCGCGCCCAGATGCTGGAGCGCGCGGTTGCCGATGTCCACCGGGGCCGTGTAATCGGTCACTGGTCCTGTCCTTTGAACTGGGTCAGGCGCACCCCGGCGCGCGCCGCGTGGGTGATGGCGTGGAGGCCGATGGCTCCCGCGAACGCGCCCCACTCGGTATGGGCAACGCTGCCGACGAATTGTTGGACCGCCGTGCCAAACCCGGTCACGGTGGCCAGGAGAGTGGACGACGCCACGCCGAGCTTCGACCACGACAGGCGCGACTGGTTCGTGTCGTCGAGCAAATCGAAGAAGGAGAGAACCGGGTGCTTCGGCTTCAGGGCGGGGACGGGGAGCTGGTCCGTCATGATGGCGTTCTCCTTAGTCCGGCAGGCGGACGAGGGTCGCCGTGACGGTCGTGGGCGCAGTGCCCAGGGTGAGGTTGACGGTGCCGGGACCCAGGTAGATAGGGCTCACGACGCCGGCCGCAGTAAAGGCACCGGCGGCGAGGGGAGCGTAGGCCCCGTCATTGTTCTTCACGTTGAAGACGTTCCCGGTGACGGGGATGGCCCCGCCGGTCACGACCAGCATGTAGATGCCGCCGAGGATCGTCACGTCGCCTTGTGCGCCGGCCGTGGAGCCGAGCTGAGCGCCGAGACCGGCCGCGAGGGCGAGGGCTTCGTTTTGCACGGGGCTCTCCTACAGGAGGTCGTTGGTCGTGGACAGGTCGCTGACGATGAACTGGAAGAGGCGTTCCAGCGCCAGCTCCACATCCTTCTTCGTGAGGGTCGGTGTGGTGCCGCCCGCATAGAGATTGTTGATGCGGATTTCGATCTGGTTCGTGGCGACCGAGTTCGGAGCCAGAGTGCCGGCCGTGATGGCGCTATCGGTCTCGATAGCCCCAGTGCCCATGGAGTAGCTCCAGGTGGTGTTGGTCGTGGTCATTGGTAGTCTCCGAGGCGAATGAGGCTGAGATCAACCGGATTTGTCGGCGTAGCCGTCAAGGCGAACGCATACCAGCCCGGCACCAGGTTGAGCACGCTCGGAAGCTGATTGACCTCCTCCGAGACGGGGTTTTGTGCTTCATCATATTGGAACAAGTTGAACTCGACCCGCCCCACAATCATGGGAGTTGACGCCAAAATCATGGAATACTGCCCTTCCAACCAAATCTGGTCGGTTGTGGACGTATCGGAGAGCGTGGCGAAGATCATGGTAGGGTCCTTGCGGAAGTCGGTATCTGATGCAGCGCCAATAATACCCCAGCTAAGCCGGGCTGTCTAGTGCTTGAGGGAGGCGTTGGCCTGGGCTTGCTGCCACAGCTCGTCCAGGACGGAGCGCATCTGGGCGAGGGACAGGATCACCGTGTCGTCGTAGGTCAGGCTGGCGTTGCCCAAGGCGGACCCCGCGTGCATCCCTTGGGACTTGGTCACGACGCCATTCACGATGGCTCCGACGGCGACGTTGATGATGCGGCTGGTCATATCAGCTCCAGACAAAGAAATAGGCCCCTACCTTACAGCAGGGGCCTATGGAAGTCAAGGAGCCCATTTCCTACCCCGGTTGGTCTAAAGCCACGACCGGGGTAGGCGGGACCTCTTAATCGACGTAGCGAACCGAGAGGCCGGCGAGGCCGCCGCCCGTGGTCACTGCGGTCGTATCGACCGTGCCGACGATGTCGAAGAAGCCGCCCGGATCGGCGGTCAGCCCGAGGGCCGACCAGAGCTGGGTGTTCATCAGCGAGGCGTTGTAGGCCCCGGCCGTGGCTTGGTTCTGGAAGGTCTCGTCGCCCGAGACCGCCGAGGCCAGGGACACCTGCGAGGCGAAGAAGGTCTTGCCGGTGGTGGGGACCACCAGACCTTGGTTCGCCGGGGCGGTGCCGTCCACGGTGCTGTCGCTGTAGTAGACGCCGATGTCGATGGCACCCGCGCCTTGAGCTTGGGAGACCAGCCAGATCGACTTGATCTTGGCATTCGACGGCACGCGGCAGAACTGGTAGGTCGAGCCCGCCGCATCGGCCGCGACCGGGGTCACGCTGCCGCTGACTTCACGCAGGTAGCCGGGAGCGCCTTCGCCGGTCGTGTTGGGCACGACGGGGGTGGCGTCCAGGTTGGTGATGGCGGGGGATTTCAGGTGGGAAGTGCCCATTGGATTTTCCTTTCGAGATCACGGAGGTAGAGTTGAGGCCAGGGGAGGAGTACCCTGGCCCCAGGCCCTTACGGGGTGATGTCGGCCCCCGTGGTGTCGGCGCACAGCACCTGGAGCACCTTGCCGGGTTGGGTGCGCGTGGCACCGAACGAGGCGGCGGTGTACAGGTCATACGGCTCACCGGACAGATCGTTGCGGATGCTGACCCGGTTGGTGGTTTCCCGCCACATGCCCAGGTACATCCCGGACTTGGCGTAGAAGATGGTCTGACGGAGGCTGGAGGCCACGGTCAGACGTTCGGAGATGACGATGTCGAAGCCGAGGAAGCGCTTGACCTGGCCGTCCACGAGGACGGGGCGGTCGGCATACTCGGTCGAGACCACCTGGACTTGGTTCAGGAGATCGCTCTCCTGCTTCGAGCCGATGACCGCCGTGATGGGGTCATTCTCGATGTCCACATGGTAGTGGCGAAGGATGCGCTTCGCTTCGATCATCTTGGCGACGGTCAGGCCGGTGGAGGCCGAGGCACCGAAGGTGTCCGCCACTTGGAAGGTGGCAGTCACGAAGGTTTCCGGCGACAGGCCGCCCGCGTCTTGGCCGACTTGGCTGGTGCCGAAGGCGGCTGCGATCAGGCAGTCATCCCAGGCGCGGCCGACCGCGTTGGCGGCGTTGGTCGCGTACATGGACTTCGGATCGACGATGGTCTTCAGCTCGTCGAAGCTGTCGATCAACTGGTCGATCTCGCCGTCTTGCGGGAAGACCCACCGACGAGTGAAGTCGGCGTCGGTGCGGTTCTTCGGGGCGAAGCGGCCGGCCGGGGCCTTGAGCTGGATCGCGCCGATCTGGTTGATGGGGGACGCTTGCTTGCCGACGTGGAAGCCTTCAGCCACCTTGCCGCGCAGCTTGCTGCCCATTTGTTGGAGCTTCAGCTCCAGGTTCGTGGAGAACTGGGTCGTCCACAGTTTGAACAGGTTCTCGGACATTTTTCTCTGGTCCTTGGGGTGGAAACGGTCGATGTGTGGGCGGCCGTGTCCTCTCGGGGGCCTTGTGCGGTGCAGTTCTTGGTGTTTTCACCGGGCCTCTTGCGAGGGTGTCCAGAAAACTGGCCCCTCCCCAGCGGCAGTCCGCGCACGCCCGCTGGGGAAGTTGCCGCGTCGTTGCGCGAGCCACTTGGCGACATAGGCCCAGAATACGGCACGAAAATGGCCCTGTCAAGCGGGTGCTCAACAGGGCCAGGACTTAGGCGCATCTGAGACGCGCGATAGTTACGCGGCGGTATAGAGGCTGTCGTCTTCGCCCGTGATGATGCGCAGGAGCGCCTTCATTTGGGCACCTTCCGGCACGCCACCGTCGAGATAGCGCTTCGTCCAGGCTTGGTCGTTCATCAGCTCGGACTTGCGGGCGACCGCCTGCTCACGGCTCAGCACGCCAGGGGCGGCCGGGTCGAGGTTGGTGACGAACTTGTCCTCGCCCATCTTGTTGCCGATGGCGGCGAACAGCTTCATCACGGCCTTGTAGCCGGTCTGGCCTTCGAGCGCGTTGACCGCCGCAGCGGCTTCTTCGGGCTTGAGGCCGGACTGGGCCAGCAGGGTCTTGGCGGCGTTCTCGGCCACGACCTTCAGGGCGTCGTAGTTGCTGCCCCAGTCGGTCTTGAGACCGGCCCGGTCGGCTTCGAGCTGAGCCGTGCGCGTCGCCAGGTCGTTGGTGCGCTGGCCCTCCTGGTACTTCACCAGGCCCTGGGCGAGTTCCACGGCGCGGTCATTGGAGAGACCGCTGCGGAACGCCAGCTCCTTGATGGTATCGGCGAAGCCGTTGTCCGGGGCGGAACCGTCCGAGAACTTGGCGGCCGTGAGGTCGTAGTTCTCTTTGGCTTGCGGCCGGCCCAGGCGCAGTTGCAGGGCGTTTAAACCCTCTTGGTCGGAAGCATCCTTGGGCAGGCGGACGATCTGATCCGCCGGCACGCCGACATAGCGTTCGGCTTCGCGGTGCGCGCTGGCGGCGGCCTTGGCGGCTTCGGCCGGCGTGAGCTTGTCCCACCCCTTGTTCTGATAGTGGCCGACCAGTTCGTCGCCGTGGCCCTTGTACCAGGGTTCACCCCCGGCCGCAGCAGCGGCAGCGGCAGCAGCCGCGTCAGCACCGCCAGCGCCTTCAGCGCCCGTGCCTTCGATATTCATGATGCCGCCGTAGCGGGCTTCGAGGTTAATCAGTTTCATCTTGAGCTTTCCCATTGAGGAGCTGGATACGATTACCACTCTTTATAGCGGCAAGTTGCTCTGGCGTCAAATCCAGGTACTCCTGGATGCGAAGCCAGACTTCACGACGACCTTCGAGGGCCGCATGAATACGGGGGTCCGGGTCGAAGCAGGTGTCCGAGGCCCGGCAAAACTTGGCCAGGTCTTCGAGGACCTCTGCGCCGGCCGGGGACCGGAACACGAGTTGGTAAGCGCGCTTGCGTTGGCGCAGGAAGGACAGGAGCTGCTCGACCGATGTGCTGATCGTCATTGACGCTCTCCGGGCTCCAGCTTGCAGGCGGCGGGCGGCGAACCCCAGAAGTCGCGCACACTGTGTGAATACATGCACCCGGCGTGCCCTCCAACGTGCGTCTCGTGCAGCTTGCCATCAGCCCAAGGGCCGGTGGGTCGCTCCCAGCGACGCATGATCCAGCCGCCCTCTTCGGGCGTCATGCAGACGAGGACGGTCATCTATTGCCCCTGCGGCGGTTGTCCAGGGCCTTGTTGTTGCACAGGTTGAGCTGGTTGTCCAGGGGCAGGTTGCCCCGGCACCTGCACGCCCGCCGTGGCCGCAGCCACATGGGCCTTGAGCATGGCGGCGGCGGCCGGCGCAGCTTGGATTTGCTGTTGCTGCGCGGCGGCTTGCGAACGGTTCTGGCGCTTGGCGGCCACGGCCTTGTCGTCGGCCATCCAGGTGATCGGGGTGCCTTGGATGTCGGCGATGGCAGGGATGGCCGTGTCGAAGTCGAAGCGGTCGAAAATCGACGGGTCCTGGGTGACGTTCGCCACTTCGGTCGCGGTCTGGAGCGTCCGCATGAAGCCGGCGGCTTCCTGGGCGCGGGCGGCCTTGGCGAGCGGAGACGTGTAGACGACCTCATACTCACCCTGGGCTTCGCGCAGGAGCTGCGGCATCGGCGGGAGCTGGCGCATCTGCACCATCAACGCCAGCTCGCGTTCGATCATGGGGCCAAGGTACTCGGACTGCTGGCGACCCAGGGTCGGGGCGATCAGGATGCCCTTCTCGTTGGTGCGTTCGATGACCTCGGTCGCGGACATGGCCGGGGTCTCGGTCAGGATTTGAAACAGGCTCACCAGGAAGATGTCATTGATGAGCGAGCGCTCCTCGTCCATCATTTCCTTGTTGATCTGGATTTGCCCGGTGGGCAGGATGCCGATCAGCGGATGGCCGTCGGCGCTCATGCCGCCCTTGTTCAGCGCGCCCGGCCGCAGGCTGATGTCCACCAGGCCGTCATCCGCCGTCAGCAGCACAGGGTCCGCCGCGCGATGCCCTTGCTTCAAGAAGGTGGTCTTTTCGGCATTGAGGGTCTTCAGCGCCGGCAGGACCAGCATGGCCGGCGAGCGGCCGTAGACCTCACCCGGAGATTGGATGTAGCGCGAGCACGCCAGCGGGAAGGTGCGGTAGCCACCCTCCTGCAAGACGCAGCAGCCTTCGATGCTGACGTAGTGCGAGACGAAGGGCATCCCCTTGGCGTCCAATCGGCCGGGGTCCCAGTCCGTGCGCGGGCGAACCCAGTGCAGGAAGTTGAACGGCGTCTGGCTGTGGGCGTCTCGCGCCGTCTTGATGCTCTCGGGGCACTTGTCGCCCCACTTCGTCCATGCCTGCTCCGGGGTCAGCCGAAACCAGCGGATGAAGGCGTTGACCAGGCCCTGGTGGTTCTCGCGGATGAACAGCTCCCCGATGGGGATTTGCTTGTACCGCAGGTACGGGACCGGGATGCTGGCCTCGTTGACCGCCTGGTCGATGAACATGCCCTGGGTGCCGTAGGCCCCGAGGCTCTGATAGCTGTTCTGGTTCTGCGCGGAGAAGTTGCCCACGGGAGCGTAGCGCTTCTGGAACAGCAGCCGCGTCGCCGTCTCGAACCACTCCTTGACGCGACGGTCCTTGTTCAGGGTCTCGTCGGTCGTGCCGAGCTGATGCCACTGCATGTTGCGCGGCGTGAGGAGGCTGTCGCAGATCGCGCCGAAGCGGTGGAGCGCGACCATGCCGCTGGCGTCCACCTGCCGGTCGGTCTTCTTGACACCGGGCCAGTTGTAGTTCCCATAGTAGAACGTGTTGCGGCTGTTGGGGTCGATGAGCTGTGCGATCTCTTCCCACTGGGAAGCCGTGGTGTTGCGCCAGAGCTGCATGGAGGAGAACTCCATCATGCACTCCAAGAACACCTGCTCGTCGCCGGTCTTCATCAAGCCATAATCATCGGACACGGTACGGCCCTCCAGGCACGGTGGGAATGTACTGGATCGCAGTACGCCATTGCGCCGTATTCTGACACGCTTCGCAGTTGACCGCAAGTTTGTGCGGGGACCAGCGAAGCTCTCCTTCGGTGCGCCTGTCGATGCCGCAGGCGGTTGTCTCGCCCGACGGCATGAAGTGGACTGGGAGCATCAGCCCAGGCCCAGGGCTCGCACCGAGCTGCCGGTCATCAGAGAGCCGGGGCCGCCGATGATGCCGAGGGTCCCGCCGCCCATGGCACCCCCGGTCGAGGTCGCATTGAGCGGAGCATTCTGAAGCTCCTTCTTGCGGCGTTCGGCCTCCTGGTCAGCGAGCTGCTGAACCAGTTGATCGCCGAGACCGAGATCGGTTCCAGCGCCCATGGCGTTCTTGAGAGGCTGCGGGCCGGGCATCAGATATGCGCCTTTTCCGTGACCTGAAAGCAGGCGGCTTCCACGTCCGCCACATTCGCCGGGAGCGGGCTGGCTTTGATCTGATCCACCGCCTTCAAGCACTCGGCAGCGCTCGGGGCGATGATAGCATGGACCTCGGGGGCTTGTTCGGTGTCGGTCGCGTGCAGATAGAAGATCGTGACCAGCAGGACGAACATCAGGCCACCGGGGGAGGAGCCGGGGTCGCTTCGACCGGGGCGGGAGCTTCGGGGGCGGGGGCGGCAGCGACCGGGGCCGGCGCAGCTTCCACGGGCTTGGGTTCGCCGTCCACTTCTTTGTGGAACCATCCGTCCAGCTCTTTGGCGTCGGAGGCGACCTTGGCCTCCAGGCTGGGCAGGAACTTCTTGGCGGCCACGACGATCAGCGCCACGACGGCGGCCAGGACAGCAGCGTCAACGAGAATGGACATACGGTAGCTCCTCATGTGTTCAAAGGGGGCGCGGCAGCGGCGGCAATTCGCGGTCAGCCCGAGGGGAGAAGCGACCCCGCGTCCCAGTGGAGCCCTAACCTAGCTCCCAAAGAAGTCGAAGTCAAGGCCGGAAGCCACGTCATTCTGGTGGCGCTTGGGGTTGTAGAAGCCGCCCAGCGGGACCTGGCGGCCGAAGCGTTTGGCCATCACACCGATCCGGGTCGCGGACATCAAGTCGTCATGGACCTTCACGATCTGGCCGTCCTTGCGGTGGTAGTTGCGGAACTCCTCCAGCCACTCGCCCAGGTGATTGGCGACCTTCAGCCGGCCGGTGACGATCCGCTGCTGCATTTCCAGGATGCCGGCCTCAGTCGAGACACCCCCGTCGGGCCACGTCGCATGGCCGGCGAGCATCAGCAGGCCCTCCTTCTTGTAGGCCGCCGCCAGGGTCTCGCCCGTGGACTTCTCGCGCGCCGTGCCGTCCTGGGGCCAGGCCACCGGGACTGCTGCGCCGATGGGCTTCATCCGCTTGGCGTGGAGGATCGGCATTGCGTCGGACATGCGGAACGCCTCCACGATGTGGAGCACGTCGTTGTCCTTGTCCCAGGCGATCAGCGTCGCGCCGAAGGGGTGGCCGATGCCGAAGTCGATGCTCCACAGCTTCGTCCAGTGCGGCGGGATATGGGTCAGCGCCGGCTCCATGACCATTTCGTCGGCGTAGGAGAAGATGCGCCCGCTGCCCATCATCGGCACGCCCTTGAGCCGCGCCTCCCGTTCGTGGGCCGGGTACTGGTTGAGCAGCTTCTCGCGGCGCTCCTTGGGCAGGATGCTCTCGGGCACGTCGTCCATGGTGATGGTCGTGTGCCAGCGGTCGGGGTCTTCCTCGTCGAGGAACCGGCAGACCAGATCGGTCTTGCCCTTCAGCGGGGTGAAGGTGGTGTAGACCATCCCGCCGGTCATCGTGATCCGGGCCAAGCACTCGGTGTAGATGTCCATGGGGCATTCTTCGTCGAGCCAGATCACGTCCAGGGTCTCGCCCTGGAACTTGGTGCGCCCCTGCTCGTAGGACTTGAACTTCATGATCGACACGCCGTCCACGACCCCATTAGTCTTGTGCTGGACGAAGATGGTGTCGAAGGCGTCGGTCACGCCGCGCGCCAGGGTAGGCTTGTCGGTGAAGGCGGCCTTGGGGATGAAGCCCGTGCCGAAGGCGCTATCCACCCCCGGCTCCCCGCAGAGCTTCTTCTGCTGCACATCACGGGCCAGGAGCCCGGTCTCGTTGGCGGCCCACGCGCGCACCGGGTGATCGAAGCGCCGGCCCATCCAGTCGTCCGGGTACTCGCCCGTCAGGTGGAGCGCCATTTCATCCGCTCCGACCTCCGACTTGCCGTACTGGTTGCCGGCGAACAGCATCCGCTCACGGTGGGTCGCGCCCGCGTCGAGGAAGGCTTGCTGCTTGGCGTAGGGCTCAAAGAAGTCCAGCCGGCGCTCCGTGCGCCTGGCCAACGCCGCCTCCAGGGTCTCCTGGAGCTGGGCAAGCGCCTCACTTCTTTTGGGGATGGTCATGTCGTTTAAACGCCTTCAGGGCATAGTACAGCTTCAGCTCAGCCTTAGCGGCCTTGTCGCGCAGCCGGCCTATGTACTTCGGCTCCTTCACGGGTTCCCGGACCAGGCCGCGCCAGTCACGCGCTCGTAGGCCCGCAGCGCCTGGGCATAGGACGCCGACGCGCTCGGAATGAACGTGGTGCCCAGGGCGGCCTTGGTGGCGATGTAGGTCCGGGCGGCGGCGCGCAGGTGCATGTCCTCCGGGTGCTCGTTCGCCAGGTCGGCCATCGCCTGCTCCAGGCCCAGCCCCTTAGCTTTCGGGGTAGACCGTCCACTCGTCTTCAGGGCCGGCGAGCTGTCGAACAGGGACAGGTTGGGCTTTGTGGGTGACATCTTCAAACTCCGCGTCCACGACGACGCCATACTGCCCGAGCAGGACCGAAGGGTCAAGCCCGAGCTGACGCGCCAAATGGCTGATGGCTTTCACCTGGGTCTTCTCGTCGGTCGTGTGCTTCACTTCGATCACCTGATCGGCCGGCGTAATCAGCCGCCCACCCTCGGCCAGCATCTTCGCTGCCTTGAGCTGATCCTTGTGCCCATCGTTCATGGCGATCTGCATGATGACCCCCAGGCCCAGGGCGACGGACGAATGGAGCTGCCGGGTCGCCTCCTCGTGGATGGCCTCCTGGACGCGCACGTTGCGCAGCAGGTTGTGGGCGATCTGATCGGAGGTCTTGGGGGAGTAGCCGGCCTCGGCCGCCGCACGGCCCGGCGCGCGTCCCTGGTAGTAGATATGACCCAGCACGAACCGTTGTTGGTTCTCCGTGCAAGCCTGCATCTTCTTTCCGAAGCTGTCGGGCTCGTAGGGGATCATGCTGGTGATTTGGTGCTCAGTGGGCATATCCTCGTTTTAACCTAATGCCGTATTCCTGTCAAGTGCCGGCCTAAATTTTGCTACCCGACCCGAATTTTCTCGACCCGACCCGGCTTTACGAAAGATCGCGCGTGCGAGTGATGGCGGGCGAAACCTGCGCGCGCGTTGCAACAGCGAACCCCGGCGGCACCCACCCCCGGTCTTTGCGAATGAGTTGCAATCGCAGCCATTCGATGTCCATTGTGCGTTGCGAATGCGTCGCAATTGCAGCCATATGCACCATCGACACAATTTCGCCGTGCGATGCGCGTGATCCATATTTTGCCCCAATGACGCCAGGATGCAGGCTCAATGCAGGGTCAATCGGTGAGGCTGTGGGGCGATGTGGGCACGATTGCGGCGGCTCACCATGGCCAGAGTGTGGCAAATCGGCGACACACAATAGCCATTGCCCCATTCAGCGCCTCAATGGGGCGAAATAGTGTTTGACGCCTTCAATGAGCCTGCTATGGAGGGGATGTCGCTAGGACGGCCCATCGGGCTACCAAAGCGCCCCATCCATGCAAAGGCGTCAGCAGCGCCCACGAGCCGTAAAGCAACCGGCCGCGCTCATGGTTCAAGCTCTACACTCAGACGGCTTCGCCTCAATCGGAGAAGCCTCTATGTTCGCTCGCATCCTCATCTATAGCGCCTTGCTATGGGGCTTCTCAGCCCTTGTGCTGGTCGGTGCAATGCACGCGGCTAACGCCGTCGTCGCCCCTCTCGTGGAGGCGCTGCAATGACCGGAGGGCTCATCTGGCGTTTCGTCGATGCTGAAGGCGCTGGCGTCTATCGCCACGCCGACGGCGGGATTGATCCGAAGGACGTATTTTCGGCAATCCCCTACAAGCACGCATGGGAATACAGCCAGAACCGGCCTACGCCGTACCTGGACAGCTTCACTCTCATGGCGTCCACAGAGAAAGGCGACAACTACGGTTTCGCCACCATCACTCAGGCTAAGCGGTGGTTTAATCACCCCGACGACCTGAAGCGGTGGGATAAGATCAACGTCCACCTAGTGGCGTTTAAACAATCTGAAACAAAGAAATACGTTGCAGGCGCTTGGCAAGCCCTGTTCCAGCCTACAAAGCCTCACCACTACGCGACGTTGCCAGCGTCCGCACTCTACAGCATGTCGGCCAAGGCATTGACTGCCGAGGCTACACGTCAACTCGCCGTTTAAACCTCATGTGCGAAGCCGTCTCAGTGTACAGCTTGAACCGTTAACACAAACAGGGAAGGTCTATTCTATGGTTCATCATTATCACAAGGTGAAACACTATGTGCGGCGCGGCCTTATAGTCGCGGCGCTGGCACTGTTTGCCTGCGATCTGATCGCTGCTATTTGGCCTGCGTTCAATACCGCATGGTCAAGGGCCGCTCACGCCGGCGTCGCCTTCGCTTCGTTCGCCGCTTTCATTGTTGAGCATTGGCTCAATGAGGAAAACGAGAAGGAGGAAAGGGAGCATCGGCCGTGAGGCTCCACGCTTTCGACACTAAATCGCAAGCTGAGACGTTCTGCGCCACTGTACAAGCTAAACATCCTGCATGGCATATGCTTTGCCAGCATTATGGCCACCTAGGCTTTAATCAAGATCAGGAGGAATATCTTGTGCAACATTGGTCTGAACGTCTCGGCTATTGGCTCTATTGCTAAAGGAGATTAGCAAATGAATACCCGTCCCACAAACGCCGCTCAAATCCGCCGCATGTCGGATCAAGAGCTAACCGCGTTCCTTAGCCTTTGCGAGGATCGCGGCGACACTGGCGTTCTGTATCAACTCGCGTGCGACGAAGAAATCGAGCGCGAAGAAACCCCGCGTGCTGTATACTATGACCAGCAAAAGCGCTGGTGCTAACTACAAGGTCGAAAGCGCCGAGACTAGGACTAGCCGCAAGGCTGGTCTTAGCTTGGGCGCTCCAAGCGTTATGCGCTTGCTGATGAGACCAGAACGTCTTACTTGAACCATGAGGCTTTAAACATGCGTATCTATCGTTTCATCCTGCCGAAACAGGACAACGCCGGCTCATCCATGATAGGCTCTTTCTCTCTACTGAAAGACTACATACTGGACGTGATCGGCGGCTATACCGAGCAACCCGAGGTCGCTGGCGTCTGGAAAGACAGCCAGGGCCAGTTTTACCGTGACGGCTCTTTCGTGCTGGACGTGGCTATCGGGGGTGATTTCCGCGCTCAAGCGGTCAAGTCACTCATCCATCGCGTCCGCAGTCTCTGGCCGGATCAAATCTCATTCTTCGTCGCGGATATCGGCGAGGCGCATTTCGTCCCCGGCCTCGCTGATCCCGTGGGTTTAACCGAGGAAATCCTCGCCGACGTGGCGCGAGGTCGCGCGCTCCCATCATGAGGTTCCATCACCTAAACGATGGCGTTCTATGGTGGGGGCGCTCCGCTTCCCATCGTCGGCCAGATCAGACATGCGTTTCACCATTGAGGCAGAGGGACCCTTGACTTCCCCTATTTTCCATGCTATCACTGCATCAGCAGGGTGCCGAGGGGCATAGCCTTGAGGGCATACCCCGCCACTGTATGGAGTGATTATATCCTATCCTCCGCTATCCTAAGACCCCCGTTGCACTATCCCTAGACGGGGTCCTTCCTATCCTGTTGACAAAGTCTAGGAGAGCGGATAGATAGGGTTTTCGGCTATTGGCCTTAGAGGAGATTGATATGCCCAAGAAAGTTGAGACGGGTAAGGAGCTTGTCGCGCTCGGCATGACTTCCGCCCAGCGCCACGAGTGGCTAGAGACTGCCGCCGCGTGGTGCGGCCGGGCGCTGGAGAAGGCCGGGCACCCTGTGCCTGCCGGGACGCGGGTGAGCTTCGGTTTTGCCGGACGCCAGCCTCGGAAGACCCTGGGGTTCTGCTTCCACGCCGCTGCGTCCAGCGACAACGTCCGGGAGGTCTTTGTCGGGCCGCACATCAAAGACCCGGTCGAGATCGTGGGCGTGGTCCTGCACGAGTTGATCCATGCCGCCCTCCCCGACGGCGAAGGCCATGGGAAGACGTTCGGCAAGGTCGCGCGTGCCGTGGGTCTGGAAGGCAAGCTGACGGCCACGGTGGTCGGCGAGGGCCTGCGTGAGACTATTCAGACCAAGTTCCTGGCCCATCACCCCTACAGCGCCGGGACTATCAACCTGGACGCCGGCCGCAAGAAGCAGACGACCCGGCTCATCAAGGTCGCCTGCGCCCAGTGCGGCTACACGGCGCGGACCACGGCCAAATGGCTGGACGCTGCCGGGCCGCCGATCTGCCCCATCCACAACGACGAGCCCATGGAGGTTGTTTAAACTGTGGTACCGTCTGTGATCGAAGACGCTCTGGTGGCCACGGGTCTGCCGTGGTCGCTGGAGCCGGGCAAGAAGCACATCCACATTCGCCTAGCCGGGCGGCTGGTGGGCATCTTGCCAAAGGGGCGGAAGAAGGGCGACTTTTTGTCCAACCGCGCCAACCTGAACATAGTTTCCCAGGTTCGCCACATGGCGGCCTTATTGAAGGAGGGTTCCGAGTGATTAACATCACCTTCGACTACTGGGCGGTCTTTGCCCGAGGCCAGGAAGCGCGCCGCAAGGTCAACGCGGCCGTGGCTCACGGTATTTCGCCTGAGATCAACTACGGCGATTACATCTCGCCCTGCGATCTCAAGCTGATCGACTCCGAGGCGAAAGCTTGGGAAGACGGCTACCAGCGCCCGGACTTCGTCCAGTGATGCGGGACGGCAAATGGGTGTGGAAGAAGGGCGACCGCGCGCAAGTGCGTCGCCTGACCCGCCAGGGAACGGGCGAACGCCAGATCGGCAAGATATTCGACGTGCAGTGGGTCAAGCATTTCTACGGCAAGACCGAGCTGCTGATCTGGGGCCGCGACGACTGGAACACCGCGCGTGGGCATTTCGCCTACCGCTGCGTGCCCGTGATCCGGGTGCCGGCGAGATACAGGGAGAGCGTTTAAACATGACTATCGACATCGACACTCTGATCGAACGCGAGCTGCGGTCGCTCGACAAGCTCATCAAGACCAACGATCTGGTCGCCCGGATCGCGCGCGAGGATGTCCCCGTGAGCGCCGTTTATAAGCGGCTCCTGGCCCTGGCCCCGATCTGCCCGGCCGCCAGCAAGGACACAGCGCACAGCTTCGTGCGCTACGGCCGCACCTGCTACCCGTGGATGTTCCGGCGGCTGCTGGACAGCGAGCAACTGATCCAGCGCCAGCAGGAGGAGAGCCGCCTGCACCGCGCGGATGGGATGCCACCGGCAGTCATCCACGCCATCGCCAAGGAAGTGGTTGCGCTCCTGTCGGCGGGCGGCTACACTCTCGCCACCATCGGCCCGGAGACGGCTGAGCCTGAGGCGTGTCTTCTGTGCAACGCTCTGGGCTCCTGGCCCAACGGGCTGTGCGCCAAATGCGAAGAGGAGCTGTGATGCAACACGACTGGAAAGTCGGCGACCGAGCCAAGGTCGTCATCGACCAACTGGATGGCTTCAACTACGGCTATTTGGGCAGCGTGTTCACTGTCCAGAAGGTCAGGCGGCTGGAGGATGACTTTCGCTTTCAGCTTGAGGGCGTCACGGACGATGGCGAGTGCCGGGCCATCTTCGCCTTGCGCTGCAAGCCGATCTACCGGGTGAAGGCCATCATGGTGCTGACGCCTCGGACGTACTCCGAGGCCAGGACCCTGGCGGCCCGGTTCCCCGTGGGCAAGCCGCGCCAGCTTGGGTCCCAGTGCTTCAAACCCTGGGACTTCAGCTCGACGCCCCGCTATGAGGAGCTGTCGTGAGCGAGATCATTCCCAACGTCCAGAAGCATTTGGTCAAGGTCGAGTTTGACCCCGTGCTGCCCGACATGCACTGGATGTCCAAGTCCATCATGGCGACGCGCGGGAACCAGACCGTCACGGGGATGATCGTGCTCGCCATGCTGGGCAAGGTCTCCGAGAACCCACCGCGTATCGTGGGC
>Ga0209773_10000108_pt1 | contig 22875 bp, 19 predicted proteins | sample BogFormECP14_OM1_FD_188244 | JGI IMG/M metagenome (GOLD analysis project Ga0209773, IMG submission 188244) | Bog forest soil microbial communities from Calvert Island, British Columbia, Canada - ECP14_OM1 (SPAdes) (version 2) | ecosystem: Environmental > Aquatic > Freshwater > Wetlands > Bog ... | reverse complement strand
AGCGCGAAGGCGAGACCCGAACCGGCCAGACCACTCAGGGCGAAAAGCGCGAAGGCGAGACCCGAACCGGCCAGACCACTCAGGGCGAAAAGCGCGAAGGCGAGACCCGAACCGGCCAGACCCCGCAAGGAGGGAATCGCGAAGGCCCGGCTCCCGGAGGCAAGAGGGACGTCAGCGTCAGGGGAAACCTCCACATTTCCCGCGAAAACGCCTCCCGCATATCAGAAAACCTGGTCAGACGGGGCCACCGCGAGAACCTCAACTTCAACATCGACGTTGGAGCGGCGCTGCCGGTGGACGTAGAGTTGCTGCCGCTTCCGCCTGACGTCGTCGAGCTTGCGCCAGACTATCGCGGTTACGACTACGTCGTGGACAACGATGAGATCGTGTTCGTCGATCCCGCCACGCGCGCCGTCGTCGGAATGATCGAACTCGGCGCGTCGAGTGCTGACGCGGGACCGCCCTCGAGCATAGCCGGGGCGAGGCCTTGCCCGGTCGACTGACCCTCAGCGCGTCGCAGTCGGCTAGTGCGACCCGCTGCGCCAGCGCGCGGCGGGTCTTTTCTCTGAGCACGAAGGCCGGGCGCCGCGGGCGGGCCCCGCGGCGAGTATTCTGAAAACTCAGCCTGGTGCATCGCCATGGACCGCCTAACGCTTCGTTTTTGGGCGATTATCATCGTGGCTTGTTTGGTTTTCGCGCCCGCAATCCCCTGGGGAGACGTCCATCCGGCCACCCTCGTCGGGTACCCAGATGAAAACCCTGGCTCAAAACAATAACGGCCCGGTGAGCCGTCAGTAGAGGGGGAAGTTTCACCGGCGCAGAACCGTCGGCGCCACGCGGTTCTGCCAGCCTGCGCGTTCGAGTTCGGGGATCCTTTGCGCCTGCTGCGGCCAGCCGGCGCACAAGTACGCCACGAGCGTCCAGGCGGTGGGAACGTCGAGAATCCGCGCGATCGGTTCCGGATCCAGGATCGACACCCAACCGACGCCCAGCCCCCGCGCGCGCGCCGCGAGCCAGAACGTGTGCAACGCGCAGACCGAGGAATAGCGCCGCATTTCCGGCATCGTCTTGACGCCGAGGCCGTGGCCGAGTTCGGTTCGCTCGTCGCAAAAGACCGCCAGCTGCACGGGCGCCTCACGCAATCCGGCAAGCTTCAGCCCCGCATAGGCCCTGGCCCGCTCGCCCTCGTAGGAGGACAGCGCCGCGCGGTTGGCCGTTTCGAAATTATGCTGGATCGCGCGACGCCGGGCCGGATCGTCGACGCGCACAAATCGGGTGGGCTGGCAATTGCCTACCGAGGGCGCAAACGCGGTCAGATCGATGAGTTCGGCCAGCAGCAGCTCCGGGACGGCGCCGGGGCCGAAGCGCCTGACATCGCGCCGCCAGGCGAGCAACTTCGCGAAATCGGCCTGAAAGCCGGCGTCGAAATGTGGGCCGTCAGCCCCAAACTCGCCGGGGGGCTCGGACATGGATGTTTCCATCGATTTCGGCGGCCTGCCGCATCACACTGACGCCCGGCGCTCCGACCGCGCAAAGCGAATATGTCCCGGCCGTACAGCCGATACAAGGGTGGCCTCAATCGACCGGTTCGGCGCCCTCGGCGAGCACCCGGGAGAGGATGCCGGTGTGGATGTCGAACAGGAAGCCCTGCAGGGTGAGATGGCCGGCCGCGACGCCGTCGGCGATCCAGGGGAAGCTCATCAGGTTCGCGAGCGAAACCCGGACGACGCCCGCCTCGATCCGATCGAATCGGTCGGGCCCAGACCCAGCTTCGCTGAGGGCGGGCCGGCCGATCTCCACCCAAGCAGCCACGAAATCGCGCGCCTGCCGAGGAGCCCCCAGCGCCATCGCCTTCACGCCGCCGCATTGAGCGTGGCCGAGCACGACGATCGTCGACACTTTCAGCACGCGCACGCCGAATTCGAGCGCCGCGCTGCTGCCGTGGTAGCCGCCGGAGTCGGGCTGATAGGGCGGCACGAGCGCGGCGACGTTGCGCAGCACGAACATCTCGCCCGGAACCGCGCCGAAAATTGTCTGCGGATCGACGCGCGAGTCCGAACACGCGATGATCATCGTATCCGGGCTCTGGCCCCAATGCGCGAGCGCCTCGTAGCGCGCGCGCTCGGCGGGCCAGATATCCGCTCGGAACTTGCGGTACCCTTCGATGAGCGGGTCCATCGGGCATAGCCTCTTACCAGAGGGGAGAACTGTCCAGCTACCGGACTCGCCCCGGCGCCGCAAATGCAAAATAGGGGCCAGCATCGGTGGGCCAGCGGGGTCCGTCAGCGCGGCATCCAGAGCCGTTCATCGAAGGCGAAGGGTCGGATCGAGGCGATCGTGGCTTTGCTGGATTCGGGATGAGCGACGTTGAGAAGGAGATTGCGGCTCTCGGGCACTAGGACCGAGGGAACAGCGAGCACCGCCGAGCGGCGCGACTCGAGCCAAGCGTCGCCGAACCCGACTGGGTCGTCCGCCATCTCTTCGAGGCTTTCGATCGTCAGCGAGCCCAACTCGATCGCCATCAGCACATAGTCCGCGGGCAGCAGGCTCCAATCGAGATCGAGATGAACGCGCACCTCGAGGACGGCCAGCGCGGCCGCCTCGGCCGCGTAGACGACGGCATGGCCGGGGGAATTCCACCGGCCGCCATAGAGGCGCGCGCTATCGCCCGAAAGGTCCGCGAACGGGCGGCGGCAAATCCGCCATGCCGTCGTCAAGCCGCGAGGCCGTGATCGATCCTGGCGAGCAGAAGCTCGACCTGCCGGCTTCCCTCGGACGTGTCGAGCAACGCCAGCGGCGCATCGCCTTCGAGCGCGGTCGTCGGCCGGCGCAGCCAGCGATGCGCCTTCTCGAGCGAACCGAAGGTATTTTCGGCGGCGGCGACGACGCGGATGACACGCATCAGGCGGTCCGACTGATCTGGAGTGAGCGCGCCGATTGCGCGACGATGCGCCAGGGTCTTGCGCGGCAGGACGATCCGGTCGATCTCGGCCAGCGAGAGACGGCCAGAATCGACCAGTTCGTCCACCGTCGAGATCGGCAGCCCGCGCCGCGTCGCCTCGATCGCGGCGCGGCCATCCGTCGCCATCCCCCAAATCTGTTGAACCTTGCCGGATTCGAGGACCATCGTGGATACCTTCAGTTTCTGGGGGCGATATGCCCCACATATAGAGGCATATCGCCGCGCGCAAGACCCTACGGCGACAACGCGGAACAAATGCTTCATCGCCGCGAGCGGATCGGCTAAGGCAATTCCCTGTTCCGGCCTGATAAGGCGGAATTACTTCCCTGTTATCGCGAATTAATTCCCTGTTCAGTTGCGCAGGGAACTCATCTTGCAAACTACTGAATTCGCGCATGTTTTCGGTGCGGATGTTCGCAAAAAACGGCTGAATCGGCTAAATTCCCTGTTTTCTCCCCTGTTAGCAGGGATCTGCCGCGCAATCGAACCGCAGAAGATCTGGCCGTTGGATTGAAGCATTTAATCCGCGCCGTCGCCTTAGACGGGGGCCGGCAGCGGCGTTTCGCGCCGTCCCCTACCCCGTCTGGTCCCACCTCAGAACAGCCTCGCGGCGTTCCCTGGCCGGTCGGGCCCGCGGAAAGGGTTTGGCCTTCAGCGGGGGCATGCGATAGGATCGGCGAAATCCAGGAGATTTTTCCAATGCTCAGATGGTCGATCGCGACGGTCTGCATGGGCGGCGCCCTGGAGGCCAAGCTTGGCGCGGCAGCCAAGGCGGGCTTTCGGGCGGTCGAGATCTTCGAGAACGACCTGACCTTCTTCAGCGGCAAGCCGCGCGATGCGCGCGCGATGGCCGACGATCTCGGCCTCGAGATCGTCGCGCTGCAGCCGATGCGCGATTTCGAGGCGATGCCGGAAGCGATCCGCGCGCGCAATTTCGAGCGCGCCGAGCGCAAGTTCGAACTCATGCACGAGCTCGGCGCGCCGCTGCTGTGCCTCTGCTCCAATGTCTCGGAGGAAGCGATCGACGATCCCGCGCGCGCCGCCGCCGACCTCGCCGAGCTCGCGGACCACGCGCGCCAGCATGGTTTCAACATCGGCTACGAGGCCTTGGCCTGGGGTCGCCACGTGCGCGACTGGACCGCGGCCTGGGAAATCGTGCGCGCGGCCGATCGCCCCAATCTCGGGATCGTGCTCGACAGTTTTCACGCCTGCGTGCGCGGCAATCCGATCGCGCCGATGAGCGCGATTCCGCACCAGAAGATCGCGCTCGTGCAGGTCGCCGATGCCCCGGCCTTGCAGATGGACCCCTTGTCGCTCAGCCGGCATTATCGCTGCTATCCCGGCCAGGGCGACTATCCGATCGTCGATTATCTCGACGCGATCGCCGACGCCGGATATCGCGGCCCGGTTTCCCTCGAGATTTTCAACGATCAGTTCCGTGGCGCCTCGGCCGCCACGATCGCGCTCGACGGCATGCGATCGTTGCGCGCGCTCGGCGAGCAAGTAAACGCGGCGAGAGCCGCCCGCGCGGCGCCTCCGCTCGCCGATCTGGCCGCCCTGCCGCCGACGCCGGAAGTCGACGGCGTGGAGTTTATCGAATTCGCGGCCAGCGACGCCGATTCCGCCGCGCTGATCTCGCTGATCGAAGGGCTCGGCTTCGCGCGCGCGGGGCGCCATCGCTCGAAGGACGTCGAACTGTTCCGTCAGGGCGAAATCAGCATCGTCGTCAATCAGGATCGCGAAGGTTTCGCGCATGCGTTCCATAGCATGCACGGCGTCTCGGTCTGCGCGCTGGCGCTGCGCGTCGACAGCGTGCAGAGGGCGCTGGAGCGCGCGCGAGCGATGGACGCGCCGACCTACGTCGGCCGTATCGGTCCGGGCGAGACGCTGATCCCCGCGGTGGCGGGCGTCGAGGCCAGCCTGATCTATCTCATCGATGAGGCGTCGCACCGACAGTGGCCCGAGGACTTCCGGCTCGACGCGATGGCCGCCGTCGGCGGCGCGCTGACGCGGATCGATCATCTCTCCAACGTCGTGCGCCGCTCGGAATTCCTGACCTGGTCGCTGTTTTACAAAACCGTGCTCGGCCTGAAGCCGGAGGCGGCGGTCGAGATCGCCGATCCGCACGGCGCGTTCTTTTCGCGCTCGCTGCGCAGCGCCAATGGCGCGCTGCGCATTCCGCTCAACATTTCCGATGGCGGCGAGACCGGCGTGACGCGCTTCCTCGACGCCTTCGGCGGCGCGGGTTACCAACAGATCGCGCTGGCGACCGACGACATCTTCGCCGCCGTGGAGCGCGCGCGTCTGGCCGGCGTCGCCTTCCTGCCTATTCCGGACAACTACTACGACGATCTCGAGGCGCGCTTCGAAATCGCGCCAGACAGGCTCGCCCGAATGCGCGGCCTCGGCGTCCTATATGATCGCTTCAGGAATGGCGAGTTCCTGCACATCTACACCCAGACCTTTCACGACAGGTTCTTCTTCGAGATCGTGCAGCGAAACAACTACGACCTGTTCGGCGCGGCGAACACGCCCGTCCGACTGGCGGCCCAGGCGCGGGTACAGGACGAAGCGCGGGAAATGCGGCTCGCGGTCGACATCTGAGCAGCAAAGCCTTTAGTGACGGCAATTCGCGGCGATCGTCGAATACATCCGCGCGTTGAAGCCTGAGAAGGGATCGGCAAGCCGGACTGATCGCGCCGTCTCGGCGCCAAGTTGGAATGCTGAAAAGAAAGAGATTCTCTGACTGTCGTTGCGGCCATCGGCCTGACCGGACCGGTCGCGGCGCGATCCCTCGCCCAGTCGAGCGGGACCCGCTCCCCGTCCTATCCCCTATCGGAGTCTCAGTTTGACCCCAGGGATCAAATTTGGCCGCCATTACAGCCTGGACAAAGCTAGTGCCCGGCATTAGGGTCCCGCGCGTTATATCCGATGGCGCATAACGAGACTGCGCCATTCAGGACAAAAAAGGGAGGAAGGAATGCGACACGTGGATCGAAAGTCGTGGTCACTCCAGCATGTTGCGGCCGTAAGCGCTTGCGTTCTTGGGCTGCTCGGCGCCGGCAAGACCGCTCAGGCGGCCGATGTGATCGTGCCAGGCAATACCGATTTCCCAGAAAGCATGACCGGAACCGCGGACGGTACGCTGTACTTCAGCAGCTTTGCGGGCGGGCGCGTCTTCCGCGCCACGCCGGGCGCGACCGAGGCGCAGGAGTTTATCAAGCCGGGCGCCAGTGGCCTGTCCTCGGTGCTCGGTGTACTCGCGGATCCGAAGGGCAACACGCTTTATGCATGTTCGGACGACGTGAGTGGGGTCGACGTCGCGGGCGGCGACAAAGTGACGGCGCTGAAGTTGTTCGATCTGACGACCGGCGCGCCCAAGGCCAATTTGCCGCTCCCTGCCTCGAAACTGCTCGGGCAAACCGCGCTGTGCAACGACATCGCCGTCGCTTCCGACGGGACGGCCTACATCACGGATTCGCTGTCGGGCTACATCCTGCGCCTGAAGCCGGGGAGCAGCACGCTCGAGGTGTGGGCGCACGACCCGCGCTGGGACGTGAAAGGCCCGCAGCTGGACGGCATCGCCATCCTGTCCGATGGCAATGTCTACGCCAACCTCTTCGAAGGCGACGGGCTGTATCGCGTCGCAATGAACCCGGACGGCAGCGCCGGCGCGATCACAAAGCTGCAAACCTCGCGCCCGCTCTTCCATTCCGACGGGCTGCGCGCGTTCGGCGCCGACAAGCTGCTGATGGTCGAAGGCGAGACCAAAGGCTTTCTCGACCTGATCACCATCTCTGGCGACAAGGCCCAGATCGACACCGTGAAGGACGGCTTTGCGGGACCGGTCTCGCTCTGGCAAGTCGGCGGGACGGTCTACGTACTGGATACGCCGCTGAGTTACATGTTTGATCCGAAACTGAAGGGCAAGGGGCCACCCTTCACCGCGTTCGCGGTGAAGGCGCCGGAATAACCTTCGGCGCGGGCGATCGGTAAACACGATCGCCCCTGCCTCCACGTGCGGCTTGGTTTGGGTGGCATCGTTGCCGCTCGCAATAACGACCTCCCGATTCATTTATTTGCTGACGATTCCTACCCCGGATTAAGCGTTCGTGCCGCCGTCGACGGTCAGGTTCGCGCCGGTGATATAGGACGACTCCGGACCAGCGACGAACGCCACCAATGCCGCGACTTCGTCCACACTGCCGTAGCGATCGAGCGCCGTGACAGCCTTCTGAGGGACCGCCCAATCACCCGCTGCGGGATTTAACTCAGTATCGATCGGGCCCGGCTGGATGTTGTTGACCGTGATGCCCCGGTCTCCCACCTCTCTCGCCAAACCCTGAGCAAACATCTTGATGGCTCCCTTGGTGGCCGCATACGGCACGAGTCCGGGCGTCATCATACGCTCCCCCACGCACGAGCCGATCATGATGATGCGGCCACCATCGTTCATGTGCTTCAGCGCCGCCTGAGTCGCTATGAAAGCGCCGCGGATATTGATGTCGATCACGCGGTCCAGTTCCTCCAGTGTGGTCTCCTCGAATTTCTTCGGAATGGCCGTGCCGGCGTTGTTCACAAAGATGTCGAGTCGACCGAACGTCTTGACTGCTTTTTCGATCGCCGCCCTGATGGCGTCGGCGGCGACGGCATCTGCTTGGATTGCGATTGCCTGCCCGCCGATACGGTCGATGGTCTTGACGACCGAGGCCGCGGCGTCAGCGCCCTTCGCATAAGTGATGATTACCTTGGCTCCGTCGACGGCCAGACGTCGGGCGATCGCGGCGCCGATGCCACGTGAACCCCCGGTCACGAGCGCAATTTTGCCTTCGAGTTTCTTCGACATTATCCATCTCCTTCTGAGTTTTCCGAACTGAGCAGTAGGGCTGGATCGCCGCGTTATTTGCCGCGGCGACGGCAGCCGTAGCGACAAAGCGAACCGGCCGGCCTGATCTTGGGTGTCGAGCCCTCGGCGCTCCGGTTAGAGATCGGCGTCTCCCGAGGGTTCCCGAAAGGCCTAGAACAGCAGCATCGCCCTATGCCCAAGAGGTCCAGCAGAAATCGGAACTCGCGCAGTCGATGAGGCGATTTCGCGCCGGAATCGGTCGAATGACCGCACCGTCGGGCCAACATCTAGATTGCCCTAGCGCCGGTGAAAATGATTTTGTAAGCTTATGGATATGCCTAGGAGATATAAGAGACCGACATGGAGCTCCGACATCTTCGCTACTTCATCGCGGTCGCCGAGACCGGAAGCCTGAAGTTCGCGGCGGAAAAGCGGTTGCACACTGCGCAACCTTCGCTCAGTCGCCAGATCCGCGACCTCGAGCGCGAAGTCGGCGTCCCGCTGCTTACCCGCAGCGTGCGTGGGGTCGAATTGACGGCCGCCGGTTTCGCCTTTCTCGACCATGCTCGGGTGTCAGTCATGCAGGCGGAGGCCGCAGCCGAAGCCGCGCGACGGGCCGCGGAGCCTGCCAAAGAGATCTTTGCCGTCGGCTTCCTGACCGGGCAGGAAGTCGCCTGGCTGGGGCCCACCACGCGCATCCTGAGCGATGAATTGCCCAACCTCGAGATCAGGGTTTCGAGCGGATTCTCGACGACGCTGGCGGATGACCTCGTGCGCGGAAAGATCGATATCGCGTTCCTCCGTCCGGAACCCGAGCCCAATCTCGAATACAAATTGATTGTGAAGGAGCCGCTGGTCGCCATCCTGCCTGCTGATCATGCGCTTGCCTCGCGCGAGGCCCTCGATCCGCGCGATCTAATCGGTGAAACCTTCATCGGAATCTCCAAAATCCCTCGCGTGTTGCGCGGCGCCGTCAACGAGTATCTGAAGCAATCGGGCGTCGAGATCGTGCCCCATCTCGAGATCGACAATTTCGCCATGGCGATTTCGTTGGTCACATCGGAACGCGGCGTGGCTCTCCTGCCGATATCTATCGAGGACTACCTGCCTCCGTCTGTCGTAAGCCGTCGCTTGAGCGGCAAGCAACCGACCGTCGATCTGGTGATCGGCTATCACAAGGCCAACGCGTCGCCGATCCTGAAAAGGTTTGTCTCGAGAATCGGCAACCTGAACAACCGGGCATCGAGCAACGTCACTGACTGACGCTACTGCGTGCGCTCTCCCGCGACCACAGCAGCGGTGGCCTGAGCACAGGGCCAATCGGGATTGAGTACTGTTGCCGTCGTGCCCGCAATGTCGCTTCGCTAGAAATCCGACGTTTTCGCCTCGATGCGTGGGAGGGTTTGGGCGCGGGAGCGGGAAAAACTCCGGGGCCTCCGGGAAAAAGTCTTGACCTCAACTGAGTGTGCTGCTCTTGTCGTCATGTCGGCCGGAACACACGGTCGTTCCAGGCGACCTCTGCCAGTGCGACTGCGGCAGCGACGAAGTCGGGAATGAAAACGAAAGGGAGGAAGGGTCGATGAAGAAGCAATCGAAAAATCGTGCCGCCGCTGGGGCGTTCATCACCGCGACGCTCGCTGCGTCTGCGGCGCTCGCTCAGCCGGTCGATACCGCGCGCATCGAAGCCGGCGGCCAGAACGACTGGCTCACCTATCACGGGTCCTACAATTCCTACCACTACAGCCCCCTCGAGCAAATCAACGCAGCAAATGTGTCTAATTTGGGCGTCGCCTGGATACACATTCCGGGACGCTCTACCAGGGGTCTGCAATCAATGCCGCTCGCCGCGGATGGCGTGCTCTACTACACCGGCTCCTACAGCCGGACCTTTGCCTTGAATGGCGCCACCGGCGAGGTGATCTGGTCTTATTTTCCCGAGCTGGACGAAGCGCTGATCCTTCGGCAGACTCACTCGCCCTACAATCGCGGAGCCGCGATCGGCGAAGGAAAGGTTTTCGTGGGCACGATGGACGGGCGGCTGATCGCGCTCGACATGAAGACCGGCAAACCCGTTTGGGATACCAAGCTGCAGGATTCGGAGAAGCTGACGGTCGGCTTCACCGGCGCGCCGATTTATGCCAAGGGCACCGTCATCATCGGCTCGCAAGGCGGCGAATGGCCGGGCCGCGGCCCGATCTTCGGTGTCGATGCCGCTACCGGGGCCAAGAAATGGGAGTTCCTGACGGTCGCCGGCACCGACGAGGCGATGAAGACCTGGGGCAATGATTCCTGGCGCACCGGCGGCGGCGGCGGCTGGATGCCGGGCACCTACGATTCGGAGACCGGCACGGTCTGGTGGGGCACCGCGAATCCCGGGCCGCTGTACGATTGGTCCGGCACCGACTACAAGACGCAGGGCGCACGCCCCGGCGACAACCTCTACACCTCCTCGGTGATCGGTCTCGACATCGATACCGGCAAGCTGAAGTTCTATCATCAGGAACTGCCGCACGACGCCTGGGACTTCGACAGCGCGGTCGGGGAATTCCTGATGCTGGATCGCGATGGCAAGAAGCTGGTAGTCCATCCCAACAAGAGCGGCTACATCTTCGTCTACGACCGCAGCGCCAACGTGCAGAACGTTTGGCGCATCACGCAGAACAGCAATTTCGTCAAGGACATCGATCCGAAGACGGGCGAACTGATCGGCCGGCGCGACTTCACGGCCGGAAAGGTGGCGGAACCGCTCTGCCCGTCCATCTCGGGCGGGGTCAGCTGGAACTCGGGGTCCTACAACCCCGAGACCGGGCTCTATTACAAGCTCGGAAACGAATGGTGCATCACGCTCACTGTCCAGAAAACGACGCCGGTGACGGCGCCGCAGGCTCAGCTGAACATCGGCGCCGACTTCAAGACTGCGCCTCCTCCGGGTGGCGAAATCTATGGCCACCTCGACGCCCGCGACCCGGTGACGGGGGCGAAGAAGTGGGAAGTCCGCTTCCCCGAGCCGCCGCTCGCCAGCGTCTTGTCGACAGGGGGCAATCTCGTCTTTGTGCCCGACGCCCGCGGCACAGTCCACGCCTACAACGCCGAAACGGGAGCCGAGTTGTGGAGCCACGCCGATGGCACCGGCCATCAGGGCGGCATCATCAGCTACGCCGCAAACGGCAAGCAATACATCGCCGTGGTCGCGGGCTTCGGCGGCATGGCGTCGGACGATTATGCGCCGACGTTCGGCGGCGTCTACAAGAGCATGCCGCGCGACGATGGCGCGCTCGTCGTCTACACCCTGAAGTGAGCTGTTGCGATCCTAGTGTCGGGAAGCCGGCGCAAGCCGCGCTTCCCGGCGCTTTTTTAATGAGCGCCTAAATGAATTCGATCCGGGTATGGCGGCGCCTGTCCCTCGTGGCGTTGACGCCGATTGCAATACTGGCCGCGCCGCTGGGCTACGGCGTCCCGGCCACGGCGCAACAGCCCGCCGCGACGACGGACGACTCGTCTTTCGATCCCCAGCAATTGTTCGCGTCGATCTGCGGGTTTTGCCACTCCGACGGAGGCAGGAGCGCCGGCAGAGGGCCGCAGCTCATGGATACGAAGCGCAGCGACGAATTCATCGTCAACCGCATCAAGAACGGCAAGGAAGGCGCGATGCCGGCTTTCGGCGCATCGTTCAACGACGCGCAAATCGCGCAGATCGTCAAATATATCCGCTCGTTGAAGCCCGACTAGGGATCGGCGAACAAATTCAGGCCACCTGTAGTGGGTTCGGATTCGGGACGCCAAAAATGAAAGTCATTCTCTCGCTAGCCGTCGTGGCGACCATCGGCCTTATCGGACCCGTTGGCGCGCGGTCGCTCGACACGATCCGCTCCATCGGCTCGATCGGCCTGTGCGCCCATCCCAACTCCCTCCCCTTCGCTAGCAAGACCGCCGATCCTCCGGGGTTCCAGATCGAGTTGGGTCGCGCGCTTGCCCAGCAGCTCGGCGTCTCGTTGAAGCTGGACTGGATCATCACGATGTTCCAAATGCGCAGCGCCGACTGCGACATCGTCATGGATACGATCGCCGATGCCGAAGCCCAAGGCGAGACCCGTCTCAAGATCTCGAAGCCCTATTATCGCACGGGCGTCGCTCTCGCCGTGCCGTCGGACAGCGCTCTCACCTCGTTCAAGGATCTGAACGGGCATACCAAGGTCGGCGTCCAGGTCGCCTCGATGGCGGCGATGGTCCTCAGTCAGCGTCACGTAGCGACGTCGACTTTCGGATTCGAGGACGACAGCCTCGAAGCCTTGGCCAAACACGAGATCGACGCCGCGGCGGTCACGCCGGCGGCGGCCGGCTATTTCAATCTGAAGCATCCGGACAGCGCCGTCCGCATCCTTGGTTTCGACGAGAGCGAACCGAACCTCACCTGGAACGTGGCCGTCGGCATGATCCGCCCCGATGAAAAGCTGCGCGACGCAATAGACGAGGCGATCGAGCGGCTGCGCGCCGATGGGACGGTCGACCAGATATACCGGCGCTACGGCATCGTCCTGCAGGCACCGAAATAGTTTGCGCGCCGCGCCGTCCTATGGCGGCAACTCGCGCCGCTACTGCATCCCCGGCAGCGTTCCCATACCCTTGCAGAGGATCGTCAGCATGACCTCGTCGGCGCCGCCGCCGATCGAGGCGAGGCGGCTGTCGCGGAACGCGCGGCTGACCGGAGTTTCGTTCATGTAGCCCATGCCGCCCCAATATTGCAGGCACGCGCTCGGCAATTCGCGCCCGATCTGCCCCGCCTTCAGCTTCGCCATGGTCGCTAGCTGCGTCATGTCGGCGCCGGCGATCATCGCCTCGGCCGCCCGGTAGATCAGCGAGCGCAGCAATTCGATCTCGGTCTGCAATTCCGCCAGCTTGAAGTGGACCGTCTGGTTGTCGAGGATGGAATGGCCGAACGCCTTGCGCTGGCGCGTATAGGCGATCGTCTCGCCGATGATGTATTCGTGCGCCTTCAGGCAGGACGCTGCGGCCCAGAGACGCTCCTCCTGGAACTGCATCATCTGATAGGTGAAGCCTTTGCCTTCTTCGCCGATGCGGTTGCGTTTGGGCACGCGCACGCCGTCGAAGAAGATCTGCGCGGTGTCGGACGCGCGCATGCCGAGCTTGTCGAGTTTGCGCGCGACCGTGACGCCTTTGGTCTTCATCGGCACGCAGATCAGCGACTTGTTGCGATGGCGGGGGCCGTCGCCGGTGTTGGCGAGCAGGCAGATCCAATCGGCCTGTGCGCCATTGGTGATCCACATCTTGCCGCCGTCGATGACGTAATCGCCGCCATCCGAGCGCGCGTTGGTCTTGATCGCCGCAACGTCGGAGCCGGCGCTCGGCTCGGAGACGCCGACGCACGCGACCGCCTCGCCCGTGATCGCCGGCGCCAGAAATTCGCGCCGCAATTCGTCCGAACCGAACCGCGCGAGCGCCGGCGTCGCCATGTCGGTCTGCACGCCGACCGCCATCGGAACCGAGCCGCTGTGAATGCCGCCGAGCTCCTCCGCCATCATCACGGAATAGGAATAATCGAGCCCGAGCCCGCCGAAGTCGACCGGCTTGTTGAGCCCGAGAAAGCCGAGCTCCCCGAGTTTCCTGAACACCTCATGCGCCGGAAACGCCCCCGCCTCCTCCCATTCGTCGACATGCGGGTTGATTTCGCTTGCGATGAATTTCTGCAACGTGCGGCGCGGTTCGTCGTGGTCGGCCGTGAACAACATGGATCTGGCTCCTCCCTCGACGCGGCGAAGGGGGAGAAGACTACGCCGGATTTGGCGACGGAGGCAAAGCGGGGGCGCAAACGGTCGAAGGTCTCCGCCCGGCCGCAGAATCGTCCGGCTTCGGTTCAAGCCCGGCGATCCCCTGCGTTCGCGAGGATTCAAACGCGATAAATCAGCATGAATCATCGCGCCCGTTCAAAGGAACTGATCAGCAACGCGATCAAAACGCGAACGAGCCGCGAGCGCAACGCGGTGTTGCGAGCCTTAGGGAATTAACCGAAGCATCAAAAAATTTGACCCCGATTGCACGTAATCAGATCGAGCGTCGCGATTTGCAACTTGCGGTAGTGATAAATTTATGCTTGTTTGCAACCAATCGTTGAGCATACTCCACGTTAAGCATACTTAAGTATCGGAGGGAATTGTGGATTTGGCAAGGGAGAGAACGAGTTTCATCGATCGGGTGATGCGCATATTGGAACGGACGGAATACCGCCGCGCGGAGAGCGAGCAAGACAAAGCGGCTATCTTTGGAATGCGTCATGAGGCCTATACGCGCAATGGAACCATCGAGGCCCGCCCGTCCGGGATGTTTCACGACCTTTTCGACGAAACGCCCAATGCGTGGCTGATCGGCGCCTTTATCGACGGGGAACTCGCAAGTTCTATACGCCTTCATGTCTCGGCGAGTTTGAATCTGCCGCTGCCTGCGACGGCGGTGTATTCTGACGTGGTGGCGCCGCATTTGCGCGCCGGGCATTGCCTCATCGATGCTTCTAGACACGTCAACCGGTCAGAGTTCTCGCGGGAATTTCCGGAAATGCCATACATCACGATGCGTTCGGGATTCCTTGCGGAGCAGTATTTTGACGCCGACTATATCACTGGCGCCTGCCGGGCCGAGAACCAGGGGGCTTTCAGACGTATGTTCAGCGTTGTTGGCTGGGCGCCTCCTCGAGAGTACTCCCAACTCGACGGACAATGGGCGCTCATGGCTTACGCCTGCCGTGAGTTGCGGGCCAAAACTCACCAACGCTACCCGTTCTATGTCTCGAGTTCCGCGGAACGGCGCGCGTTGTTTTGGAACTCGTCAAACTCCTTCGAGGATGCACAGCGCGCAATCCGTCGCGAAAAAGTGGGCTAGTCAGTGGGGTGACAATCATCGGCCCAGGATTCTATCAGGATGCGAGCGTAGAGATCGACCGAAGGGGCCTGGGTGAAGATATCGAGGTGCGAGAGCGTTCGAAGCCACTCCTCGTAGAGGGTCTCCGCGATCGGAATTGTGAAGCGCCCCTCGCGCGGCCGGATCTCCCGGCCGGAACTTTTCCAGTCGACGGCGGGTATACCTTCGATCGGCAAGTTCGGATGCAGACGAAACGCGTGGACGCGAGCAGCAAATTCGTCGAGCTCTTGGATTGACGCTGCTACCCCCGAATGAAGAATCCATCGTTCAAAAGAGCGAATCGAAATAGAAGCGAGTTGAGCATCGTGCCCTGCGCAGGACATTCCAATATAAAGCCCGTCCCGTTCGCAAACATAGTCGTCGAATGACAGCCAGCGGTCGAAACCCTCGATGATGGACTGTGCGCGCGCGAAATCGTGGCGATCAAGGAGAGCGAGGACGAGTTCTCCAGCGGCGAACGGCGCGTTGGCTCGCATGCGAGACGCAAACGTCGTCTTTGATCTAAATGTCATCCGCCATTTCCATCTATCTTGTTCCCTTCTGCCCCGCAATCGTTGACATTGAGTTACGGAGGACGAGCTTCTGACCAAGGGCCGACAAAAAGACGCCTACAGTGCATTAAGCAATTTGTGTTCGACTGCCCGATGCTTCGAGGTAGTGGCATGTCACGCGATGTCTAAAGAACCCAATTCTGCTAGCGACGCCAATATCTCCGAAGAAATGCGCCGTGGTTTGGTGAATTCATTGTTCGCCGATTCGCGATCGATGTTGCCCGGCTCTGCCGTGACGGTATTGTGCGCCCTTGCCTGCGCCATCTTGGCCGATGCGTGGATCCCCTGGTTTATCGGCGTCACGACGCTGGTCGTTACATGTGTCCGCCTCCGCCTGTCATATTTACATGAAATACGCGTGCGATCGAGACACGAGATTGAGATCGGACGATTTGAGCGCATTTATGTCCTCGGAGCGACGCTCTATCTGTTGTGCAACGGTGCGCTGGCCTGCTGGGCGTTCACGGCGACAGATGACGCGTTCATCCTGACGCTCACCTTCTTGGTTGCACTAACGAACGCGCTCAGCGTCGCCATCCGCAACTTCGCCGTCCGTTATGGGGTTGGACTGCAGGTGGCTGCCTGTATGATCCCAGTGGCGGTAGGATTCGGAATTCGCGGGGGCTGCTTTTTGGTCCTTGCCGGACTGATGGGGCCACTCTGTCAGTTCATCTACTCATCCGCGGTGCGTCTGCGAAACATCCTGCTTTCAGAAATGGCGTATCGGCGGAGATCGGACTTCATCGCCGATCAATTCAACTTCGCGATCAACAACATGTCGCACGGCATGGGCATGGTGTCGGCGGAAATGAAGATCCTGGTCTCGAACGGCAAGTTCGCCGAATTTCTCGGACTGCCCGCAACCAAACGGATCGAGAACACGAATTTCAAGACCCTGCTTCGCATGGGAACGCGCACCGGCGCGCTTTCGAAGGAGGACGGACCCCGCTTGTTGAACGCTCTGGCGACCTCCTATGCGATCGAGGGTGAAACCAACCTGCAAATCGAGAACTCGGCCGGAAGCGCCTACGATCTGACGCTGAAGCACAATTCAAAGGGAGGGTGGGTCGTAGTCGTTCAAGACGTCACCGAAAAGCGGCAAGCTGAACGCGTCATCCATCGCATGGCGCATTTCGACGCCGTGACCAACTTGCGCAATCGCCCTGCGTTCGAGATCGGTCTGACCGAAGCGCTCGCGGCCGCCCGAATTTCCGGGGATCGCACGGAGGTGCTCTTTCTGGATCTGGATGACTTCAAGCAGGTAAACGATACGCTCGGGCATAAGATCGGCGATCGGGTTCTGGCCGGCGCGGGCGCCCGATTGAGCGATATGGCCGGTCCGTCGGATCTGATCGCGCGATGGGGCGGCGACGAGTTCGTCATCCTTCGCCGCTCGGTTCAGGGAGGAGTCGACGCAGAAACCTTCGCCGATCAGATCATCGCCGAACTGTCTCGCCCCGGCATGATCGAAGGATCTCAGGTCGCCGTGGGCGCCAGCATCGGCATCGCGGTCGCCGTAGGCGGCGACGTCACGAGCGAGCTCTTGCTGCAACAGGCCGACATGGCGCTCTACGAGGCCAAGCGAGGCGGTCGCGGCCGTTATCGCGTCTATGAGGAGGCCATGAGCGCGAGCACCCTGGCTCGGCGCCTTCTCGAACTGGATTTGCATACGGCCCTCGCTGCGGGGGCCTTCGATCTGGAGTATCAACCGATCGTCAACCTGGAGACTCGGGCCATCGTCAGTTTCGAGGCGCTCGCGCGCTGGAAACATCCCACGCGCGGCCAAGTCTCTCCGGCCATATTCGTCCCGATCCTAGAGGATCTCAATTTGATGAACCAATTCGGGGGTTGGGCGCTTCAACGCGCCTGTATCGATGCGGCGAAGTGGCCGCGCGGCGTCCGCATCGGCGTAAACGTTTCGACCAGACAATTTGAAACGGACAATCTCTACGAGACCGTTCAGCACGCCCTGCAAATCTCGGGCCTCGATCCCCATCGGCTCGAACTGGAAATCACGGAGACGGCGCTCCTGGGTGGAAACGAAACCGTGGAAGAGACCTTGGCGCGGATTCGAGGGCTCGGCGTCAGAATTGCTCTCGACGATTTCGGAACCGGCTATTCCAGCTTGAGCCATTTGATGCGCTTGCCGCTCGACAAGGTGAAAATCGACCAGTCCTTCACGCAAAAACTGGGCAAGGATCGCAAGGCGCGGGTCTTGATCGAGAACATCGCCCGGCTTTCGAGCCAACTCGGCATGGTCGTCACGGTCGAGGGCATCGAAACCAAGGACCAACTCGATCAAGTCAGAAGTCTCGACACCATCGAGGAGGGGCAGGGATATTTATTCAGCAAACCCCTGTCGCTGGAAGCGGTCGAGCTGTTGTTGTCGCCCAAAGGCCGTTTGAACGTGGCGTGACCCGACCCTTCGCGCGCGATATTCGCATCGCCGCCATCGATGACATGATCGTCGCTGTCTGCCCGGGCCGCGGTAAGCCGCGATAGCGCCAGCCTGCCATATCAACCCCCGCATCGACCAGTCGCGATGAGCTCCGGCGTCGCGCGCGGTCGGACCGCGAAACGAGCGTCACACGGATTTCACCGGAGGGGCGTAACGCTCGGCTTCGATTGCAGATACGGGGGTCCGGACATGAAATCCGCTTTGAGCGCATTGCTTTTCTCCGCCGCGCTGACGACGCCCGCCTGGGCGGCTTCCGATGTGGTCATCGTCTATTCGGCCGATGGGCTGCATGACGGCAAGGGCAGCTGGTTCGAGACGGAGTTCGACGCGTTCACCAAGGCGACCGGCGTCAAGGTTCGCTACGTCGAGGGCGGATCGGGTGGCGTCGTCGAGCGCGTCGCCAAGGAAAAGTCGAACCCGCAGGCCGACGTTCTCGTCACCCTACCCCCTTTCATCCAGCGCGCCGAAGCCCAAGGCCTGCTGCAAAAGTACAGGCCCGACGCGGCGTCGGAAATCGAAGGCGGCGACGATGCCTGCCAGCCGATGGTCTTCAACTATCTCAGCTTCATCTACGATTCGGCCGCGCTGAAGACGCCGCCCGCGACCTACGAAGAGCTGCTCGACCCCAAGTTCAAGGGCAAGATCCAGTATTCGACCTCCGGACAGGCCGGCGACGGCACGGCCGTGATGCTCCAGGTCATCCATTCGTGCGGCGGCAAGGACGCCGGCTTCGAATTCCTGAAGAAGCTGCAGATGAACAACGTCGGTCCCTCCGCCTCTACCGGCAAGCTCACCGCGCTCGTCAACAAGGGCGAACTCTATGTCGCGAACGGCGACGTGCAGATGAACATGTCGCAAATGACGGACGATCCGAACATCCGCGTGTTCTGGCCCGCCGGCCCCAACGGCGAGCATTCCGCACTGCCGCTTCCCTATTACATCGGCTTGGTGACCGGCGCCCCTGACACGGACAACGGCAAAAAGCTGATCGATTTCCTGCTCAGCAAGGAGGCTCAGGCAACGGTCTCCTCGATCGCGATCGGCGCGCCGGTTCGCAAGGACGTCAGGCCGACCGACGCCAACTTCACGCGCGTGAACGAAGCGCTGAAAGGCGTGACGATCTGGACGCCGGATTGGGCGAAGGTGCTCGAGGAACTCCCCGCCGACGTCAAGCGCTGGCACGAAGTCACCGGCAGCTGACGTGACGGTCGCCGCCTCCTACAGCCCCGCCGGGGTCGCCGTCGCCGAGAAATCGGCGGCGGGGTCCGACGTCACCTTCGACAAGGTCAGCGTCGCCTATCGCGGCGCCGTCGTCCTGAAGCCGCTCACGCTTGAGGTCGCGGCCGGCGAAATCCTCTGCCTCATCGGCCCATCCGGCTCGGGCAAGACCACCGCGTTGCGTGCGGTCGCCGGCTTCGTGCGGCCCGCCTCGGGGCGCATTTTGATCGGCGGAACCGACGTCACGAATATGCCGCCGTATGAGCGCGGCCTCGCCATGGTCGTGCAGAACTACGCGCTGTTCCCGCACATGCGCGTCTCCGAAAATGTCGCTTTCGGGCTGAATGCCCGCGGCGCGGCCAAGGACCTGATCGCCAAGCGGGTCGAGGATTCGCTGCGCATTGTCGGCATGCCGCAATATGCGAAACGTTTCCCGCGCGAATTGTCCGGCGGCCAACAGCAGCGCGTCGCGATCGCCCGCGCCCTCGCGGTGCGCCCGCGCGTCCTCCTGCTCGACGAGCCGCTGTCGGCGCTCGACGCGCAGATACGCCGCTCGATGGTCGAGGAAATCAGCAAACTGCACGCAGATTTGCCCGATCTGACGATACTCTACGTCACGCACGACCAGAGCGAGGCGCTGACGCTCGCCGACCGCATCGCGATCATGAAGGACGGCGAACTGAGCGCGATCGGCCGCACCGGCGAACTCTATCGCCGGCCGCCCAACCGCTTCGCCGCGGAATTTCTCGGCCGCGCCAATCTGTTGCCCGCGGTGGTGGAGGCCGGCGCGCCGCAGGATGGCTTCGTGTCGGTTCGCGTCGGCGACGCCCGGCTCCTGGTCGCTGGCGGCGGCGAGCCTGCGGGCGCCGAGCGCCTCCTCTGCGTACGTCCGCAGAATCTGACGCTTACCGCCGATGCGGAGCGCTCGAACCGGGTTTCCGCCGTCTTGCGAGAAGTCCATTGGCAGGGCGAACTCACACATCTTGTCGCCGACGTCGGCGATACGATCGTCCGCGTCGTCGCGACGAGGCTGCCCAATCCGCCATCGCGCGGCGACCGGTTGGATTTCTTCTTCTCGCCCGGCGATGCGAATCTGATTGCGGAAAGCGTGCGTGTCTGATGCCGTCGCGGTCGCGCCGCGCCAAGCGAAATTCAATCTCGGCGGGTTTTGGATCGCCCCGCCGCTGATTGTCCTCGCGTTGTTGTTCCTCTATCCGCTGGTGCTGATCGCACGCGCGGCGCTGATGAACGAGTCGGGCGCGCTCGACTTCGCCGCCGCGCTCGAGGTTCTGAATTCTCGGGCGTTTCTCAACGCGCTCATCAACACCGCCGAGATCGCTTTCGCCTCGGCCGCCGGCTGCCTCGCGCTCGGCGTGACGCTCGCGCTGATTCTCGCGTTCGCGCCGTTTCCGGGCGCCGGGTTCGTCGCCCGCGTCATCGACACGTTCGTTGCGCTGCCGACATTCCTCGTGACGCTCGCCTTCACGTTTCTCTACGGGTCGGCGGGGATGCTCAACGGCGCGCTGACCTCGGCGCTGGCGCTGGATCATCCGCCGGTCGATTTCGTCTATTCGGCCTGGGGAGTGATCCTCGCCGAGGTCACTGTCTACACGCCCTTCGTGCTGCGCCCGCTGCTCGCCGCATTCTCCCTGGTCGACAGGAGCCAGATCGAAGTCGCGAGCCTGCTCGGCGCGAGGCCCTTGCGGATCGTTCGGCAGATCATTCTCCCCGCCGCTCTGCCCGCCGCGATCGCCGGAGGCAGCCTCTGCCTTCTGCTGACGGTCAATGAATTCGGCATCGTATTGTTCATCGGCGCCAAGGGCGTCATCACGCTGCCGCTGCTGATCTACTCCAAGGCGATCCAAGAGGCGGACTACCAGGCGGCCTGCGTGATCGCGATCGTCAACGTCGCGGTGTCGCTCGGCCTGTTCAGCCTCTATCGCCTCGCCGCGCGCCGATTGGGGAGCTAGCATTCTGGTCTGGTCGCTTTCGGGCCGAGCCCTGGTCTGGAGCGTCGCCGCGCTGCTGATCGGCGTCTTCTACCTCGCGCCGCTCGCGGTGATCGTTGTCGCGAGCTTCTCGCAGCATTGGAACGGTGTGCTGCCGAGCGGTTTCACCTTCGAGCACTATGCGGCGGCGACGGGCGGCGACATGCGCGACGCGGTCTACGCGAGCATCGTGACCGGGTTCGTCGCGAGCGGGCTCGCGCTCGTCACCGGCGCCTGGGCGGCGCTCGCGCTGCGCGCGCAGGTCGGCGGGCGGAGCCAGGCGCTCGCGCTGCTGTTTTTCATCCCGAGCGCGGTGCCGTCGGTCTCGGTCGGGCTCGGGCTGCTCGTCGCATTCAGCCAGAGGCCGCTGTTGCTCAACGGCACGACCGCGATCGTAATCATCGCGCATTACGTGCTGATTTCCGCGTTCGCGTTCGGCAATGTCTCGGCAGGGCTGTCGCGCCTGACGCCGGATTACGAGGAGGTCGCCTCCTGCCTCGGCGCGCGTCCGCCCTACCGGCTATTGCATGTGACCCTGCCGCTGGTAGCGCCCTATCTGCTCGCCGCGTTCGGGCTGAGCTTCGCGCTTTCGATGGGCGAACTCGGCGCCACCGTGATGGTCTATCCGCCGGGCTGGGTGACGATGCCGGTGGCGATTTTCGGTCTCACCGACCGCGGCGACATTTTCTCCGGCGCCGCGCTGACGATGATCCTCGTGGCCGTCACGCTCGCGCTTCTGATCGGTCTGGAGCGCACCCCGTTCCGGTCGGCGGCGAGGTAGTAGCCCTGCGCAAGGCCAGAGGGAAAAGAGAGATGAACCCGGGTTCCACCCCGCACCTAGTCGGTCGCGTCAGCCAATTTGATAGAACGCAGCGATCCCCTCCCCCCTTGTGGGGCCCGCAAGGGGGGAGGGAGTAACCGCCGAAAATTCAGCGACGCGGGCAAACCTCGAGAGGTCTCCTACTGCGACTCTGCCTCAACTCACAGCGCGTTATGGCGTCTTCACGACACGGTACTCGATGCGGCGATTGCGCAGTTGGCCTTCGGGAGTGTCGTTACTGGCGATCGGGTCGGCGCTGCCGTAGCCTTTCGCGATCAACGTGGACGGATCGGCGCCGTCCTTGACGAGCGCATCGCGAACGGCTTCCGCGCGTTTCTGCGACAGCGCGACATTCATTGCCGCATCGCCGGTGTTGTCGGTGTAGCCGGCGATTTCGATCACACTGCCTGCGCGGAGCTGCTTCAGGTCGGCGGCTGCGCTGCGCAAGAAAGGGGCTATCGAGTCTGGCACTTCGGCGCTATCCGACGGGAAGTTCAAGATCGACTTGTTGAGCGTCGCGATCAAGTCTTTCGGGGCGAAACCTGACTGGAGAGACGTGAGCTCGGTTGTCGCCTTGTCGTTGGCGCTCGAGGCGTCGGCAGCGTGGTCCTTCAGCACTCCGTAGGACAGACCATCGCCAAATGCGCTCTTGAGCGAAGCGATGATCCGATCACGGTCAGCGTCTCCGATCGCGCCGCCAACGTTGACCGAGTCGCCGTCGAACACTGCCTCTACGCCGCCCGTCTTCAGCGACGCGAGCGCATCGACGACCTTCGCCCGCCACGGCGCCGGGTCGCGATTGGCGTCCACGGCGATATCGCCCTGCACCTTGTCGGCACCGAAGACCGATTTGAGCGCATCAAGGATCGAGTCCTTCGCGCCTGCGTCATGGACCGCTCCCGTTATGTGAGCGACGCCGTCCTCGTTGTGGAACTCGAGCCTCGGCGGCTCGGTGGCGGGAGCAACGGCCGCCGCCTGTGCGACGGGCGCAGGAGCGGGCATCGCGGGCGGCGTCTGCGCGACGGCCGAAGGAGCCGGGGTCACAGGGGGCGTCTGCGCGACGGCCGAAGGAGCGGGCGTCGCGGGGGGCGTCTGCGCGAGG
>Ga0209773_10000107_pt1 | contig 22896 bp, 13 predicted proteins | sample BogFormECP14_OM1_FD_188244 | JGI IMG/M metagenome (GOLD analysis project Ga0209773, IMG submission 188244) | Bog forest soil microbial communities from Calvert Island, British Columbia, Canada - ECP14_OM1 (SPAdes) (version 2) | ecosystem: Environmental > Aquatic > Freshwater > Wetlands > Bog ... | reverse complement strand
CTGGGGTCCTCCACCTCTAACGAGTCCTCCTGCGCCCAGTGGTTCCGTTTCGATGAATGTGACGAGCTGCCTGCCGATGTTTCCGGCGCTCATCAACTTTCCACCGATCGATCAGGGTTTTCATGTCGTCGGACTATCGACGGTTGATTTTCAGAACAACGTAACGCAGTTGTTCAACGACAGCAACGTGCAGGTGAATTCCTTTGCGGGAATCAATGTGCAGTGCGATGCGAATGTGGATCCTGCTAGTGTTGCCCGGCCTACTTGCTTTGTCACGGTGGAGTATCCCATTGTTTCTGGAGACTCATCGGGCTCGGGCGCATATTTTCCCGTTGTTCTTGGGGGAAGTGTCAGCTGTAAGGACAGTGTGATCTCCTGGACAGCCGGATCGCAGGCGCAGACCTTGCTGACACAACTGCTTTCAGCGGCTCTGAATGAGCGCGGTCTACTGATGCGTTTAGTAGTCAAAGGCGACTTCATCTGGTCTCAGGACGATCCAAATTTATTTCTTGATGGCGAGGCGTTTGGCCAGCCGCCACAAGGTGGTAATAGCAATATCTCTTTGCGTCTGCCCAGCGGCGACCGGCGACGCGGTGGCAATTTCGACATGTGGTTCTGGATTGTGGCGGCGCCATCGTTTATCACGGCTATTCAAGCCAATCCGCCAGGGCCCATCAATATTGGCGATACAACCACGATTACCATGACGCTGAGTTCACAAGCTCCGGCCAACAGCACGATTACATTGACTCTTGACAGCGCCAATGTGTCCATCACTGGTGAGGTTGCCGGTTCGCCACCGACATTCACGGTGACTGTCCCAGTGCAGGCCGGTGCTACTACGGCGACTGTGACTGCGACGGGAGCAGCAGTCGGTTCCACGACCATATCCGCCTCTTTCGGGGGACAAACAGTTGCGCTGTCGCTCATCGTTCAGCCAGTGCCTGTCTTGACCGGACAACTTGTGCTCAATCCGGGTTCTGTGTTTGTCGGCGGTGCTTCAACCGGTACCGTTACTATCAGCGGACCGGCGCCCCAGAGTGGCCTGGTCGTCAGTCTCGCTACCAGCAATCCAAATGTTGCGCAACTCTCAAGCGGCAGCATTACGGTGCCTGCCGGCGGTACTACGGCGACATTCACAGTTAGCGGCTCCGCAGCAGGAAGCGCTACTATTTCTGCAACTGCCGGAGTTACGCTTTCCGCCCTCTTTACTGTGGTACAGAGAAAAGGAAAAGAATTCGAGAAAGTACACGCCGATAAAATCGCTGAGAAGTCAATATCAATAGAAACACTGCCGAAGGTCAAGCTGTCCGACAGGGTGCTTTCCGGCAGCGCTTCTGCAACAACAGTTCGTGCCTCTTCAGTCGAGGACTCCATCTCTAGTGCAAAGGGTGCGGCGTTTATTCGGTTGGAAGAGAGGCCTCTTGTGGGAGAAGCAGTCCTCAGCCCACCGGTCAAAGACGATCAGCAAAATCTGGAGATGGCCGGAAGCCAGGTGATTGCGGATCAAGCTTCGATCTCTCAGAAAGCGCCGGAGAAACCGCCGAGTGCGGAGAAAGGAATCATGGCGGAAAGGCTGGGCGACAGGCCCATTCAATAGGCAGAGTCATGCTGATGATTCTTGCAACACGACAGGACGAAACTGCAGCATGGCTTGCGAACCGCTGGCAACCTCACGGGGCCGTCGTCGTCTCGGCGGCTGATCTATCGATGAGCGGATGGAGTCTGGATCTGTGTTCGCCCGCTAAATCAAGTGCATGTATCGGCGGTCGCAAAGTCACTAACCAAAACATAGACGGCGTGCTGACTCGTATGCCATGTGTGCATGAGCAGGAACTGAACCACATCGTGCCGTTGGACCGCCAGTATGTCGCTTCGGAGATGACTGCGTTTCTTCTGGCATGGCTTTCCAGTCTCGCATGTCCAGTGTTGAACCGACCTACTCCGGACTCTCTGGGCGGCCCCGGCTGGAGGCGAGAAGGATGGGTCCATCTCGCCAACCGACTAGGAATTCCTGTCGCTGCAGTTCGGAGGAACGCTGCGAACAGGAAAAACGATGCAGAAGACCAAACCACCTGCGAAGTGATTGTGGTTGGGGACCAATGCTTTGGTGAGGCCGCTCCACCGCTCATCGAAAATGCCCGAATGCTGGCAAAAGCTGCCGGGACTGGCCTCCTGACTGTGCATTTTAGTGGTGCTGCCGCAGATAGTGTATTCGTGAGCGCCAGTCCGTGGCCCAACCTGGCGTCGCCGATGATCGCCGATGCTGTCTTGCGTTGTCTGCATGGGCGATCGGCGTGCTAGTACTGCTTTGGGGGCTCGAGGCAGATTCTCCGCTTGCGGAAGTGCGCGGTCAACTGGAATTGCTGGGTGTTCCCACAACGTTTGTAGATCAACGCCGCTTGCTGGAGACAGAAGTTGAAATCGTCATCGGCGAAACAGTTGCGGGCTGCATTCGCATGGGCGGCGAAAGCATTAATCTTGCGGAAGTGAGCGCGGCGTACGTGCGCCCTTATGAATCGGTGCGCTTGCCTGAGATTGCAGCTGCTGGGCCTGAAAGCGCTGCATGGCAGCATGCCATACATTTCGATGACATCCTGGCCTCCTGGTCGGAGCTTACTTCAGCGCTGGTGGTGAACCGCTTTTCAGCTTCAGCGGTCAACGGTTCAAAACCGTATCAGCTTGAGCGTATTCGCAGCCTCGGCTGGAGCGTTCCTGAGACGCTCATCACTACTGATGCCGATGAAGCGAAGGCTTTCTGGAAAGATCACGGCGAGGTCGTCTATAAATCGGTCAGCGGCACGCGCAGTCGTGTGTCCCGGCTGCGTGCGGAGCATACAGAGCGCTTCTCCGACCTTTCATCATGCCCCACACAGTTCCAGCAATACATCTACGGCGTCGATTATCGCGTTCATGTAGTGGATGATAAAGTCTTTGCCTGTGTGGTATGTTGCAGTGCCGATGACTATCGTTATCCGGCGAATGAGACGCCGGAGATTCGAGGCTGCTCCTTAACGCCCGATCTTGAAGAAAAATGTAGGAAGCTGGCCGCGGCAATGAACCTGCCTCTCGCAGGCATTGACTTGCGTTGCACGCCGCAGGACGAATGGTTTTGCTTCGAGGTGAATCCGTCGCCGGCTTTCACATACTACCAACAGATGACTGGTCAACCGATTGGTCAGGCTGTGGCGTTGCTTTTGGCAAATGCAGCTCCTGAGTCATGTTCTATGACCGGCTCCGCTCTTACGTCTGACTTGTATCTGGCGAAGGATTGAAATGGCTTCGATACGCAATGTCTTCGCGTGCCTGGTGCATGACAGTCAGGAATGCGTTGTTGATCTGGTTCGCAATCTGCACTTCCTCGATCCAGATTCTGTCATCCTGCTCTACAACGGAGGCCGGTCGCTGGATTTGCTCAACACTGGATTTCCGTTTGAAGCATACGGATCGATCGTGCATCCATCTCCCAAGCCGATGGAGTGGGGACGCCTGCATGACTTTGCGCTTGACTGCATGCAGTTTGCGCTGAAGCAACTGCCGTTCGACACGATTACGATCGTGGATTCAGATCAGCTGGCAACGCGCGCCGGTTATTCTGAATATCTTGCTGAGCATGTTCGTGGGCGCAATCGGCTTGGCTTGCTCGCGAGTACTGCTCAAGTTCAACACCATACCACATCCCATGGACCAGCTCAGACGGCCTTCAACGAAATAGAAATGTGGCGGCCGTATTTGCGGCGATTTCCTCAGGGAGAGCAAAAGTTCGTGCATTGGTCCTTCTGGCCTTCCACGGTGTTTACCGAAGAGGCGGCGCGCAATCTTACAAGGCTCTTTGCAACCGACTGGGAACTGCGCTCCATTATGTCGCGGTCTCAAATCTGGGCAACAGAGGAATTGATACTGCCCACGCTTGTAGCTTTACTCGACTATGAAATTGAGAACAATCCCTGTGCCTACGACTATGTTCAATACAAAATGAATTACACGTCGGCTCAGGTTGACGAGGCTTTGAGCCGCGAGGACGTTTTCTGGATCCATCCCGTTCCGCGAAAATTTAATGATCCTCTGCGCAAACGCATCCGTGAACGTCTCGGTTACTACCAAGATTCTGTTTCTCCGAGTGGGAGACTCGCGACATGCGCCGCTAAACCACGTCAAGGGTCAGGCGTTGTTTTGTCGATCCCAATTCTGAACAGGATGAAGGGGATTGAGGGCTGGTTGGATGAGGAGGAGGCAGACCTGCTTCTGGCAATGTGCAACCGTGCGCTTTCATCGCTTCCGGAAGAATCTGCCGTAGTGGAAATCGGAAGTTTCTGTGGGCGCTCTACGGTAGTGCTGGGAAGTGTGGTTCAGTCGCTGGGCGCACAGACTAAGGTGTATGCAATTGATAGTCATGACGGTCTAATCGGCGCTGCCGGGTCGTGGACCACGTCGCTGGGCTCGACGTTCGGAATTTTTCGCCGGAACATCGCGGCGAATGGTCTAACGTCTGTTGTTGAACCAATAGTGAAGCGCTCTTATGAGGTGAATTGGGAAAAGCCAATCGCATTTCTCTTCATCGACGGTCTTCACGACTATGGCAATGTTTCACGAGACTTCCATCATTTTGAACGCTGGGTCGTTGCCGGAGGTTATATTGCATTCCATGACTACGCTGACTACTATCCCGGCGTAAGAAAGTTTGTAGACGAGATAGCAGCTCTCCCGCAATTTGAATTGATCTACTGCGTAAAGAGCATGATCGTTGTTCGCAAGTTATCCGATACTTCGGCTGGTGTTGCTGATGGCGGCCTTATGAGAAAGGCCGAGGCCGGGGAAGAGAAAACGATTCCATCGGATATGCCGGCTATTGCGAGACAGTGGGATGGGCCCTCGCCGCTAGCCTCGTGCATCATGCCGACAGCCAACAGGCGTGCGCTTGTTCCTCAGGCTATCCGTTATTTCCTACGCCAGGATTATCCCAACCGCGAACTCATTATTCTGGATGACGGAGTTGACAGTGTTGCTGATTTGATTCCGCCGGACGAACGCATACGCTATCTGCGCCTGCCCCAAAAGCTCTCGATGGGAGCAAAGCACAATATGGCGTGTGAGATGGCCCAGGGCGAAATCATCGTCCATTGGGACGATGATGATTGGTCCTCGCCGCGGCGCATTTCATATCAGGTGTGGGAGTTGCAGGAGCAGTCGACGGACACGGCAATGGACACGCTTTGCGGGCTCTCTCGCGTGATGTTCTACGATCCCCGCATGCAGCGCGCGTGGGAGTATCGATACCCCGGAGGCAAGCCATGGGTGCTGGGCTCGACGTTCTGTTACTACCGGCGGTTCTGGGAACGGCATCGCTTTCCGAACATGAATGAAGGCGCGGACACGACATTTGTCTGGAACCTGCAAAACGTAAATGTGCGTGCTCACCCAGACCACACCTTTCATGTGGGAACCGTACATTCGCACAATACAAGCCCCAAGCGAACCGAAACGATCGGATGGCATCCGCTATCCAGCGAAGAGATTCGCCGCTTCCTTAACGATGAAGACTGGTCGTTCTACGAAAACTTCCCGGAGTAACTCCCGCTTGAAACTGAATCAGCTTCCAGCAAGCTCCTCACTGGTTTCACATCCGGGAACTTCAGTGAGACTTGCGAAAACCGGAAGTCCTTGTGCCTTTGCCAGACGAACATCTTCGTCCGCTCCTTTCGATGCACCCGGAATTCTCAATACCGCGTCACACCGTTTGAGCAGCCGATTGGCGACAGGGTAGAGAATCTCCTCGTAAATTGCGTCGCCAGGCTGCTTCGAGCCCGCTTCTCGCAGCAAGGGGAGCGCGATCCATTCACCAATCAGCGGAATGTGCCCGGCACGATAAAGCGGCAGCGCAATCGACTCAAGAGTGCGCAGATTCCGGGCCATCAATTCTGGGTCGTCTCCGGTACCAGATCGGTAGGGGCCTGCAATCAAAATCATCAGGGACTGAGTAGTAGACATAAGAAAAGACTCCTTTTGTTCATTAGAGTTTGCCGAACCAATATCGGCATGATCGTGCATATTCATGCATTATCGTGATTCCGATTGTCCGTGCATATTCGTGCAATGTCAAGTATTATCGTGAAGGCTTGATATGCTAACGAGTCACAGAAAACAGCAGATCCTGTCGCTACTTAAGCAGAATGGGCAGGTGGTCGCTAAGGAAGTAAGCGAGGCGATGGGTGTGTCGGAAGACACAATTCGCCGGGACCTTCGCGAATTAGCGCAAGAAGGTCTTCTGCAACGCGTGCATGGAGGCGCTCTGCCGGCATCCCCGGCCATTGCGGACTTCGCCGGGCGCGAACTGCTCGCCCCCGAAGGCAAGATTGCCATTGGCCGCGCGGCGGCCCGCATGGTCCAACGCGGGCAGGTGGTTATTCTTGATGGAGGCACAACTGCTCGGCAGGTAGCTCGTCACCTGCCTCTGGATTTGAAGGCTACGATTGTCACCCACAGTCCTACGATTGCGTTGGAGATGGTCAATCATCCGGATGTAGAAGTAATTCTTATTGGCGGTCGCCTGTTTAAGCACTCTGTTGTGGCTGTGGGCGCCGCAGCTATTGAGGCTATTGCCCACGTACATGGCGACGTCTACTTCATGGGAGTGACAGGCGTGCACCCCAAGACGGGGCTCACCACAGGTGATTTCGAGGAAGCTGCAGTAAAGCGTGCGCTATGCCATGCTGCGGCGGAAACAATTGTTCTGGCGTCGTCAGAAAAGCTCAATGCAGCCTCACCCTATGCAGTTGTGCCACTGAGTGAGATCAGTGGCATCATCACAGAGCGATCAGCGCCTGCTGCCTTGACTCGCATCTACGAGAAGCGTGGGATTCGCGTTACGCGAGCGTAGTTGCAGAAGCTTCAGGAAAGCCCATAGACGTCAACTTTGCCGTCATATGTAGGAACGAAGATCTTGCCGCCGCTTACTACTGGAACATTGAATTTGTTGTAGACGAACGGAATCGCAAACTTCTCGCTGTCCCACAGAACTCGCAGGCTCTTGCTGCCGTCGTTGTTCGTTACAAAATTGTCGGGGTCGTACGCGATGAAGCGCCCGTTGGTGACCGTCGAGTTAGCATCGCCATACGGTATCAAGGCCCACAGCACAGCTGTTCCTGCCTTGTTCCCGTTGCTGGACAGTGACATAAAACCGCCGGCCATTCCGCCGGGAGAGTTTGTGTTGTTTACGGATGCGACTTCGGCGGATTGCGCCAGATACGTCAGTTTTCCGCTGGAAGCCATACCCCACGCTCGAAGGTTCGAGTTTTCTCCCCAGCAGAACAACATTTTGCCATGAACCGGGCTCGTGTATTGCACTGACGTTGAGTGCATGTGGCGAGTCTTACCTTGAAAAAGAAAGTCGAGCGTAGAGGAGTCTTGAGGTGCTGCGTCGACGGGGCCGGGATAATACGTATACCAGTACGGCGGCTGCAGGAGTTTCGCATAATTTGTCGCCGCATTCGCAAAGTCGGCTGGGACCGTCTTGCCCATGTTGCGCTGATTTACCTCATAAACAATTCCGTCTTTGCCAGCAGAGAGCACTGCGCCGTATTCCGGTATCAGCGAGACGCCAGCTGAACCGAGGTCCTCGTCACTGTATGCGCCTTTATTGACGTCGCGAGGTTTTATGTACATGAGCGGGCCTACGACGCGAGCTTGGGTAAGATCGCGCTCGGCCATCGAGTTGACGGGCCGTGGCGCCTCGGTCGTTTGCGTGTCTCCGGCTCTTGCTTCTTCGCTTGGCGCGGAAACTCCCGCCAGCTTAGCCTGGTCGGCTGCCTGAATATTTGGCGTGAATGATTGGGTGGGATCTTTCCCGATGCGGCCATTGTCGGTGTAAGGAGTCCACCAGTCGACTACCGCGAGGGTTTTGTTGGCGTAATTGTATTGCGCTTTGAAGACCGTCTCACCCCAATCATTTTTCCCATCGAATGATCCGTTGCCTGTCACTCCGTAAATGAAGCCGTCTTTGTCGAGGCACAGGCCAGAGCCCGCCATCCATATGCCGGCGCCGTATCCAGCGCTCATTGCCATCGCGGCAGGGACGGTATTGGTAGCGACGTCGTATGCGAAGATCCAGCCGGCGGCGCCATTCACGGTTTCAAGAACTGTGCCGCTGGCAAAGAATATCGTTTTCCGCCCTCCGACTGTCGCAAGCGCCAGGGACGATCTCTGCTTGCGCATGGAAGCGCCATATTTTTGAAGCGAGCCTGATGGCGTTGTGTAGGTGACGTTTTTCAATGAGACTGCCGGTTTCGCGAAGGAACCGTCTTTCAAGTTGATCGAAAAGACCGAGTGAACGCCATTTTGCGGAGTTGCGTCGGAAGAAATCCATGCGACTACATATAAGATTTGTGTCTGCGGATCGATGACGCCGGTGGAGAGAATGCCCCAGTGATCGTTGATGGTGTGCATGTCGATTGCAGCGCTGCCTTTGATTGGCGTGCCGAGTGAGATCGTCCACAGGACGTCAAAGGTGTTGGCATCGAAGGCGCGGACACTGTTGCTCATGGAGCACAGAACAAGGACGTCGCGCACCTTGCCATCAGCCATTTTGACGCTCGGCAGGATCAGTGGCTGCGCTTCGACGCCGCGCGCGTCTCCATCCATCGTGAGGCTGGTTAGTCGCTTGATACCGCGCTGGGCCACATTCGCCTGCGTGAGGACGGTCTCTTTTGTATTCGCTCCGGTGCGGGAGTTGTCGTAGCCGCGTGTCAGTACCGGTGACATGACTCCGCTTTGCGCAAGAAGCGGAACGGAGAGAAGACAAAGTGCTGCAGCGTACTTAGCTTTCTTCATAACTTCCCCTCAACTCATAAATTCAGGTATTGAATAGCCTGGAAAAAGTCTTTCAAAGCAAGGCCGGCGCTTCATACGTTACATCGAGCGCAAATGGGATAGCTTTTTCGGACTCGGTCTGGACTGTGACGGTGTACCAGCCATCCTCTTCGATCTGATTGTTTTTTACCGGTCCATGCCCATTCATTAAAAGGGGCGTGACGGGATCTTTGGTCGAAAATGAAACTTTACTGTTCGCGCGGGCATAGATGCGCCCTGCAACGGCGTCTTTGGCGGCTGATACCGGTGGGATATCGAGATCGGCAGCGCCGTAGAAGGTCTGGGTGTTCTTCTGTGGCTTGATTTTTATCGGCTTGTCGCTGTTTGCCTGCGAGAAGCACAGATAGCTCTGGCCATTCGCAAAGGCGTTCGACGGAATGGTGAAGGTAGCGTTGCCGTTCGAGTCCGTCCAGATGTCGGGATGATGGCCGGTGTAGTCATGCAGATGGGTGTTGGCTCCAAAAGAAGTGGCGCACGTGATCGTGCGGCGGTTCCATGTGTCGAAGTTAAGGCAAGTGAGGAGTCCGGGGCTGTTGCCAACGGCACCGCCGTTGCCGTCGCGCTCAAGAACGATTACCTTGTCATCCGCCCATCGCGTGGTGCAGCCGCCATAAGCGAAAGTGCGATTGATGTACACCAGGTTGTCAATCCAGCGCTTGAGACCGTACGCGCCGGGCCAGACCTGCGGGCTGTAGTAGTCCTTGCCGTACACGAGTACCATGCGACAGGGAATGGTGAGGAGATAGGCATAGCCCAGCAGCTTGCACGAGATCACTCCTTCACCGGAACTGGTGTCGGTGTCTGGGTTGTCGACGAATCCGCAGGCCAGGTCAGGCCGCCAGGAGAAATAGCCGCCGCCTGTCAGAGATGTTGCGTCGAAGTTGTTGCATGCATTTGCGATGGCAAAATGCACGGTGAAGTCTTCGACACCGGAGCGGCTGTTCATGGGATTGCTTGTGGCCCACCAATTGAGATTCGCGGGATTGCCGTCGAAATATTCCGAGTAGAACTGCTTTCCACCCATGGCTGCGTGGTTCATGAATTGAGCCACGAATGGCGGCCACGCCCCTTTTGTATCGTCAAAACGCGAGCCGTCGGCACCGGTTGTATGAAAGAGCCACTCGCCGTAGTCGAGAGCATCTTTGATGGTGTAACCGGGAGGGTTGCATCTCTGATACAGCTTCTCGTCGCCAAAGGCAAAGTCGTCGGCTGGAACGGGGACGTCATCGCGGATCTTCGCGGAGCGGAAGCATCCGGGGTCCATCGGTCCGCGTCCGGTCAGGGAGCCATCCCAGGCTTTGTAGCGATACGTTCTGTTTTGACCACCGATGAGTTGGTGCAGAACGATATCGAGATCGACTTCAAGTCCATTTTGATGAGCCGCGGCTACCAACCGCCGCAACTGCTCGGCGCTACCGTATCGAGTGGGTATGCTGCCTTGCTGGTCGAGGTTGCCGATGTCTCGGGGATGGTAGACGCCGTATCCGTCGCAGCCTGCGCCTGCTCCTCCCTGGGCTTTGGAAGAGGGTGGAAGCTGGATGCGGTCGAAGCCGATCTCTGCCAACTCATGGGCCTGCGATGCCAGAAAGTCCCACAACCACGGCTTGCCGGGATCGGTGGGCGGTGCGGGCACTGTGATGCGATTGCCCTCGTCGTCGAAAAATCTTCCCCAGCCAATAAGACTGACGCTCATTGCGTGATCCTTAATTAAAAGTTGATCGTGCTTACACTGAAGACTGATCGAGGGCCCGAAAATCAATATCGGTCGGAACAGCGGACGTGCTCCGTGGCGATCTAAGTGTACACATTGTTCAGTGCCGATTTAGCAAAAATATTTATTCCGGAATAAATGTAGTGGTGATTCAAATTCAGTATCCGTTTCGTTTATCCGTTGTGTCGTCTTTTGCCCGTCGTTTTCGATATCTCTACTGAGGCGCCTCTACGATGGCAATCAAGCACCAGAGTTGTGTCCTTCAATCATGGCCTAATAAAACTCAGAACGTCGCTGTGCAGAGGATCTTTCGCAGTGACGCTGAGAAATCTTCAGGCATGTCGATTGATAAGGCTTCGCTTCATGTCCTTAAAGATTTTGGGCAAATTCCAATCGTTGCTCCCGCAGCACAGATGGCCCAGACGAATTTGGCTCTCGGCAACGCGAAGGATGAATACGAGAAGGAGGCAGAGTGCATTTCCGATGAAGTAATGGGTATGCCTGAACCAAAGCCACAAGGCGCACAAGCCCGGAATGAGGTACGTTCGGTCTCCAAACCGGAGCCGTCAAGCCATCAACGAGGTTTCCTGCAAATGATGCGCCTGCAAAGCGCTGATGCCGGACAAACTGCGGCGCCACCGAAAATCCACCAAACCTTACAATCACCCGGCCAACCGCTCGACTCTGCAACGCGCGGCTTTATGGAGCCGCGCTTCGGCCATGATTTCAGTATGGTGCGTGTGCACGCTTACAGCGAGGCTGCGGATGCGGCCCGAACAGTTGGGGCACGGGCGTTCACCGTGGGTCAGAACATCGTATTTGGTCGGGGAGAGTTCGCTCCTGCTACGGAGGCAGGGAATCGACTTCTGGCGCACGAGTTGACCCATGTAGTTCAACAACGGACACTAGCCTCACGTCTGGCCGGTGTTGTTCAGCGTGCACCATCCACACTTGAATCCAGTACCAGCGCATCCGAGCGTCAGAATGTTCGCGTGCTCAGGAGCGAGTTGATAGCGGTGATACCACCTGATGAGATCAAAGTGCTGATGACCGATCAGGGGGCAGATTCGGCTCCGGCTGACACAGTTACTTTCAGTCCTGAGATTGCTGAGAGGATCCAACGCGGATTACAGAATGTCGCCGCCAGGATATTCAATCAGAAGGGATTCACCTACAACACTGTAACGAACCTCCCGATGAACCTGAAGCCATACGGCGGTGTGAACGGCGTATACCGATTCACTTTGGCCCAGCATCAGAAGAGTTCCAAGAGCGAGCTCATCATCGAGCAGGTATCGGATAGGCCGCCCGCAGATTGGCAAAATACCGATCTCGCATCGCAGGAAAAGCGCTTCGAAAGCTTTGGATTTAAGCTTGGCATCGGCTTCGATAGCGACGAGATGAAGAAGCATCTGTTCGCGGCGCTGGCTCGCGTGCCCGACAAGATTCTTATGCGCGTGCGCGGCTTGACGTTCAACAAGCACATGGCGGACTTGGGAAGTGATAGTGAGCCGGCACATTATGATCCGAACAACCATTCGATCGATCTCTACGGCAGGACTATCGTCGAATCCATGAATCGCCAGGACGACGCCGGCGGAGGTGACTGGTTCACGGCAGTCGTTACACACGAGGTCGGCCACGCACTGGATGACGAATCCTATACAAATGCCCGGATGAAACGCGATGCGATCGTGGAGCAATTGAAGGCCGCGAAGCTCCAAGCGAGGCAGCTGAAGGTTGACGTCAATGCTCCTATCCCTGATGAAAAGGCAGATGCGGACAAGGAGAAAAACGAACGGCATGAAATGCAGCGCCTCGAAGATGAACTTGCCAAGGCAGAGAGCGAATTCAATAAAGCCACCGAACAGGGTCGTTCGAAAAGTAAGGAATTCACCAAAGCAAGAGGAAAGGCCATCTCCAGTTATGGAGAAAAAGGGAAAGACCTGGAGGACTTTGCGGAGCTTTTTTCCGTCTTCGTCCTCGATCCCAAATTGCTTAAGTCATTGCGTCCGGATGCGTTCGATTATTTCTCGAAGACATACTCCTGATTCTCAGCCTTCGGTGTAATTTTCTTAGTCCCTCGCGTGGACACGCCAGACCGTATCCATATAGAAGTCGCCGAGCACTATTTTGCCAGGATGAACGCGCAGAACTGCGCAACGCTGTTGCCTGTCTATGTAGTTACCGTTTGATTCGATCGAGATATCGACCCGGTACCAGCCGGGCTGGATTTCAAGCACCGTGCAGCAGAACTCGACCTCGCCCGAACCCTCATTGATTCGCAGTTGCGGGTCCGATACAGATGTTGTGAGTTGGGCACAAAGATAGCCGCTGGGCCAGTAAATGAGGACATTGAAGACTACGTTCTCCAAGTCTTGTTGAGCTCGAAAGCCAAAGCGGGTGACCATCGGATATCCGGTGCGCGGATTCTCGTTTGGCTCGGTAGAGCTGAATTTGATGTAAGAGCAGACTGCCGGCATTTGCAGAGAATTCTCATTCAGATGATAAGTTTCCTCTCCGCCCATCGCCATTTGCTGGTAATGATCAATAACGTCAGTAGGCGAGCCGGTCATAGCCACCCGCCCGTGATGCAGCAAGATGGCGCGGCCGCATACTCTGTGAATTGCGGCAAGGTCGTGAGAGATCAGGACAATTGTTCGTCCGGCCTCTCGCATCTGGGAGACAAGGTCCAGACACTTCGCCTGGAAGACGATGTCACCTACTGCCAGCACCTCGTCAAGAAGCAGGATGTCGGGATCGAGGTGCGCGGCGATGGAAAAGCCCAGCCTGACATACATGCCAGACGAGTAGCGCTTAACAGGAACATCGATGTGTTCCGATACTCCCGCGAATTCAACAATGCTCTCCACCTTGCGCGCAATTTCTGAACGTGTCATTCCGAGCATCGATCCGTTCAGAAAGATGTTCTCGCGTCCTGTCAGTTCCGGATGAAAGCCGGAACCAACTTCGATGAGTGCAGAAAGGCGGCCTCGGATCCTGATTTCGCCCAGGGTGGGAGTGGTGATTTTGGCCAGGAGTTTTAAAAGAGTACTCTTGCCCGCTCCGTTGTTTCCAATGATGCCGAGGGATTCTCCTTCCTGCACTTCGAAACTGACGTCACGCAAGGCCCACAAATCCTCCTTGCGCGAAAATTGAGGCCAGCCTATGGACCGGGCGCGGCTGTTGCTCTGTATGGAATATCGCTTCGACACACGGTCCAGCCGAATATCAAACATGGGGAGTCATATCCTGCTTAGATTACGTCGGACATGGTAGATTCTGTTGCCTTGAAATAAGCGTAGGCGAACAGAAGGCAACAGAACGTGATTGTGCCCGAAGTAATGAGCATCGGGATGTCCGGGGCCGATCCGTGAGCGACAACGCGGCGGAAGCATTCGACCAGGCTGGCGACAGGGTTCAGCAAATACAGACGCTGAAAACGAGCCGGAATCAAATCGACAGGATAGACGACAGGTGTGAGAAATACTCCGATTTGCAAAATGACGGGCAACGCAGCCGCGGCGTCGCGGAAGCGAACCTGAACGGAGGACAGGAACAAAGCAACTGCCGACGTGAAGGCAACGAGTATCAGGACGACTGGTAAGGCATAAAGAATCGTCCAGTTGATAGAGACGCGATAATAGGCCATCAGTCCGCTCAGGACGCAGCAGGCGATGACGAGGTCCACGAGTGCCGCGAGTACGTACGAAAGGGGAATGATCTCCTTCGGGAAATATAACTTTGTTATCAGTGTTGAATAGTTGACCAAACCGCTGATGGCATTGCTGACCGCGCCTGAGAAGAACGTCCAGGGAAGCAATGCAGAAAACACAAACAACGGATATGGCACTCCCTCACTTTTGACCCTTGCTACGCGCGAGAATACGAGGGTATAGATCAGCATCATGGCCAAGGGCTGCAATAGAGCCCAGATCCAACCCAATATCGACTGCTTGTATCGAACTGCAAGGCGAAAGAGCGTGAGCGTATACAGCAAATCCCGATAGCCTATCAGGGTTCTGATTCCAGAGACAATCGTCGCGAGAGAAAATGATGGAGGACGAATGACTGTTAGAGTGCGGGTGGTTCCGCCTCTTGAGCCTAGAAGCGGGTGATTGGGTTCGCGTGGTGGAATTATAGATTTTCGTGTTGCCACACGGTCTTCCGCAGCACCCTCGAGATTGTCGAGCTCCGGATGCTCACTTTCATCGGCGCCTGCTGAGTATGAAGGCTGCATGGTCGCTCTATTTTACAAAAGTGCTTCGATTTTCAACTGATCACTCTCGGCTCATCCGACCCGCGCAAAAATCTGCCTTTTCTCAAGGCGGTGTAAAGCGCCCTTTAGTTGTTCGGCAATTACCTGCACGGCTGGTTCGCGCAACATTTCCTCGTGCGAGGCGTCCACCATGTGGACCTCCACTCCGGATAAGGTTCTGCCGCCCCAACACATTTCATTGTCTTTCACCATGAAATACGGGTGCCTTGGTCCCTTGAATAAGATCACGGGAGCGCGAAATTGTCTGGGTTGAAACTCCTTACCTGGCCACACTACGTCGGTCCAAGGACTGAGTGGTTCAGTTTCGTGTAGAAGCACGCGACGAAAACGATTCTTAAGTGCACGCCTATAATGCGAGACCTGGGCCAGGAACGGCAACCTGGAAACATTTCGACGACCTTTGAGAAACGAGTCGAGATACACAAGCCATCGAATCTGACTGTGCTGCCTGACAAAGGTATCAATAACGCCCAGGAATCCCACTTCTTGTCCCTGCGCCTCGAGTTCAAGCACCATTTGTTCCGCGATATGGACTCCATTGCACATACCCAGGAGGAAGTACGGACCCTTCGGCTGAATCGCCCGCATTGCGGCTATATACTCGCGGGCTATTGTTCGAAATTCCTCGATGGTGTACGGGACAATATGGCAACTGGGACCGTGAGCCTGCAGCTTATAGAAAGACTGTTCGGCCCCCAGATGTCGCGCCATAATCGCGTAACCGAGGGCGTCTATTCCGGGCTGCACGATTGCGAATAACGGAAAGCCACGTTTGCCGGCATTGATCTCTGTCGCCAGCGGGTCGGGAGTCCAATTAGCGCCCTGACGTATGATCTCTGCCAAAGACTCGATAGTCGAACCGCGAAACAATGCTGAGAGCGGAACATTGCGGCCGACCGCTTTTTCGACCTCCGAAACCAGTCGGGCGGCCAGGAGCGAATGACCACCCAAGTCGAAGAAGTTGTCGCGAACCCCAATCCCTGAAGCACCTAGTACCTGCTCCCAGATTCGCACCAGAATCTGTTCCAAAGGGTCGTGCGGTTCGACGTGTTTCGCCAGATGAGAGTCCGGTCTTTCCAGAGGAGGCAGAGCGGCGTTTCCTGCTTCCAGATAGCCCGGAGACTGCATGCTGCAGGCCGTGGCGGCTGCGTCCTGTTTGAGTAGTGACGTGAGGCCGGAGATTCGCAGTTCAGGTTGGGCTGCCACCCCCTTCAGGAGGGTCAAATAGTCGTCCAGCAATTTGGCCATTCGCGTGTGGCCAAACAGGGAAGTAGTGTACTCGGCTCGCAACCAACACTGGTTCTCTGCATCCTCGATGAATTCCATCGACAAGTCGAAAAAAGAGGTGCGGCTGTTGAATATATACGGGCTCGCTGAAACATCGCCGAATTTCGGAAGCTTTTTGGCCCTCACGGCTGAGAACATCACCTGAACCACTGGACCGTAACTCAGCGAACGTACTGGATTCAGAGATTCCACAAGCTTCTCAAAGGGAAGGTCGGCGTGAGCAAAGGCGTCGAGAGCAACTTCGCGCTCTCGAAGAAGAAGGTCACTAAACTGTGGATCGCCGGAAAGATCGGTGCGCAGTACTAGAGTATTTACGAAAAATCCGACGAGATCTTCGAGTTCTATGCTGTTACGGCCTGCGACTGGAACACCGACCAGGATGTCGTCAGAACCGGTATAGGAGTGAAGAAGGGTTTTGAAAATGGCAAGCATGACCATGAACAACGTTGCTCGCCGTTTTCGGCCGAAATCTGCGAGAACCCGAACGAGTTCTTTCGGGACAGATATTACCTGGCTGGCGCCCTCATAAGTCTGTTCCGGAGGGCGAACGTAGTCTGATGGCAGCCGCAGAAGGGCAGGTGCTCCGGCAAGCTTTTGTTTCCAGTACTGTGCCTGGGACGCCAGAAGATCACCTGCAAGCCACTCCCGCTGCCACTTGGCGTAGTCGCCATATTGAATTGGCAAGCAGGCCAGGGCTGCGGGCGGGCCGCCGGAGTGTTGATGATAGAGAGCTGCCAGATCCCGCACCAATATTTCCAGCGACCAACCATCAAAGACGATGTGGTGCGCAACACAGATGAGAATATGTTCATCTTCGGCCAGCCGAATCAGTTTCAAGCGCAGAAGCGGGCCCGTAGCAAGGTTGAAGGAAGTCTGTGCCTCCTCCATTGCTATTCTGTACGCCTCTTGCTGGATCTTGGCGCGCCCTTTCCCTGTCAAGTTAATGACGGGCATTTCGATGATAGAGTCCCCTACGACTTGAACGGGGCGTCCCGCGTCAGCTTCAAATCTGGCCCGCAGAATCTCGTGTCGCCGAATCAGCTCCCAGAAACTTAACTCAAGCGCATCGAGGTTCAGGTTTCCCTGCAGACGCAAACCAAAAGGGACGTTATAGGCGGGATTTCCGGGAACCAGCTGGTCGAGAAACCACAGACGCTGCTCGGCCAGAGACAAGGGAAATACACGCTTCGGGCCTTGAGCAAGAAGGCTGACGAGCAATTGCTTTTGATCTACTGCCAACAAATTGGATGTACCCTCCGTGATCTATCCCGAGTTCTTTTGGGGGAGGGTAGAACGTGGAATCACGTTCAGCGAATGGGCCCAAGGGAGGTCTGAAAGCATGTACTACAAAGTTGTCAGGGGGTATTTGTCTCGTAGCTTTCCACGCCGACTGAAGACAGGCTATCACCCTCACTTGAGAAGGCGCAACGATTGAATTGCTGGATTTTGACAGCATCCAAAATAAGGAAATCGGCATCTATTCCAAGATATTATGAAGAACATGCACTCGCTGACCCACCTCCCGCAGCGAGAGTTGATTTTCGTTGTGTTGCAATTCTGAATTCAGTAACTCGGATTTCGAACCTTCCCCATACAAGGACCGCATGAGTGAGCAGATTTTTCCGACATCGTTCGGACAGCAGCGCCTTTGGTTTCTGGATCAGGTTGCGCCCGGGACAACTGCCTACAACCTGGCGCGCGCACTCCGTCTGAGAGGATCGCTAGATCAGAGTGCATTAACGAAAGCACTCCAGTCAGTCGTCTCGCGTCACGAATCGCTCAGGACCGTCTTCACTTCAGAAGATGACGAAGCCAGACAAGTTGTGCTGCCCGAATTCAGGTTTGATCTGCCGGTGTCGGATATCAGCGCGCTTTCACCCAAGCAACGTGAGGAAGCTGCGCTTCGCATTGCCGGCGAAGAAGCGAGCAAGCCTTTCGATCTGAGCACGGGACCGCTGTTTCGAGCCACACTAGTGCGGCTCGGGCCTGACGATCACCTGCTTGTTCTCAGCATCCACCACATTATTGCCGATGGATGGTCCTTGAACCTGCTGTTTCATGAGATCGGAGAAATCTATGCAGGTTTTGTTACTGGTCGACAACCGAAGCTCCCGAAGCTGAACCTTCATTACTCCGATTATTCTCGCTGGCAGCGCGCCTCTCTCACAGGTGACTTCCTTGCTGGTGAGTTGAATTATTGGAAGAACAAGCTGCAGGGCGCCGAAACAGTTCTGCAACTGCCCACGGATTGCCCGCGTCCGGCGACACACAGCGGTCGTGGGCATAGCTTTCATTTCGATTTGAGTCATGAGACGAACGAAAAATTAAAAGTGCTCGCACAGAGCGAGAACGCCACGCCGTTCATGGCACTGATCTCTGTATTTCAAGTCTTGCTGGGAAGATACGCGAATCAGGACAGCATCCTCATCGGTACTCCGACAGCCGGAAGAAATGACGTTGAACTTGAGAATTTGATCGGGCTCTTCGTCAACACGCTGGTTTTGAGGGCGGATATCGAGCCACGCATGAGTTTCCGGCAACTGCTGCGACAGACCCGTACGAATACGCTGGAAGCGCTCGCGCACCAGGACCTGCCGTTCGAGAAATTGGTAGAGGTGATCGAGCCAGATCGCAGTCTCAATCGGAACCCATTGTTTCAGGTCATGTTCGTTCTACAAAATGCGCCAAAGGAGAAGATCGAACTTCCCGGCCTCGTCATGCAGGAAATCGAGTTCGAGAGCGGCGTAACGAAATTCGATTTGACTCTGGAGGTGATCGACTTTGGCAACCTGCACTGCACGTTGGAATACGATGCCGACCTTTACGACGAGAGCACGATTGGGCGGATGGCTGGCCATTTCCGAAAGCTGGTCGAAGTTGTTTTAGTTGCGCCGGATGAAAAGCTTTCGCTGCTTTCTTTGCTTACTGCGGCAGAGAAGCAACAGCTCGCTGAATGGAATAACACGGGCAGTGACTACGCCAGAGATTTGTGTGTTCATACCGCATTCGAAGAACAAGTGGGAAAGACGCCTGAGAAAACGGCGGTTATCGATCAACAGCGACAGTTGAGTTATCGCGAGTTGAACGAGCACGCTAACTGTCTGGCACGTGATCTTATGAGACGCGGGGCACAGCCGGGCTCACTCGTAGGTATTTCTATGGGCCGGTCTGTTGAGACGGTAGTCGCTCTGTTGGGAATCCTAAAAGCCGGAGCGGCTTATGTTCCACTTGACCCGGCCTATCCCGAGCAGAGACTGGACTTCATGGTTGAGGATTCACAGGTAAGCGTCGTTGTAACTACACCTGAATTCGTTGATCTGTGGCAGAAACATCGAGTCGACATATTGGCGTTCGATTTTGAGAGTCTTTCCGCGGGCAATGAGGACACCGACAACCTGTCAGTGCCCATGTTGGCTGAGAGTCGCATGTATGTCATCTATACCTCCGGCTCAACCGGAAACCCAAAGGGTGTTGAAGGCACGCACCGAGCCAGCATGAATCGGTTTTCGTGGATGTGGAATACTTATCCATTTCTGGATGGTGAGACCTGCTGCCAAAAGACATTTCTGGGATTTGTTGATTCCATCTGGGAGATTTTCGGTCCACTTCTGCGCGGTGTTCCGTCTGCCATTCTTCCCGACGAAGCGATCATCGATCCGGAGCACTTGGTTCAGCTGCTCGCTAAATACGGGGTAACGCGAATTGTTCTAGTCCCGTCATTGCTTCGGGTCATTCTGGAGGGAGTCGAGGATATTCAGGCCAGATTACCGAAACTTGCGCTTTGGACGTGTAGCGGCGAAGTGCTTCCCGCCGACTTGGCGCGTCGCTTCGCACAGGCGTTACCAAACGCGACTTTGCTCAACATCTATGGCTCTTCAGAAGTAGCCGCGGACGTGACCTGTATTGACGTAACGAAGAACAACCTGAACGGGCAAGTGTCCATTGGCAGGCCTATCAGCAATGTTCAATTGTTCCTGCTCGATCGCTACCTCAATCAGGTACCGATAGGCGTGCCAGGCGAGATCTATGTCGGCGGAGACTGCCTCGCCTTGGGGTACTTGAAGAGACCTGAGCTTACGGCTGAGCGCTTTATCGCGCATAGCTTTGAACCGAGTAGTTCAGTTCGGCTCTTCAAGACAGGCGACCTTGGACGCTACTTGCCGAATGGCGAGATTGAGTATCTCGGCCGAACCGACAGTCAGGTGAAGATTCGGGGCATGCGCGTAGAGCTGGGAGAGGTTGAAACAGTGTTGGCATCTTATCCGCAGGTGCGTGATGCTGTCGTCCTTCTCGCAGATCGATCCGGGCGAGAAAGGCTCACAGCCTACCTTGAGATTCATTTCGGGCAGAGGCCTGAAATTGATGAATTGCGACGTTTCCTGAGGTCCCGACTGCCGGAGCACATGGTTCCGTCGGACTATATTGTTGTGGATGCCTTTCCTTTGCTCCCGAGCGGGAAGGTTGATCGAAAAAGCCTGGCGTTGCGGATGTCGGCGCTTTCAGAGGGTGATGGGGGCTATGTCGCTCCCGAGACACAAGTCCAGGAACACATTGTTACCATCTGGCGCAAATTGTTGGGGGTCGAGGAGGTTGGCATCACTGATAATTTCTTCGAACTGGGCGGTCACTCATTGATGGTTATGCAGGTCGTGGCGAGGATCAGAAAGGAATTCGAAGTAGAGGTCCCGATACGGAGCCTGTTCGAGGATCCAACCATTAGAGGATTAGCCAAAGAAGTGGAAGAAGCCAGGGCCAAAGGTATCAAGACCACTGCCCCTATTTCTTCTTTCATCCGCGCGCAAAGCACACACGATCAGCTAAGACAACAGGTCGACAAAATGTCCCGTGAAGAAGTTGAGGAACTACTGAGGCAGGTTCTCAAAGAGAAATCGGCTGATTCGTTGACCTAGCTTTCGAAGCGGTAACAGGTGACGTTGGCAGGGACAGCGTCACTTGCCAAGGCGCCTATGAAAGTGGGGGCAGGCCGAAGTTCGACAAGATTCCAGCTTGACGTGAATCCAGCATCGGCCCTGACTCCTAACACTCTCGCCTGTTCGCCCGGGTTCAATGACACGTCAAACGCATCCAGCCGTGCATGAAGGCCGCTGCCTTCAGCCTTCAAGATTGCTTCCTTTCTGGTCCAGCAGTTGTAGAAGCCTTCCAGCCACGCGCTGCCGTCTAAAGCTTTTAGAGAGGCCTGCTCCTGGGCGGAGAAGTACCGCTCGACAAGTCCAGGTTCAATTGGGCGGACCTCTTCAACGTCTACTCCAACTCTGAGACCAGCGGCGATTGCCAGGAGCGCGACATTACTTGTGTGGCTCAAGTTGAAAGCTATTTCAGAGACTGCTGAGGATGGCACGAGATGGGGTTTGCCAAATTCATTGTGATCGAAAGAAATGGATTTTGGATGCTGGCCGACGTATCGGCCGAGCAAAATTCTCAGAACACCGTGAGACACAGCAAACCGGGTGCGGTCTCTTTCAAAGTGAAGCCTCTCCATCCGAAGGCACTCCTCGGCCGAGAGAAGTGCAGCATATTGATGCAGATCATCGTCGGAACATTTGCAATCCCATGCCCACACATGAACCGAACCGGGCTGTATCGCGGGATGTGAATGCGGCGAAGGCCATTCGATCTTTACTTTCACGGGATCAGTATCTTTGGGCGTCATTCCAGATCACTTCGCCGGATCATCAGCATAGAATGCATACAAAGCTTCGCAGGATTGCAACAGAGTAAAATGCCGGAAGCAATAAAGCGTCCATCATGGATAGTTTCCACAAGTCAGGATACGTGTCTAAGGCTCGGATTTGCAGGTGCTTCTTCAGTCTTGTGCTGGTTGTGGTCGCGCTGGTTAGCGTGCCTAAGAATGTCGCGATTGCGCAGGACGCTCCTTCGCGAATGGTTGACGGCGTTTCGATTCATGGCACTGTGCTGGACTCGGCAGGTAATCCCGTTCGAGATGCGATGGTACGGATTGAACAGAAGGGGCGGCCGGATGCTGTGACCGCGACGGATCAGCAAGGTAGTTTCTTGTTTCCGGCACTTCAAGCCGGAAGCTATCTCATCAGTGCGGAAAAGTCCGGGTTGCGCAGTGGTGTTATTGCCGTTGCTGGATCGGCGCAGGCAGACCAACCGGGTGTCCGTTTAGTCCTCGATGCGGGGGAGGCAGTTCAGTCAAATTCCAACACTGCGCGGCCGTCCTCGGCTGAAACAATGGCATTTGCAGACAAGCCAAATTTCACCGTCGCTGGTATCACCGACTGGACGGCAGTGGGAGGACATGGGTCGGATTCCAGCTTACGTACCAGTGAGGCCCTTGCCCGTGAGACTGCCTCGCTGAAACCTGAGAGTTCGGAAGGCCATGCGAGCGGTTCTGCGGGTGAAACAGAAACAAAGTTGCGTGCTGCTTTGACTGCCTCTCCAAAGAGTTTCGAGGCGAACCATCAGCTCGGGGAATTCTGTTTCCAGGAGGGAAGCTTTCGCGAAGCGATTCCGCCGCTTGAGACTGCGTACCAGATCAATCCTGCGAACCGTGGTAATGAATTCGATCTGGCATTGGCGTACAAAGAGACTGGTGATTTCGCGCGAGCTCGTCAACACATTCAGAAGCTTTTGCCGCATGAAGATAATGCTGACCTGCATCGCGTATCAGGTGACGTAGACGAGGCGATGGGCGATTCGGTGGCGGCGGAGCACGAGTATGAACAAGCTGTGCGTCTGGATCCGAGTGAGCAGAACTACTTTGCATGGG
>Ga0209773_10000106_pt1 | contig 22924 bp, 19 predicted proteins | sample BogFormECP14_OM1_FD_188244 | JGI IMG/M metagenome (GOLD analysis project Ga0209773, IMG submission 188244) | Bog forest soil microbial communities from Calvert Island, British Columbia, Canada - ECP14_OM1 (SPAdes) (version 2) | ecosystem: Environmental > Aquatic > Freshwater > Wetlands > Bog ... | reverse complement strand
ATTTGCCGCGCGTTCGGGCGGTCACGAATTACATCGGTCGAAAGGTGGCCGAGGCGCGCGCGCTCTTCGTTCCTTCCCCCCTTCGTTCGAACCAATCCAAAACTCCATCGCTTCCCGCCTGGCTCGCTCCCGAGGCTCTTACGTCCGTGGCGGGTCAGGGGTGTGAGAGCGCGTCTGCGCTGGGAAGGTTCAAGCCAGCCGCGCTCGTCAATGCGGTATGATTGAGCGCCGTTAGCGGCTGAGCCAAGGGCCTTACCCGCGCGTCGTCGAGACGACGAGCGACACTTTACGGAGGAAATGATGGCAAGAATTTTCGATCCGAAGGTTTTTCAACTCGGCTACGTCGGCCTCGGATGTACGGATCTCGAAAAGACCACCACGCATTACCAGAGCATCCTGGGTCTTTCGGAGACTGCCAAGGGTCACGACAAAGAAGTTTATCTCTCGGTCGGCTACGAGCATCACAACGTCGTCCTCAAGAAAACAGACCAGAAGTCGCTGTTGAACCTTGGCTACCAGCTTAAGCCGAGCATCGAGATCGCGAATTTTGCGAAGGGTCTTCGCGATCTCGGCTTGCGTCCCGAGACAAAGTCGGACAGCCAGCCCGGCATCGCTTCCCTGATCGAGGTCGAGGTCGTCTCCGGCCACGTCCTTCAATTCTATTCACATACTGAATCGCCCGCGCCTGGGTTCAAGGAAGGCGGCGTGGCCCCCTTGCGCCTTGGACATGTCGCGGTGATCAGCCCCGAGGCCGACAAACTGCGGCGGTTTTACGAGGACTTCCTTGGCTTTTGGTACACGGACGAATTCGAAGGCATCGCAACGTTCCTGACATGCAACCGCGATCACCATGTGATCAACTTCGTACATGTCCCCGAGTCCAGGGTTCACCACATCGCCTTCCAATTGAGAGACAACGCGGCTCATCCATCCGCTTGCGACAAGTTGACCCATGCCGGAACGCCGACGCTTTGGGGGCCTTCCCGCCACACGGCGGGTCACAATCTCGCCTCCTACCATTACGACCCCGACCGGGTTCTCGTCGAGCTCTATACCGAGATGGACGTATTCCTTCCGGAGTTGGGCATGTGCGAGGCGCGTCCCTGGCACGAGCACTTTCCGATGAAACCCCGCGCCTGGAAGCTCACGGAACTCAGTGCATGGGGCTCCGAGTTCGCGTTCAATCTTGGACAGGGATGACCACGGAAGGGCGCGGTAACCGGCGGAAGCGCCGATCCTTCCTCGCGCAAGCGATCACATTCGAAAGGAAAGAGTATGAGACTGGTGCGTTTTGCGACCAACGATAATCCATCCAGGCCGGGCATAGTGATCGATGACGCGATCGTTGCGCTCAGTGATCTCCTCCCGGAGGCGCCAACCGATACGATCAGCGTTATCGATCGCTGGGAGGAGATAAAGGGGCCGCTTGCGAAGCGCATCGCGGAGCGCGCGGTCTCTCCGGTTCGCAATGCGACTCTGCTTGCGCCGATTGAGCGTCCTGGCAAGATTCTCGCCATCGGGCTGAACTATGCGGACCACATCGCGGAGGCCAGGGACGCCGGAGTGAAGATTCCGACCGAGCAGGTCTGGTTCTGCAAACAGCCTACTTCCGTGAACGCGCCCTTCGGCGGAATACACAAGCCCATCGTATCGGACCAGCTCGACTACGAGGTCGAACTCGTCGCGGTCATCGGCAAGAAGGGCCGTCGCATTCCGGCGGAACGCGCGCGGGAATACGTCTTCGGCTATGCAGTCGGCAATGACGTCACCGTTCGCGATTGGCAGCAGAAAACCGCTCAATGGATGCTCGGAAAATCGTTCGATACGCACTGTCCCTTCGGCCCGAGCATCGTCACCGCCGATGAGGTCGGAGACCCCCACGTCCTGGGGTTGCGCTCCTTTGTCAATGGCGAGCTTCGCCAGAACTCCAATACCCGGCACCTGGTCTTCAACGTCTGGCAGCAGATCGCGGAGCTGTCGCAGGCCATGACCCTTGAGCCGGGGGATATCATTTTCACCGGAACGCCGGGCGGCGTTGGCTTCGCTTTCAAGCCGCCGAAGCCGTTGGTCGTCGGCGACAGCGTCAGATGCGAGGTCGACAAGATAGGCGCGATCGAGAACCGAGTCGTCGCCGAGGTCTGACATAAACGCGCGGCGCGCGGCCGGATCGGGGATCGATCGACTGGTCAGCGGAAGTCGAGCGCTTCGGCCTCCGCTTCGAAAGCCCGCATGTCTTCGATTGATCGATCTGCCCTATGCATCATGAGGATCAAGCACAATGGCGCCTGCGAAATCTGGAAAGGTAATCATCTCCTGCGCGATCACGGGCAGCATCCACACCCCGACGATGTCGGATGCCCTGCCGATCACGCCCGACGAAATCGCCGCGCAGGCCGTTGAGGCCGCGGAAGCAGGCGCCGCCATTCTGCACCTGCACGCCCGCGATCCGAAGGACGGCCGGCCAACCCCGGATCCCGCCGTTTACATGCGATTCCTGCCGCGCATCAAACAGGCAACGGACGCGGTGGTAAACATCACCACCGGCGGAAGCGTCCATATGAGCCTCGAAGAGCGGCTCGCCGCGCCGCTGCTCGCCAAGCCCGAGATGTGCTCGCTCAACATGGGAACGATGAACTTCGGCATATTCCCGCTTGCGGATCGCTACACCGCCTGGAAGCATGACTGGGAGCAGCCATACCTGCGCGCCAGCGACGATTTCATCTTCCGCAATACGTTTCGCGATATCGAGCGCATCCTTAAAACACTCGGCGAAGAGCACGGCACGCGCTTCGAGCACGAATGCTACGATATCGGACACCTCTACAATCTGGCGCACTTCGTCGACAAGAAGCTGGTTAAGCCCCCATTCTTCGTGCAGTCGATATTCGGCATCCTAGGCGGCATCGGCGCCGAGCCTCAGAATCTCATGTTCATGAAAGAGACCGCCGACCGGCTGTTCGGAGAAGACTACCGATGGTCCGTTCTGGCCGCCGGGCGTTTTCAGATGCCCTTTGCAACGCAGGCGGCGACGATGGGCGGCAACGTAAGAGTTGGGCTGGAAGATTCGCTTTTCATCAGCCGCGGTCAGCTTGCGGTTTCGAATGCGCAACAGGTGTCGAAAATCCGGCACATCCTCGAGGAGCTCGGCCATACGATTGCGACCCCGGACGAGGCTAGAGACATCCTTGCACTCAAGGGCGGTGACAAGGTCGCCTTTTGAGGGACGATGGTCGAAGCGGGAATCGACCATTTTGCCGCGGCCAGTCAGGGATCGCCTCTCGATGGGCTCAGTGACGCTGCAGACCGAAACGATGCAGTGCTCGATCGATTTTCTTGGCTTCGAGGTCGCTCCCGCCGTCAAGACGTCATTGCGTCGCTAGAAAGCTAGCGGGTGAACCCATCCCTGGCGTCTGACGGTTTCGAGCGGGACTTCTCAAATCCTGTCCGCAGGGGAGGTGGCGCGGTGAAACGTCTTCATGCTCTGGTGATCGGCGCTGGCATCGGAGGCATGGCTGCGGCCATTGCGCTACGTCGGGCCGGCCTCGACGTTTCTCTGTTCGAGCAGACCATCGCACAACGAGAGGTCGGGGCGGGCATTCAGATCAGCCCCAACGCCTCGCGCCTGCTTGGCCGCTACGGGCTTGGCGACGCCATGGCCTGTGTCGCCGTCCGTCCTTCGGCGATCATCTTTCGTCGCTGGCAGGACGGTCGCGTGTTGGGGCGCGAGGAGCTCGGCGACCCCATAGAGAACCAATACGGGGCGCCCTACTACCATTTCCACCGGGCTGACCTTATCGCCCTTCTGGCCGAAGCGTTCGGTCCCAAGGACATCAGCCTTGGACGACGCCTGGTCGATATCGAGCAAGACGAAAGCGGCGTGACCGCCCACTTTCAGGACGGCGCAACTGAGCGTGGCGATCTCTTGATCGGGGCTGACGGAATACATTCGAAAGTTCGCGAGCGGCTGTTCGGCGAGGAGAAGCCACGGTTCTCAGGCCAGATCGCCTATCGGGGGCTTGCGCCCGCTGAACGCGTCGCGCATCTTAATCTCCCCCTTGATGTCACAAACTGGGTGGGGCCGGGCGGACACTTTGTCCACTACTACGTTTCCGCCGGCCGATTTCTAAACTTTATAGCGGTCAGCGAAGAGGCGACCTGGACACGAGAACAATGGTCTGACCGCGGTTCAATCTCCGACGCCGTAAAGAACTATGAGGGGTGGCATCCGCAGATTGCGACGATCCTCACGGCGGTCGATGAGACGTTCAAGTGGGCGTTGTTCGATCGCCATCCGCTGCCGGAATGGACGCGGGGGCGCGTGACGCTTTTGGGAGATGCGTGTCATCCTATGTTGCCGTTCATGGCCCAAGGCGCAGCGCAGGCCATCGAAGACGGCGCGACGTTGGCTGCCTGCCTGAAAAATACGGCCTTTGACGTCCCGACGGCGTTTCAGGCCTACGTCGCCTTGCGAAAACCTAGAACAAGCGTCTTGCAGGAACGATCCCAAGCCTTCGCCAGGAGCTTCCATTTATGTGATGGACCCGAGCAATGCGACAGGGACCAAACCTACGCCACGGTGGGCCTTCGCGGCAATCCTGAGGCGATGAACAGACTTTACGGCCACGACGCCGACGGCATGAGGGCGACCTAACCCCAATGACGATAGGCAATGTGGGATCCTGCACATCGGCGCTGCAAGACGACCTCTTGATCTCAAGGTATGCACGATGAAAAGTCCGGCGCCTCGCCATCTGCATTGCGGAAGCGGGCGCAAAGGACGGCTCGAGTTCGCTCGGCTACAAAAGACAAAGAGGCATCATGGGAACGCGTCTCGCAGGCAAGGTCGCGATTATCACCGGCGGGAGCCGCGGGCAGGGCGCAGCGACGGCGAAGCTGTTCTCGTCCGAAGGCGCGCAGATCATGCTCGCCGACGTCAATGTTCCGGATGCGTCGTTGATAGACTCCCTTGACGGCAGCATGCATTTCATGCGGCACGATGTCTCTGACGCGGCAGGCTGGCGTGATCTCGTCGCCGCCACTGAAAAAGCGTTCGGCCGGGTCAACGTGCTGATCAATAATGCGGGAGTCTATCGACCAAGCAATTTGGCGGAGACCGACGACGCGCTCTGGGACTTTCATTACCGAATAAACCAGCTCGGCGTTTTCCTGGGAATGCGATCCGTCATCGATCCCATGCGCGCTTCCGGGGGCGGCGCCATCGTCAATGTCTCCTCGAATGCCGGGATCAGCCATGTTCCCGGCATATTTGCCTATGCCACGACGAAATGGGCCGTACGGGGGATGAGCAAGCTCGCGGCCTCCGAGCTTGCCGGTCAGGGCATTCGTGTGAATGTCATATTTCCAGGCATCATTGATACGCCGATGCTGGGCGACAACACGCCCGAGCGCCTGGAAATGTACCGAAAAATGATCCCCATGATGCGCATGGGCGCGCCCGAGGAAGTCGCACGTCTGTCGCTTTTTCTCGCCTCGGATGAGGCGAGCTACATCACCGGCGCCGAAGTCAGCGTAGACGGCGGGATTGGGTAGCCTCGACGACCTTGCCACGGCCGCAGCTCCGGCGGCGTCGATATGCGCTGCGATCTTGAGCGCGAGCGCGGGTGGTAGCGCTGAGGTCTTCACCGACGCGTTTGCGGCGACGCGTCTCATGCTTGCGAAGCTTGCGGCGTGAACACGTAAATGACCGGAGACTAAGGTTCTTGCACAAGGAAAGTGCAAATTCCCTCATATGTTGCGTTCGACGGACCTGTCACAAACGCCGCGGTCGCCCATTGATGCAGCGTATCTGAAGGAACTTCGAAGACGCTGAAAGACAAGCTCCGAACCCCAGTGAGACAGCAATGAGGAAACAGAAACCCATGAATCTGATCGCGCACTCCCGGGGCGTCTGGATTGCCGCCGCTACCGCTGTTGCATGCAGCTTGGTTATGACAGTGCCTGCTACCGCCCAGGAAAAATCAAAAACAAATCTCAAGGTGGCGGTCTTCTCGCACATCGGCGAAGTTCAGACGATTTCGGGCATGATGAAAGCCGCCGTCGAGGATGCTAAGGCGCGAGGATGGACGGTCGAAACCTTCGACGGGCGCGGCGATATGGTCGCGGTCAACAATCAAGTTAATTCGTTTATTAGCCGCGGCTTCGACGCCCTGATCAATGTGGCGTCGCCGAATGATCAGATGACCGGCGTCATCAACAAGGCGAAGAAGGCGGGTATTCCGTTCGTCTCTTGTTTCTCCGGGATGGCGCCGAACATCACGGTCGATATCGGTGACAATAACGTTGTCGACGGCGCAATCGCCGCCGCCGAGCTCGTTGGCCGTATCGACGGCCAGGGGACCGTGGTCAAGATGAACTGGAACGTGCTTCCCGCGCTGCAGGAGCGCGACCGCGGATTCCATGCCGTGGTGGCCGGATACCCAAACATCAAGCTGAAGGAACTCGAGGTCAAGGTTCCGGGCGAAGTCGAGGACGCCTACGCCAAGACGACGAATCTCTTGCAAGCGGACACCAATCACGAGATCAAGGCGGTCTGGGCCGGCTCGGACAACTTCGGCACCGCGATCGCACGCGCGGTCCAGAAAGCCAAGCGCGATGACATCTTCGTCGTGGGCATGGACGGGGATCCGGTGGCGCTCGACATGATACGCCAGCACACGCCGCTAACTCTTTCGGTCGGGTACGACGTGCCTGGAATGGGACACGCCGCGGTTCAGGCGGTCGCCGACGCCATCGACGGCAAGCCGTTTGTCGCGAGGCAAATGTACAAGAAGCCGTGCCTGTTTACCGTCGACACCGTGCCGCCGGAAGGCAAGAGCGCGGACTATAAGACGTGCGGGCTGTTCTCCGCCGACCTGAAGTAAGACGCTAGGGCAGCGCGGCGGCTGCCCACACGTCTCAATCATGATCTTCATAGAGTCTTTGGAGGTTGGCGTGAGCACTGTGCGACCGGGCGGCTCCGTTCGATGAGCGCCGATTTCGCTATCGAGTGTCGCGACATGGTGAAGGTGTTCCCAGGCACGCGCGCCTTGGACGGCGTCGACCTCCAGGTTCGTCACGGTGAAATCCATGCACTCCTCGGCCAAAACGGCGCCGGCAAATCAACTCTGATACGAGCCATCGCGGGGGCCGATCCGCCGACCTCCGGCTCGATATTCGTCGATGGCGGGGAAGTCAGGATCGATACGCCCCAGACGGCGCGATCCTACGGCGTCGCCGTGGTGCATCAGCACTTCAACCTCGCTGCGGATCTGTCGGTCCGGGAGAACCTCTTTCTCGGCCATGACTTTCCGCGGCGTTGGAATGGCCTGGTCGATTGGCGATCTTTGAACGACAAGGCTCAAGCTCTTCTGGATCGACTGGGTCTGAAAATCGATCCACGCGCGAACGTCGGTGACCTGAGGCCGGATGAACTCGCGATGATCGCCATCGCAAGGGCGATAGCGAGCGACGCAAAGGTCATCATACTCGACGAGCCGACCGCGGCCCTTCTGCCGGACGAGGTAGCGGTGCTGTTCGCGCATATCCGGCGGCTGGCCGCGGAAGGTCACGCGTTCCTGTATGTCAGCCATCGGCTTAGCGAGGTTTTCGAGATCGCCGACCGGATCACGGTGCTTCGCGATGGCCGGCGCATCGGAACCTGGCCGCTGGCCGAGACCACGCGGGCAGCGGTCATTGCTGCGATCGTTGGGTCAAACAGGGCGGAAGTCGACGAGATGCGCCCGAGCGAGGCGTCTCGCGGCGCCGTTGTGTTGAGTGTCACCAACGCCACGAGCGAGGGGGTCAAGAATTTCACCTGCACACTGCGGGCGGGCGAGGTCGTGGGCTTTGCGGGTCTTCCCGGAAGTGGGGCGGAGGAGGCGGTCGCCATGATCTACGGGCGACAGCCATTGCAATCCGGGGTCTTTGAACTCGACGGAAAGGCGCGCTCCTTTCGAAGCGTCCGCGACGCCAAGGCGGCCGGACTTGCTCTCATACCGAAGGATCGGCACGGCGAAGCCATGCTGAGCGGCCTGACGGTGCGCGAGAATATTTCTCTGCCGATTTTGGATAAATTCGTCATCGATCCCGTGCTTCGCCTCTTGCGCACGCCGCGGGAACGGCGACATGCCGAGCAGATCGCTTCGAGGCTATCGATCAAGACCTCTGGCGTCGACGCCCCGATAGACACCCTTAGCGGCGGAAATCAGCAGAAGGTCATTCTTGGCCGCTGGCTTGGGGCGCGGTCCCGGATCTTTCTGATGATGGCGCCGACCGCCGCGGTGGACATAGGGGCGAAGGCTGAAATCTATCATCTAATCCGCAAGCTTGCTGTCGATGGCGCGGCCATACTCTTCACCTCTCCGGAGGTCGAGGAATACCGACGGGTCTGCAACCGCGTGCTTGTCTTTCACGGCGGCGATGTCGTTGGGGAACTGACGGGCGAGGAAGCAACCGAAACGCGAATCATGGAAATCGCTGCGGGGAGCCAGTATGGTTATGAACACTGACGTGCAAATGCGGCCGCAGGCCCACCAGATCGACATCGCGGGGTGGTTCGGCCGCTATGGCACCATCCTCTCGCTTGTTCTGCTGCTTGTTGTCTTTTCGGCGCTCGAACCGCGCGTTTTCCCGACCTTTGCTAATCTCGTCAACGTCCTCGAGCAGATTTCGATTCAGGGCACGATCTCGGCCGGACTGACGATCTGCCTGATCATGGGGCTCTACGATCTGTCGATCGCCGCCATGGTCACCCTGGGCGGCTATTTGTGTCCGCTACTCCTGACGGGCACTCCGTTGCCGGTTCCGCTCTCGATCGCGCTAACCCTCCTCGTCGCGGCGGCAATTGGCGCTATCAATGGCGCTATCGTCAGCTACATGGGCATCTCGGCCTTTATCGCGACGCTCGCGATGGGGTCCATTCTGACCGGGTCTGTGCTCGGGATTTCAGGGTCAAAATCGATCGTCTCCGGCATTCCGGACAGCTTTATGGTGATCGGCCAGGGCGATATTGCGGGCATTCCGGTCGCGGTCATCATAATGCTTCTGGTGGTCCTTCTGTTCTGGGTGGTTTCCGAGCATACGCAATTCGGCCGTACACTGTGCGCCATCGGAAGCAACGCCGAGGCGTCGCGTCTGGCTGGCATCGCAACCAAACGATATCCACCCGCAGCGCTCTCGATCTGCGCCGTGTGTTCGGCGCTTGGCGGCGTGATCGTGTCATCAACCTTGGGTGCAGGCCGGCCAGAGAATATCGGCGATCCCTATCTACTGAATGCCTTCGCTTCGGTTTTCATCGGCGCGTCAACGCTGAGGCCGGGTCGGTTCCACATCCTGGGCACCATGGTCGGGGTTCTGCTGATCGGCGTTATCGATAACGGCCTATCGATCCTCGGCGTCGCAACCTTCTGGCAATATATCGTCCAGGGGCTTCTTCTCATCTCGTCGTTGTTTGCTTCCGGCATTTTGAAATTGAGAAAAGGTTGATGCGTCGCCGCGCCAGGACATGGGGATCGGTGCATCCCTTGTGTGCACGAATAACGCCCAGTCCTGTTTGCACGGCCCTCGCACTCCTACTACCTCTGTCTCGCCGATCGTGGCGAGGCGATCTAACCCGCGGACTTTGCATCCGGTCGATGCGTACGAACGTGAGAGGGCGACCCCAATGGCCGATACACATGCACCCGTCGATCGCGAGCAGACAATGTTGGCGGCAGTTAAGCAGTATTTTGTGAAGGCCGACGCAGGCGACTTTAGCGTGCTCGATCTCTTCACGGACGATGTGCAGATCTACTTCCCGAAATTCGGTATCGCTACGGGCAAAGCCGCCTTCGGCGACCTGGCGACCGGACTGCTCGGATCGCTTAAGTCGATCGCGCACTACATCTCGGATTTCAAATATGTCGTCGGGTCGGATTCGGTCGTGGTCGAAGGCACGACCCACGGCGCGGACGCCCAAGGCTCCGAATGGAGTGGCGGAGAGACGCCCGGCGGAAGGTTTTGCAGTGTCTTCGAGTTCCGCGGCCCGTTGATCGCGCGCATGCACATCTACCTTGATCCTGATTACACCAGTCGCGACGACAAGCGTTTCCTATGGGGCCACGATCGGCGCTGGTAGACGCAGGGTCCGACCGATGGCCGCCGAGCTTACAGACGAACAGAACGCGATGCGCGAAATGGCGCTCGAGTTCGCGCGCACCAAGTTGGCCCCATTTGCCGGTGAATGGGACGCGAAAAAGACCCTCCCGCTCGAGACGCTGAAAGAGGCAGCGGCTCTGGGCATGGGCGGCGTGACCGTTCGCGACGAATTTGGCGGATCGGGACTTGGACGGCTCGATTCGACAGTCATTTTCGAGGCGCTGGCGACCGGGTGTCCCAGCGTCGCGGCGTTTCTATCGATCCACAATATGGCTGTCTGGATGATCGACGCCTTCGGTTCGCGGGCGTTTCGCGAACAGGTTGTGCCGGGCCTTGCATCGATGGACAGTGTCGCGAGTTACTGCCTCACTGAGCCTGACTCAGGATCTGACGCCGCCGCCTTGCGGACGCGGGCTGTTCGCGATGGCGACGCCTACGTCGTGGACGGCGTGAAACAGTTCATCAGCGGCGCCGGGCTTTCGCACTGGTACGTAACGATGGTTCGGACCGGTGACCCCGGTCCAGCTGGCATCACGGCGCTTGCCGTTCCCGCGTCATCCCCAGGACTCAGCTTCGGAGAAAACGAACGCAAGATGGGCTGGAACGCCCAGCCCACGCGACAGGTGGTCTTCGAGAACTGCCGCGTGCCCGCCGCCAATCGGCTTGGGGAAGAGGGCGAGGGCTTTCGTATCGCGATGAAAGGGCTCGATGGGGGTCGGCTCAACATTGCGGCCTGCTCAATCGGCGGCGCCCAAGACGCCCTCGATCGCACTCTTGCCTATATGGCGCAACGTAAAGCCTTCGGCAAAAGCATTGATCAGTTCCAGGCCCTGCAGTTCCGCCTCGCCGATATGGCGACACAGCTCGAAGCGGCGCGCGCGCTCCTTCACAAGGCCGCAAGACGGCTCGATGCGGCTGACCCAGAGGCTACGCGCCTTGTCGCGATGGCGAAGCGATTCGCGACCGACGTCGGCTTTCAAGTCGCGGACGAAGCGCTCCAGCTCCATGGCGGGTATGGCTATCTCGCGGAATACGGAATCGAAAAAATCGTTCGCGACCTGCGCGTACATCGCATTCTTGAGGGAACTAACGAAATCATGCGGCTCATCATCGCCCGCGGTCTCCTCGGAACTTTTCATTGAGCAACCCCCCGGATGCGCGCGAAGCGAACCACTCTTCTGCGAGCAGCCAAGGCGCCTACCAAGGGCGCGCGCCGTCGACCAAAGACTCGCGCGCGGGAGGCGAAAGGTAACGCGCGGGAGGCGAAAGGTAAGATGCAAAGTTCAACGCCCTCGGAATTCGACGCTGCGCGTTTGGAGGGTTTTCTCCGGGCACGCGTAAATGGCGCGCATGGCGCTTATTTTCATCTTGAGCGGATATCGGGAGGCCAGTCCAATCCGACCTATTTCGTGACGATAGGCAACCGCCTGCTCGTGATGCGGAAAAAGCCAGCCGGGGCGACTCTACGGTCAGCCCACGCCATCGATCGTGAATATCGCGTGCTGAAGGCGCTCGCGGAAACGGATGTGCCGGTACCGCGGGTCGCCCTCTACTGCGATGACGATAGCGTTGTCGGAACGCCCTTTTATGTCATGGACCGGCTCGAGGGCCGCATCTTTGCCGATGCGGCGCTTCCAGGCGTATCTCCAGCCGAGCGCGAAACCATGTATTTCTCGATGGCGGAGACGCTCGCCAAACTTCACGACATCGATCCGGTCGTAGTCGGCTTGAGTGACTATGGCGCGATTGGGAATTACTTCGCGCGGCAGATCAACCGCTGGACGAAGCAGTATCATGGGGCGCGGTGGCGCGATTTGCCCGACGTCGAGCGGCTGATCGAATGGCTGCCGAGCCATGTGCCGCCCGAAGACGAAACGCGGATCAGCCACGGAGATTTCCGTATGGGCAATCTCTGCTTTCATCCGACCGAGCCACGAGTGATCGGCGTGCTCGACTGGGAATTGAGCACACTGGGCGAGCCGCTTGCCGATCTTGCCTATAGCGCGCTTGGTCAAATCACCGAGCCGCAAGAATTCGGTGGCTTGCGCGGCCTGAACCTTGCTGCTCTTGGAATTCCAACGAGGCCGCGCTATTTCGAGCGCTATTTCGTCAGCCGCAAGACACCGTCGCGTGCTCCGCTTCGTCCATTCCATACCGTCTTCGCGCTGTTCCGTCTGGCCGTGATCTTCGAAGGCATTGCGGCCCGCGCACGCACCGGCAGCGCGGCTTCCGCCGACGCCGCCGAGGTTGGCGAGCTGTCCGCCGTTTTCGCGCGGAGGGCGATGGAGTGCGTCGAGGGGGATACGGACTCTCCCGGTCTGCGGGAGAGTTGAGATGGACTTCGATTATTCGTCTCGCACGCTCGAACTCTCCGATCGGTTGAGCGCATTCATGCGCGAGGAGGTCGTGCCCCGGGACGCGGAGTGGCGGGCGTCGGCGCAAAAAGGAACGTTTCCTCTCGCCGTCGTTGATGATCTGAAGCGGCGGGCACGCGCGCTCGGCTTGTGGAACCTATTCCTGCCGAGCCTGCGCGAAGATCAGCCAGGCACACGACTGACCAATCTCGAATATGCGCCGCTTGCCGAGATTACCGGACGGATTCCCTGGTCGCCCGAGGTTTTCAACTGCAATTCCCCGGATAGCGGGAACATGGAAATTCTTCAGCTTTGCGCGACGCCTGACCAACGCGAGCGCTGGCTTAATCCACTGCTCGATGGCGCCATGAGGTCGTGCTTCTCCATGACGGAGCCCGCGACGGCGAGTTCTGATCCCACCAATCTAGAAACAACCATCGCGCGGGACGGCGATAGCTATCGCGTACGCGGCCGCAAATGGTTCTCAACCGGTGCCCGACATCCAAATTGTCGCTTCTCGATCGTCATGGGCCGTACCCCTTCGGACGAGGGCCGCGAGACGCATAAGCGTTATTCGATGATCATCGTGCCCTTTGAGACGCACGGGCTCACGATCGTCCGCGATGTCTCGATCATGAACCATCATTCGCCGGAAGGGCATTGCGAGATTGATTTCGACGTCTGTGTGCCGGCTGCAAATCTTCTCGGACAGGAAGGCGACGGATTCACCATTGCTCAGGCCCGCCTCGGGCCTGGCCGCATCCATCATTGCATGCGGACGATCGGCCAGTGCGAGCTGGCATTGGAAATGATGGTCGCGCGCGCGAAGAGCCGAATCGCGTTCGGTTCCGCGCTCGCCGAATACGCAAACATTCAGGACTGGATAGCTCAGTCTCGCATCGAAATCGATCAAGCCCGGCTTCTCGTCCTGCGCGCCGCCTGGCTCATGGACAAGGCGGGCAATAAAGCGGCGAGAGTGGATGTTTCCGCAATCAAGGTTGTAGCCGGGCGGCTGCAGACGCGCGTTCTTGATCGCGCGATTCAGGTGTTCGGCGCGGCCGGCCTCACCGAGGATACACCGCTCGCTTACCTTTGGACCTGGGGACGCGCCCTCCGCTTCATCGACGGGCCGGACGAAGTCCATCTGCGAACCGTCGCCCGCGCAGAGCTGAAGAAGCCGGTCCCATCTCACTGATCGGCGGTGGTCGAGAGCAACGAAGTCTTTCAAGGAGTCGCCATGCACGGATCAGCTTTCATAGCCGGCTACGTCCGGACCCCTTTTACATCGGCTAAGAAAGGCGGGCTTGCCGGCGTTCGCCCGGACGCGCTCGGCGCCCATGCGATCCGCGCGCTGCTCGAGCGTACCGGCGTCCCGGGCGAGGACGTTGAGGACGTTCTATGGGGTTGCGCCTTCCCGGAGGCGGAACAGGGACTCAATCTCGGACGCGTCGTTGGCCTGCTAGCGGGTCTGCCGCAGAGTTCCGCCGGCGCCACCGTCAACCGCTGGTGCGGCTCCTCGATCCAGGCTGTCCAGGTCGCGGGCGGGATGATCCTGATGGGTGCCGGAGAGGCGTTCGTAGCGGGCGGGACCGAGTCGATGTCGCGCGTGCCGATGATGGGCTTCAACGTCATGCCTCCTCCGTCTTGGAGCGAGGAGGAGGTCCTGGACTTCGTCAACGTTGGCCTGACCGCCGAGCGCGTCGCCGAGCAATTTGGGTTGTCGCGCAAAGACCAGGAGGCGTTTGCCCACAAGAGCCAGGCAAAGGCGATGAAAGCGCAAAAGGAAGGCAAGCTCGCGGATGAAATTGCTCCGTTTCGCGTCGATAACACCCTCGTTGCCAATGATGGCTGCGTGCGCGAGACCTCAATGGAGAAGCTCGCCGATCTAAAACCCGCTTTCAAAGCCGGCGGGACAGTAACCGCGGGAACCTCCTCCCCGATGACGGACGGCGCAACCGCGGTGCTGGTTTGCAGCGAGAGCTACCTGACGCGGCGGGGACTGACCCCGCTCGCGCGGATATGCAGCTTTGCTGTCTCTGGCTGCTCGCCGGGAGTCATGGGCCTGGGGCCGATCGAATCGTCGCGAAAGGCGCTCGCCAGAGCCAAGCTGACCATTGACGACCTCGACATCGTCGAGATGAACGAGGCTTTCGCGTCCCAGGCGGAAGCCTGCCGCAGAGACCTCGGGATTCCGGAGGAGAAGCTCAATATCGACGGCGGCGCGATCGCGCTTGGCCATCCGCTCGGCGCCACGGGCGGCCGCCTCGTCGGCAAGGCTTCGCAGCTTCTCAAGCGCGAGAAAGCAAAATACGCGCTCGCCACGCAATGCATTGGCGGCGGGATGGGAATTGCGATGGTGCTTGAAGCCGTCTGACACAGATCCTTGGGGGAAAAATGACGCCCAGCGTGAAAAGAGCCGCCGTGTTTGGCGCAGGTTCAATGGGTTCCGGCATCGCCGCTCAGTTCGCGAACGCCGGCGTGCCCGTCCTGCTCCTGGACGTCGCGAGCAAAGAGGGCCGGCGGAGCGCCGCCGCCGAGGCGGGGGTTGCAAAGCAAATCAAGGCCGGCGGGTTCATGCATCCGGCCCGGGCCGAGCTTGTCGAGCCCGGCAATGTCGAGGACGATCTCGGCCGCGTTGCCGAAGCAGACTGGATCGTCGAAGCGGTCGTAGAAGACCTGGCGATCAAGCATGACCTGCTCGCCCGAATCGACTCGGTGCGCAAGCGGGAGTCTGTGATCTCGTCCAACACCTCAACCATTCCGCTGGCGCGCCTTATCGAGGGCCATAGCAAGGCCTTCGGCGAGAGCTTCGTGATCACTCATTTCTTCAATCCGCCGCGCGTTATGCCGTTGGTCGAAGTCGTATCGGGGCCGGCGACGGCGCCGAGTAAGCGACAAATGATCGAGCAGGCCGGCGAGGAGATCCTCGGAAAGACGGTTTTGAACTGCCGAGATACGCCCGGATTCGTGGCCAACCGGATCGGTTGTTTCTGGATCGCGATGGCGATCGTCGAGGCGCTCCAGGCCGGCCTCCCGATCGAGGAAGCGGATGCGATTGTCAGCCGACCCTTGCGCATTCCGGCGAGCGGCGCCTTCGGTTTGCTTGATCTCATTGGCGTGGACCTTGTGCCCCATGTCTGGGGCAGCCTTCATCGCCAACTGCCGAAGTCGGACTTGCTGCAATCCTACGATCTCACCAATCATCCGCTGATCAAGCGAATGATCGAAGGGAACCGCCTCGGGCGCAAGAGCAACAGCGGCTTCTATCGTTTGAGCAAGTCAGGCTCGGGGCGAACGCGGGAAGTTCTCGATCCCAATACATTCGAGTATCGTGCCGAGCACCCGAGCGACATGGGCTCGCGGAAGGGCCCGGGCCTCAAGCAATTGTGCGAGAGCAGAGACGCGGCGGGACGCCTGGCCTGGCGCGTTCTTTCGCGCACGGTCGTCTACGCCTCCTCGGTCGCCCCCGAGATCGCGGATACGATCGCAGACATCGATCTCGGCATGCGGCTCGGTTACAATTGGACCGAAGGCCCGTTCCAACTCGCCGACGGCGTCGGCGCTGGCTGGATCGCAGAACACCTTGCGGCAAGCGGCGAATCCGTCCCGCCCTTGCTCGCGAAGGCGGCGGAGGCGGGCGGCTTCTACGCGAAAGATGGTTCCGCCCTGGCGACCGCTTCACCTTACGCGCCGGTGAAGTCGCCTCGCGCCGCGAAGCCATTGGCGAGCCTCAAGCAGAAAACGGTTTTCGAGAACGATGGCGCCATCCTCGCCGACATTGGCGACGGGGTGCTGTGCCTCGAACATAAGACCAAGATGGCGATCTATGACGACAAGGTGTTCGCCGCCATCGGCGTGGCTCTGGAAGAGGTTCCAAAGGCGTTTCGCGCGCTGGTCATCGGCAGCGACCATCCGCGCGCGTTCTCCTGCGGCGCTGATCTTTCGTTTTTCCTGGGCCGCATTAAGGCCGGAGATTTCGCGGGCCTCGACGCGTTTCTCCGCACCGGGCAGGACCGCTTTTTCGGCCTGAAATATGCGCCTTTCCCCGTTGTCGCCGCCGCCTACGGTTTCGCGCTCGGTGGCGGATGCGAGACCTTGCTTCATTTGCATGAGATTATCGCGCACGCGGAACTCAATGCCGGAATGCCGGAATCAAACCTTGGACTGCTCCCTTGCTGGGGCGGGTGTACCCAGATGGCTGTCCGCTGGCGCAAGAAGGACGGCGTCATGCACGGGCCGGTGTCATGGCTCACCGAGCCCTTTGCGTTGATTCTCGGCTCGCGCGTATCCGGATCGGCGCTGGAAGCGCGCGACTTCGGCATTCTCCGCGGTTGCGACCCAATTCTTATGGATCGGGCCCGGGTCATGGGCAGGGCCAAGACGCGGGCAATCGAGCTAGCGGAAGCGGGCTTCAGGCCGCCGGAACAGGAGACTCTCTTTCTGCCCGGCCCCTCCGGCAAGGCTTCCCTGATGTCGAGCGCGCGCAGCCAGCACGCGCTCGGCCGCCTGTCGGCGAACGATCTAGCGGTCGCCGAAGCGCTTGCCACCATCCTGAGCGGGGGCGCGACCGACGTTCTGCAGCCGATGACGGAGCAAGACGTCCTGACCCTGGAGCGCGAGGCCGTGGTGAGCCTCGCGCACCGGCCGGCGACGCGGGAGCGCATCGAGCACATGCTCGCGACCGGAAAACCCCTAAAGAATTGAGAAGCAACCATGGGCCAGGGTATCCACTATTCCGAGCAAGGGAACGTCGCGACCATCCGGCTCGATCGTCCCGACGTTCTCAATGCGGTCGACTTGGAAACCGCGCGCCAACTTCGTGACGCGGTCATTGTAGCGGAGCGCAGCGCCTCAGTTCGCTGCGTGCTCTTGACAGGCGCCGGCAAGCACTTCTCCGCCGGCGGCGACGTGCGCTTCTTTCGCGGCACGCTCGATCTGCCCGTCGACCAGCGGCAGGGCGTCTTCGACGAAATCCTGTTCGTGTTGAACGACGTTATTCCCCGCCTGAAATCGATGGCAAAGCCGGTCGTCGCGGGCGCGCGAGGGGCCATAGCCGGATTAGGCGTCAGCTTGGTCGCCGCCTGCGATATCGCCCTTGCCGCGCATGACGCGGTATTTTCCATGGCCTATTGCGCAATCGGCGGGGTGCCTGATTCGGGCGCAAGCATCGCCGTGGCGAAACTCGCTAACCGGAAGCGGGCCGCGGAGTTGCTGTTGCTCGGCGAGCACTTCGATGCCCGGGAAGCGCGCGAGCTTGGGCTGATCGGCCGCGTCGTCGATGCGGGCGATCTCGACCGGGAAACCGGGACTCTTTGCGCGAAGCTTGCGGCCGGGCCGACTTGGGCCCTTGGCCGGGCAAAGCAGCTCATGAACAAGGCCGACATGACGCCACTCGAACTGCAGTTGGCGTCGGAACGGAAGGCCTTTGTCGATTGCGTGGCGACGAGCGACTTCGCTGAAGGCTTGCGGGCATTTACCGAGCGGCGGGCTCCATCCTTTCGCGGGGTGTGACCAGGGTAGGTCGTGGCTCGCACGCTTCGAGCCTTGAAAGGTGACGTTGGGCGGTTACTTCCACCGCTCACGCGATCAGTCGAGAGGATTTGAGTGGACGCGCCAGCAAAAGAAATTAGTACGGACAAGCCGGGCGATGTCGGCGACGCGCCCCGGCCCAGCCGTTTTGGCGTGCTGCGCTGCCTTTCTATGTCCGGCTTCCATCGCATCGCCTACGCCGACTGGGGGCCCGAGGACGCCGCCGAGACCGTGGTCTGCGCGCATGGGCTGACGAGGCAGGGGCGCGATTTCGACTATTTGGCCAATTCGCTGGCGAACGCCGGCTATCGGGTTGTCTGTCCCGACCTTGTCGGCCGCGGCGGCAGCGGATGGATGCCTCGTGTGCTTGACTATGTCTTTCCTCAATATTGCGCCGACATGGCGGCGTTTCTCGGAACGCTGAGATCGGCAACGATTCATTGGGTAGGGACCTCGCTTGGCGGATTGATTGGCATCGTACTCGCATCAATGCCGGACAGTCCGATCGCGACTCTTGTGGTCAACGATATCGGACCTGCCGTACCGACCTGCGCCGCGGCCCGGATCGGGGTGCGCGTCAACAATTCTCCGATGGCATTCGCGTCCTTGGAGCAGGCGGAGCAACACAATCGACGCGCTTTCGCTGCCTCCGGCGATCTAAACGACGCGCAATGGCGGCACTTCACTCTCCATGGCGTGCGCGAGGATCGCCAGGGCGGCTATGTCGCTCACCTCGATCCAAAAGTCATCACCGCATACAACAGTTTGTTCTACTACCAAATGACGCTTTGGAACTATTGGGATCGCCTCAGGATCCCGATCCTTACGATACATGGCGAAGAGTCGGACTTCATGCCCGCCCATCTGGTGGCGGCGATGAAGCGCCGCGCGCCGCAGCTCCGGACCTTTCCTGTCGCAGGCGTCGGCCACATGCCCATGCTCATGAGCAATGAGGAAATCGCCGCGGTCCGGGCGTTTCTGTAAGTTCCAGCCAAGGATTGACCGAAGGTCGCGTCGAGGAGGAACAGCATTATGCCGAACAAAGCTGACAGCGGCAAATCCGCTATGACCGCGAATCCGTTCGATTGGGGCCGGCAGTGGTTCGACCTGTCAATCAAGGCGCAGCAAGCGATGACCGCGCTGCTGGAAACTCAAACGCGAAGCGGCGATCTCCCCACGCAGCTTACGCAATCCGCTTCGGCGGCGTTCGGCAACATGTATCTGAGCCTCATGCGCGACCCCGTCGCGCTTGCCAATGCGCACGCCGACCTGACGCGCCAGCACGCCGAAATGTGGCAGAACGTCTTTAAATCCGGCGGGGAAGGCGCGCAGACAGAGACGTCCAAGCCGAGGGATCGGCGCTTCCGCAACGAAGAGTGGGAGAAGAACCTGGCGCTCAGGACGCTCATGCATTCGTACATGATCGGCGCCGAGTGGCTTCGCTCGCTCGTCAACAAGGGACAGCTCGACCCGGACGACCGCAAGAAGGTCACCTTCTTCACCGAGCAATTCATTGATGCCAGTTCGCCCACGAACTTCGCCTTCACCAATCCCGACGTTCTCAAGAAGACCATCGAGACCGGGGCCGCCAATCTCGTCCAGGGCTTCTCCAATTTTCTCGACGATCTGCTCGCCAATGCCGGCCATGTGCGGCGCGCCGACAACAAAGCCTTTGAGCTCGGCGTCAACATAGCCGCGACGAAGGGGTCGGTGGTCTTCCGCAACGATATGATGGAGCTCATCCAGTATGAGCCGACGACGGAAACGGTGCGCGATGTTCCGATGCTGTTGGTTCCGCCCTGGGTCAACAAGTATTACCTATTCGACCTGCAACAGAAGACGAGCTTCATCGGGTGGGCGATTGATCAAGGTTTCACCGTCTTCGCTATTTCCTGGGTCAACCCCGACGTCACGCATGCGGACAAGGATTTCGAAGATTATTGGCTGGAAGGCCCTCTGGCCGCTTTCGAGTCAATCGAAAGGGCGACTGGCCATCCAAAGGTCAATCTCGTGGGGTACTGCCTTGGCGGCACGCTGACCGCCGCCGGACTCGCTCATCTCTCCGCACGCGGCGATAACCGTGCAGCCAGTGGGACGATGATCGCAACAATGACCGACTACGCCGAGTTCGGCGACTTCGAAGTGTTCGTCAACGATGAAAGCGTCAAGACGCTCCGGGCCGAGCTCAAGCAGAAAGGGTACGTCGACCAGGCGGACCTTAGCCGGCTGTTCAGCCTGATTCGCGCGAATGACCTCATCTGGTCTTCCGCGATCAGCTCCTACTTGCTTGCGGAGGACGCGGTACCCTCTGATCTGCTTTTCTGGTTCTCTGACGGCATCGGAATGCCTGCGAAAATGCTCGACACCTTTCTTCGCGACGTGATGCTGGACAACGCGCTCACGAAGGCCGGGGCGCTGACGATAGGAAAAACGCCGATCGATCTCGAACGGATCGAGACACCTTTATGTTTCATCTCGCTCAAGGACGATCACGTAGCGAATTGGGAATCGACCTATCGGGGAGCGCTGCGGTTCAAAGCGCCGAAACGCTTTATCCTCGGCGGTTCGGGCCACAATGCCGGCACGATCAATCCGCCGGCGGCACGCAAGCACGGCTATTGGACGAACGACGGGTTCCCGGCCGACCCGCAGGACTGGCTCGCCATGGCTGAGCGCCACGAAGGCTCATGGTGGACCGAGTGGGCAGAGCGTCTGAAAGCGCAAAGCGGCGATACCGTTCGTGCGCGCCAGGTCGTTGGAGGACCCGTCCCGGTGCTCGAGCCCGCCCCCGGCAGCTATGCCAGAATGAGGCGGTGACGCCAGCCGCCAGCGGCAAGTGAGAGGCGAATACCCTTCGCCTCATGGCTTGCGCGGCGGATGGGCATTAACTCCGAGGCCTTGCGCTTCGCCGCTGCCACCGCGGCTCTTGATCGTCCCCCGTTTCGGCGGGGTGGAAACAGAAGAAAAGCTGATAGCTGGATCGTAGGTAGAGCATGCGAGCGAGGCCGCGGTCTCAAGCATGATGTCGAATGCGACATGGAGTGCCTGCATGCCCGATGTGCAGGAACGTCGCTTGGCCTCTTCCGCAATACTCTTAGAATGCGAGCAGGCAAAGTAGGGTGACACGATGGGAACTCTGGACAACAAGATAGCGGTGATTACGGGCGCTGCCCGTGGTATTGGGCGTGCCGCCGCGGAGCTCTTTGCCCAGGAAGGGGCAACCGTCTACGCGACCGACATTGGGGCTCCTGCGTCATCGTTCGAGAGCGAGAGGATTCATTTCTCGAAAATGGATGTGGCGGATGACCGCGCCTGGCGCGATCTGGTTTCCAGCATTACCGCGCAGCATCGGTCCATCGACATCCTGGTCAACAACGCCGGCATCGGGGGCTCCCAGCTTCCGCTCGTTGATGAGACGCTCGAATCTTGGGATCGCGTCATCGCCGTCAACCAGACCGGCGTCTTTCTTGGAATGCGGGCCGTGCTTCCCGGCATGCGCGCGCAGAAATCCGGCTCGATTATCAATGTCTCTTCGATCTGGGGCGTGGCCGCAGTTCCGGGCGCGGCCGCGTACCACGCCACTAAGGCCGCCGTGCGTCATCTGACCAAGCATGTCGCGGTTACTTATGCAGTCGACAATGTCCGGGCGAACTCCGTCCACCCCGGGATCATAGCGACCCCTATGGTGCTGGTCGATCAAGCCGAGGAGACTAGCGCCGCGGTCGTGAGGGCTACGCCGCTCGGGCGAATGGGCCAGCCCATCGAACTGGCTCAAGGCATGCTCTTCCTGGCGAGCGACGCGTCCAGCTTCATGACGGGAGCCGAACTGATCATCGACGGCGGCTACCTGGCGCAGTAGACCGTACTGCCAAGACGCATTCAGCTTAATGGTCCGAGCCTATCCCAAACGCTCGATTAGCAATTCAGTAAGGACCCGAACCTTTCGCGCAGGATGCTGTCCTGGCGGCCGGACGACAAAGAGTCCGGCCGTAGGGGGAGGATAGCGTGTCATCACAGGCACGAGGGCGCCCGAACCCAAGTAGTCATGGACGAGGCAAGCAGGAAGCCAGGCGATGCCGAGCCCCGCTGTTGCGGCGACGGCAAGAGCAGCGCCATCGTCTGCCTTGAATCGTCCCTGCGGATGAATGGACACTGTTTTGTCGCCGTCTGTGAATTGCCAGGTTTCAGTGCCTTGCATGAGCGCCTGATGCGACAGGAGTTCCTCCGGCGTCTCGGGCGCCCCGTGCGTCTTGATATACTCAGGACTCGCGACGAGCTTTCCATGGATCGGCCCGACACGACGCGCGATCAGGGTTGAGTCTTGGAGATAGCCGACGCGGATTCCGCAATCGAAGCCTTCCCCGATTAAATCTACGAAACGATCACTGTAGCATGTGTGTACGTGAAGCCGTGGGTGGCGCCGCGCAAGTTCCGCGAATACCGGCGCCAGAACTGTCGGGCCGAAGGAGAGCGGTGCGGCGATCCGCAGGCGCCCGCGCAGGTCGCCGGCGGGCAAAATGGTCTCTCGCGCAATATCGATCTCGGCGCAGGCCGACTTACGATGGACTTGGAGACACCGAGCCTACGAGCGGCCGGCGATACGCCGCCGGCATCGGCGACTTCGACAAATGTCTGCAGGTCTTCAATATCCAACTCGTGTTCCGCTTTTTGCGACACAGCGTGTCAAATGGCAAGCCTACCACGTCAGTTTGAGGAACGATAGGTATTCACAGGCGCCCACTACGGCCGCCTGATTCATCGCAAGCGCAGGAGGCGCCAATGACTGTTTCGAGCGCGTCATCGCACGTGTCTATTGAGCAAACGATGCTTCCCCCGGTCCGGGACCTGGGCGACGGCTTCAAGGTTCGTCGCGCGCTCCCCTCCGCGCTGCGCCGGACGGTCGGTCC
>Ga0209773_10000105_pt1 | contig 22994 bp, 21 predicted proteins | sample BogFormECP14_OM1_FD_188244 | JGI IMG/M metagenome (GOLD analysis project Ga0209773, IMG submission 188244) | Bog forest soil microbial communities from Calvert Island, British Columbia, Canada - ECP14_OM1 (SPAdes) (version 2) | ecosystem: Environmental > Aquatic > Freshwater > Wetlands > Bog ... | reverse complement strand
CCGATGATCAGGAAACCATCGACTGGAGAGCCGTATGCGGGAAAACCGCCTGTACGGTTCGGAGGGAGGGGAGGCCAAAAGTCTTCCCTACCCCTATCAGACTAAGCGGCAGTTGGAGACCCCTAGTCTGGGTCGCTTCGCTTTGCTCGCGATGACGGCGAGTAGCGTATCACGCCCCCGACGAAGCGCGCGGGACGCTTCTCGAGGAAAGCGGCATCCTCCATCGCTGCGATCTCCATCGACAGCGACGCATCCGCATATTACCCTGGACCTTTCTCGTCCAGACACGGATCGGAGGAGCGCATGTCGTCCAAGGTCGTCGTCGCGGGCGTCGGCATGATTCCGTTCGCTAAACCGGGCGCAAGCGCCGCGTATCACGAAATGGGCGCGGCAGCCGGACGCCTCGCGCTCGCCGACGCGGGCCTCGGGTATGACGCGGTGGAGCAGGCCTATGCGGGCTTCGTGTTCGGCGCTTCGACCGCGGGTCAGAAGGCGATCTATCGCCTCGGAATGACCGGGATTCCGATCGTGAACGTCAACAACAACTGCTCGACGGGATCGACGGCGCTGTTTCTCGCGAGGCAGGCCATCGCCTCCGGAGCGGCGGACTGCGTGCTCGCGATGGGCTTTGAGCAGATGAAGCCGGGCGCGATCGGCGTGACCTTCACGGACCGGCCGAGCCCGTTCGAGGATTTCGACGCGCTCGCGGACCGGCTGGCGCCGGCCGAAGGCATCCCGCTCGCGCTCAGATATTTCGGCGGCGCTGGGCTCGCTTACATGAAGAAATACGGCGCCCCGTTGGAGACCTTCGCGAAGATCCGCGCGAAAGCGAGCCGACACGCCAAGAACAATCCGCTGGCGATTTTCCGCAAGGAATTGTCGGCTGAGGAGGTGATGAACGACCAGGTCGTCTGGCCCGGCGTGATGACCCGTTTGATGGCCTGCCCGCCGACCTGCGGCGCGGCCGCCGCCATTCTGGTGTCCGAGTCTTTCGCGAAGCGTCGCGGCGTCAAGGCGGAGGTGGCGATCGCCGCGCAGGCGATGACCACGGACACGTATTCGACCTTCGATACCAACGACATGATGAGATTGGTCGGTTACGACATGTCCCGCGCGGCGGCGAACAAGGTGTACGAGAAGGCCGGCGTCGGGCCCGAGGATATCGAAGTCGTCGAGTTGCACGACTGCTTCGCCCAGAACGAGTTGATCAGTTACGAGGCGCTCGGGCTCTGCCCCGAGGGCGGGGCCGAGGCGTTCATCGAAGCCGGCGACAACACCTACGGCGGCAAGGTCGTCACCAACCCTTCGGGCGGCCTGCTTTCCAAGGGCCATCCGCTCGGCGCGACGGGTCTCGCCCAATGCTGGGAGTTGACGCGCCAGTTGCGCGGAACCGCCGAAGCGACGCAGGTCGACGGCGTCGAGCACGCCCTTCAGCACAACCTCGGCCTCGGCGGCGCCTGCGTCGTCACGCTATACGAGAGGGTGTGAGCGGGTCGCTGCTAAAAAAGGAGGCCGCCGCATTGCTGCGGCGGCCCGAGTCTGGGGAGGAAACGCCCAAGGAGGGCATATGCGGCAAACCTGCCGCACCGCAACAACATAATATTGCGCTGCAGCAAATGCAAGGGCCTTGACGTTTGCCCCCCGAAATTTCGGGTCGCGTGGCGCGAGAGCCTTCTCCCCTTGCGGGAGAAGGTGGCTCCGTAGCCCGTCGAAAGGCGGCCGTTCTACCGAACGCCCTATGGCGCCGGATGAGTCGGGGCCGTCACGCGGGTTACCAGCAAAACTGAAGGGAGCGCCCCACGGAGGGTCTTGGGCGAGTGGCGGCCCACCGTCGTTCTCGTGTAACCATACCCGCCAAGAGGCTCGTACTCGATCGGCGAACATGGAGAGAGCATTTGAGCGAGGCAGCGAGCACGCCTCTGAGCCGGCGACATCTGCTCGAGCTGATCGGCGCGGCGGCCGGCGGTTCCGCGATGTATCGGGCGATGACGAGCCTCGGGTTCGCCGCCGAGTCGTCATGGCGGGGTCCGATCCGCCTCGAAGGCGACCCGAAAGGCGCCTCGGTCGTCGTTCTCGGAGCGGGTCTGGCCGGAATGACGGCGGCCTACGAACTCGGCCGCGCGGGATACCAGGTCCAGGTGCTCGAATACAACGCGCGAGCGGGCGGCCGGAACTGGTCGATTCGCGGCGGCGACGTCTATGCTGAACTCGGCGGCGCCACGCAGACTTGTGCGTTCGACGAAGGGCTCTATCTCAATCCCGGGCCCTGGCGAATACCCTATCATCACCATGCCATCCTGGATTACTGCCGCCGCTTCGGCGTGACGCTCGAGCCCTTCGTCCAGCTCAATCACAATGCGTTGCTGCATTCGACCAAGGCGTTCGACGGCAGGCCGCAGCGAATCCGCGAGGTGAAGGCCGATTTCGAGGGGGCGATCGCCGAACTTTTGGCCAAGGCGACCCGCAAGGGGGCGCTCGACGAGGCTGTGTCCAAGGAGGACCAGGAGATCCTGCTCGAGGCGCTACGCTACCACGGCGGCCTCGACCGCGATTTTCGTTACCGAGCGGGCGAGGACTCCGCGGAGTTTCGCGGCTATGCCCGGAATCCCGGCGGCGGCCTCTCCGCGCGGCCGGTCGACGGCGAGCCGATCGGGACTCACGAAATCCTGACCTCGCGCCTCTGGCGGGGCTTGCAGAACTTCTCCTCTTACACCTTCCAGACGACCATGTTCCAGCCCGCAGGCGGCATGGGCAGGATCGGCGAGGCGTTCGCCCGCCAAATCCCGAACGCGATCCGCTACGGCGCCAAGGTGACGGGGATTCATCAGGATGAACGCGGCGTCACCGTCACGTTCGAGGACCTCGGCGGCGGCGCGGTTCAGCAGGCGAGGGCCGACTGGTGCGTCTGCGCGTTGCCGCTGACGATTTTGGGCCAGCTTCCCGTCAACGTCTCCGCCGCGATGAAGGCGGCGATCGACGCGGTTCCCTACGCGTCCGTGGTCAAGACCGGACTGCAATTCAAGCGCCGCTTCTGGGAGGAGGACGAACACATCTTCGGCGGGATTTCCTACACCGACCTGCCGATCCGGCAGATCGCCTATCCCAGCGCCGGCATGAATGCGGGCGGCAAGGGCGTGCTGCTCGGCGGCTACACCTGGGAAGGGCCGAATGCTTACGAACTGACGGCGATGTCGCCGGCCGAGCGCATCCAGGTCGCGCTCGATTGCGGCGCGCAAATCCATCCGCAATATTTGTCCGAGTTCGAGACCGGCGTCTCCGTCGCCTGGCATCGCGTGCCGTTCACGCTGGGATGCGCGGGCGAATGGAGCGACGAGGCGCGCCGCGACCACTATGACGATCTCTGCCAGATCGACGGCAGGATCGTGCTGGCGGGCGAGCACGCCTCTTATCTGCCGGCCTGGCAGGAGGGCGCGATCCTTTCGGCGCTCGACGCGATCACGCGTCTGCACAGCAAAGTCCTCGCGATCTGATGGGACCGATCCGCACGCGCCGTCTCTCGCGCCAAAAAATTCGCCGCGCCTCGGCTGTCTGCGCGGCCGTGCTGTTCTCCGCGGCCGCCTCGGCGCAGGGGCTGTCCTCGATGAGCCAGGGTTGGGTTTTCGGGGAGCAGGGCGGCGAGGCGCTGTACGCCCATGTCTGCGCCGCCTGCCACCAGCCGGACGCCAAGGGCGCCGTGGGCGCCGCCTCGTATCCCGCGCTCGCCGAGGACAAGAACCTCGCCTCGGCGGAATACGTCGAGACGATACTGTTCAGCGGACGAAGGGCCATGCCGGCTCTCGGCTCCATGATGAGCGACCAGCAGGCGGCGGACGTGATCAACTACGTGCGGACGCACTTCGGCAACGAGTATCGCGACGAGGTTTCGGCCGCCGACATCGAGGCCGCACGGCGGCAGTCGGGATCGGCGCCGTGAGACGGTAATTGTCATCCGCGCGAACGCGATTCGCGAACGCGAGGATCCAGGGCGCCACGAAGCTTGCATGATGTGCTTGGCGACGCTTCGCCTGCGCCGCCGCGTCCTGGCCCCACGGCTGGATCCCCGCTTTCGCGGGGATGACACAAGTAGACGGAGCGTGCGCGTGCGTGGTGCACAGTGGCGCGGAAATGGCATAGGCGCTAAGTAAGACGGTCGCGCCAACACAGGGGTTCGCTCATGATCGCCTCGCTCGCCCGAACGCTTCTATTCCTTTTGCTGCTGGCGACCGGCGCCACCGCCGACTCGCTGCCCCTGCCGGACAGGCTCGTCGATCTGCGATCGCCGCAAGGCGAAGCTTTCCTGCTCGAGACGCACGCGCTGGAGGCCTATTTCCCGATCAGCGTTGTTTTCGAGACCCAGAAAACCCAGGCCTATTGCGGGGTCGCCAGCATGGTGATGGTGCTCAACGCGCTTCGCGCGCCGGCTCCCACAAGCCCGGAATACCGGCCCTATAGCATCTTCACCCAGGACAACCTGCTCGACGAAAAGTCCGACGCGATCCGGCCGCGCGACCTCTTGGCCCATCGCGGCATGACGCTCGATCAACTCGGTCAGATTCTCGCGCTGCATCCCGTCACCGTCGAGGTGCGTCATGCGGCGCCGGGCGGCGTCGACGATTTCCGGAAATCGGCGGCCGATTACCTCTCGCGAGAGAACCATTTCGTGCTCGTCAACTATTACCGCAAGGCGCTCGGACAGGAGTGGGGCGGTCACATTTCGCCGCTCGCCGCCTACGACGAAAAAACCGACCGCTTCCTCATCCTGGATGTCGCCCGCTACAAATATCCGCCGGTATGGGTGACGACATCGGACCTGTTCGACGCCATGAACACGCCCGATCCCGACAACGCCGATAAGATGCGCGGATACGTGCTCATCGCGGGTCAGGCCGCCGCCAGTGCGCCGGCGCAATGACCTCATCGGTTCGCTCGCCATGTCGCAACGAGGCATGAGGGCGCGTCGGTTGCCAACGGTTTTGGGATGGCGTATCCTTTGCATCACAAAGTTAGCGATACGGCGCGGGGCGCAAATCAGGCAATGCACTTCAAGGAGGCGCTCGACGAGATTACGGCGCTCCGACTTCAGCTGGCGCGCAGCACGGAGTTCCACGGATTCGGGCCAGCTACGCTTGCAATGACCGGTGGTGTGGCGATCGCCGCGGCGATCGCGCAGGGCCGATGGCTGCCCGACCCGATGAGCGCGGTGCGGACGTATCTCGGCTTGTGGTCGGCGGCTGCGCTCGTGTCCATCGGTTTGATAGCCGCGGAGGCTGTCCGAAGGTCGCGCAAAGCGCATCTGGGACTGGCGGACGACATGCTCGTCGCCGCGGCGGAACAGTTCCTGCCGGCCGCATTCGCCGGCGTTCTCTTGACATTCATCCTGCTCGACTTTGCGCCTGATACGCTATGGATGCTGCCGGGCTTGTGGCAGATCCTCATCAGCGTCGGAATGTTCGCGGCCTGTCGGAACCTCCCGTCGACGTTGCGCCTGGTCGCGGGGTGGTATCTGGCCACGGGCTTGGCATGCCTGGCGCTGGCCCGCTTCGAGAATGCGCTTTCCCCCTGGGCGATGGGCCTTCCCTTCGCAATCGGCGAATTCCTCGCGGCGGGGCTGTTGTGGGTGAGCTACCGAGGTCAGGATGACAAATCGTGACTCTCCGCGAGCCCCCGCCGCCGTTCGCCTACGAGGGACTCGATCGCGTGATCCACGAGCGCGCCCGCCTCGGGATTCTGACGTCTCTCGTCGCTCATCCCAAAGGGATCGTGTTCGGCAATCTCAAGCAGATGTGCGGATTGACCGACGGAAATCTCAGCCGGCATCTCGACGTGCTGGAGGAGGAAGGCATGGTGGAGATCGTCAAGAGCTTCCCCAGAAACCGGCCCCAGACTCTGTGCCGGATCACAGGGCGCGGGCGTCGACGCTACCTCGAATATCTCCAGGTGCTCGAAAGAGTCCTCCACGACGCGAGCGACGCGATGAGCCAAGCCGAGAGGCGGCCGGGGGAAAGCAGGCTTTCAAAAGCGTGAGCCTCTATTTTTTGCACGCGGGCTTTGCATAGCAAAGTTGAGGAGTCGGCGCACGATGCATGTCGCGATCATCATGGACGGCAACGGTCGTTGGGCGACGCGGCGAGGGATGCCACGAACCGCCGGGCATCGGGCCGGCGCCAAGGCTCTCACCCGCATTGTCGAGGCCGCCCCGCAACTGGGTGTGACGAAGCTCACCGTTTTCGCCTTTTCCTCGGACAACTGGCGGCGGCCGGCGGCCGAAGTCGACGCTCTGATGCGATTGTTCGGCTCCTATCTCGGCAACGAGGCGGAGCGTCGGGCGCGAAAGGGAACCCGGCTTTCGGTGATCGGGCGCCGAGATCGCCTGCCTCCGGGGCTTTCCGATGAGATATCGCGCGTCGAATCGGCCACGGCCGACGGCGATCGCCTTCACTTGCGGGTCGCGCTCGACTACTCCGCTCGTGACGCGATCTCCCGCATACTGATCGCCGGATCGGACCGCGATCCGCCCAGCCGCGACAGGATTGGTCGGCTGATCTCGCAGTCGGCGGAGGACGACGCGAGTGCGCCCGACGTCGATCTCTTGATTCGGACCGGCGGCGAAAAGCGCCTTTCCGATTTCCTGCTCTGGGAATGCGCCTATGCCGAGTTGGCGTTTCTGGACGCGATGTGGCCCGACTTCACGCCTGCGAATCTCGCTGGCGTGATCGCGGATTTCCGCCGTCGCGACCGTCGCTTCGGCGGCCTCACGCCGCCGCTCGCGATGGCGACAGCCTGACAATCGCGTTTATCCGACAGGAGGCGGCGCCGCCCCGCGAGTTAAAGCGACTCGAGTTCGTCGAGCCGCAACGCGAATTCAGGGGGCGCAAACTCGGGCGTCAACAGATCGGACTCGCCAAAATCGAAAGTTTCGCCGTATCCCTCTGCGGAAGGCTTGCGGAAAACGCGCGTCGCGCGCTTGACGGCGTCGATCACCCACAGTTCGCGCACGCCAAAACTCGCGTAGAGCGTGGCCTTGCGCGTGCTGTCGTAGCGTAGCGACGAGTCGGCGATCTCGACGACAAGAAGGACACTGGGCCCTGAAAGTGCCTTGAGGCCGCTTGTGCGCGGATATACCACGACATCCGGTTCAAGGTAGGTGTCGGCGGAGAGGCGAAAGGTGGTCTCCGGCGTCAGGAGGAATCCTTCGGGTGTCATACGGTACCAGCGATGGAGCAGGGCCGTCTTGACGACTTCGTGCTGATTCCCCTTCGGCGACATCGGAACCAACTCCCCCCCGATCAGCTCGACCCGCTCGTCCTCGTCCATGATGCCCGCCTCGACCATCGCCTCGACCTCGGCGACGGTAAAGCGGCGGCGGGGCAAGCCTTCGGCGGCTTGGGTGATGCGGGGATGGAGAGAGACATTCATCGGCGAGTCTTCTTCTCGAGCGGACTTTCCTGCTTGCTACCACAAACGGAAGCGTCTTCCCAGAGAATCGCGCCGAGGCGCCGCCGCCGGTCGGCTTGCCAATTCCGGGGCCGACCATCCCGCCTCTTTCGCGGGGATGACGCATGAAGGCTCAGCCGGTCGTGATGCAGCACCGGGTTGGGTATAAATTCGCCGAGTCCAATGTGCAAAATTGAACATTTGATGATCGAAATTGATCCTTGCCTTTGCGAGCGAAAGGGATAACGCTGCGGATTCCAGTATTTCAGACGCGACTTTTAGCACCTTCGTAGTGAAAATCCGCGTAGCCACAACGCGGGTTGCGTTTAGAGCGGTGACGGTCGGGCCGAGCCGATCGACAAAAAGCTTTACCACACGGGAGGAACGCCATGATCACCAAACGAACTGCATTGAAAGCCGCGGTCGCCGTCGGCGCCGTCGCCATATATTCCGGCGTCGTTCCCGGGATCGGCGCCTTCGCGCAGGCGAGCTTGCGGGTGCGTCGGAGCGTGAACGACATGCATCTGGACGATCCGGATTTGGAAACCTACCGCGATTTTGTCGGGCTGATGAGAAACAAACCCGAATCGGAACCGGTCAGCTGGGTGGGCTTCGCCAACCAGCATGGCGACACGAACAACTTCAAGTATTGCCCGCATGGCGATTGGTATTTCTTGCCCTGGCATCGCGCCTATGTCGAAATGTACGAAAACGCGGCGAGGGTGTTGACCAATACACCGAAGTTCGCGATGCCTTATTGGAACTGGACCTCGTTGCGTCAATTGCCTTCGGCCTTCACGGACAAGACCTACAAAGGCCAGCCCAACCCGCTTTTCGTGCCCGGCCGCGGCGACCCGCCGTCGATGGTGCGCAATCCCCTGACCGGCCCCAACGCACTGACGGACGCACTGGTCGGACCCAAGGTGATCGCGAGCATATTGAAGGAGACGGTCTACGAGGCCTTCGGCACCAGCCGGCCCGTCGATTACTCGGTCGATCCGCCTCAGGTGCAGAACAACCTGGATCCGAAATGGGTTCCAATGGGCGGTGGCAATCAAGGCATACTCGAAAGCACGCCCCACAACAACGTGCACAACAACATCGGCGGCTATATGCCCCAATCCAATTCGCCGCGCGACCCGATCTTCATGATGCATCATGGCAATATCGACCGAATCTGGGCGCACTGGACCGCGCTCGGCCGTAAGAACTCGGAAGATTCCTTGTGGCGCGATATGCCGTTCACCGACAATTACATCGCTCCCGACGGCAAGACTTACACGAAAGTCGTGAAAGATCTGCAGGACATCGAAACGCTCGGCTACACGTACGACGACCTGCCGAAACCGGACAACCTGCAGGTGAGCGCCGCCCGCGAGCAGAGGCTCGCCGCGCTGTTCGGCGCCGAGACGAACATCCAACCGACGCGGTTCAAATGGACGGCGACCGCGAGCGCCACGGCAAGTGCGCATCTGAGCGTGCCGTTCACGCTCGGAAACGCCGCCCTGGAATCCGTCACCCCCTCGACCAATGCGAATTCGGCCTCCCGAGACGTCGTGGCGATCATTTCTCGAATCAAGATCAGCGAAGACGTGCGCGCCATTCGCGTCTTCGTCAACTTGGACTCGCTCGACCAGAACGTGCCCGATTCCGATCCGCACTATGTGACGACGCTCAGCTTCCTCAAGCACAACACGAGCGGCGGCATGCATCATATGAAGCTGCCCTCGGCGATTGTCGACCTGACCGACACGCTGCGGAGATTGTCGCTGACCGAAGGCCCTACCAACAGCGACAAGATCACCGTTCAGTTGCTGCCGGTGCTGGCGCCGGGCGCGCCGAGCGGGGCGGTCGGCGAAGTGGCGCCCGCTTCGATCGAAATCGCGCTCGTTTGACGTGAGGCCGATGAGATCGTGGAGCGGGCGCGATGACGTGCGGCTTGCCGGGCGCTGCTGCCTATCTTGGCTTTCTCGCGCCCATCGCGGTATTGGCGTTGAGCCCCTTCGCCTTCGGCGCGGCTAGCGCGATGGTCGCGACGCCGGACTCGCCCGCACGCCTCTGCTTGACTCTCGACCCGCCTGCGATGCGCGAGCTGCGGCGGGGCGACCGCCGTCTCATCGTCGTTGTGCATGCGTTCCAACCGGGCGAACCGCCCCTCGGGAGGTTCGTGGTTTCTCTGGTCGGCTCCGCCAACTCCAAACCGGTCGAGGTCACGCGCTTCGCGGTCCATCCGTTGGGCGCCTTTTCGGCGGAGGAAAGAGCTCGGCAACAACGTTTTCTGGTTTCCTTGGAGGGACAAGCCTCGATGATCGAGGACAACCGTCCGGTTTGCGTCGAAGTGGCGTTCGACGCGCCGGCTGGCGCCGTGAAGGGCGCGATGGCCGAGGTGGGCGTCGAACTGGCGGACGAATCCAAGGCGCCGGAGAAATAGTCCGGTCATCGCGAAATCTTCGAAAGGACGACAAAATTGGGAGGTTGGGAATGCCGAACAGCGTGCTGAATGGCAATTGGACCTATCGCAGCTTCATCAACAACCCCGTCCCTGTGAACGGCGACGCTCAGAAGGCCTTGCAACTGATCTTCGGCGAGGGCGATTTGAGCTTCGTTTCCGCCGATGATCGGCTGTTCAAGGCCGTACTGGATTTCGGCGGCGGCGCAGCGATGGATCTGTTCGGCTCCGTGGTTGATGGCCACGGCGTCAATCCCCCCGCGCTGCTGATAACGGGAACCGGGCGCGAGGGCACTTCGACCGCCAAATGGGTCTACCAGTATCAGGGCTATATCGTTCCGAACTGGGCCGAAGGCGTCAACCAGGTTCCAGCGATCGTCGGAACCGTGATTCGCACCATTCCTCACAACGGCAACCCCGCCGGAGTGGTCGTCTCGTTCGTCGCCGTCAAACGACCGCCAGGCGGCAAATGACCGGCGCCTCGGCTTTCCCGCCTACGCGGCATGTCGGCATCCTGGTGTTCGACAAATTCGAGCCCCTGGACGTCTGGGGCTTCGTCGAAGCCTTCTCCATCTCGCGCTTCATCGGCACAGGCTACGCGAGCGATCCGCCCTATCCGTTCGAGATCAAATTGATCTCGAACGAGACCAAACCCAAGTCGGGAGGCTCGAGGCCGGCGCCGGTCGAGAGCATGCGCGGCCCGTCCGTCGCCCCGGACCTGTTTCGCGACGAGGCGCTCCACCGATCGCCGCCGTTCGATCTGCTGATGATTCCGGGAGGGCTGGGCACGTGGCAATTGCTGGGCGCCGACCCGGCGGCCGTCGAAGCTCTCGTCGCGTGGGTAAAGGCCATGGATGCGAGCTCGCCGTCGATACTGATGACGTCCGTGTGCACGGGGGCGGCTATTCTCGCGCGCGCGGGCGTTCTCGATGGGCGCCCGGCGGCGACGAACCACGAGGCCTTCGCTTGGGTCGTGGGCTTCGGCCCTCGCGTACTCTGGGACAATGTCGCGCGATGGGTCGACGCCGGCCGCTATGTCACTTCGGCGGGGGTCTCCGCGGGGACCGACATGGCTTTCCATCTCGTCTCGCGCCTGGCGGGCCGCGCTGTCGCCGAGACCGCCGCCATCAGCGCCGAATATGACTGGCGCCGTGATCCCAACCAGCCGACCTTCTATCCGCAACAAGCCGCCGTGCCGACGGGGGGTTCGTAAGCGAGCCGGCTCGCTTCGGCCCCGCGAGCACAAATGCGCTGTCACCGTTTTGGAGCGCGCCGCCTCGGCCTGGATGCGCAAGTTTCGTTCACCCCATAGCTCGGTGGGTCATCCCGGGCCTCGCGGCAGGGCGACGCGAGTCTTCGACTCCAGATTCAAAGGAGATGCATTCCATGGCGACCACCTCCGAGCCGACCCTTCCTCTTTCGGACCAGCCCTTTTTTGATCAGACGGCTTACGGCAACGGCCCGGACGACTCCATCACCGATGTGAGCGAGAGCGCGGCGATCACACATCATACGACGGCGCTGGGAGGCAGGACGATCCCCTACACGGCCACCGCCGGTCATCTGGTGATCGTCGATCCCTCGAGCTCGAAAGCGACGGCGAAGATTTTCTACGTCGCCTTCACCGTCGGCGGAGTCGATCCCAGCACGCGACCGGTCACCTTCTTCTACAACGGCGGGCCGGGATCCTCTTCCGTCTACTTGCTGCTGGGCTCGTTCGCGCCGATGCGGCTCAAGACCAACCTCCCGGACTTCACGCCGCCGGCTCCCTATGCGCTCGAGCCGAATCCCGACAGCCTGTTGGACCGAAGCGACCTCGTCTTCATCAATCCTGTCGGCACGGGATATTCGGCGGCGATCGCCCCGAGCAAGAACAGGGATTTTTGGGGCGTCGACCAGGATGCACGCTCGCTAAAGCAGTTCATCAAGCGTTATCTGACAGCGAACCACCGGTGGAACTCGCCCAAGTTCCTTTTTGGCGAATCCTACGGCACCGCCCGCAGCTGCGTGCTCGGCTGGATGCTGCACGAGGACGGAATCGACTTGAACGGCATAACGCTGCAGTCGTCGATTCTGGATTATTCGAAATCGGGAAACCCGACCGGCCTGCTGCCGACGCTGGCGGCCGACGCGTGGTATCACAAGAAAATCTCGGTCAAGCCGCCGCCCGCCGATCTTCCGTCATTCCTGAAGGACGTCGTCGCCTTCGCGAAAGGACCCTACGTCGCGGCCCTCGCCGCCTTTCCGAAAATAGACCCTGCCGTCCTGCAGACCCTCAGCGACGATATCGGCATCCCGCCGGCGGTGTTGAAAGGATGGTCGCTGAACGTCGCCGCCAACAACAATATAGGACTGCTGTTTCTGGTGACGCTCATGCAGGCCGAAGGCCGCGCCCTGGGCGCCTATGACGGGCGCGCGCTCGCCGTCGACACCGGGATCGCGGCCAGCATCGACCCAAATTCAGGCGCCAACGATCCGACGCTGACGGCCGTCAACGGCGCGTATACGGTGATGTGGAATACCTATCTGAACGATACGCTCCAGTATACGTCCACGTCTTCGTTTACGGATCTCAACGATCAAGCCTTCACCTTCTGGGACTTCGGGCACATCGATCCGACCAAGGCTCAGAAGGGCAAGGACGCCGCCGGGAACGTCATTCTTTATACGGCGGGCGACCTGGCCGCGACGATGGCGTTGAATCCAGCCCTTAAAGTGCTGTCGGCAAACGGTTATTACGATTCTGTGACCCCGTTCGAGCAGACGACCCTCGACCTCGCCAACATGCCGCTCGCCGACCCGACCATCCGTGCGAACCTCACCGTCAAATACTACCCCTCCGGTCACATGATCTATCTGGACGGGGATTCGCGCACGGCGATGAAGGCGGACCTGGCCGCGTTCTACGCCTCGACCGTCGCGGCTCACGCCGCCAGAATGCGCGTTCTCGCCAGACAGCCGAAGTGCGTTCCCTACTTCAAGCGTCGCATCCGCGGCCTTGGAGCGCGGGCGGCCTCGGTCGGCGCCGGACCCTGGAGCGTCGTCGACCTCTGCAAGGCCTACGACTGGCCGACGAACGCTCCGGGCGGCGGTGTGATCGCGATCGTCGAACTCGACGGGGGCTGGGTCCAATCCGACATGGATGCTTTCTTCACGGCGATCGACCCGGCTTCGATGCCGACGATCACCGATGTGTCGGTCGACGGGAGCCGCAACAACCCCAACCAGCACATCGGGGATCCGCACGACCCCGACATCGAAGTGGCGATGGACATCCAGGTGGCCGCCGCCGCTTATTTCGTCGCGACGGGCGCGCCCGCGAACATCAGGGTCTACTGGGCTAGCAACGATCTCAGAAGCATTTCCGCCGCCGTGAGGCGGGCCGCCTCCGATGGATGCGACGTATGCTCGATCTCGTGGGGCTCCGACGAGTCCAATTGGCGAAGCCTCGGACAACAGCTCGGACAGGACCTGATACAACAACTGGAGGCCTCCGCCCAAGCGGCGACCGCCGCGGGCATGGTCGTGCTGGCGGCGTCCGGAGACAACGATTCGAGCGACGGCGGCGACAATCCCACCAACGTCGACGTCCCATCGTCCTGCCCGCACATCATCGGCTGCGGCGGAACGACCAAGACCCGTTCGAGCGAAGTGGTCTGGAACGACAGTCCTGGGCAAACCAACGGAAACGGAACGGGCGGCGGCTATTCCGAGTACTTCCCGGTACAATCGTTTCAGGCGGGCGCGCCGAACGGCCCGGGGCGCATGGTTCCGGATGTCGCCGCCAACGCCGATCCCAACACCGGCTACAATCTCGTCGTGCATGGCGGCGGCGAACCGCTTGGCGGAACGAGCGCGGTGGCGCCCCTCTATGCCGGCCTGTTCGCGGCGTTCGGACGAAAACTCGGATTCGTCACGCCGGCGTTATGGAAAAGCCATCTCTGCTTCAACGACATTCCGGTAGGCGACAATGGCTTCTATCGCGCCCGCGTCGGTCCCGATCCCTGCACCGGGCTCGGAACGCCGATCGGCGAGAAGATTCAAGCTGTAGTCCAACCCGGAGCGACCGCCGCCGCCGCGAGCCCTGCGGAACACGCGCTGGCGGCGTGGATCGGGGCCGTCGCAGGGCCGGCGACGGCGGCCATGCCGGCCGGCGCCATCGCCGGCAAGCGCCGCTTGATCGCAGGCAACGTTCATCGTCGTCCGGCGGCGCACAAGCAATTGCAACCCACCGATCCCCAGCAAATCGTGACAGTGACCCTGATCGTCCGCCGCGCTCCGGGTCGCCCGAAGCCGCTTGCGGTCGGCGACTTCGCGTTGGCGCGCGGCGCTCGTCCGAAACCTTTGTCGCGCGCCGCATTTTCGGCCGCGCACGGCGCCGATCCCAGGGAAATCGCACAAACCGTCGCGGTGGCCCTGGCCAACGGGCTCGAGGTCGTCGAAGCGAACCCCGCGCGACGGTCGGTCGTCGTGAGCGGCTCCGTCGCCGCGATCGACAAATCCTTCGCCGTGCAGTTGCACGACTACCAGACGCCGGACGGCAAGTATCACAGCCACGAAGGGAGCGCGAGCGTGCCGGCCGCGTTGGCCGGGGTCGTCGAGGCGATCATCGGCTTGGATAATCGAATGGTTCCGGCGGAACACTACGGGCGAACCCCGCAACGCCATGGCGGACGAGATCCCTCGGACACGAAATCTCTCACGCCGCAGCAGGTCGCGCAGCTCTACGATTTCCCCCCGGGCGACGGCGCGGGCCAGACCATCGGCATCTATGAGATGCAGACTTCGGACGGCAGCGCGGGCTACGCGCATGACGACGTGGCGGATACGATGCGCGGCTTTGGCGGCGGGTTGCGGGTTCCCACCCTCGTCGACGTCGCCGTCGACGGGGTGGGAAACAGCGGGCAATCCGACGGCGAGACGGTGCTGGACATCACCGTGGCCAGCGCCATCGCCCAAGCGGCGACGATTGCGGTCTATTTTACCGGAGGGACAGCACAGAGTATCATTCACGCGCTCCAACGTATGATTCACCCGGGCGCGGGAGACCCGCAGCCGAGCATTCTGTCGATCAGCTACGGCTGGGGACCGGACGACGACGACGCCGGCGGTCTCTCGAGTTCCGCGTTCGCCCAGATTGGTAAGCTCTTCCAGGATGCCGCCCAACTGGGCATCACCGTTCTCGTTTCGTCGGGCGATTCGGGGGCGCTCATCAGCGATCAGGCCCGCGCGCAGACGAGTTACCCGGCGACCGAACCATGGGTCCTCGCTTGCGGGGGCACGACGATCGGCAACGTCAATGGCGGGACATTCGACGAATATGTCTGGAACGACGTCGGAGCCGCCGGGCCCGGCGCCACGGGCGGCGGCGTCAGCGCCCGCTTTCCCCCGCCGAGCTATCAGAGCGGCGCGAATGTGCCCAAACGGGTTGGAACGGCGACGCCGGGGCGAGGCATTCCCGACATCGCCGGCAACGCGAGCGAAAACAGCGGCTACCCGGAAGTCATTGGCGGCCAGCCTCCCCAACCGGTCGGGGGAACGAGCGCCGTCGCGCCTCTGTACGCGGGTCTCTTGGCCCGAATAAATGCGAATCTCGGCCATCCGGTCGGCTTCATCAACCCGATCCTCTACACTCTCCCGAGCAGCGCCTTTCGCGATATCGTGGGATCGCCGGGCCCGGCGGACAATTCCTTCGAAGGGGTCGTCGGCTATCCCGCCGGCGCGGGCTGGGATGCCTGCACCGGCTTCGGCAGTGTGAGGGGCACAGCGCTGCAAACGGGACTTCAGAGCGCGGTTGTCGGCTGATTGTCCATCCGGATCGCTCCCGGCGATTCAAACGGCCCTTCCGCTCGCGAGGGATGGACTTGGCGCGCGCGCGTTTTGGAGTTCCGGGGACGTGATACACGTTGCGTGAACTTCGGATGAGATGCGAAATCGCGGATCATGTCGCGGTAATCGGCTTCCGTAACCGCGGAGCCGGCCGATGCACCGCGATGGTGGGATCGATCAGATCGCTGCGCAGCGTCCGCAGCCGCGCCAGTATGCAATGCTCGTCCGCGCCGGCGAGCCGGGAGTAACCGACGACGTCGGAGGCCGATATCGCCGCGATCTTCCGAGTCTCGCTCATCGAACGCCCAGCCGACGCATCGCAGCGTAGCAAGTCTCGGTCGTGAACCAGCCTTAGCTTAGCCGCGAGACGTCCGTCCAACCGGCTGAAACCGACAACGTCGTCGGCGAGAATGACGGCCAATCTGCGATTCCGCGCCGTGGCCCGCGTCGCCGCCTCTCGAGCTAAAGCGACTCGAGGTCGTCGAGCCGCAAGGCGAATTCAGGAGGCGCGAACTCGGGCGTCAACAGATCGGATGCGCCAAGATCTCGGGTCTCGCCATAGCCCCCGGCAGTGGGCTTGCGAAATACTCGCGTCGTACGTTGCGCGGCGTCCAAAACCCAAAGTTCGCGAACGCCGAAACTCGCGTAGAGCGCGGCTTTACGCCCCATGTCGTAATGCCGGGAGGAGTCGGCGATCTCCAACGCCAGCAGGACGTTGTGCGGTGACAACGCTTTTAGGGCGACGCCTTCCGGGAAAATGACGACGTCTGGCTCTACATAAGTGTCGTCCGAAAGGTGGAACGTCGTTTCCTGCGCGACCACGCAAGTCAACGGCCGATGGCGATTCCAGCGATCAACCAGTCGAATTTTGAGCGCCTCGTGCTGGATTCCCTTTGGCGACATCGGAACCAGCTCCCCCCCGATCAGCTCGACCCGCTCGTCTTCGTCGATGATCCCGGCGGCGACCATCGCCTCGACCTCGGCAACGGTAAAGCGGCGGCGGGGCAGGCCCTCGGCGGCGCGGGTAATTTTCGGATTGAGAGCGACGTTCAACGGCGCGTCCTCTTCTCGAGCGGACTTTGCGGCTTGCTACCACAAACGGAAGCGGCTTCCCAGAGAATCGCGACGGGCGCCTCGCTTCTGACGCCTCCGGTCGGCCCGCCAATTCGGGGGCCGACCATCACTCCTCGGGCGCCCCCGCCTTGCGCAGGCCCTCGATTTCCCTGTTAGAAACTTCGATATAGCGCGGATCGGTGTTCGGACGCATGAATGGCGCGAGGGCCGCCTTCCACGCCGCGATCGTCTTGGGTCCGCTGGGAATGGACGCGAGGTAAATCCGCAGCGCCTCACGGGCTTCCGCCTCGCGACCGGCCAAGGCAAGCGCCGCGATGAGGTTGTAATGCGGCCAAGTGAAGGGACGGCTCGATTTGGCGGTCACCGATCGCAACGAACCGCGTCGACCACGCTGCGAAACTCGACGAGGCTGCCGTCGCCGGTGCGCTTGACGACGCGCCCGTGATGCACCGAAATCGTCGGGTCGATCATGTCGCTGCGCAGCGTGCGCAGCCGCGCCAGGATGCGATCCTCGTCCGCGCCGGCGAGCCTGGAATATCCGACCACGTCGGACGCCAGGATCGCCGCGATTTTCCGGGTCTCGGTCATTCCTCCGGGACCCCGGCTTTTCGTTGGCCGTCGAGATAGAGCTCGAGCGCGGCCAGAAACGTCGGGTCGCTGGTAGCTCTTGTCCAGACGGCGCGGTCGCGCGAGACGGTGTGGGCGGGGTTGAGCGAGAGGCCCGCTTTGACTGCAAGCCGCGCCTCGTCGAGACGACCAAGCTGCGCAAGAGCTGAGGCCAAGTGAAACTGGGTATGCGGGAAATTTGGGTTGGCCTCGATCGACCGCCGAAACCATCCGACCGCCCGCTCGTAGCTACCGGGGGTGTTCTTCGACATGCCTGCGAAACTCATCCAGGCGAAAGCGCTCGGATCGCGCGGACTCAGGCGCAGGGCCTCCGTAATATGAGACTCTGTTTCCTCTAAGCGACCGACAAAAAGCTTGCCGTATCCGATGAGGGCATGGGCGTGGGCGAGATTTCGGTTCAGTTCCAACGCATGTTCACATCTTTCAATGCCCTCGGCCGCGCGCCTGGTCCATATATCGACAAGTCCAAACCACATATGGCCGCGTGCATGGTTAGGGGCGAAGGACAAGGCTTTGGTCAATTTTGCTTCGGCCGCCATGAAGGCAGCGACGGGATCGACCGCGAGGGACATTACGGCTTCGACTGCGTGCGTCGCCGCCGATCCAACAAGCGCGTCGACATTGTCGGGATCCGCGACGAGCGCGCGATCGAATAATATGCGAGCTTGCGCCAGATGGTCAGGGGTGGGACCCTTATGAGACCAAGCCTGACCCTGAAAATAGAGGTCCATCGAGTCGGGGTTCGGGACCTGCTCAGCGCGTCGCGCTTCGGCGGCGAGCATTCCGGCGTTCAGCGCGCCTGCTAGGCGCGCGACGATTTCGTCCTGCATGTCGAAGAGATCGGCAACGGGCTTATCGAACCGCTCGGCCCAGAGATGAGTGCCCGCTTCGGCGTCGATGAGCTGGACATTGACGCGCATCCGTTGGCCGCTGCGCTGAACGCTGCCCTCGAGGACATAGCTGACGTTCAACTCGCGGCCGATCGTCTTCGCATCGATCGCCTTCCCTTTGTAAGCAAAAGCTGTATTGCGCGCGATCACGACCGCGCCTCGCATGCGGGAGAGGTCGGTCGTGAGGCACTCCGTCACCCCGTCGACGAAATGTTCCTGCTCCGGGTCGCCGCCCATATTGACGAAAGGCAAAACGACGATCGAGAGCCGCGGCGGGGCGGGTACCTGCGTCATGGGCGCCGGCGCGGGTTTCGATGGGGCGGCCTGGCCGACGTGAAGCAAATAAACCCGGATCGGGTCGGCGATGTTCTTGAGCTGGGTCGGGCCGAGGTCGGTGACGGCAAGATCGAGCCGTCCCTTGACTTGGCGGTACGCGTCCTCGGACAGCGCGATCGCGCCGGGCGGGGCGATTCCCTCCAGCCGGGCGGCGATGTTGACGCCGTCGCCCATCAGATCGCCGTCGCTCTCCTCGACGACGTCGCCTAGGTGGATGCCGATGCGGAACTCGATGCGGCGCTCGGGCGGCACGCCAGCGTTGCGCTCGACCATCGCGTTCTGCACTTCGACCGCGCAACGAACCGCGTCGACCACGCTGCGAAACTCGATCAGGCTGCCGTCGCCGGTGCGTTTTACGACGCGCCCGTGATGCGCGGATATCGCGGGATCGATCAGATCACTGCGTAGCCCGCGCAGCCGCGACAGCGTGCGATCCTCGTCCGCGCCGGCGAGCCTGGCGTAGCCGACCACGTCCGAACACAGAATCGCCGCGATCTTCCGGGTCTCGCTCATGGCGTTGCCCTCTACCGTCGCTGAGACTAGCACAGGGACCGGCGCGAGCCGACCGGTTTCTGGTAAGAGCGATTCAGCCGGGGGAAGGCGGCGGCGGCGAAAGGGACGGCTATGGACGTCGGTGTTGATCGCGGCGAGCCGGGCGGCGAACCTCGCCGATTTGCCAATGTCGATGACGTCTTCACCCTGCCGCATGAATATCGAGGCCGAGCTCGGTAGCCAGTTTCATCAGGATGGGGAGCTGGCCTTTCGTTATCTTCGCCGCGGCTTCTGTGAGCGAGAACCAGCCGGCGCGATCGACTTCGGGAAATTCCGTCTGCTTTCCCGACTTCGGCGGCCACTCCAGCGAGAACGCATTGCTTCGCAGATCGGCGACATCGAAGTCGCTCTCGGCCGCCCAGGCCGAAATGACCTTGCCGCCCGGTTGCTTGAATTCTCCCAGTTCGACGAGGTCGCCCGTGATCGTGGCGCCGGTCTCCTCCCAAAACTCTCGTCTTGCGGCGTCGATCGCGTTCTCGGGCTCTTCGTAGAGACCCTTCGGGATCGACCAGGCCCCCTCGTCCTTCTTCGACCAGAAGGGACCGCCAGGGTGCACGAGTAGAAACTGAACTATGCCGCTTGCTCGGCGAAAAAGCAGGATTCCAGCACTTTGGCGCGGCATCCGTTCATTCCAATTTCAGCGACGTTATCGGAGTTCCGGGGACGTGATACACGTTGCGGGAACTTCGGACGAGATGCAAAATCGCGGATCATGTCGGGTTACGGTGACAGTGCACTTTATTAAGACGACCTTGGCTTGTTTGATCCCTCCGTCATCCTGCGGATGGAAGAGTGCACTGTCACCGTAACTCCAATTGGTCACCGAAGTCCTGGCCGAAGTCATTCCCCCAACAACTCCGGCAATTGTCCTGCCTACGGTTTTGGGTCAGGTGCCTTCCACCTTGAAGGTCGAGAAACTCCTCCAGGTCACGGATGAGATCATCGCTCATGCCAAGCCGAGCCATCATCCTGAATTCACCCAGAAGGACGCAGGCTCGGAAATCGTGGCCGTCATAGGCGACAAGGTCGTGGCCAATATGGAGAAGCTCAAGCCTCAGATCACTCACGCGCTGAAGAACAGCTCAGCCGTAGGGTTTTCTACCTTTGTGGCTCGTGTGGCCGCGATCTCCGACACTCGGAGGCACTCTGTAGAGGATCTTCTCAAGTTCCTCGAAAAGGGTGACCTCCCTATCGCGAATGATGGCTCCATCATCATCTACAAGATCCTGCTTCGCATTTGAGCGAAAAGCTGCGGAGGCTCGGAGGGCCGCCGAGGCCTATCCGCCGCCCGAGCTCCCCGCCTTTTGCTGCGGATGCTCGAGATACGCAGCGATCCGCCGCGCGAAAGCGCCGGGCCGCTCCGCGAACAGCCGCGCGAACAGCGCCGCTGCGCGCCGCTCCAGCGGCTTGCGGCGGCGGAGCACCAGCGCCACCAGCGCTTCGGCGGCCTCGGCGGGCAATTCGCGCCGCGTCAGCGCGAACTCCCCCAGCACCGTCAGATCGTTGTGGTCGCCCAGCGAACGCCGCAATTTTTGCAACTCTGCGCCAAACGCCGAAAACATCGCGGGCCATGCTGTTTCGAACAGTTCGCATTGATGGCCGAGGTCGACGACTCGCGAGCGCAGATCATGTAGATCGTCGGCGTCGCCGGTGGCCCAGGCCGCTCGTCCGCTCCGCTTGGCGGCGCGATAGGACAGACGCAGCGATTGCAGCAGCCACTCGATATCGGCCGTCCCGAGGTCCCAGCCGGAGACGTCGGCGGCGGCCGCGCGCAAGGCGGCCTCGGCGCGGGCAAAATCGACATCCGCCTGTTCGCCGCGCGCCTCTCCGCGCTCGATCGCGATCGCGCGCATCAGTATGTCCCTCGTGGCCGTGGGGCACTTCAGGCTCGCCAGCACGCCGGGAAGAATGTCGAGATCGCGCACGCGACCGACCTGCCGCCGCGCCGCGTCGACCGCGTCGAGAGCGCCGTAGGCGGGCGATCCGACGATCGGCGCGAACAGCCGTGCGAGGGAGGCCGCGCGCTTCAGCGCCCTGCGCGCCTCATGGATACGGTTCGCCCCGTCTGCTCCCGGTCGTGGGTACTGATCGGCCGCCGCAGCCAAGGATTGCGCGAGCGCCAGGCGTCCGTGCGCGATCCAGGAGCGGCGGGCGGCGCTCATGCGGCCGGCGAACCGAGGGCGCGCGCACGCTCGCGCAGTGCGAACTTCTGCACCTTGCCGGTCGAGGTCTTCGGAATCTCGGCGAAGACGACAAAGCGCGGGCACTTGTAGCGCGCGAGCCTTTCACGGCACCAATCGATGAGCTCCTCGGCGGTCGCGTCGTGGCCTGGCTTCAACTCGACGAAAGCGCACGGGGTCTCTCCCCACTTGTCGTCGGGCCTGGCGACGACCGCCGCCAGCTGGACGGCGTGGTGCTCGAACAGAGCGTCCTCGACCTCGATCGAGGAGATGTTCTCGCCCCCCGAAATGATGATGTCCTTCGAGCGGTCCCTGAGCTGGATGTAACCGTCGGGATGTTTGACGCCGAGATCGCCCGAATGAAACCAGCCGCCCTCGAAGGCCTTTTCGGTGGAGGCTTTGTTCTCGAGGTAGCCCTTCATCACGACGTTGCCCCGGAACATCACCTCGCCCATCGTCTCGCCGTCGGCGGGCACGCTCTGCATCGTTTCGGGGTCGATGACGTCGAGCGCTTCGAGCGCGTGGTAGCGCACGCCCTGGCGCGACTTCAACGCCGCCTGCGCCGCTCCGTCGAGCGCATTCCATTCGTCCTTCCAGTCGTTGACGACGGCGGGGCCGTAGGTCTCGGTGAGCCCGTAGAGGTGTGTCACCTCGAAACCGGCGTCGCGCATCTCTGCGAGTACGGCGGCGGGGGGCGGCGCGGCAGCGGTGAAGAAGCGCACGAGGTGCGGAAGCGGTCGCTTCTCCGTGTCGCTCGCGTTGAGCAGGATCGACATGACGATCGGCGCGCCGCAGAGAAGAGTGACTTTGTGCTCGGCGATCGCATCGTACATCGCCTCGGCCCTGACCTGCCGCAGGCAGACGTGGACGCCCGCCTTGACGCTGATCGACCAGGGAAAACACCAGCCGTTGCAATGGAACATCGGCAGGGTCCAGAGATAGACGGGATGCCGCCCCATGTCCGCGGTGACGACGTTGCCGAGCGCGAGCAGGCTGGCGCCGCGATGATGATAGACCACGCCCTTGGGATCGCCCGTCGTCCCCGAAGTGTAATTGAGAGTTATCGCGTCCCATTCGTCGAGCGGCGCGGTGCGGACGTAGGCCTCGTCTCCCTCCGCGATGAAGTCCTCGTATTCGATCTCGCCGAGCCGCTCGCCGGGCCCTTCGTATTCGGGATCGTCGTAGGCGATCAGCAGCGGGCGCACTTTGGCGATTTTCAGCGCCGCGGCGATGACGCCCGAAAATTCCCGGTCGACGATCAGGGCTTTCGCCTCGCCGTGGTCGAGCATGAAGCCGATCGTCGCGGCGTCGAGCCGGGTGTTGAGCGTGTTGAGCACCGCGCCGCACATCGGCACCCCGTAATGGCATTCCAGCATCGCCGGCGTATTGGCGAGCATGACAGCCACCGTGTCGCCGCGCTGAAAGCCGCGCCGGGCGAGGGCCGAGGCGAGTCGGCGGCTGCGCGCATGAAAATCGCGATAATTGCGCCGGAGCGCGCCGTGGATGATCGCCGGATGGTCGGGAAAAACCGCCGCGGCGCGCTCCAACAGGCTGATCGGCGTGAGAGGCTGGTAATTCGCGGGATTGCGATCGAGATCGCGATCATAGGGCGTTGCGGTCATG
>Ga0209773_10000102_pt1 | contig 23269 bp, 16 predicted proteins | sample BogFormECP14_OM1_FD_188244 | JGI IMG/M metagenome (GOLD analysis project Ga0209773, IMG submission 188244) | Bog forest soil microbial communities from Calvert Island, British Columbia, Canada - ECP14_OM1 (SPAdes) (version 2) | ecosystem: Environmental > Aquatic > Freshwater > Wetlands > Bog ... | reverse complement strand
AAAAAAAAAAAAAAAAAAAAAAAAAATAAAAAAAAATGATAAATAATAATTTAACTATTTTTAATTTAATAATTAATTTAATAGATGTTTTATGTGTTTTATTACCTGTTCTATTATCTGTAGCTTTCATGACTATAATTGAAAGAAAACAGTTAGCAGCTCATCAAAGGCGAGTAGGTCCAAATACTGTAGGTTATTTTGGAGTTCTTCAACCTTTCAGTGATGCTCTTAAATTAATTATTAAAGAAACAATAATACCATCTCAATCTAATAAAATTTTATTTTATTTAGCACCTATATCTACATTAATATTTTCTTTATTAGGTTGAGGAATAATACCCTTTGGACAAGGTTTAGCTATTTCTGATTTTTCATTAGGAATTTTATACACTTTAGCTTTATCTTCTTTAGGGATATATGGTGTACTTTTTGCAGGTTGGTCAGCAAATTCTAAATATGCTTTTTTAGGTTCTCTACGATCTACTGCAGCTATGATTTCATATGAATTAATTTTAAGTTCTGCAATTCTTATTATAATATTATTAACAGGATCATTTAATTTAACTAATATTATTGAACATCAACAATCAATTTGGTTTATTATACCATTATTACCTGTTTTCATTTTTTATTTTATATCTATTCTAGCTGAAACTTCTAGAACGCCTTTTGATTTACAAGAGGCTGAATCTGAATTAGTAGCTGGTTTTTTTACGGAACACTCCAGTGTTCCTTTTGTTTTTTTCTTTTTAGCTGAATATAGTTCTATTGTATTATTCAGTTGTATAACAGCAATATTATTTATAGGAGGATATAATATGCCTGAAATATTTATAAATAATACTTTTTTTAACTTTCAATCTATTATACTAGGTATTAAAACTTGTATATTTTGTTTTATGTTTGTTTGATTTAGAGCTACTCTTCCACGGCTTCGATATGATCAACTTATTTCTCTCTGTTGGCTTAACCTTTTACCGGTAGCTGTAGCTTTTATAATATTAGTTCCAAGTATTTTAGTAGCGTTCGACATATCTCCTTATTAAAATTTAACCCCATTTTTTTAATAAAATAAAAATAATAAATTAACCCCGTTTATTATCTATCATAAAATAATATTTAGCACAATATAAAAACTAAGTAATTTTTTTTTTAGGTCTTAAATAATATCAATAAAGGTTTGCTTTATCAAATTATATTTATAAGAATATTTACTAGCTAAATATTAATATAACTTATTATTAAGGAAAATTTTTATTATTAAAGTATTTAAAAGAGGATTAAAAAATAAATTTAATAAACCTTCTTAATAATAAATTTATTTATTAATAGCTAACTAAGTAAGAATATAATATAAAATATTTATTTTAAAGAAAAAAAAATTCTTATAAAAAATTTTTAATTAGAAAAATGGTAGAAGATAAACTGGTTAATCGCTCCCTTTGGGTGGGAGATTATAGCGTGTTCGAGTCGCGCCTACCATATAAATAATATAAATAAAAGAAAGTAAAAGGATGAAATAATATAAGGTGTCATGGCAGAATGGTTAATGCGGGGTACTGTTAATACTTTTTTCAGAGGTTCAATTCCTCTTGATGCCTTATTATTAATAATTATAATTATAATTATTAATAAAAAAAAAATTTTTTTATATAATTAATAAATGTTTAAATTATAATAACTTTATTAATTTAATTAAATTAATAATCGAATTGAACACTAAAAAAAAATAAATTAGTAAAAAAAAAATGAAATGAAAATTTATTAATAGCGAACATGTTGAAATTTGGTAAACAATCTCCTCTTAAGCAGGAGTGGAAATAATTCCTTAAGAGTTCGAGTCTCTTTGTTCGTAATCATGTTTCAATGATAGTGTTCACATATTAATTATAAAAAATTAATTAATAATTAATGTAAAATTAGAGTATAAAAAAAAAAGTGTAAAAGAAGATTAAGAAAAAAAAATAAAGCGATATAGTGTAAAGGTTAGCACAATAGTCTCATGAACTGTTAGTTTGGGTTCAATTTCCTAATTTCGCTATTTAAAAAAAAATTCTTTAATTTTATTAGAAAAAAAAATGTTTAAAATTTTTAATTAAAAATTATTAAAAAATAATAAAATAATAATAAATATAAGTATATTAAATAAGTATTTAATATAAATTAAATATTAACTAATTTATAAAATAAAGTAAATTTTTATATAGAAATATATTAAAAATATATCTAATCATAAATTAAAAATTTTCCATAATAAAATTTAATTTAAACTTAAGGAGTAAATAATAAAGGTCTTTTAGTAAAATGGTATTACGGCTACCCTTCAAGTAGTTAGTATCAGTTCAATTCTGATAAGGACTATAATTTAAATTTTAAATAAATACTTAAATAGGTAGAAATTAAAAATAAATTTAATTTAGATTTAAAAAGTTGAGTAAAATAGTCATCTTATTATATTTCAAATTTTTAATCCTTTAAAGGAATAGTTTTCATTGGTAAGATAAGACGATTGCTAATTGTTAGGGGAAACCCTTAGGTGTTCGATTCACCTCTATTCCGGTAAATTAAATAAATAAAAATTTAGTAGGCTTTGGTCGAGATGATTTTCTAAATAAATAAAAATTATTAGAAAGAATAGCTAAAAAAAATGAAATGGTAGTGTTATAACAAGTGAATTGGCTTTATTCAACTAATGCTAAAGAGATAGGTACACTGTATCTAATATTTTCAATATTTGCAGGTATGATTGGTACAGCTTTTTCAGTATTAATTAGATTAGAATTAGCATCTCCAGGTATACAATTTTTACAAGGAGATCATCAATTATTCAATGTAATAATCTCAGCCCATGCTTTCATCATGATTTTCTTTATGGTTATGCCTGGACTTGTAGGAGGTTTTGGTAAAATAAATAAAAATTCTATAAAACAATGTAATAAATTAAATGTTTTCATTAAAGAAGTAAAAACTTCATCTTCAATGAAAACATTACAACTTAATGGAAAGAGTGGTAATAATTTAAATTTAGGGGCATATTTAGCAGGTCTAATTGAGGGTGATGGAACATTTGCAATACATGATTCTTGTTCTATCACTAAAAAATATAATCCTATGATTATTATTATTTTTAATAAAGCAGATTTACCTTTAGCTAATTATCTTTGTAATTTAACAGGATGTGGGAAAGTATATATTAAACCAAATAGAGGTTATGTATTATGGCAAATTAGTGATTTAATTAGTGTGTTTAAATTGATTAATTTAATTAATGGTTATATGCGAACACCTAAACATGAGGCTTTAAATCGAAGTATACTTTGGTTTAATAAGTATATCATTAAAAATCAAAATAGTAAATTACCTTCTACACAAAATATTATTTCTCAAATTTTTCCTATTATTTGCAAAAGTTTAGATAATTCAGAAATAGATAGTAATGCTTGGTTAGCTGGATTTACAGATGCAGACGGTAATTTTTCAATAAATATACATAAACGTACAAATAAAAATAATACAAGAGTTCAACCTTATTTTTGTGTTGAAATACGTCAAACTTATCATCGTTTATCCGAAAATAGATCTATAGAATTATTAGAGAAATCAAACTCATATTATTATATAATGTTGAAATTAGCTAATTATTTAAATGTGAATTTGTATAGCAGAAATCGAACTGTAGAAAATAAAGTATTTTCAAGTTATAAAGTTATGGGTGTTAATGCATTTAGTTTACTTCAAACTATTAATTATTTCAATAAATTTCCATTAATTTCTTCTAAATATTTAGATTATTTAGATTTTGTGAAAATAGTTGAATTTAAAAAAATAAGTGCTAAAACTTCAGATTACTTAGATCAAGCTATTATAATTAGAAAAGATTTTAATAAAACTCGTTCCACTTTCAGTTGGAAACATTTAATTAATTGTTACATAGAAAAATAAAAATTTAAATTGCCGTGATTGATTGTGAAGTCTTTCTTATTACGTTACTATTTGCGGGAAGTTCCTAAAGTTTTCTTATAGATTGGCTGAAAACTAGATTGTTAAATTAAGTTATCTTAATACAATATATTAGCGTACAGTAGTCTTAATAATTAAGAAAAATATTCTAAATATAATAAATTTAGATAATGGATAATCCGCAGGAAACCAAAATAATCATAAATTAAATGATTATTGTAGGATCCTCAGAGACTATACGTAACGCGGTTACTAATACTAACCTGAAGATATAGTCCAATCATATTTGAAAGAATATGTAGAAATGAATTATTTATTACCAGTTCAAATAGGGGCACCTGATTATTTAAATAGTGTTTATAAACAATTGATTTATTTTAATTCTATCGATGAAAATAATAATAAATTTGATTCAGATTCTGATGTGTTTAATATAAAAATAAATACTTATAATTCTATAGGTCCTTATCTAGCTGGTTTATTGGAAGGTGATGGTCATATTATTTTATTTAAAGATGTTAAAGGTAAAATGACTTCTCCTTATATAGCTATAACTTTTTCAAATAAACATTTACCTTTAATAAATAAATTATTAGAATTATATGGAGGGAGATTAAGATTTAAAAATAAAGAAAATGCTATAGTATGGATAGTCAATATTCATAAAGAATTAGTCAAACTAATACACTTAATGAATGGTTATCTAAGAACACCTAAATTAAATAAATTTAATGATTTAATTTTATGATTAAATAATAGATATCATTATAATATTCCAATTTATTTATTAGATACTACTAATTTAAACAATAATGGTTGATTAGCTGGTTTTATTGATGCGGATGGTGGATTTAAAGTTCGTTATACTGAGAAACAGATAGATGAAAAAACTAATAAAGTTTTAACAAAAGGAAGAATAGAAGTACGTTTTGTCTTAGAACAACGCCAAAATATCAATTATCCTAATGATATTAAGGATAATAATTTATATAGACCTATAATGTTAAAAATACAATCTTTCTTTGGTATTACCAGTGATTTAGGGACATCCAAACATAATATAGGTAAAACTTATTGGATAATAGAAGTAACTAGTTTAAATAAATTACAATATCTAATTCAATATTTAAATACATATCCTCTATTAACCGCTAAACGAAACGATTTTGATGATTGGTTAAAGGTATATCAATTAATAGAAGATAAAAAACATTTAAGTGAAGATGGAAAATTATTAATTAAACAGATAAAATCAAATATGAATAAACATCGAGAAGTATTTAACTGGGATCATTTAGTTTTATTAAACAAAATACAATAGTCCTATTTATAGTAACACTATTTATAGAATTGGGTAAATTGCAAGAAAATCTTTATATTAAAAAAAAAAGATAATTTGCAGCGAAGTTTAATCCAGCATATTTATCTATAATTTAAATATTTAGATAAGGATTAAAAACGTTCAACGACTAGAAAGTGAGTAATGCTAACAATAAACTTTCCACGAACTCCCGACAATAGTATATTTTATATATATTTGATGACATAGTCTGAACCGTTTTGTGAAAAGCGGATATAAAGGATAAAAAGCCTTTATGTTAACATAATTGATGGCAAACACAAAAATTTTTAATCTCTTCCAAATACCAAGGGTCGATGTAAAACCCTTAAGTTTAGTTCGAAAATATTCAACTGGTTCTAATTCGCACAAACCTCAACTAAGTCCTAAAATTAATAACACCGAACAATATTTAGCTCATTATTTAGCAGGGTTAATAGAAGGGGACGGTTATATTTCTATAACAAGTGAAGATAGAATAATACTAGGTATTACTTTTAATCTTAAAGATAAACCTTTAGCTGAAAAACTATTAAGTTATTTAGGAAAAGGATCTATCGCCAAAAGAAAAAGTAATTGTATAGAATTAAGATTTTCACACAAACAAACTTTATGTAAAATAATAGAACTTATTAACGGGAAGTTTAGAACACCTAAAATAGATCAATTGTATAAATTAATTGATTGGATGAATAAAAAACATTCTATGGACATAACTAAATTACCTCTTAATGATACTCCTATTTTAAACGATAGTTGGTTATCAGGTTTTATAGATGCGGATGGTTGTTTTTATATTAGAAATTCTTTAAAACAAATTATTTGTAAATTTAATTTAGAACAAAGGATGATTTATCCTAAAACAAATGAATATTATAATTCAATATTAAACAAAATTTGTTTAGCTTTAAATGTCAAATTACAAATTAGAGAAAGAGTAAGTAAGAAAAATTCTTATTATATTATAAGACTTGAAAACCAAAATGCTATCAAATTATTAATTGGTTATTTAGATATTTATCCTTTATTAAGTAGCAAACATTTAGATTTTTTAAGTTGGAAAATTGTTTTTAATGAAATAATTAATAAAAATCATATGACAGTTGAAGGTAGAGAATTAGTTTCTTTACAGAAAAGCCAAATGAATAATAGTAGAACATATTTTAATTGGGACCATTTAAAAAAATTATAATGCCGTTTGTCTTAGTAATAAGACTTATTATTACTTAGCTATATGCATGGAATTCCTCAAAGCATTTGTTTTAACAAAGAGAACAGGTATTTAATACACTTAAATTAATCAATAGATGATTAGCAGTTGTTTTAACGACTTTTTATTAGTAAAAATTTAAATACACAAGGGGAGATTATGCAGGAAACCAAAGGAAAATGTATATTTCTTAGTAGGATCCTCAGAGACTTTAATATAATTTTTTCTAGTACAAAAATTATATTAGGAATGTATAGTTTTATACATTAAAACGCTAGGCTCTAATTTGCTAATTATACTAGATAGTCAGATAAAAACAAATTGGATGAAGACATAGTCCAAATAGGTAAGAAATTACTTATGTAAAATGATTTCCTAGATTAAATAATATCTCCTTTTGGTTGTTACCACCTTCACTAATTTTACTACTTGTGAGTTCATTAGTGGAAAATGGAGCTGGAACAGGATGAACGGTTAAGGATAAGCTGTCTTATTACAGTAATGTAATAATGTATAAACTCTACTTGATGCGAGAAACTTCTCAAATCGGAAGTAATTACCTATTCTATAATTTTATTGGAGTGGTAAAAATATTACTAACACGGGAACTACTTGCCTGGGTAAAAAATTTTACCTATCAGAGACTTAACGTAGAGCATTCTTCTAATATAATTGCTAATAAAAATATTAATATAACAACGCAAGAGTTAACTAAAAATAAGGAATTATTTTATCAATGATTAGTAGGTTTTACTGATGGAGATGGAACCTTTTCTATATCTAATAGTAATGGAAAATGATCTTTAATTTATAAATTATCTCAACATGAATATAATGGAAGATTATTACATTTTATTAAAAGCCAATTACAAGTGGGTAAAATAAATAGAGAATCTAATACTAAGATGGTAAATTATTGAATTAGAGATAGAAAATATTTAGCAGAAGTTATATTTCCTATATTTGATAATTATCCTTTATTATCTTCTAAATATTTTAATTATTTAAAACTTAAAGAAGCTTATAAAATATTAGAAGATAATAATTTGAGTAAACTAAAACGAGATGAATTAATGTTAAATTTAGTTAAACGAGTTCCTTCTGCTGATTATATTTCTCCAGCTTGGGGGGTTGTAAATAATATAGTATCTAATACTAATGAAGCTAACATGGTAATGTCGAAACCATGATTAATAGGATTTACTGAAGCAGAAGGAAGCTTCTATCTTGTGAATAAAACTAAAGATAGAATAGTTCATGGATTTGAAATAACTCAAAAATTAGATTTAATAGTTTTATCTGCTATAGGTTATATTCTAGGTATTAAAACTTACTCTAAAGAAACATATCATACGGTTGTTACTACTAATTCTAGAAGTATTGAAAATATAATAAAATATTATAATAACACTATGAAAGGGATGAAATCGTTTGAATTTAAAGTTTGGGCTAGATGTTATATGAACCATAAAGGTGATTTTATTAAACTTAATGAAATTAGAAGTAAGATTAGAAGTAAAAAATTAGGTACAACAATATTAGATAATTATTCAAACAAATTGAATATCCAAGGTACACGTCTAATACATACATCATCTATTCTTTATAATTTAAAGGATTTAGAATTATTTATAGATAATTCTAATGAAAATTCAATTAAAAATAGAGAGAACGGTATATATAAAATATATAGTAATATATATTTAAATGCAGGTACTGTAATTAATGATCATGATCCTAATTATGGAAAAATAGATAAATTTACGTTAACATTAGCTGAGATATTGGAAGATTTGTATGATAATAACGACAACGTAAATACTGTTTTCAATTTATATTTTTTATATAAACCAAATCTAGAATCTGGTAAGATACTTAATTTTGTAAAGTTAAATGAACATTTTTCTAAATACCCGCTTGAGTTCATAGATGAAAATATAGTTAAGTTTTATAAAAATACAGGATTATTAAATGTATCAGGTATATTAGTATTTTACCCTTTTTATGACATTAATAATTTAATACAAATATCCTCAGGTATTAAAAAAGATTTTATTCAAAATATTGAAATTATTAATAATAATGTACATAAAGACTTAAATAATACTATAATTAATTATACAAATAAATTTGATGTTAAATCAGAAATTATATTAATGATTCATGCTGATTTTGATATAATAGTAAATGTAAATAAAAGGTTAAAGGAAATTTAATTTAAATTTTCTGCTAGTTTATATTTAATTTAATTTAGTGGTTTGTATTTTAACGTTATAAATATAAAATATTTAGTAAATTAAATAGAAGAATGAAGACATAGTCCGATCTTTAGTGAGAATTAAAGCGAGTAATGATAGTGAAATTTAAGTAAGTTTCATGAGATTACCAACAAATATTTCTATGTTATCCTCCATTAGCTAGCATTCAATCACATTCTGGTGGTAGTGTAGATTTAGCTATTTTCAGTTTACATCTTGCTGGTGTTTCTTCTTTATTAGGAGCAATTAATTTTATTACAACTGTTCTTAATATGAGAACAAACGGAATGAGTTTACATAAATTACCTTTATTTGTATGGGCTATTTTTGTAACAGCAATATTATTATTGCTAGCATTACCAGTATTAGCTGGTATTTTTTATATTGTGCCAGCTTTAAATTTGGCTATATGCTGGAAACACTTTTTTAATATTATAATTAAAAGTCAATCAGCAGGAAACTTATTTGATTTAAATCTTTTAAGGATCCTCAGAGAATATACGCCAGAAATAATTTGTTGTAATAGTTTTATAATGTTAAATTCAAACAATAGTTCTAAAGATTTAAATAAAGTCAACGAAATGCCAGCTTATTTAACAGGGTTAATAGAAGGTGATGGAACAATTATTGTTCCTAAATTTGAAAGATCACCTAAAGGAAAACTTAATTATCCTTCTATTCAAATTGTTTTTCATTTAAAAGATTTTCCTTTAGCTTTACTAATACAAAAAAATTTAAAATTTGGATCCTTAATACGTAAAAAAGGTGTAAATGCTTATGTTTTACATATTAATAATCATGAAGGAATATTAAAATTAGTTAATTTATTAAATGGTAATATGAGAACTCCTAAAATTAATTCTCTTTATAGTTTAATTGATTGGTTAAATCATAAAAATCCAGGGTTAAACTTAACTAAATTACCTTTGAATTTTAGTTCATTATTTAATGATGCTTGGTTATCTGGAATGATTGAATCAGATGGTCAATTTAGTGTTAGATCTACTTTAAGTAGTAAATATCCTAAAATAGAATGTAAATTTGAATTAAGTCAAAAACAAAAAGATCATTTAGGATACAGTAATGAATTATTTTTAGCAAATATAGCTAAATTTTTAAATACTTCTCTTAAAAATATCAGAGAAAATACAAAGAATCCTCAATATAGATTAAGAACTACAAATTTAGAAAGTAATTTAATATTAATAAATTATTTAAATGAATATCCTTTATTTGGTTCTAAATATTTAGATTATAATGATTGAAAAGAAATTCTTGAATTATTTCGTATTAGATTTAAATATAAACAGGAAAATATAAATAAAGTTTTATTTATAAAAACAAAAATGAATGATAATAGAACTATTTTTAATTGAGACCATTTAAATAAATTTTACAACTTAGATTATTAAGATATATTCCCAACTTCTATTTGAATAGAAGAGTATATACTCTAAATATATTTATTATATTTTTAAGAATACAATTATTTTATTAATTAGTATTCATGGGACGTAGTCTCGTATATCAAGATTAATTAGGCAATTACAATGCTTCTGACAGATAGAAATTTTAATACTAGTTTCTATGATCCAGCTGGAGGTGGAGATCCAATATTATATCAACATCTTTTCTGATTCTTTGGTCATCCTGAAGTCAAAAATATAGGCTTCTTAACGTTGCTGTATGCTGGAACAACTTCGATAATTAGTTTTAAATACTCAATCTTAAATGACATAGTGAAAAATTTAAAACAATGAAGTATATCAGCAGGTAACGCTTTTCCTCTCTATTTTAAAAGTGGAACCTCAGAGACTTTGCGCAACGAAACTGTAGTAAAAACGGAAAATCTAAAGTTTATTTCTGTACATGTACCTAAACATTTTAAGCCAATTAACGATGATCAATTTGGACATTATTTAGCAGGTTTAATTGATGGTGATGGTCATTTTAGTAGTAAACAGCAATTAATTATTGTATTTCATTCATTAGATGTTTCTTTAGCTTATTATATTAAAAATCGTTTAGGTTTTGGTAAAATTAGAAAACTTAAAGAAAAAAATGTTTTTTTTCTAATTATAACAGCTAAAAAAGGAATAGAAAAAGTTATTAATTTAATAAATGGTAAAATTAGAACAGTAAACAAATTTAATCAGATTATTAATAATATATTGAATTCTATAAGTTATTCTGATTTAAGTAAAGAAATTAATTTTAATTTAAATTTAGATAATAATTTAAAAAATTATTGATTAGCTGGTTTTTCAGATGCAGAAGCTAGTTTTCAAATAAAAATAATTAATCGAAATAGAGTAGAAGTAAAATTAAATTTTCAAATTGATCAGAAAAAAAATAATCTTTTATTATTAATTAAAACGTTTTTAGGTGGTAATATTGGTTATAGTAAAACTCAAGATACTTATTATTATGGTTCAACTAGTTTTGGTTCAGCTAAAAATGTAATTAATTATTTTGATAATTTTCATTTATTATCTAGTAAACAAATTAATTATTTAAAATGAAGAAAAGCATATATAATAATTCAAAATAAAGATCATCTTAATAAAAATGGTTTAGAAAAAATTTTTAAATTTAAAAATACAATGAATAGGTTAAGTGATTCTACAGCTTAAGATAAAGTCCTAACAAGGATGTAAATTCTTGAGTATTAATTAAAATAGATTAGCGCTAATTGTGTTAATTATGTTAACTGCACTAGAAGCTAACTATTAAATTAATCAAAATTATTGTTATATTTTAATTATACCTGGATTTGGTATAGTTAGCCATGTAGTATCAACATTTTCAGGAAAACCTGTTTTTGGTCAAGATGGCCCTTTAAATACAAAAACGTTTATTAAGTATTTAACGCAACAAACTATATGCAAGAAATTAGTACTTAGTTTAAAATTTTTAATTACAACTAAGATATTACAAACTACTATCGTAAAAATATGATCAATAGTAAAAATGTTTGTAATTGATAAATTATCTACTAACAACCTGCAAATAACCAAAGCACTTGTAATTCAAAAATTACATAAACCTAAAACTTCAATGTTTATAAGGTTAAGCATGCAAGTAGGAATTTCAGAGGCCATACGTTTGTTATCAACTCACTCTTCTAATTCAACAAGCACAAAGCTATTAATAGAAAAAAAACAAATAGATAATAAGTTTAATGAATGGTTATCTGGTCTAATAGATGGAGATGGTTGTTTTCAATTATCTAAAAAAGGTTATGCTAGTCTTGAAATAGTTATGGATACACGAGATAAACATTGTTTATATATTGTTAAACAAAAATTTGGTGGATCAATAAAATTAAAATCAGGATTTAAGTGATTAAGATATAGATTACATCATAAAGAAGGTATATTAAATATAATTAAATCAGTAAATGGTTTAATTAGAAATCCTGATCGAATTCTTCAATTAGGAAAATTATGTGAAAAATATGATGTAATTCTTAAATATCCACAACCTTTAACATATGATAACGGTTGGTTATCAGGATTTATCGATTCAGATGGAAGTGTTTATATGAATCAAATGTCAGATCAAATTTTTATAACTGCATCACAAAAAAATAAATATATATTAGATCCACTAGTAAAGTTATATGGAGGTACTATATATTCTATGGTTAAAGTAGGTGCTTTTAAATGAACAGTTTTTAGAAAAGATGATATTTTAAATCTTTTAAATTACTTTGAAGATTATCCACTTAGATCTGATAAACATAAAAGAATTAAACTTATATTTAAATATAATGAACTTAGAAAATTAAAAGCTCATAAAGCTTCAAATATTTCACCTTTAGGAAAAGCTTGGAATAGATTATTAAAAAAATGGGAAAATTATAAGTAAGAGTGAGTTATAAAGATATGGTCCATATTTTTTATATTATATTAAAAAATAGTATCTTGGAATGGTTTATGCTATGTTCTCAATTGGAATATTAGGATTCTTAGTATGAAGTCATCATATGTTTAGTGTTGGTCTTGATGTGGATACAAGAGCTTATTTTACAGCAGCTACAATGGTAATAGCGGTTCCAACTGGAATAAAAATTTTCTCATGGTTGTCATTCTTCTTCAGCAAGAGAAATATGACCAGCAGAATTATATTAAAAAACAATAATTCTTTAAATCTGTTAGAAAGATTTCCTAGATCAAATAGAAATTATTTACCTGCTAATAATAAATGTAAAACTATAGTAGTATGATCTTCGAATTTATGTAGTACTGTTAATTATCCTAAATTTACTTCTATAATAAAATATATGGTTAAAATCTCTCCTAATTTAAACTCTATTTTAGGTGGATTATTAATTTCAGATGCTTGATTAGAAATTAATAAAACAGGTAATACTAGATTCTTTTTTAAACAAAGTATAAATAATTCTGTTTTAGTTTTATTTGTTTTTAATAAACTTTCTCATTATTGTTCTTCTTATCCATATATTACTAGAACAAATTTAAAAGATTCTAAATTTTATGGTCTTTGCTTAAATACTAGATCATATCCTTGTTTTACTGAATTTTATAATATATTTTATATTAATAAAATTAAAATTGTACCTTTAAATTTATATGAATTAATTGATTATGAATTTTTAGCTTATTGAATTATGAGTGATGGAACTAAATCTGGTAATGCTATGTATTTACAAACACAATGTTTTACTATTAAAGAATGTGTTTTTATTATTAGCATATTAATGTATAAATTTGATTTAAAATGCAATATTCATTTACAGAGAAATCAACCTATTATATATATTTCTGCTAAATCTATGAAAAAAATTAAATATAAATTATTAGTTTTCTTTTTACCATCTATGATTTATAAGTTAAATCTTTAATATAATTCTGAAGTGGCAAACTCGAGAGAAATCTTAAATTTAAAAATTAAGAATAAATTTAAGAATATCGTCGAACTAAGTCAATGATTTGGAAACTTTCATTGTAAAAGCGTAGAGGCCAGACGCCACATGATTATCTAAGTATAATAATAAATATATAAGAGATCACAAGGAATGGTCCGTTTCACCGGTGACGGAATTTAGATTAACACCTAAATAAAGTATAAATATTATTATGTTTTAATTTAATTCAAATTTATACTGAGAAAATAAGCCATGCTGTATCTGTGAAGATAAAAGGCTGAACCGCGAGCTACTTTATATGGTGGAAGTATTAAATATACAACACCTTTATTATTTACAATAGGGTTCTTAGCTCTATTCACTATTGGAGGATTAACAGGAATAATTTTATCTAATGCTAGCCTAGATATAGCTTTACATGATACTTATTATGTAGTAGCTCATTTTCACTATGTATCATCAATGGGAGCTGTTTTTGCTTTATTTGCTGGTTTTTATTATTGGACACCAAAAATTGTAGGTAAAACATATAATGAATTATTAGGTAAAATACATTTTTGAACTTTATTTGTTGGAGTTAATTTAACATTTTTCCCTCAACATTTCTTAGGTCTGGCTGGTATGCCACGAAGAATTCCTGATTACCCTGATTCATTTGCAGGATGGAACGCTATTTCAAGTTTTGGTTCATTAGTTTCAGTAGTAGCAGTAATTTTATTCGGTTATATAATTTATGATATATTTGCTAACAGACCCATTAGTCTTAATAATCCTTGAGCTGTACCGTCTTTATTTACTTCTACAACTCAATTTAATAATGAAACACAAACTACTAATACTCTAGAATGGACATTAGCTAGTCCTATTCCATTTCACGCATTTAAAATGTTACCTGTTCAATCTTAATTAAAAAAAAAATTTTTTTTTTATACTTAATTTGAAATTAAACCTATTTAATAATTTAACAGACATACTTTTTATAAATATATAAAAATAAAAATATATATTTATTTTTATAATAAAGAGTATAAGTTATTAATAAGTATTAAATAAAGTACATTAAATATATAACTAAATAATTATGTAAATTAAACAAATAATGTAATAATTTTTATTTATTAACCCCCTTTTTAATAATTATTAATTTATTTAAAAAACTTTATAGTTAGTAGAGTTATTAATTATATTATTAATTAATTAAATTTAAAAAAAAAATTAAATCTCAAAATTAAATTAATCATAATAATTTATATTAATTTAAAAATTATTAATATTAATTATTATAAATAATAATAATAATGTTAAATATTAATTTAATTTATTTAAAAGTAGAAGATTAAGACAATGATAAATATTTATTTAAAAGTTTAAGGATACGATCAATGTTTTAAATTTTAATTTATTTTATCTAGATACATAGTATCACCATAACTTATTATTCTTAATCTTCATAATAATATTTAACATTTTTATTAAGAATTGTATCCATTAATTAAACATTATATTGACTAGAAGATGAAACAGTATGTATATCATCAAATATAGTGGAATGTTAAATAACTATTTGGAGTTTTTTATTCTAGAGAGTGTTATTTAAATTATGATTTATAATAACAAGTATATTTATTATATACAACTCGCTTCAAATAGTGCCAGTTAAATCTTAAATTTACATTTATGTAAAAGTATAGAATATTTAGCCTAAAAAAAAATAAATAAATAAATAAAAAAAAAGAAAAATAAAAAAAAAATAAAAATAAAAATGAATTAAAAAAAAATGAGAGATAAGTCACAAAATTTATACAATGATGTAAAAAAACAATTTGAAATATATAATCAAGATTTTAAATCTAATTCTATATCTAATTCTAATTTAATATTTTTAAAAAAAATATATAAATATAGATTAAAAGGATTACAAGAATACAATAAAAAATTAAGTTTATATATTTCAGATAGTAAAATAAAAAAATTATTATTAATTAAAAAAAAATCAAAAGTTGATCAATTTTCTAATTTAAACAAAGGTTTATTGCCAATTAAAATTTTAAAAAAAGCTAACGAAGATTTATTATATTCAAAATTAAAAATATTAAATAAAGAAGAAAAAAATAAAACAGAATTAATTAACAAATATATTAAATCAATTTCTAATATAAACTTTTTAAAAATTAAAGAATTAAAATTTTCTCAACAGATAAATTATAATTTTAATAGTGTTAATAATATTATTATTAAAAAAATATATTCTTTATTATATTATTCATTTTTATCTATGAAAATTTTAATTAGTAAACCTGTATTTAAAATAACATCAGACAAAGTTATTATACATTTGTTTATATACTTTTTTAAAAAACAAAAAAGATATAAACAAAAATATATAAAAACAAATTATATAAAAACAAATTATACAATTATAAAAATAAATAATAATAAATTAAAAAATTTATGTGTCATTTTAAGTCGGTTATTTAAAAAACCTGTAGAATTAGATTTAAATCGAATATATTATCCATATTTCGATAGTAATATTTTTGTTAATTTCATAGCTAATATTATTAATAAAATACGAGTTAGAAAAATAATAAAAAAAATATTTAAAAAAGCAATAATAAAAAACCCTTTAAAGTTGAATAGAAAATTAATTGTAACAAAAATTCCTTCTTTTTTATCTGGTATAAATATTAAAATAGCTGGAAGATTATTAACACAGAGAGTAATTCCTAGAAAAACAATAAATATTGTTAGAAGAGGAGCATTATCTAGAATAAAAATTAACTATTTAGACAAAGCCAGATATACAAATAAAAATAAAAGAGGAGCATTTAGTATAACAATTACAACTGGACAATTTTTAACTTAATATTAAATAATAATAATTTATATTGTACAAATTTTAAAATGATTTATCTTTTCAAATTTTTTTAATTTATAATTATTTTATTTTTTCTAATAAAATCTTAAATTTAAAAAAAAAATTTAAAAAAACTAAAAGTATGAATATGATTAAAAACAAATTTGAATTCTTTAACTTAAATTTAGATAATAAATATCTAAATTATAAAATCAATTGCAGCTTTTTTCTTTTATTTTATAAATTTAAATTTACATTATTTATTATTTTTACTTTACCAAAACTAATAATAAAAATAATAATAATGTATTTCTTAATTATAATAATACTATTATTATTTGTTAATATATTTAATTTTTCTCTTGATAATTTATTTTCTTATATCATAGATTTATTTTGTTTAAATTCTAATAATTTAGGGCAAGAATTTACTAATAATTTAATGGAATCAAATATTAGTAATGCTTCATTAAATAATTCAGAACCTAATTTACCAAATACTCCTAATCCTATCGGTAGTGAATCAGGTGTTGTAATTAGCCAAGGATCTACTCAAGATAATATACAAAATAATGAACAATCTTCTATATTAGATATTGATAATAATCTAAACGAAGAAGATTCTAGAATTGGAAATAATATTCAAACTACAAACAATGAAATCCCAGAATCAACTAATTCTGAAGATATAGTAAGATTTGATGAAATAGAATATGATCCACAATTTGATGATATCGAATTTAATCCTTGTGTCTTATACCACAAAAATCATCCATTTTTTGTTGATATGGTTTATCAACATTTATTAAATAATAATATAATAGACCTTGTTGAAACTATTACTTCAACTAGAAGACCGGGATGAGACCTTGAATCAAAACAAGATGCTCTTAGAGTAATTGAATATATAGTTTATCGAAGATTAAATTTATAATTAATAAATAATACATAATAAATATTTAAATTTAAATTCCTTCATTAAATTTAAATAAAAATTTATAAAATTAAAATATTTATAATTAATAAATAATATATATAAATATTTTAATTTAAACCCCTTTTATAAATTTAAATAAAAATTTATAAAATTAAATTAAAATAACGGATGAGTAATGATTTTTATCTGTATTTTAATTTTAATAGTGGCCATTGCCCTACCTTCATTTAACAAACAATTATCTCCAATATTTTTAACTAGAATATCTTCAATTATTTTTATCTATTCTGGAGCATTATCTTTAAATGCTTTATACATTCAGTCAATTGGATCTGGAATAGGAATATATAGTGGATTATTCCATGTGACTTTAGTTTCACAGTTATTAGAGGTTTTTTTATTAATCATTGGATCTATTATTTTAATATCTTGGCCTTTAAATAATACAACTTTTCTAAAATATCCTAAAAATTCAAATAATAAAAATATTACAGAATTAATAAATATAAATTATGAATTACAAGGATGAGAAGAAAAAGACAAATTAAATAAAATTAGTTATGGAACAGAATATTCATTAATAGTTTTATTTAGTACATTAGGAGCCTCTTTATTAATATCTTCATCAGACTTAATATCAATGTATTTAAGTATAGAACTACAATCATTTGGTGTATATATTTTAGCCACATTATATAGAGATTCAGAATCAGCAACTTCAGCTGGTTTGAAATACTTTTTATTAGGTGGTTTATCTTCTTGTATAATATTATTTGGAGCTGGTTTAATTTATACATTTACAGGATTAACAAATTTTGAATCTATTTATAGTTTAATATCAGTATCATATAGTAATAATATTATACAAGGTTTAAATTTAGGTTTTATTTTAATTATTGTTGGTTTTTTATTTAAAATAGCTGCAGCACCTTTACACAATTGGGCGCCTGATGTATATGACGATAGTCCCACAATAGTTACAATATGGTTAACTATTATGCCAAAAATATCAATAATTATTTTATTATTAGAATTGCATACACAATTAGGAATAATAGGTTGATTAACACCTTTATCTTTTTCTTCAAATCTAGATTTATTAGAATCAGTAAATTTAATTCAAACAAAATTAGAAGGAATAACATTAATAATAGGAGAAAATACAATATACATTTTAAAAAATTTATTATTAATAAGTTCATTATTATCTTTAATAATAGGAACAATAGTAGGTTTAGCTCAAAATAGAATTAAACGATTATTAGCATATAGTACTATATCTCATGTAGGATTTATTTTATTAGCTTTAGCAATTAATACTGAACAATCAATAGATTCACTAATATTTTATTTAATACAATATACTATAACTAATTTGAATACTTTTTTAATTATAATTGCCTTAGGTTATACAATACAATGTTCTATTCATCAATTAGATAAAATTAATAAAAATAGTAAACTTTATGGTGATTTTAAATATGGACGATTTGAAGAATTAATAAAAGATATTAAATTTATATCTGAACTTAAAGGTCAATTTTACTTTAATCCTTTACTTAGTTTAAGTTTTACAGTATGTCTTTTTTCTATGGCTGGTGTTCCTCCTTTAATAGGATTTTTTTCAAAACAATTTGTTTTATATTCAGCAATACAAAATGGATATTATTTTATGTCTTTTGTGGCTATATTAGTTAGTGTAATAAGTGCTTCTTATTATTTAAAAATAATAAGAGTACTTCATACAGAAGAAGAAAATATTATCCAAGATGAAAATTTAACAAATACATCAAAATATGAAGAAGAAACATGGGATACAATTAAAGACTTAAATCTAATAAATAAAAACCATAAAAATGAAAATGATTCTGAATCATTATTAACTAATTTCCATAGTTTTTTAATATCAACTTTAACTTTAACAATATTATTGTTTGTTCTTAAACCTTCTATAATCTTAAACATTACACAATTGTTGTCTTTATCTTTATATAATTTTTAATGTATACTTTATTAATTTTTTTTATTCTTGTTCCTATATTAGCTATTTTATTATTAGTTTTAAATATATTATTAGCTACTCATAAATCGTCAGAATCTAAAATATCTCCATATGAATGTGGGTTCTCACCAATTTATGGTCAAACAAGATCTACGTTTCAAATTCATTTTTACTTAGTTGCTATGTTATTCTTAATATTTGATTTAGAAATATTATTATTATTTCCAATAGCAGTTACATTATATCAAATAAGTACTTTTGGATTCTCAATGGCTTTAATTTTTTTTATAGTTTTAACTATAGGATTCATATTGGAAATAGGGTCAGGTGCAATTAATTTAACAAATTCAAATAAATAAGGAAAAACTTATAAATTATAATTTAACCCATTTTAATTCATACAATTCTTTAAATTTTTATAAATAAAACTATAACATTTTTTTAACAAAATTTAATTTTAATTAAATAAGCTTAATCTCATTATTAATTTGCTTTCCTTTTTAGACTGTGTGAATAACAATGATATAAGTATTTGCAATCTTTAATTTACCTTTTGTAAACTATTAAAACAAAAAATTTAACCTTAAATAAAAAATTTAAATTTAAAAACTTAAAGTTATAATTTATTGTTTTTTTAAAATTTAGGCGGACTTATAAAAGTGAAAACGATAGTACAATAATTGTATCAATAAAAAAAAAAAGAAACAAAAAAAAATAAATTAAAAGATAAAAATTTTTATTAAAAAAATTTTTTAATTATTATAAAGGATAATATAAAATTTTCTTTTTAAATATAAAAGTATCGATGACAATATTGTTTCTAACATCAAAAAAAAAAATTTTTTTTTTAAGTATTTCAAAGGGGTTATTAAGGATAACAAAGCAAATTTATTAAAAAGGAGGTAAATACCAAGAGCTTCAAGTTGGTTAAGCAATTAATTAATATTAAGATTGGGGCAATCCTAAGGGAAACCTTATTATTATTACTTCCTGAAGTAAAACATTTTATTAAGGAAAGGAAAGGAAATCAACCGAGACTCTGAAAGTAATGGTGAGTGAAATCAGATTAGCCTAATTAATTAATTTTATAAATTGAAGATGAAGCAAAACTTAAAAATTTTAATTAAATGTTTAAAATAAATTTAAGTATAGTTTAATCAGCATTAATAAAAAAAAATGTACCAAAGAAGGTTAAAAACATTAAGTCCTGTAAGTTTATAAAATTAAAAATAAAAAGTACAATGAGAGTGAACTTGTTGGAAAATAGGGGAACCATCCTCTAAGGCTAAGTATTTATAAATTTAGCGATAGTGAAAAGTACTGTAAAGGAATAGTTTGAAAAGCGTGTATTATACAATGAAAATTTTGATTTTAAATCAAAATTTGGTGAAATAATCTTGAATTAGTAACTCTATAAGCAGTCGAAATTTTAAAAAAGAATAACGGCGTACCTTTTGCATAATGGGTCAGCAAGTTAATAGGAATAGCAAGGTTTAAAGCCTTAGCGAAAGCGACTGAATTGTATTTCAATGAAAAATTTTTTAATTGGAAGAATAGTAACGGGTAAGTTATTTCTATTAGACCCGAAGCTAGGTGATTTTTCTAAAACCAGATTATAATGGATCGAACGGGTGAATGTTGCAAAATTCTCCGAAGAGTTTTTGAAAGCGGTGAAATGCCAATCTGACCTAGTGCTAGCTGGTTTTCTACGAAACATATTAAAGTATGACATCTATACAAAATTTATGAAGGTACAGCACGGCAATTCCCAACAAGTTTTAGATGATGATAAATACATTATCATTTATTCTAATTATACGTTTAGGTAGTGGGGATCTCGAAAATCTTACCTATGGAAGTGAATCTCGGAAGTACATAAATTGATGATAGATATTCAGACTGCTCAAGCTAAGTTGGGTAGTCAAGACGGAAACAGCCGAGAACACAGATCAAGGTCCCAAATGATTATTAAGTGAAATTAAGGATGTAACAAATCGTATACAGCTGTGAAGTGAGCCTGGTAGTCGCTACTTATAATGACCGTTTGTAACAACGCATCAGCAGTTAGATAGTAGCGCCGAAAATTTAACGGGTCTTAAGTAATCAACCGATATCGTGTTAATTTATAATTAAAAAAAAATTTTTTAATTTTTAATTATAAATCTAGGTAGTAGAACATTCAGTTAAACTATTTATAAAACAGTGTTTCATTGTTTTTAGGTAACTGAAGAGATAATGCTGACATGAGTAACGTAAAAAGAAGTTAATAATACTTCTCGCCGAATACGAAAGGGTTATAAGGAAAGGTTAAACCGCCTTATGTTAATGCGGCCTCTAAGGACCAAAACAAAAGTTTTGGCTGATGAGTAAATAACAGAAAGTCCATTTTAATTTAAGTTTGGATCAGGAAAAAAAGTTAGTAATTTTCTATTAATTAATTAATTATAATAGAAAATTATGGCTACCGTACCCTAAACCGACACAGGTTCGTAGGTAGAGTATACTAAGGCGTAGAGCTAAAAGTTGTAAAGGAACTCGGCAAGTTAACCTCAAAAGTTTGACGACAAGAGGTACCATGGATTTATTTTTTTTAATTAAATTTGATAAGAATATTAAATGGTGGCACAGAATCGGAGGCTCCGACTGTTTACTAAAAACATAGATCGCTGCAATGATTAATATCATAGTATAGCGGTCGAAATTTGCCCGATGCCATTAATATAAGAGAGGTAATAGGAAACTGTTACTAATTGAAAGTCTGGTTAATAGCGGTCTTAACTATGAGGATTAATAAAAAAACCTACGGGTCCTCTTTAAACTCGATGATATGCTGGAACACCCTAAAGCTTTAAGTACTTTAAAAGTTAAGTTTAAAGTAAAAATCTTAAATATCCAACAATGGGCAATCAGCAGGGAATATAAAATTCAATTTTTTTTTTTAATTTAAAGAAGTATTTTGATGTCAAATGATGTCTAAAAGTGTGTATAATTTAAATTATTATGAATGTTAGATGCTATTAAAAAAAAATAATAAAATTCTTAACAATGTTAAATAGAAATATCAAAAATATAAATTATCTTTATTTCTTAGGCGGTTTTGTAGAAGGAGAAGGATCTATGTCCGTATCTGTTACAATCCACAAAGATTTTAAATATGGAGTTAATATTCAACCTATTTTCAATGTAACTCAACACAAAAATGGATTAAATATATTAAATTCATACAAAGAACTTTTTAATGCTGGATCAATTGTTCAAAAATCAAGTTCTCCAGATATTTATGTTTACACTTTGAAAGGTTATAAACAAATAATTAAATTAGTTTTACCTTTTTTAGAAACTTATTTGTGCCCGTTTTCATGTAAAATGGAAGAATATTCTATATTTAAAGAAGTTGTAATGCAATCCTCAGAGGGTAAACAAAGAAATAAAGAGACATTAATAGAATTAGTAAAATTATCATATCAATTAACAGGTAAAGGTAAAACTCGAAAAAGATAATTATCTGAAATACTTGAAATAATAGAAGATAAGCATACTTATTTTAATAAACAATTTGTAACTTCAATAAATAATAAAAATTAACCCTTTATTTAAATTGAATTTTTTTAGCCCTCAGAGACTAGATAATTGAGCATATAATGAAAATTATGTGATGATATAGTCCAACTGTATTAGAAATATTACAGATTAATTGCCTAAGGTAGCAAAATAAATTGGCCATTAAATGTGGTCCGGTATCAATAATGTAACGATGGCCTCACTGTCTCTACAACTTGCTCAGTGAAATTGAATTACCCGTGCAGATGCGGGTT
>Ga0209773_10000101_pt1 | contig 23685 bp, 23 predicted proteins | sample BogFormECP14_OM1_FD_188244 | JGI IMG/M metagenome (GOLD analysis project Ga0209773, IMG submission 188244) | Bog forest soil microbial communities from Calvert Island, British Columbia, Canada - ECP14_OM1 (SPAdes) (version 2) | ecosystem: Environmental > Aquatic > Freshwater > Wetlands > Bog ... | reverse complement strand
CAAACAGTGTCTGTGTGCCAGCAACGCTGCCGCCGGGCCGGGAGAGAGTGACACGCAGCGTTTCTGTCGGCCAGTTCCCGGGGCTCTCCACATAAGCGAGGCGACTGCCATCATGGGACTGTGAGCCAACCTCTGGATAGACAGCTTCGGCGGTCAGAGGACCTCCGTCGCTGGAGACTCGCCAGATTCGATTGATGCCGCTTCGCGAAGACCGAAAGATGATGTGCTGTCCATCGGAAGACCACATGAGCCCCCAGTAGCTGCCTCCGTCGGCGGTGACCGTCCGAGTGCCACCTCCCTGTACGGGAACGGTGCAGATCTCATTCACCGTCCTGGAGTGCATACGGATGAACGCAACCGTGCTGCCATCCGGCGACAGGACCGGACTCCGGTCTCCGCGGTCTCCGATCTCCGGCTGAGTGAGGCACTGCCTCTCACCTGTAGCCAGCGATAAGAGCACGAGCCCGATGGCGCCTTTGGGCGAACACTGATCGGCGATCACCATCGACTTGCCGTCAGCGGTCCAGATGGGCCATCCGGCGTTCCCGTAAACGCAGGCCACGCTCGTCACTTTGCGTTCGGCACCGCCGAGCGCCGGAACGACAAAGACCGCGCCTCCGCTGTCATCACAACGGCCAAATGCCAGTTGGCCTCCATCGGGAGACCAGCTGGCGCAGCAGGTGAAGCCGCTTTCGGTATGCGTGAGGCGCAGGGGCTTCTCGCCGCCGATTAAATGGACATACACATCCCCGCGGACGCCATTCTCTCCATCCCAGATGAAGGCAACCTCTTTCGAGTCCGGAGAGAGCGCGGGATCACTCACTTTTCCCGGAACACTGAGGATCGGAGACTGCCGCATGCTCGCGGATGCAGTGCGAGAAGATCCGCCGGGATGAGTCCCAAGACGCACAGCGAGAAGGACTGCGACAAACACCAGGAGCACGGACGCGAGCGCGCCCGCGATGCGAAGCCTCCGCCAGTCTCGCTGCTTCTGGATATCGGGTGCGGGCGGCCCGACAGTTTTCATCGGATCGACGGGATCTCCCGATACCTCGCTGCCTGAAGAAGCCGCGGCTGCTCCCGGATTTTCCTCGGCGACGGCCACGTCGCAAACAAACTTGTATCCGACGGTTTGCACCGTGGCGATGTACCGGGGTTCGCGCGCATCGTCGCCGAGCAGCCTGCGCAAGGTAGCGATGCTCCGCGTAAGAGAGTTGTCAGAAACAGAGCAGTCATTCCAGACGGCGGCAAGAATCTCGTCCTTGGTTACCAGCTTGCCAGGATTTCGCAGCAGGAAGAGCAGCACGCGAAACGCCTTCGGCTCAACCGGCACGGCGTTGCCTGCCTTGACGAGAAGAAACTCCCGCTCCCTTACCTCGACGTCCGCGAAGCTGAAAACATGCGACTTAGTGTCCGTCACGAATTCGTCACCTGCTTTCAGAGATTGATCACAATGCCGTCACGACAGTCTGGAGACACTCTGCGAGATTGCACACATCTGCGGTCGCTACGTGGGAGTCGCCATTCTAACGCTCCGTTTCGCGACAGACAACGACCGCAGTGAGTCGAATTCTCTCCCCCGAAGAACAAAGTTGTAACGCGCAAGTTCACAGTCCGTACCAGAGAAAGGGAAGGATCAAAAATGCAGAGGAAATGCGTTTCGAAAATAACGAAGATGGCGACGGCCATCGTGGTCATCTGCGGTTTAGGCGCCGTAAACGCCTGGGCCGACGACGAAGACAGAAGAGACCATGACAAAGTCTGTACGAATAGAACCCTTGAAGGCGATTACGGCTTCACGATTGAAGGCCTTCTGGGCGTGCCCGGAGACAGCGTTCCACTCAGGGGAGTGGTTCTGCAACATTTTGATGGCAAAGGTCATTTGACCTCAACGGATCATATCGTTATCAACGGAGCCCCACCCGTGGATGCGTGGAGACCCGGCTACGGCACATACACCGTCAATCCTGATTGCACCGGAACTTCAACAATCGTCATCCCGTCGAGTCCCTTTCCTCCCCTGGAGTTGTATTTTGTGATCGCCAAAGAGGGCAGAGAAGTACGGGAGGTCGTCGAGGGGAATGCGATCGTCGCTGTCGGGGACAAGGTCAGGTAAAACCTTGCGCCCAATGACTCAGTCCGGACGCTCGCCTTGAAACCGGCTTGGGCCCCGTTCGCTAGCCCGGCGATTTGATTTCTATTTCGCCTCTTGTAGAGTTATCGCGAACGGAGCCAATGCTTCCCGAATTACCTTTTCGTCGCCTACGGCAATAATGCTCATGCGCGGCGCCGGAAAATATTTGCGCGCTGCCGCATCCACGTCTTTCGTTGTGGTGGCGCTGATCTTCTGGTTGTAGACTGCGATGCCGTCCGGACCCAGTCCATTGAGCCACAGATTGGCGACTTCCTCGGCAGTGGCACTGCGCAACTGCAAAAGGACCGCTTCAATGCCCAGGAGGTAGCGTTTGGCACGGCTGAGTTCTTCGTCCGTTGGGCTGGTCGTGACCATGCGGTTCATTTCATAGATGATTTCATTCAAACTGGCCCCTGTAACCGCGTTGCGCACGTCGGCCCGGGTGAGCAGGACAGTTGCCTGGCGCAGGGTATGGAGATCGGAACCTGGGCTGTAGGTGTAGCCTTTATCCTCTCGAATATTCACTACCAGACGCGAGGTGAAGGTTCCGCCATAGATGGCGTTGGCCACCTTGGCGGCTTCGTAGTCAGAATCCTTGCGCAGCGGGCCAAAGCCACCGAGCAGGAGGGTGGTCTGTACTGAGTTGGGCCGCGGGATGAAAGTGATCTTCTGCGCAACGGACGCCGCTGGTGCTGCGTTGACTGCAACCGGCGGTGCTCCCTGCGCTTTCCACCCACCGAACTTTTCCGCCATCATTGTGCTCATTGTTTCGGCGTTGAAATCACCGACAGCGACCAGAATTGCCTGGTCTGGGCGGAAACGTAGAGCGAATTGCTGGCGAAGTTCGGCTGCTGTCATTTGCCTGATAGAGTCCTGGGTCGGCGCGACGACGCTGTAAGGGCCTGTCCCGAACAGAATGCGAGCGAGCGCCCGGTCGGCCTGAAATCCGGGCTCTGCGTCATTCTGCTCGAGCGAAGAACTCAGGTTGCGTTTGGCCAGCGTTACTTCCTCATCCGGGAATGTGGCGTTTTCGATCACATCGGCCAAAAGGGTGGCGGCGGGTTCAGTCTTCGAAGAAAGGATCGAGGTACTGACAGAAATGGCGTCCCGGTTCGCATCCACTTCCAGGTCGCCCCCTGCAGACTGGATCGCCTCGGCGATTTGCCGCGCATTGCGGGTTTTTGTGCCTTGACTCAAAGTATTCGCCAGGAGTTCGGAGAGTCCGGGCCGGTTCGCCGGATCGGCTGCGAGGCCGCCCAGGACCACGAGACGCATGGACACTTTAGGAAGGCCGGGTTGGGCCACCAGCCACACCGTCAAGCCATTTGGAAGTTTTGACGCCTTAACGGCAGGCGGCTGAAAGGCTGGCTGCGTGCCGTAGGGTGGCAGATCTTTAGGAAGCGCAGCTTGCTTTTGTGCGGTGGCACATACCGCGATGAGGAATGTAAAAATCATGGTGACCGCGTTCTTCATTTCGCACCTCCGTTCGCGCTTGAAGCCTTGTCTGATGGGGCGGGGACGCGGTTGATGATCGTGCGGTTTGACGGGATCAGATATTTCGCGGCAAAAGCACGAATCTGCTCGGGCGTGACCTTGGCGATGCGGTCGGGAAGCTCATAAACACTGTCGAAATCGCCCTCGAAGAGGACGGCGTGGGAGAGCGCCGAGGCACGCTGGACCGGGATCTCCAGCCCGTCGTACCAATCTGAACGCATCTTGGCAGAGATACGCTCAACCTGCTCAGGAGTGGGGCCTCTGGTTGCCAGTTCGGCGATGGTTGCGTCATAAGCAGCGAGTAATTTGTCTTCGCTGACGTTTGGCGGGTAGACCATGAAAGAGGTCATCAGGGTTGGGCCGTTGTACTCAAACGGATTGCCCAGGGGCCAGTTCATTCCCCCGTCGACAGAGATTGCGACCTGCTTGTCTTTCACCAGCGCCTGATAGAGCAGGGAGGCTTGCCCGTTGAGCAAAAGCCCGGCGGTGACTGCAGCCACGACCGCATCCGGTGAATTGCGCGGCGGCATGCGGTAGCCGATGGCCAGCGCCGGAACTTTCGCAAGATTATCGGATTGGGTGAGACGGCGCTCGCTCGTTTGCGGTGCTTCTTCGACGTTCGGGCGTGGTGGCGCGGGATTGGAAGGGATCGCGGCGAAATACTTTTCCACCTTGGCGAACATTTCCTCGGTGTTCACATCGCCGACGATCGCGAGCACCGCGTTTTTGGGGACGTAGTACTGTTCATAGAACTTCTGGACGTCCTGAATATTGGCCGAGTCCAGATCCTTGAAGTCGCCGTAGAAGTTGTGAGCATTGGGATAGGTATCGAATGCCTTCTGCGGGAGATCGAGCCAGTAGAAAGATCCATAGGGCTCGTTGAGGACGTTGACGCGGACTTCCTCTTCCACAACGCTGCGCTGGTTGTCGAGATTCTTGACGGAGAAATCCAGAGTTTTCATGCGGTCCGCCTCAAGCCAAAGCATGGGCTCGAGCGTGGCGATGGGTCCGGATTCGATGTACTCGGTGAAGTCATAGCGGGTATCGCCGTTGTTGAAACCGCCACCGCCCTCGATGACGCGGTCAAAGACGCCTTTGGGTGCGACGGGAGTGCCTTCGAACATCATGTGCTCGAAGAGATGGGCAAAGCCGGTGCGGCCCTGCGGTTCCAGCCGGAAGCCGATGCCGTAGCTGATGCACAGACCAAATGTCGGAGCGGAGTGATCTTCGGAAACCACTACTGTCAGACCGTTGGACAACTTCTTCATTGCTGTGGGGGCTTTCCACTCCTGCCCGTAGCCTGCCGATACAAAGGTCAGCAGGAAAATTGAAGTCACAAGATAGCGCACTCGTCTCATAGGAATTCACTTCCTTCAATTCATAAAAACGTGAACATTGACCGGAGAGGTTGAGCGTATCGTAATTTGGTTTTGTTGAATAGAGCTTATCTTTGTCGCGAGGCGCGACCCGATGCCGGAGGAAGGTAAGACAATCCTGCAAGAGAAAAGGGGCGCGCTCGGAAGCGCACCCCTTATTCTCTCCACCAGATTCAAGCTGTCCGCTTGAACCTTAAACGTCGTTGTTCTAAAGCGAGTTCATATTCAGCAGGAACTCGTTGTTGTTCCGCGTCTTACCCAGCTTGTCGACGAGCAATTCCATCGCTTCTACCGGGGAGAGCGGGTTGAGCACCTTGCGAAGGATCCAGATGCGGTTGAGGTCTTCCTTGGGAATGAGCAGCTCTTCCTTACGCGTGCCCGAGCGCTGGATGTCGATCGCCGGGAAGACGCGCTTGTCGACCAGCTTGCGGTCGAGGATGATTTCCATGTTACCGGTGCCCTTGAACTCTTCGAAGATGACTTCATCCATGCGCGAGCCGGTATCGACGAGGGCGGTGGCAATGATGGTTAAAGACCCGCCTTCTTCGATGTTGCGGGCCGCGCCGAAGAAGCGCTTCGGCCGCTGCAGGGCGTTCGAATCGACACCGCCGGAGAGGACTTTGCCTGACGGCGGAACGATGGTGTTGTAAGCGCGGGCGAGACGCGTGATCGAATCGAGAAGGATTACCACGTCGCGTTTATGCTCGACCAGGCGCTTCGCCTTTTCGATGACCATCTCGGCGACCTGCACGTGGCGGGCTGCCGGCTCGTCAAAGGTCGAGCTGATGACTTCGCCCTTGACCGAACGCTGCATGTCCGTGACTTCTTCCGGGCGCTCGTCAATGAGCAGGACGATGAGGACGACTTCGGGATGGTTCGTGGTGATGGAGTTGGCGATGGCTTGCAGAAGCATCGTTTTACCGGTGCGCGGCGGGGCGACGATCAATCCGCGCTGGCCTTTGCCGACCGGCGTGAGCAGATCCATGACGCGGCCGCTGATGTTGTCGCGAACGGTCTCGGCTTTGAGACGTTCCTGCGGATAGAGCGGCGTCAGGTTGTCGAAGAGGATCTTGTTGCGCGTCTCCTCGGGTGACTCAAAATTGATGGCCTCGATTTTGACCAGAGCAAAATATTTTTCGCCCTCGTGCGGCGGGCGGACGTTGCCGCTGATGGTGTCGCCGGTTTTGAGGTCGAATTTGCGAATCTGGGATGGGGAAACGTAAATGTCGTCAGGACCGGGCAGATAGTTGTAATCCGGGGAGCGGAGGAAGCCGTAGCCGTCGGGGAGGATTTCCAGCACGCCTTCGGCGAAGATGTGGCCTTCCTTTTCGCTTTGCGCCTGCAGAATCTTAAAGATAAGGTCTTGCTTGCGGAGTCCGCTGGCGCCCGGAATTTCAAGCTGGCGCGCAATTTTGCTCAGCTCTGTAATGTTTTTTTCTTTCAGTTCGGAGATGGTCATTGTCACCTGCGGTGGGTAGGTTGTTGTGGGAGGTCGTTCTTGATTAGGAAGGAATCTCGGGTGTGGCAGAATGCTTCAATTAATTCTAATACTATGAGGGAGGGCCTGCACAGCAGGCCGCGCTTATGCTGCGCGGCGCTGCTGCTGAACCTTTGCCTTCTCTTCGAGAACGGGGGTGGCCGCTGCAGGGTTCTTGTAGCGGAAGCGAACCATAACTTCATTGGTGGTGTCCTGCACGCGCGTGTTCGGCTTGTGCAGCTTACGGGTCGCTTTGGAAGCCAGCTGACAGAGCTGGTAGCGATTGGAAACGTGGGTCAGAGCCCCAAATATCAGATCAGAACGCATTGTATTCTCCTTCATAATTCGGACAGTTCCACGACCCTTCGCACTTAAAACCGGCAGTGGATCGTCGGTCGTCGAAACACCCTCATCGCGAGGGATCACTTTCGTTTCGCTTTCCTTAGGAACCTTTCAATTCTTAAGACGCATTCACATGCGTCTTAGATCAATTTTTTTTGTCCCGTATCAGAACTTTCGCGCAGCGGTATCGTTTCCACCCTGCTTTTTTCTAAAAAAGTTTGCTGAATTGAGACGCAATGCCATTTCACTCAGCGACAGAGAATTCTCCAGCCGCCTGGGCCAAAACCAAAACATCAGTTTGGATCTGGGATGAAATGAATACGGCAGACGAGTGAAACAGATCTTAAACTAGCTTTCCCGCACGCCGTTTCATCGAATCGGCACTTTTGAAGTTAAACGGGATGCACCAGAAGGTCAACATTTTTTTTCATAGATTGAAGGGCGTATTTCTCCAGTAAATGGAAACGGGTACATGGCAGCCAATCCGGTCCGTTCCCGCCTTCTGCTCAATCGATTTTGCTCTTCAAAATCAATGATCTACGCTGCCCTACATTTATTCATAAATTGGAGCCGGCTGGCGGAAGTTTTGCACAGGATCGCCTGAATTGTATTAGTAGAATAATACAAAGTGATTATCCGTGTCCATCCCGGGCTCGGGCCGCCTTTGTATCTGCAGATTGAGCAGCAGGTGAAGCACGCGATTGCCGCTGGCGCGTTGAATCCGAACGATCTGCTGCCTCCGGTCCGCAAGCTGGCGGCAGAACTCCGCATCAACCCGAATACGGTGGCGCACGCCTATCGAAACCTGGAGCGCGATGGGATTCTCCGGACCGTGCGTGGAGGGGGCTGCTACATCAAGGAGGAAAGCTCTGGCCTGCCGCGTGCGGAAAAGCTGCGCCGCCTGAAGCCGCTGGCGACACAGCTTGCCGTCGAAGCGAAGCAGCTGAGACTTGCGCACGAAGACGTGCTCGATCTGCTCGAAGAGTCTTATGCCGAACTCGGAGAGTAACGGCAAGAATGACTGTTTTCCCCGGGCGGCTGCTCCGAAAGCGCTACTCTGTTCGTGAGGCTCTTCCCTTCTTCCGCATGATCAGCAGAGTTTCAGAATCAGCGCAGGAGATGCCCGTCACGAGGCAGTGTTTGATCGTTGCGCTCCTGACATGGCTCATTGCGGCACCCTGGCAGAACGCGATGGGGCAGGTTTCACCAGCGCCGGTACCGGTGCAAGCCCCGGGTGCAGTGTTAGTGCCGTCCACTTCGCCAGAGGCCACGGGCGCATCGTCTATCGTTGCGTCGCCTCAACTCCTGCTTGACTTCAAGGACTCCGACATCAAGTTCGATCTGCGGAGCATGATGGAAATTCTTCGCGATTCCCGACATGAAGGCTGGGTGCTGGCGGCTTATCCCGACCCGAAAACAAGCCGGCCGCTCATCGGCGCAGGATTCGGGCTCGATGTCGAGGCGACTGACCATCCTCAGACCGACCCTCTCAATCCGCGCCCTTTCATCGAACCCTCCACCGCCCAGCTTTGGCAGACAGCTGGATTGGATCCGGAACTGCTGCAGAAGATCCTCGACCGCTTCGATCGCGATCTCGAAAAGTGGCAGAAGAAGAAATATCGGAAGAAGATCCGGACACACACGTTGTCGCCGGAGCTGACCAACGATGAAGCGACCAAACTGCTTCGCATCTCTTCCATACAAGCCGTTCAGAATGCCAGGGCCTATTGCCGCACCTTTGATCGGCTGACGGCCTACCAGCAGATGGCGCTCAGCCAGCTTGTATTTCAAATGGGCGTCAACCTTGAAGAATTCGTCCAGTTTCTCGGCGCACTGAACGGCGTCCCGGATGAAAGTGCCATGCCGTCACCCATCGGCGGCGTCGAAACAGTGAGCGACCACTGGAAGACAGTGCAGCACACGCTCGTCGACAGCGAGTGGGCGCGACGCTATACCACCCGCGCCATCAGCGTGATTGCCATGTTTGATCCTGAATACATTGATGATCCCCGGGCAGCGGAGCGGCGGGTGGAAGCTCAGCTGCCACCCCCGGTCAAGCATCATCACAAGAAAACACACAGCGCTCAAAGTAAGCGGAAAGTGGCCTGAGTCTGTATTCTTAGACCGGCCTTGATTCCTCAGCGGCAGGAGCTGTTGCCAGAGTGCTGATCTAAGTATGACGACCTACTGGGCATGACGAAACCGACTGGATTGGCAAAACTACTCATTGCAGTCTTATTCAGCGCTCCGCTGGTTGCCGGACAGCAGCAGCCTTTTCCCGTCCTCTCCACGGTAGACGAATCAACCATCGCCGGCCGGCCCGTTGCGCTGGATAGTGAGGGAAAGCTACTTCCCTGGCCGATGCCGAACAACACGGGCTACTCGTATTCCGCATATTTTCTTTCGCAGTGGACGATTATGTGGGACCAATACAACCGGCAGAGGTTGCCCTATTACTACTGCTGCTTTGATTTCGATCGCACGACTTTTGAATTGATCCCCGATCCTCACTGGGTGAATTCGACGGGCTATCTGCGGGCAATGATGCAAGGCTTTGTCGAGCGCCTCTATCCTTATACTGGCGACGCCCGCACGCTGGAATTCCTCGAAAACTTCGTCGATTACGAATTGGATCATGGCCTGACTCCGGAAGGCTATGCCTGGTCGCAGGTGCCGTATCCATCTGCGAATCCGGGCAGTGCGCGCTATACCGGCTGGAGCCAGCACGGAGAAGATTTCGTCGAGCCTCACGTTGTCGGGGAGGACGGCTATGGTTATCTGCGGCTCTATGAAATGACGGGGAACACGAAGTATCTGCGTGCGGCGATTCGCTGCGCTGACGCCCTCGCGAAAAACTTCAAGCCCGGGGATGAGAACAACTCGCCATGGCCGTATCGATGCCATGCGCGCGACGGCAGCCTGAAAGACGGAAAGGGAATGTTTCCCTACTCGGCAAATGTTGTCGAGCCGATCATGCTCTTCGACGAGCTGATGCGTCTCGATCAGGGAGACATCGCATCGTACAAGAAAGTTCGCCAGGGCGCATGGGACTGGCTGATGAAATATCCGATGCAGAACAACGTCTGGGTCGGCTACTTCGAAGATGTCCAGGGCAGTATGGACAACATGAACCAGGTCATCCCGCTTGAATTTGCGCGCTATGTCCTGCTGCATCCGGAGAAGGACTCCGCGTGGCGCGAGCATGCGCGGCAACTGATCGAATGGGTGAAGACCACGCCAAAGTGGCCTAAATACATCGTGCACGGCGCAATGGTCACGACCGAGCAAGGCAGCGGAAAAGAATTCTGCTGCAACCTGCCAAACCAGTGCTGCGATAGCCACAGCTCAAGACTCGCTGCGGTCGAAGCCCTTTACTACGCCAAAACCGGGGACATTGCCTACAAGCAGGCGGCCTACCGGACATACAACTGGGTGACATACTTTCAGGGACTTCCGGCCGCAGCACACGCGCCCTTCAGCACGCAATGGTGGTTTACGGACGAGTTCGCGGATGGGCCGCGACGAATGATGGACGCTTTCTGGGCCGTCCCTGAATGGGCTCCCGCCGACGAGCCGCACCTGCTCGGCTCGCTGTCCGTCGTTACGAAAATTGCATACGGCACAGGCAGTGTCACCTACTCAACGTTCGACACGGATTCAACGGATGTTCTCCGCCTGAACTTTATTCCTGACTTCATCAGCGTGGGAGGCAGACCGATCGCGCGACGTGACGATCTGCAGCGCGAGGGATATACCTTCGACGAAAAAAACCGCACGCTCTCCATTCGCCATACCAGTTCGAGAGACGTAGACATTCAGGGCAAGAGCGATCAGGCGGTGCCGTCTTTCATCACCTTTGACGATCCGCATCTTCCTGCTGGAACGCCTTTGCTCGGCCAATATCCTTCAGGCGTAATCGACTGGGGCAAGGGCGAGTGGCAAATCGGCACGCCATTCGGAAAGTTTGGGACCTTTACCCTTGTCCCGTCCGACAAAGCGCAGCGGGAAGAATTCAGGTTCTATGCGCCGCGTATTTTTATTGGGATGGATGTGTATAACGACGGGGACGGTAACGCAACATTGACGGTTCGCTCGCCAGAGAGCCGCGAAGTTTCCTACACAATTAAACCCAAGGAGCTTGTTCGCCTGAGAACTGGCTGGCACGACCCTGTCTCCAAAGTGATCCTCGACTTTACAAATGGGCAGGCGCTGCGCTTCGATAACCTGGCCTATAGCCATCCATAATTTCTCAGGCACGCGGAATAACGGGATAACCACAGGAGAACTGAGCATGAAATGCTATCGAACATCGAAAGGAATCTTCGCGGAAGAGAGCGGAAGATACTTTCCAGTACAGGCTGAAGGATGGGACGAATTGATGCGGGATGCGGCGATGGCCGATCGAGTTCGGCAGAGCACAAAAGGTAGCGCCGTCGCCGAGCCAGATCCTGCCACCGTACTGTCGCCAGTAGAAAGCCAGGAAGTGTGGGCGGCAGGCGTGACCTATTACAGAAGCCGCAGCGCACGCATTGAGGAATCGAAAGACACGGGTGGACGCAACTTCTACGACCGCGTCTATTCGGCGACAAGGCCTGAGCTGTTCTTCAAGGCTACGGGACGCCGCGTTATCGGGCCCGGAGGCAACGTGCGTATTCGCTCAGACGCGCGCTGGTCAGTACCTGAGCCTGAGTTGACGCTGGTGATCAACCCGGCGGGAACGATCATTGGCTACACCATCGGCAACGACATGAGTTCGCGCGACATCGAAGGCGAGAATCCGCTCTACCTTCCGCAGGCCAAGCTCTACGACAGCAGCTGCGCGCTAGGACCATGCGTCTTGTTAGCCGATGGCCCTTTGCGAACGACCACCGCCATTACTTTGCAGATCGATCGAAAGGGCAAACAGGTCTTCTGGGGGAATACGACTCTGGCGGAATTGAAGCGCGATCCACGGGAGCTTGTCGCTTATCTGTTTCGCGACAACAGCTTTCCCGATGGAGCGCTGTTGATGACAGGAACCGGAATTGTGCCGGCGGATGACTTTACACTCGCTTCCGGAGATTGCATCACTATCAACATCGATGGCATTGGAACACTGCAGAATACCGTCGCATAATCCAGGTAAAAGAGAGCCCGGCGATAGGCCAACAACTAAAGTATTAGTTACATTTTGGATCGACCTGCGTCTAACCAGTGTCGCGGGGGACGAAGCACGCCACCGACCCTGGTTGAAATGCCGATTCAATGTCGGTATTTTTGTGCGGATTTTGTTCTGCCAGATCTCGACGGTTATTTTCGGGCCTGCAGCCTGCTTTGACCTCTTCACGACTCATCAGAAATGAGGAGGATACATGAAGTTGATTGCGGTGTTCTGTCTGCTGATCGGGACTTTTGTTTGCACTTCGTCAGGCCAAACGACTCTCGGGACAAAGAAGGCGAACCTTCTCTATTGCCTCGATGGTTTCCCCGTATGCAATCATTCGCAGCTGACGAGCGGACAAGCGAAGCAGATCGCTGACCTGTGGCACGATAAGAAACTCTGGGCCTGCACGAACGATTACGGCGACTGCGATCGCTCACGGCTGACGCCGTCAGAGTTGAAAGATGTTACGGAGTCGGCGCATCGCCAGAATCTCCTGTCCTGTGAAACGACGACCGATTTCTGCAACAAGCAGCTGTTGACGCCAGCCGAGACAGAAAAGGTTGACAGGATCGCAAGCCTGCAAAATCTCGCCACCTGCGAAACGGGTTCCGGCCTTTGCAATCATTCGATGTTGTCTCCTGCTCAACTAGCTGAAGTGAAGGGACTTGACCACGAAAGAAACGTGCTCTGGTGCGAGACAGGACAAGGCGAGTGCGATCAGTCTTTGCTGACACCCTCAGAAGCGAAAGAAGCAGCTACTGTAACCCATCAAACAAATTTGATTGCCTGCAAAAGCGGCGACGGATACTGCGATACCTCTGAACTGACCGCGTCGGAAGCCGGCCAGATCGCGGCCACCGCGCGCGAGCGCAACGCGTTGGCGTGTGCGGCTGGCGATGGCAGTTGTGACCGTCGTCGAACGCTCAGGCAGGCCAAAAGCAATCCCTCTTCTTGAAAAGGTAGCGCCAGGCGATAAGTTGCGGTATTTTGGCTGACAGAATCAATCAACGAGAGGAGAAAGAACTATGCTAAGACGGTGCTTCCAGGTTTCCTTGGGCATCGGATTCTTAATTGCTGCCGCGGCTGTTGCGAATGCTCAAGAGGTGGTTCATGCCTTGTCCGGCACTGTGAGTGCGATCCATCCCGGCGCAAAAACAATCATCATTAAAACAAATGACGGCTCCGACGGACTCTTTAAAGACCTGACTCAATCCAATGTTTCGCTCCTGTTCGACAAAGAGATTCGCTCCCGCACCACGCCCGCCGACGCATTTAAAGATCAGGGTGCGCAGGTCATCGTCTACTACATTGGAGGCGGCTTTGGGGCGTTCGCCGACCGGACTGCGGTTTCCCTGCAGAGCCTCGGAGCCGGACCGATCGAAAAAACCGACGGTACGGTTGTCAGTTCCAAGAAACATATACTGACGATCAAAACCAATTCCGGAACGCAGGAGACTTTCCAGATCGGCGATTCCGCTGTGGCAGAAACTGCGACTGGGGTAATGAATGCTGACAAATTTGATCCGAGAAAAGGGGATCAGGTACGAGTAGTCGCTGACATCGACAACGGGCGCAAGAACCTTCTCTTTGTTCGGGAAGACTGAGCCGGCACAAGATTGCGGTAGTGGGTCAGTTTGAATCCCCAGGCGAAATTGACCCACTACCAATACTGCTGCAATGTGCCCTCTTGTCCAACTCCGCATTCTGCCAGAACGTAAATACACAGTCAGCACACCAGCAAGCCGACGCCATATTTGCGCTCAGAATTCTGTGGCCTCAAACGTTTTCCGTCACCTTGCACCCGCGCTCCACATCTGCAACACTGACTTCGGTCCACACGATATGGTTCGTCATTACCTCATCAAAGGCCGCGTGCAGGGCGTCGGCTTTCGCTGGTATGTTCATAGCGAAGCTGGGGCGCTGGGCCTGCGCGGCTGGGTGCGTAACACGGAGGATGGCCACGTCGAAGTGCTTGCAGCGGGCGACCAGGACAACCTTGCCACCCTGCGCCTCGCACTCGACCGCGGATCGCGCGGCAGCCGCGTCGATCAGATTATCGAGCACAAGCTTGATGACGGGGAAGACAAGGACCTCGGATCATTTCAGATTGAAGGAGCCTGGTAATACCAGCTATGAGTCACTCTCTTGATTGCGAGCCGCTGAAGGCGCTCATCCGCACTGTCCCTGATTTTCCCAAGCCGGGGATTCTGTTCTACGACATCACGACCCTGCTCAAAGACAAGATCGGCTTCGCCGAGCTGACCGATGCTCTGGCGGCGCATTACATCGGCAAGTCCATCGATCTCGTTCTCGCCATCGAGGCACGCGGCTTCATCTTCGGCCCTGCGCTCGCCTATCGCCTCAACGCGGGATTCGTGCCCGTACGCAAGCCGCGCAAACTGCCTGCGCCTGTAGCGCGCGTCACTTATGACCTGGAGTATGGGACGGATTCGCTTGAGATCCACCTTGATGCGATTGAGCCGGGCCAGAACGTGATTATCGTCGATGACCTGCTGGCCACCGGCGGAACGATGGAAGCAACGGTCAAGCTGGTGCAGCAATTGGGCGGACGCATTGCCGGACTGGGATTTGCTGTGGAGCTCGACTTCCTGAAAGGCCGCGAGAAGTTCAAGGACTACGACGTCTTCAGCCTTCTGCACTACAACGAATAGGAACGAATAAAAAGGCGCCTCTTCGGCGCCTTTCAGGCTCTTGCTGCGGAACCCCGCACAAAATGCATGATGATTGAAATCACTGCGAAGATGAGCAACAGGTGAATAAGAAATCCCGCAGTGTGAAAGACTACGAACCCGCCAATCCAGGCTAAGACCAGAACCAACGCCAGAATCAGAAACATGCTGTACACCTCTCTCATTCAGCTTCGATGGCACTTGGTGCCTGAACGGTTGGATCGTCCGGATTGCATATTGCATGCAACCCGGACGTATTTGTAACTATGCGACGCACAAAATCACGCCGCCTCGGCCTTCATATTTACGCTCTTCGAGATTTTCGTCAGCTTCTGGTCGGCAGACTTTTCTTCGGCAAGCGTTTCGTCCAGTAGTCTTGCTACTTCGCTTTCGTTCAGCAGTTCTGCATATGTACGCGCCGAGCCGTAAGCGGCGATCTCGTAGTGTTCGACACGCTGCGCCGCTGAAATCAGGCCGGCATCCAGCACTTCAGGCTCGCCGCCTTCTTTAATGCGCTCTTCGCCCTCTTTGAGTAACCCTTTCATGCCCTCGCAGGTCTTGCCCTTTGCACTCTCTTTCATGTGCTTGAATATCTTTTCGAGCCGCTGCACATGCCCTTCCGTCTCTTGCAAATGGCTCTCAAATGCCTGCTTCAGTTCCGGGCTGGATGAGTTTTTCGCCATTTTCGGCAGTGCTTTCGTGATCTGTGTCTCGGCTGAATAAAGATCCTGCAGTTCGTCCAGCAGAAGCTCTTTCATTGTTTCCAGTTTCATGACATACCTCGGTGTAGAAAGATTGACGAACAGTAGGTGGGATGCAGTAAATGCAATTCGCGTAGCCGGATTCATTCAACAGCCGCGCTCGATGCCTGCCACAACTGAGTAGTTGCCCACATCGTCGCGGAACGCTACCATATCGCCGATGCTCCGCTTCGTTAATGCGCTCGTATTGATTGTCGCTTCGCTTGCCGTCGTGCGTGCGCACGCGCAGATCATGCAGAACACGAACTACGAGCAGGAACTGAGACATGCCCAATCGCTTCTGGCCGGAGCCACCGCAACCGACATATCGCACCACGCTCACTACGACTTGAAACTCTACGATCGCGACGGCCATGAGAGCACTGGCACATACGACATCTATCGCGATCCGACGCACTTCCAGAGAACCGACATCAAGGTAGGAGAGTTTCAATTCACCCGCATCAGCAGCCTGACAGACCATGTGGAATGGGTGCACTACACCGGTCAGATGCCGCTCAAAATTGTCGATTTCGAGCGAGTTATGGACATTCCAGAGGCAGCCGTCAACCGCTTCAGCAAGGAACTCGAGACTGTCAGGCAGATGCAACCGCAGCAACTGCAGGGCGCGCCATTACTCTGCGCGAACGACAATGCCGGCACGGCAATCTGCTTCAACCCGATGATTCGTCTCTTCTCCTACGCTCAGATGTTCAACCGCACCATCATGTATGACCAGTGGCTGCCCATCGGTTTACACACGGTACCGGGCACGATTCGGATTTACGAAGATAAGAAATTGCTGCTCGAAGCGACGGGAACGGTAGAAGCAGTCAAGACGTTTCCGGATCACTTATTGGAAATACCCGACACGCCATCGCAGCCATCTCCGGACAGCGATTACAAAATCGTCAAGTCGAAACCTATGGATTTGTCGGAGTCGCGTTATGGGAATATTCAAGTTGCGGTTTCGATCGACGAAAAAGGGCGCACGACGAAGGAGTCGATCATTGACTCGGACGACAAACATCTCGATGGTGTTGCGCGTAAGTACGCAAGGGATCTGGTCTTCGAACCGAGATTGAAAGATGGCCAGCCGGTGCCCTTCGACACCGTCATTTATCTTGAGTACTACCCGTTCTTTCTGGGCTCTCAATAACACGCAGTTGCTCGTCAGCTTTGAGATAGCCTTTGCGCCGGAACCAGTCTTCCATCGCTATCCGCAATTGTTCGAGGGGCACGCGATACCCCGCCTCCAGCAGGCCGTCAGCCACGGGCAGCGTATCGTCGAAAACGGCATCGTTGGTGAAGTTGCGCATGGCGAAGTTGTCGATCCATGCGATGGGACATGGACGCGCTTCTCTGGCGGCATTCACGCTTTCCACTAGCAGCTTTCGGGCGAACATCGTAGCCTATTCGCGCGGCCTTGGGCCAGCGGCGCGCACATTTTCCGGAGCGTCAAATTTCGCGAAGTTCTCTTCGAATTTCGCGGCCAGCAGACGCGCCTGTGCGTCGTAGGCTTTCTTGTCCGGCCACGCATTGCGCGGATGAAGGAGTTCGCCCGGCACATCCGGACACGAAGTGGGAATCGACAACCCGAAGGCCTCTTCGGTCACGTATTCAGCCTTCGCCAGTCTTCCATCGAGCGCGGCATGCACCATCGCGCGCGTGTGCTTCAGGCTCATGCGCCTGCCCACGCCGAAGGCGCCACCGGTCCATCCCGTGTTCACCAGCCAGCATTGCGCGTCGTGCTCTTTGAGACGGCGGCCCAGCATTTCCGCGTACACTCGCGGAGCCAGCGGCAGGAAAGGCGATCCGAAGCAGGCCGAAAATTCAGGCACGGGCTCACTGCCCAGCCCTGCTTCGGTTCCTGCTAGCTTGGCTGTGTAGCCGGAGAGGAAATGATACATCGCCTGCTCGGGTGTCAGCCGCGCAATCGGCGGGAGCACGCCGAAAGCATCGGCCGCCAGGAAGAGCACGTTTTTCGGATGGCCACCAACTCCGGGGATCACGGCATTCTCGATAAATTCGATCGGATAGGCAGCGCGCGTATTTTCCGTGTAGCGGATGTCGGAATAATCCGGCTCGCCCGTCACCGGATCGATCACGACATTCTCGAGCACCGCCCCGAAGCGGATCGCGTGATAAATCTGCGGCTCCTTTTCTTCCGAGAGATCGACACACTTGGCATAGCAGCCACCCTCGAAATTGAAGACTCCTGACTGGCTCCATCCATGCTCGTCGTCGCCGATTAACCGGCGCAGAGGATCAGCGGAGAGCGTCGTCTTGCCTGTTCCTGAAAGTCCGAAGAACAGCGCGGTCTCGCCATTCGCCCCGATATTGGCCGAGCAGTGCATGGGGAAAACATCGCGCCCCGGCAGTAGATAGTTCATCACGCCGAAGATCGACTTCTTCATCTCGCCCGCATATTTCGTGCCGCCGATGAGGATGATCTTGCGCGTGAAGTCAGCCAGTATGAATGTGCCTGACTTGGTTCCGTCGCGCTCAGGCACAGATTCAAATTCCGGAGACGCAATCACCGTGAACTCAGCGACATGCCGGCCCAGTTCAGCAAGCTGAGGCCGCACAAAGAGCTGCTTCACAAAAAGCGCGTGCCAGGCGTACTCCGCAATCACCGTGATCGGCAGGCGAAATGTCGCATCGGCGCCGGCATAGAGGTCCATGACATACAGATCGCGCTCGCTCATGTGCTTCACTACGCGATCGAGCAGCGCTTCAAACTTCGCTGGGTCGAAACGCTGGTTGACCTTGCCCCAGTCAACGCGGCTGCGTGTCTGATCGTCTTCGACCGTGAACTTGTCTTTTGGAGAACGCCCTGTGCGCGAGCCTGTGTAAGCCACGAGCGCGCCGTTTGCGGCCAGTCTGCCTTCACCGCGGGCAATTGCAGTCTCTACCAGTTGCGGAGTGGAAAGATTCCGATGAACGTGGGGGCCTTCGATAAGAGTGCGCAGGTCGGTTGCCGTGGTGGCAGCTCCCATAAATATCTCCTTGGGGCAAACCGTTTATTGTGCCATCTGGCAGCGTTGGATGGCAAAAGTTCTCCGTTGTGTCTCGGTCAGGTAATGTTCATAACTGGAGATATTTCATGGAGTCTATCGCACTCATCGGAGCGTCCGGCAGCCTGGGAAAGTCGATCGCCACCGCTCTCCAGGCTAAAGGATTATTTTACCGTGTGATCGGAAGATCGGAATCCTCGCTTCGCGCTACTTTTGGAACCGATTCCTTCGCCACAATCGCTACGTGGAATCCGGACTCTCCTGAATCCATCCGCCAGTCGCTCACAGGCGCCGATACCGCGATTTATATGGTTGGCGTCAACTACTGGCAGTTTGAGCTGCATCCGCAGCTCATGAAAAAGACTCTCGATGGCGCCATCGCTGCGGGCGTGAAGAAGCTGCTTCTCATTGCAACGGTGTATCCATTCGGCAAGCCACAGGCCGAGCGCGTGAACGAGGACCATCCTCGCCAGCCGCACACTTTTAAAGGCCGCATGCGCAAGGAGCAGGAAGACCTGGTGCTCGCGGCGCATGACACCGGAAAGATTCAGACCGCTATCCTGCGGCTGCCGGATTTCTATGGCCCGGGTGTCGATAAGAGCTTTCTATGGAGCGCCTTTCAGGCTGCGAAGACAGGCAAGCGCGCCCAGCTTATTGGCCCCGTCGACACGCCTCACGAATTCGTCTACATACCCGATGCCGGCGCTACGGTCGCGCGGCTCATCGCTGAGCCAAAAGCCTGGGGTCATGCGTGGAATCTGGGCGGAGCCGGCGTCACCTCAACCCGAGCCATGGCTGACGAAATCTTCGCCGAGGCGGGACGCAAGCCGAAGTACATGGTCGCCGGAAAAACCATGCTCCGCATTTTCGGCATCTTCAACCCGCTAGTGCGAGAAATGGTTGAAATGCACTATCTGCTGACCTCCCCGGTCATTCTGGACGACACGCGCCTCAAAAACCTGCTGGGAGAACTGCCAAAAACGCCCTATAAACAGGGCATTTCGCAAACGCTGGCCTCAATTTAAATATTCGGATTTCTCCGAGAAGTGCAATAATAGGCTCGACTACCGAACCGCTGCTCAGACTTTCTGACCATCTCCTCCAGGGTACCGAGTAGATAAATGAAACAGGCGCAGGAACTCTCCAGACGGGAACGACTATAGCCAAGGAGCTTTATATGACTGGGGACCTGCAACTCACTTGCAGCGATTGCGGACAGGATTTCACCTTTACAGCAGCCGATCAGGCCTTCTTCCGTGAACGCGGTTATTCCGCGCCGAAGCGGTGCAAAGCGTGCCGTCAGGCGAAAAAGAATGATCACCAGGGCGGTGGTGGCGGTGGCTACAGCGGCGGCGGTGGTGGCGGCGGATATCGGGCAAACGCGACGCAGGGAACAGCGGTAGTCTGCGCCGGTTGCGGTCAGCAGACCACAGTCCCCTTCGAACCGCGGGGCGATCGGCCAGTCTTCTGCAAGGCCTGCTACCAGGCGCAATCCGGCGGGCGCGACAACAGAAGGCCGCGCGGCGGCGGACGCTACTAGATCATTTACAGACACGAAAAGGGCCGCTTCCCGCGGTCCTTTTCTATTGATGTCTTGAGTTATTTACGAAACAGGCTGCGCATCGTCATTCGCAGGTAAGGTCGGCAGCTTGCTGGTGTGTCCCGCTTCGTGCAGCACCACGTCCAGGTGCTCCAGCACTTCGTCGATGGTCATCGTGTACATCTCGCGCCCATTGTCATAGCCCGACTCAATTGCCTGCTTCAGATAATGTCCCGCGAGCTGCGCAGCGAGCTGATCAGTAATCACATGGCCGGTGCGTTTCTTTTGCTCTACCCATGCCTCGCACGGCATCGCAATCCATACCGGACGCTGGTTCACCTCATAGCGAACGTCCACAGCATCGGCATGGCGGGTAGCGATGGCAACGATATTTGCCTTCCACCGGCAATGAAGGTCCTCGCCGGTCCAGCGGTCGGTTACGTGAAAATCTTCGTACATGGCTGCCATTAGCGTATACGCCAGTCGCTGCGGCATCAAGCGGTGCAGAAAACAGATTTCGAAAAATATGCAATTACACAACGCGCCCGCAAATCTTTTTCTCCATAACTTGCGTCCAATATCTGTCTCGCAAGGAAGAGAGAAGAAGTAACGGACAAAGGAGTTCAGTTCAAGTGACACAGTCTTCGGAAAATATACGGCGGCTTGAAGAAAAACTGCGTGAGCAGCAGGCCTTCCTGGAACGCAACATGCTGACCGCCGTAGAACAAGGCCGCCAGACGGTCGCAGACGCGACCCAGGATGTTGCCGACCAGGCAGTATCTTCCTACCAGAAAGAATTACTGTTTACCCAGGGAACCAACGGGCACAACCAGCTATCGCAGGTCCACCTGGCTCTTGAACGGATCGAAGAAGGCAGCTACGGCGAGTGCCTGCAATGCGGCAACGCCATAGGCGCCAAACGCCTTGAAGCTGTACCGTGGACGCCGTATTGCATCGACTGCCAGGAGAAAATCGAAAACGGCGAAATCGCAGATCCAGTGCGCGCCGCTTAAAAATGCAGGACACTGCTCAGTGTCCTGCAGCCTTCCTCTCTCTCGATAAGCCACGAATCCTCGCGCTAAAAACGGCTCTTCCCATAGAACTACGAGTGGAGTATAGTCTCTTCACATAGATGTTCGAGTGAAGAGCGCAGACGCTTTGCGCGAGGGAGAGTCAATGAGTCCCAGCCGGTTTTTCAAGCGTACTTACTGGGATGAGGAACGCGCCCGCGAAGTTGAGGCTCACATCGCTCTCGAAATAGACGAAAACCTGGCGCGCGGAATGAGCCCTGAAGAAGCCCGGCGCGCGGCATACATCAAATTCGGCAGCCCGACTCGAGTGCGCGAAGAGATATGGCGCATCAATAGCGTCGCTGCGCTGGAACACCTCCTTCGCGACCTGCGTTACGCGCTACGCACCCTGCGCAAGAATCCCGGATATGCTCTAGTCGCCATATTGACGCTCGGGCTGGGCATTGGCGCGAATACGGCGATCTTCACCGTCGTCAACGGAGTCCTGCTGCGCCCGCTTCCTTACGCGCAGTCAGGGCAGATCGTGCACATCCAGCAGGAGGCACCCAGGGTCAGCCCTGATCCCTTCGGATTTTCCGTGCTCGAGATCAAGGACTACCGCGAGCAAGGGCGCCTTTTCTCCAATCTGGCTGAATATCACTCGATGACCTTCACCATGCTGGGCACAAACGTGCCGGAACGCGTGGCGACAGGCGTGGTTTCTGCCAACTTCTTCGATGTGCTCGGAGTGAAGCCGATTCTGGGTCGTGTGTTGACACCGGCAGACGAGACGATGACCGCCCCGCCGGTGATGGTGCTGAGTTATGACTACTGGATGAAAGAGTTCGGCGGCGACAAGAATGTCATCGGCCGCTCATTCGAGTTGAATGACCGCATGCACACCGTCGTTGGCGTTCTGCCGCCGCTGCCCGCTTATCCAGGCACCGACGATCTCTACATGCCAACTACGTCCTGCCCCTTCCGCTCCGGAAAAGAAATGATGACGAATCGTGAAGACCGGATGATGGACGTCTATGCGCGACTGAATCCGGGAGTGACGCCGCAACAGGTGACGAACAGTCTGCAGACCATCGCAAGCCGCCTGCAGATGGAGTACGCCAAGTTCTATCCGAAGGATTCCGGATATACGGCAGAGTTTGTTCCCATCGAGCACGAACTGACGCATGCCGCGCGTCCCACGTTCCTGACCTTGCTGGGCGCATCCGGACTCGTGCTCTTGCTGGCATGCGCGAACCTGGCGAACTTCGCATTTTCGCGGCATCTGAGCCGCTCGCGTGAGATCGCGATTCGGATCGCGACCGGAGCCAGCCGCGCTCAGGTTTTTCGCCAACTGATGACGGAAAGTCTGCTGCTGGCATTTGCCGGAGGGTTGCTGGGTGTGCTAATCGCGGCTGCTGGGTCGCGGCTACTGATTGAATATGCAGCTCGCATGACTCCGCTATCGGGTGAGATTCACCTCGACGGAACAGTGCTGTTGTTCGCAACAGGCACTGCTTTGCTGGCCGGAATATTCTTTGGCGTGCTGCCCAGTATGGTCGCAAGCCGCACTCGTCTCGAATCGCTGAATGATTCTGGCGAACGTGCGACGGGCAACGAGGGCAGCATGCGCACGCGCAACCTGCTGGTGGTGTTGCAGGTGACGCTGTCTTTTCTGTTGCTGACAGGCGCAGGGCTGATGATGCGCAGCCTTTACAACCTGCTCACCGTCGATCCCGGCTTCAAAACGCAGAATGTGCTGTCGATGGCGATCAATCTGAACTGGACGAAGTATAAAAACCCGGAAGCGGGAACTGAGTTCTACCGTCAGGCATTAGAGCGCGTGCAGAGCTTGCCTTCAATCATGGAGGCTGCTGTGAGCATGTCCGTCCCCCTCAATGGCGACATGGGATCGATGTGGAGCAGCATACAGATCGAGGGCCAGCCAGTCCATCCCGGTGAACCGGTGCCGCACGCCGATTACCGAGTCGTGAGCGCAGATTATTTTCGCGCACTCGGCATACCCGAATTAAGCGGACGTTCATTTACTGTCCGGGATACGAAACAGGCCCCAGGCGTGGCCATCGTGAACGATCTCATGGCGCGCCATTACTGGCCAAATCAAAACCCCATCGGCCACCGCATTTCCATCAATGGAGAAAAGACACCGAGCTGGATTACGGTCGTAGGCGTTATCAGCAACGTGCATCAATATGGACTGGATAAAGATTCCGTTTACGAAGTCTATCTTCCTCTGGAGCAGGCTCCGCTGAACGCAGCGCACCTGCTGGTGCGGACGCGTGGCGACCCAGACCGACTAACAAACCAGATTGTTCGGATTATTCACGAAATCGATCCGCAACAGCCGGTGACAGACATCAAGACGCTGGCGCAGATACGAGAATCGTTGCTGGGCACGCCGCGGGTGACGGCTGTGCTGCTGGGATTGTTCGCCGCAGTGGCGCTGTTCATCACCATCGTCGGCGTAAGCGGCACCCTGGCCCTCTTCGTCGCGCACAGGACAAAAGAGATCGGCATCCGCATGGCACTCGGCGCAACGCGGGAAGCGATCCTGCGCCATATTCTTTATCGCGGCATGGCTCCCGTTCTGGCCGGCATGGTCATCGGCATCGTCGCTGCAATCTTCTGCACGCGCGCGCTGGCAGGAATGCTCTTCGCCGTCAAAGCCACCGACCCGATGACATTTGCTGCGATCGCTTTCGTT
>Ga0209773_10000098_pt1 | contig 24173 bp, 25 predicted proteins | sample BogFormECP14_OM1_FD_188244 | JGI IMG/M metagenome (GOLD analysis project Ga0209773, IMG submission 188244) | Bog forest soil microbial communities from Calvert Island, British Columbia, Canada - ECP14_OM1 (SPAdes) (version 2) | ecosystem: Environmental > Aquatic > Freshwater > Wetlands > Bog ... | reverse complement strand
CATCCAGCTTCCTGTACTGTATCGTCGCGGTAGGGGAGCCAAACGTTACTCCGGTCGTGTAAGGGAACGTGCAACCCATCCAATCCTCGCAGATCAGTGACGTATTACTATTCGGTATGCCAGTAGGTCCTACGTGGGTTCCTGCTGGAATCATTACTGCCCCGCAGGTGGCGGGCAGTGAATTAATCGCTGCTTGCACGGTCGTTTAGCTCACGCCATCCACGTAACGAAGCGGACCGCCAAGCGGTCCTTCCCGTTGATCGAGGTCACCATTTATATCTGAGTTCCAGTTCAGAACGCCGTGATTCGGCTTCTTCATGCCGTAGTGTGTGGTCGTCATGTGCTGGGCATGGGCGACTACGGAACTGACGGCAGTCAGGAACAAAAGGGCAAATAGTTTTTTCATTGCGCGATTCTCAAAAGCTATTTCGATTTTTCGATCACAAGGTTCATGAAATCGATGTTGAAGCCCTGTGTCGCAAAGACTGGCTCAGGTATCAGGCCGTCGACGTTGCGACGACCGCACCGGAGGATGCTCGAGATAAACTCCGCGGTGCTAATCGACGTATAACCCAGGCTGGTCGTCGCAGAGCCTATAGTGTAGTCGGATGCGCCCAGCCATTCGAGGCCAATATTAAGACGCGGCCGATTGCCGCCGGAACCCGGGACAGCCGCGACGTCCTGCGCATAAGCACGGAGGTTGGCGGTTTCCTGATCGGTCAACGGAAAAGTGGCCCGCCGTGTTTGGCCAAACTTCGTAGTCCCCGGCGCGCTTACAAACCAAATACTCGTGTGTATGAATGTTGAGTCGCGGTCGGCCATGCCTTGGAGTTGTGTCTGCACCTCCTGGCGGACTTGCGGTTGGTCGTAGATGGTGGTGAAGCTCGTCTGTCGCAACTCGCGCCATACGAATGGTAATCAACACCGACTGCGGCGAGAAATTCCTCATCGTTCTTACTCTTGCCGAACACGACAAGCGCAAGGTGATGACCGAAAGTCGAACAGCCATGGGCAGCGTTCTTCTCGACGACTTCTAAGAAGAGCTAACGTAAACGCAGGTTGAAAAACTTGCTCCAACATCGGGGCGCCCAGCCCGGAACCAGCGCCCAAGCGGTGCAGTGGCGAATTTTTCCACTCCATTCCGAGAACCTATTCAGGCAGAAAAGTTCATCGTGAGACTTGCAAGCGGCATCTATGAGAAATAAAATAAAAGCGCGGTTCGCATACCTAATCCACTGCGTGCCACCTTCTGGGCTGGGACCTATCAGGAATTCCTTACCGTATCACCAAGCGATGCGCTGGATTCCCGACACGAGGTCAAAATGCCGGTCGCGGCTTAGGATGGGAACGGCATGTTGTCGGCACAGCGCCGCAATCCAAACGTCATTGGAGGGGATCGGAGTTCCGGCAGCCTTGAGTTCACTACGAAGCGCGGCGTAAGAGACCGCGGTCTGCTCATTCACTTCGAGCACCCTGCAAACAGCAACCAGATCGCCCAGCCAGCGCTCATATTTCTGCTTGTGCCGTGAATGGGACATGCCGAATCGGTATTCACCGAGGACGATCACCGGAATCGCAACTTCATCAGCGCGGGCGAACTCCTTGACAGCCCTGCGTTCGCCCTCCGCGATGGCGGAAAGCGCGTTCGTGTCCAGAATCAGGCCCACTCTTCGGGCTCGATTTTCTCAAATTCCTGATCCATCAATCCATTGATGCGGGCGGTCTCCCTGCGCAAGTGGCGCAGATTTCCCGCCAGCTTCCTTCTGGCCTTTTCCCTGCCGTCGCGCTTCTCGGCAAGTTTCTCCTCCACCGCGTCGCTCACAAACTGGCGCAGCGGAACGTTTTGCTCCGCCGCTTTGGCTTTCGCGCGGCGAAAAATAACATCCGGGATTTCCAAGGTCGTTTTCATGCTAACATGCTCCCATATTTATGGGACCCGGTCAATTGGTTACGGTAACCGATTTCCGCTCTGGTTAGATGTCCTTATAATTTGCCCTGGCGTGTGCAATTCTAGCCAGCGCTGTTCAAGCGAAGAGATCGAATTTTGTCTCGAACAGCAACGGCATTTGCGCTGGTACCGGCTCAACGGATCTGTGAGGCATTGGACGATGGCTACATAAATGTAGGATGTTTTCGCAAGCGTTAGCGCATAGGGATTTCCCGTCGCCAACAGGCAGGTCGAATGAGAGACGTCAAGGTGGCATCCGCGGCATTGTTGAGCTGCTCTTGCGCGAGCGGTATCCATGACTAAAATTAAGAAGGCACAATTTCTTTGGTTGATGTTTCTCTGCTTGGCGTCGCTTGGGGCGCGACGCACAGTCGTCGCGCTCCGACAGGATTCGCAGTCACAAAATTTTCCAGCGGAAAAGGAATCAACCAAATCGCTCCAGAACGGGCACAATACAGCATCTGATTCCTCACGGGGCATAAAATCGACGTTGTACGTCTATCGACCCCGCCGTTATGAGTGGGCGACGCTCAAACCATCCGTCTACGCCGATGGCAAACAGCTAGCTCGCATCGAAAATGGACGTTTCTTTGTTGTTAAACTGGATCCGGGAAAACACTCGATTCGATCCGACGACAAGGCTCCTGCTATCGACCTCGACATGGAAGCCGGGCGAACTTACTACGTCTGCATCGAAATTGAAGAGGGGCTCTTGAGGGGTTACGGGAGTCCCAGTCTGGTTCCTACGGACCAAGCTCAAAACGAGGTTAAACAGACCTCGCCGCTGAGCGCGCGCGATATAAAAGACCGTGCGCTCGTCGTCACCGAGACGAATCAGTAGCGGCACACAGAGCCCGCCGGGAACTCAAACGAAAGCGCGCTCACGCTATTCCGTTAAGCGGCCGGGTTGGAGATTTCCTACCGTTTGATGTATCAAATGAAGCGGCTGTGGCGGAGTCACCACCGACCGATCCATCGAGGTTAAATCTCCGAACTTCTTACGGCCTATATAGGTCCTAACCCAATTTCCCACAGCGCCTGAGCTTCATACCGATCAGTTCTGCGGTTGCGGTTGCGGCTGCGGATCTGGCTTTGCCTTGTCGTCCTGAGATTTTGTTTCAGAAGGTTTTTTCGCTTCGGCCTTCGCCGCATTGGCCTGTTGCGCGGCTTTCTGTAGCGCGATCAAATACTGATCTTCATCGATATTCGCTTGCCGTTTCTGAATTACTTGTTCGGGAGTCATTGCCGCACCGGGCTGATCCTTTGCGCCAGGCTGCATCTTGCCGAATGGCGTTTGTGTGTCCTTGGACGAAGGCAGGACGATATACCACTTTCCGTCGATCAGCTTCCAAGTATTCCGAACATCGTGCGTAACAATTTGCGGGAATTTGGGAGGTTTCTGAACCCACGTTACGACGACAGTTGCGTCATCGCCCTTCTCAGAAAGTCTCGCATCGGCAATGCGAAAATCGAGCAGACCAGTGTAGACCATGTGGAAAAAATCGTTCTTGGACTCCGGAGCCACGAGTTGCTGCGCTCCCTCGAGATTATCGACCACAATGTCATGGTAATACTCGGCCGTTCGTTCTTTGACAGCCTCCAGGGCAGGGCTGCCTTTTGTGACAGAGGATTGCGCGCCGGGTAACAAGGGTGATCCCGTCAGGAAGGCGACCAACAAACAACTCATTCGAAAAGGACCCATTTTCATCAGCTGCCTCCTTAGCTCGAAGCCGGAAAAAAATATTCAGGCAAAGAAAGGGGCGCTGCCCATTCGGCCAGCGCCCCCGTCTCGCATCCTATTGTACTCAACAAACGACCCGGGATGTACCCGAGACGCCTTAATTATCCAACTGCTCAGCGTGGGTGAAGCTCTTCCCGATACGCGACTGCTTACCGAGAATCAGCGCCGGATACCCGTACATAGCGCTGGTCGCGGAGAAGCTGACTGCAGTGCCGTGACCATAGTTGAATTCGGCGACTACAATGATGTAACCGTCGAAATTGCCAATGAGAGCACCCTGGCCACCGGCAGTCAGAATCGCCGACAACCCTACGGCCATTACGTTGCCTGGCTGCAGGTTGCCCGCACCATCCAGACCGCAGTTCACGACTGGAAGGCATCCCGCATCCCCCACGAACGAAGGACTGTCTACCACAAACGGCGCTGCGCCGTTCGGGAAGACGAAGAAATGGAGCAGTCCAGCGTGGAACCTGGTTGGAACTGGAACGATCGAGGGATTGCCGGGCGCAAAGTCCGAGAGAAACGCACAGTTTGTAATCGTCGGACTTCCTGGGACCGTGCAGTCCTGTCCGGTGTTGGCAACCGAAATGCCCGTCCCGAAGCCGCTCACGTCCGTGACGTAGTCATAGAGCAGTACGGTGCGGATCGGGTTGACTTCAAACCATTCCCCACTGGCGATGAGCCGAGTTGAACCACCTCCGCCAAACAAATCTCCGCCGATAGTGGTCGAGGCTGCGACGCTATCCACGTACCGCGGGATTCTTCCGGCACTTAGAGGAAGATTGGTCAAGGGCGTGCCATCACAGTCATCCGACACGTAAGTGGTCTGACAAACCGTTGACGGCCCGAAATTAACGGCTACGTCGACATTGCCCCAGCCCGATGGATCGGCAATCTGAACTCCGATCGTCGGGTTAGTAGCGGCACCACCGTTGGAGGCAGTTGCCGCTGTTTGAACTGCGATCGAATCAATCGTAGCTGGGTTGTTTAGAGTTGTATCGTAAATGACGTCGCAGGTTGAAGTACTAGTACTTCCCGCACACGACTGGGCACCGCCCCGTGCCGTGTAGGTTAGCGTAGATGCGGCGTTTGTCAGCGATGCCGGAAACGATACTGTAACGCCGTTGGGAATATTACTGACGCTCCAAACCAAGCTTGTGTCGCTGGTCGGGATGTCGTTAAGTACGCCGGTGCAATACGGGCTCGACGCAGGTATCTGGGTCGTGCAGGCAACACGGAAGGCATTCGGGAAATTCTCCGACCAATTGACTTCACCCTGAGCAAACAGCGGTCCGCCTTCGGATTGTTCGCCATTGCCGTCAAATAACGATATGGCTGGGTAGGGCTTGATCGTAGTCTGCACCGTGCCCACGGCTAAGATCGCGGGAACGTGCGAGTAGGAGCCGAACGTCGTAGAAACCGTCGCATACGCAACGGCGGGTGCCGTGAAGCCCGAAGCATCGACTCGAATGTTCTTGAATCGAAGCGCTGAACCCACAAGGCCCGCAAAAGGATTACCCGCCGTCCCGAGCTGCGTCACAGAAATGTTGATTTCGCTCAAGTCGCCGAATGGACCGAGAGTGGTGGTTGTGTTGGCAGTGATCCGCAAGCCGTTGTCGCCGTTAGAATCGATTACATCGAAGTTGTACAGCTCGAGTGTCCCGGGGACAGCAGGATAGGTCGGTGGGTTCGGCACCGTAATCGGAGCGTTGTACGTGACTTTGATAACGTCCGTATTTACGGAGAAGCAGGTCGGCGGAAGACCATCGTCAAGGATTATCAGGTCCGTGACTCGCTCCGCTCGGCCTTCTTGGTTTATGTTGGCGGGACCGGCGACCATACCAGCGGCCCAGTGGGTCGCTGGGACAGCGGGTTGGCCGTCGAGTACCGGATTCACGGTATTGACATGTGAAACTGTCGTGGCAACACAATCCGCCTTCGCGATGGGACTCATCGCAACGACGAGAAAACAGACAACTGAGAAAACGAGAATCTTTGTTCTGAGTTTCATATGCGTTCCTCTCCTTGGGAAATCAGTGTTTGCCTCCCAAGTTCGGGGCGATTTGGGTAGGCTGGGCCATACTCTCGTGAACTTTCCCCCCGCACTTGGGCATTTTCACTTAAACCGCAAGTACGAAAGGGGCATAGCAATTCGGGGCCGTTACTTCTGTTCGGGGGCCGTTACTTCTGTTCGGGGCCGTTACTTCTGTTCAGGGGCCGTTACTTCCGGTGAGTGGCGTTGTTGGTGATGCTCGTCGGTTTGCAGACAGTTACTACTCGAAGGTACCGTTGGCTGTCAAGGAAAACCGAAAAATCGAGCACAATTTTCCCGGAATTACACACTTTTCCCCTGCGGAGAGAACTAGCAGTACTGAGAGATCTAGAACCATCAATCGGATCCCCCAACGACTCTTCAGATCTTTCTTGATCCAGACTCACCCAGACTGCTATCGAGGATGTGCAATTGGCTGACCAAAGTGAAATGGCGAGTCCTGTCGGTGCGCATTTTCGTTGCGACTTGAAGATTTCACAGCGGATAACGAATTTCGCAACGCCGTGCATTCTGCAATTTCAAACTGTAGTTAAGTGTAGAACTCTGCACTTAGCTGGAAGAATTTTGGTCATTTGCTCCATCAGCGCTATGGAAGTAGTTCTCGCTATCTGATTTTGCCGGCAAAATCCGGCGTATAGACACCGTGAAGTCTAGAGGTCAGCTATTACTTCCAGTACATGCTTGAGCCGACCTTGAAACATTGCTGCTTGCACGAACTAGCAAGAATAGGTAACCTCGCCCCGGAGTGGACGGGGTAGCTGCCAACAGAGTCCCGACGGGCTCGGACTGGAAAAGTCAGAGATGAACTTAACTCAGAAACTACTAGCCTCAATTCTAGTACCGGTCGTGTTTCTGCTTCCGACCGTTGCTCAACACCGAACCCGAGCGACTTTCATTCGCGGTGCCACGGTAATTGACGGCACCGGTAAATCCCCGCAAGTGAACGTGAACATCCTGATAGACGGCGGGCGGATCCAAGCGATCGGGCCGGACGTCAAGGCGCCCGACGGTGCAGAGAGTATTGACGCTGTCGGTAAATTCGTTATCCCAGGACTGTTAGATGCGCGGGTGCAAATCGGGCCTACGCCGGGCAACGGCGTCTTTCGTGGCGAAATTTCCATTGAACAGAGATTGCAAAGCTTGCGAGCGTTGCTGGCGGCGGGAGTAACAACGGTTCGCCTGGTGCAAGGAGATCTCGACGAACAGTTGCTCTATCAGCGATGGCAAAAAGAAGCGTTGCTGGTTGGCCCCAAAGTCATTATAGGGGGACCTACTTTCACGGCTCCCGGAGGGATTCCGACGCGAGAATACTCTGTTGCGTCACAGTCCGTTAAGCGACGCGAAACCCGCGAAGTCCGTAACGAGGACGATGCCCGTGATATGGCTCGAGAATTGGCCCACTCTGGCGGCCAAGTATTTGAAATCGTGTATGATGCAGGCCCTGAGGGCGACCCGTCACCTGGGCTCGGGGAACCAGCAATACAAATCGTGACCCAAGAGGCACACGGACACGATCTGAAGGTTTTCTGCGAGGTGGGCCGGGATAAAGAGGCTGTTGCAGCGGAATCCATGGCGGTGGACTCAATCGAAGGAGTCTGGGAGGAGGCACTGTCCGCTGAGGCGCTGGTGGGGATGAAGAGCAAGTCCATCTTTTTCATTCCAGCGTTGACCGAGCAGGGGGATTTGTTGAATCTATTGGATGAGGAGTCCTTGCAAGAATATCTGAAAGATCCCATTGTCCAGCAGAGTCTTTCGAACACGATGAAGGAGAGCTTGGCCCATGAAGGCGGCTTGTTGGGGACCGTACGTAAAGGCATCCAGGACAACGCCGCCGTTCGCAGTCTGCTCGAGCAACAGCGGGCACGAGCTTATGAAAATGTCAAGCGAGCTCAGGCTGCGGGTGTCGAATTAGCTGTTGGGACCGGATCTGGCACGATGTTAGTCTTTCCGGGTGCTGCGGTGCATCGGGAGTTACAACTGTTGGTGAAAGCTGGACTTTCCCCGATGGAAGCCATCCAGTCGGCCACGCGCAACACAGCGCAGAGCTTGGGCGTTGGGAACGTAGTTGGCACGCTTGAATCAGGGAAGCAGGCGGATCTGATCGTCCTTCGTGCCGACCCGTTGGCTGATATTCGCAACACCGAAAAGATTGAAGTTGTTATGCAAGAAGGGCGGGTAGTGAAGCGTGAGGATTTGGTGGTTCGCTAATCTGGATCTGCTGCCACCGCGTAGGTTCCTGCGGCATGCGACTCCCGCGCGTTGCTCCAAGTGTGGTCCGCCTGAGAAGCCGAAGGCAAGTCGGAGCACCGCAGGTCTCGGGACATCTATTTCAATTGCTCCATCGCTTTCTTCGTCTCGCGCATCCGGTCCAAGAATTCTTCAGTGCTAGCCGCCGCTGCTGGAGTGTTTTGCAGGACATGGGGTGTCAATAGCAATACGATCTCTGTGCGCGACGTATTCTTGGTCGTATTGCCGAACAGAGCGCCGAAGAACGGAATGTCGCCCAAAATCGGTATGCGATCCCTCGAGTAACTAACCGAAGTCTGTATAATTCCGCCCAGACCCAGTGGCTCCCCGTCGCTTAATACTACCTGAGTCTGAAACGAGTTCTTATTGATGACTGGCGCTACGATTTGCGACGTTGTGTTTGGAACAGCAGCGCTCACCTCCTGTGAAACGGAGAGCAGTACAATGCCGCTGGCATTAACGTGGGGCGTCACAGTGAGGATGACGCCGGTGTCCACGTATTGGATGGTCTGCGCGAATACGCTGGTTCCGCCGGCCTGGATAGGAGTGAGCGCCGAACCTATGGGAACGGGTACTTGCGCGCCGACTTGGATACGAGCGCCGGTATTGTCGGTGACGAGAATGGAGGGAGCCGACAGCATGCGGACGCGTGAGCGATTTTCCGTAGCGTTCAAAAAAAGTTGTAAAGTTCGGGTGGCGCCGATAATCGCGAAAGTCTGCGCCTGGAACGACCCTCCTGATTGGCCGGGGGAAAATGAACCTATCGTGGAGGGAGGTGAGGTAAGACTCGAGTTATTTTGGAGAAACGCGGAGACTCCAAAGGACAAATCGCCGGTCAGATCGACTTCATAGATTTTAGCATCAATGAAAACTTGGCGCGGCAGGATATCCAGCTGAGTAAGGGTGCGCTTCAAGATGTCGTAATCGTGCGGGCTGGCTTGAACAATAAGGGCGTTGTTCTTGTCATCCGATATGATGCGAATGCGCCCTTGGACCCGCTCGGGTGCCGGCGGCAGCAACGCGCGCTGCTGCTCTTCCAATGCCGCGGGCGGGATCAATGGATTCGGTGGTGTGCTAGGCGCAGGCAGTGACTGCGGCCTGGGAACATCGCCGCCATAGAGTTCGATTAGAATGTCTCGCAAATCAGCGGCCTTGGTGTTTTGCACTAGGTATACGAAGTTCTGGACTCCAACATCCTGGGGGGGCCGATCCAAGCGGTTGACCCACTCTTCAATATCGGAAAAAACCTCGGGAGCGGGACTGATAGCCAAGATTGCGTTCAGGCTGTCGATGGCCACGAAGCGAATTGCGGAGGACGTCGATAAGGCATAGCCTCCGAATACACTTTGCAATTCCGTGATTACGCTCTTGGCCGAGTTGTTGACGACTGGAAACAGCCGAACTCTCTGCCTGCTAAACGTAGGGCTGTCAAACATATCGATGATCCCACCGATTTGCCGCAATTTCGCGGGAGTCTCGACGACCAGCAAGACATTGGCATGCTCGGCCACCACGATCTCACCGGCCGGGGTGACGAAAGGAGCTAGGACCTTTCCCATTTCAGTAGCAGGGACGAAACGCATCGGAAAAATCTGCAAAACTAGTGTCTCTCCGGGACTTGACGCTGCTTCCGGAGCTTTGGCGAACTCCAGAGGCAACGCTGACAGCTTGGCATCGGCGATGGGTACTACCCGGTAGTACCCGTCGCCTTTTACAATCGCCGCTCCGTTGACTTGCAGGATCGACTCAAGAACAGAAAACAGATCGGCCCGAGAAACAGCCCCTGCCGTGTTGATGGTAACGGTGCCTTTGACCGCTGGGTCCACGACGTAATTAATCTTCAGTTCAGTCCCAATGATTCGGAGAACTTGGTAGAGGTCCGCGTTTTCCAGATTCAAAGAGACGGCACCTCCGCCCTGATTGGCGCCGCTCAATCCCGGCTGCGAACCTGCCGCAGCAGGGGAGCCCGACGGAGAGCCGGAAGGCTCCTTAGATGAATTGGCATCCGCGGCTTTCGGGGGAGCTGGAGTTTGTTGATCTGATCCTGCTGCGCCTGGTGCTTGAGTAGTCGGCTTAGCCTGCTGCGGCGGCGGAGTGCTCTGCTCCGTCGGTTTACTTGGTGGACTAGAGGGAGAATTCATCGGCCCGAATGGGGTCGGGATACGGCCGTCGGGTTGTGCGGTGGCTGGGGAAGCTGAAGGAGTCGGGCTAGTAGCTGGAGCTGGCGCGGTGGATTGAGAAGATTTTCCGGAGGACTGTGTCTCTTGTGCCAGGATGGTCGCTGGCGTACTGACGGTGGGCTCACTCGTTTCGTCGTAGCCCGTCCTTGCTGAATTCGATGAAGTTGCCGCAGCCGAGGCGGCAACCTGCTTCGCAGCTGGCATTTCTGCCGGATGCAGTGGCTCGACATCGGCAGGGGTGGCCAGTGCCCCCGACGTCTGAGTCAACGCGCTCGGAAGAACAGCGACAGGAGCGGGTACATTATCCAGTGCGCCTTGAGGGATGCTGACTTTGTTGGTGGTCACTTCCGAAGGCTTCGCGACCGCACTGGATGGCGACTTAATCGTGCCGCCTGCAGCACCACCGGAAGCCTCCGCGGTGAACTCCACAGTGATGGCGTTGCCCGAGGCGTTGATTTTGTAGTGTGCCGGCTTTCGAAGATCGATCACCACTCGGGTAGCTTCCGGCGTGAATTGCGCCAGGCGAACTTCTTTCACTGCACCGAGATTGCTGGCGATATTATGTTCCGAAGTCTTCAGGAGCGCTCCCTCAAAATCCAAGACAATGCGGTCGGGACTGTGCAGGCTAACAACGTGGTAGGTGAGCTTGGTGCTACCAACCACATTCACTTCGGTCTGTTCGCCATTCTGGGTGACATTCACCTCATCGATGGCTTCAAAATTTGAACTGGGCGCCTTGGAGTCCAACGACTTGGTGGCTACCGGCTTGGCGATCGCTGAGGCTTGCTTTGCCACAGGGGCGGCGACAGGCTGCGCGGCAGCCGAGTGAATCTCCCCGACCAGCAAGGATGTGCCGAGAACGGAAGTCAGCAGGACAACCGTTGACACAATCTTTGATTTCCTGGGCATTCGTAACCTCGCTTTGTCGGTTAAGGCTTCAACCCTCGATGTAGTCTCATGGCTTCTTATCAACCGTCATTGGCCCAAACGGTGTTTGCATTACTTGCTTTCCGGGAGGCGGTGTCGCCGTTGCCGAGGCTGCGGGGCTCGACGGTGAGTTGGCTGGCTCCGCTCTAGCAACGACCTCTCGTTCTGTACTTGCGGTACTTCCCGCAGATGTCGCGTTAGGGAGCGATGCCGGTTTTGCATTCGCGACGGTCTTCGACGCCTGCCGATGTAATCTCTCGAGCGCGTTGTAAAGCATGATCTCCTCGCGCCCTGACCCCGACTCGATCACAACCGACTCTGGAAGCACACTTACCAATCGATAGCCCTGGAAGGTGCCGCCTTCCGGCACGCGCTCTGCTTTAGGTGCTTGTTCCGTACCCAACAAGGCAAACCGGTTCTCTCCGATGATGAGCGAACCATAGACAAGCGGCGGGGGCCCCATCACCTTAACCTGGGAGGCTTCGGCGATGACATCATTTCTCTCTCCATGAAAAGGGTTCTGGCGAGCGATCGCCGTGAAGTCTGCTACGGGCAGCGTGGGAGGAACAGGAACACCCTCGAACGCCTGAGCCTCCAATGCTTGAGGGCCATTGGCGACCGCATACAATCGCCAATCACGGTGACTCTTCCAGCCGAGCCCGATCAGGCTCGCGACGCAAACAAGATTGATCATCCAGTACTTCTTATTCATCGCCTTTCCTCATTGCGGCTTTTCCATGAGCGCGGCAACAACTATTCCACAATGAATCTGCTTATCCTTGTCTCCCGCGCCGTTGATCTGGAGTTCTTCGATATCCACAATCCGGTCGCCAGTGACAATGGCGCTGAAGAATTGCGTGAGTTGTGTGATGCGACCGTTGAGCTCCAATCGCACTGGAATGCGGACGAAATTGTCGCCCGCGGGACTGGGCGCCAGAAACTCGCTGCGGATGAGTCCCAGTTGCTGCTCGGCGGCTCGACTCGCGAGCCACGTCTGGAGTTGAGCGCCCGCTTGGTTGGCATCCGGGGCAATGAGTAGGCGGTGTTCCTGCTCGCTCAGTCGACCCCGTAGGGCGGTCTCCTGCTCGCGAAGTTGCTTCGCGGCGATCAGTTCGCGGCTTCTGCGTAGTTCCTTTTTCGCAAGAAATAGACTCCCGGTCGAGTTCTCAGCACGATCCCATCGCGGGAGGACCACGAATTCCAGGAGCACAAAAAAGAGAGCCGCCAGAGCGGCCGCGACCACTAATTTTCTTTCTCTCGGGCGCAGTTTCATTGCTTTTCCTTCAGTCGCATCTGTATCCGGAATCGCTCCATTCCAGCAGCATCCTGGGTAAGTGCCCCGTTAAACTTGACCTCTGCGAACCGGGGGGAAGCTTGGAACAGAGGTAATAAAGTCGAAGCAGATTTCGCCGAGCCCACCAGGTCGATCTGGCCTTTCCGAAAAGTGAAGCTCGCAAGCCATGCGTCGTGAGGCAGCCGTTGCGCTATATCGTTCAGAGCCTCGAGCGGCTTCCGGCCTTGCAGCTGAAACTCCTCCAGAGCAATTAATTTCCCGCGTAAGGCGCGATCCCTTTGTAGAACCCCATTCATTGTATCGGTCTGCTGTTGCAAGCTCGCCAGCTCCTTGCGGTACCGGCGCAAGAGAAAATAATCCTGCATGGGAACGCGCAACCCGATGGCGAGTAGAATAACCGCGTTGGCTGCCAACAGGGCATACGTTGGCATGTGACGCAACCGATTCCGCGCAGGCCGCAATTGGACCGGAAGCAGGTTCAGTCGATAGGGGTGACGGCGGCGCCCCACTCCATCGACAGCCACTGCCACGGCTCCCAAACGAGCTCCCAGAGGCGTTCCAGCTTCGGGTCCTTCTAAATCGAGCATCTCCTCCAACCGCTCGACGTGTCCGAGTTTGCTCAGTGCGTCTTGGATCTGCTTCGAAACCGAACTGGAGTGAATTAGTTTGTATTTTCCCCCCTCGTGCCAACGCAGCGTGGAAACAGCTCGCTGGACTTCGGAAAGCACAGTTTGCTCGGGGGAATTGTCCGCCGTTGCAAGGGCGAAGCCGCGCGTGTATACGAGCTTTTCGCCATCGATAAGCGCAACCTCTGCCGCCGAGTCCGTGGAATCGAACAAGACAATACGCTGGTTCGTTGGATGCTGCCGGCCGTGCAGAATCATGTGCAATAGCGAGAATTGAGTAACGGTCAGATGCTTGATGGGGTATCCAGCTGCGGCGAAAAGATTCGCAAAGCGCTCCACCATCCCCGTGGGAGCCAGAACCAGACTAACCGCTTGTTGCTTGCCTTCGGCAACCACGGTGGCATCCCAACAGAATGGCTCGGTGTCTGTTGGTTTAAACATCTCGACTTGTAGTGCGAGAGCTTCTTGAAACGACTTCCTTGCGACCATCGGAAGATTGAACAAACGAACAATCACATCGCGTCGCGGCAAACCCAAGATCACGACAGGCTCTTCGACCTTTAGCGGTTGCAAAATATCGCGCAGCCTCGCATGGAGCGCTTCGGCGCTGAGTTCTGCGAAATTTGGGATCACCTCCGTCGCGACCAGCTCTCCTCGGCGAAATCCTGGGCAGAAACACGCGAGATAAAGAGCGTTTCCTCGAATCTCCAAACCAAGAACGGTTCTGCGCAATTTCCAACGCTTTGGCCTGGACGCGGCGTGCAGGTTGAGCAACCGCGGCTTAAGAATTCCCGGAGTTAACGTCTGCCAGGAAAATTGCTTAGCGAGCATAGGAATCCTGCCATCGAAGGATTTGGAACGGCCCATTGTTCGCGTCCCCGACTTTAACAACCGCCTGGATCTGAGCAACGATCCCTGCCGGCGTTCTACCTACGGCGACCAGGGAAAAACGTCCGCTGCTTGCGGTCGTAAGCGTCGAAAGCGTGTCGGCACTGAGCGAGGCGGGAAATTCACCGGTGATGTCACTGGGCGAAGCAAACGGTTTCGTCGCCCGCCCCGTCACGATGTAATCGGCGACTTGGTGCTCTAAATCCACGGCCGCGAGAAGTACCGGATAAGGAGCGTAGTTGATATTGATCGCGGTAGCTTTGGAGTCGACCGTTACGCAATCAACCAGTCCGGGTCGGCGTTCAATACTTCCATCTTCGTTTCGGACATAGCGGCCGTAGTAAAGACTCGGTGTAACTCCCGGCACGGCTAGAAGTTCGTCGATGGACCGATAGTCGATCAGTGCCGTCTGAGAAGAATTGAACTGCAACAAATTGCCAGACTGGACCGCGCTGTTCCAGCGTGCCAGCGAAGAAGAGGTGCGCCAATCCACAATCGTCGTCGCGAGGTTCGTTGCGGCTCCGGCTTCGGAGCCCAACGCTAGGAGCAAGCGTTCCAGGACTTTCTCGGATGCCTGATTGAGGTCAATTTTGCCGTTTTCATCCATAATTTCGATGGTGACGTGTCCCTGATCTTCATTCCAATCGACGCTGCGCTGACCAGGTTTAATCATCGCCTGCTGCGGAGTCGCGGAAGTGGCGGTAAGAAACGCCGCCGTCGTGAGAATCCCGCCTCGGGCTACGTAATGAGACTGTAACTGTTCCTTGCGGTTTTCTAATTCCTCATCGGCAACGCGGACAGAGCTCGTCAAGGCAAAAGCAATCAAGGCTAGGACGAGAATGCCGCCCAGGACCACAATCAGCACGACACCGGACTCGGAATTTCGTTCCATCAGCTTCATTGCGCCTCTTCTGCCCTTACCGGAATGATAAAATCCAGCACCTGCTCCCGTTTTCCCCGCCACCAATGAACTTGCACGCCCCACGGAAGCTGCTTCTGCTCATCGGCCTTCCATGCAATAACCCAAGCTGCGGGCGTGCCCGGCAAGCTGGGTTGCAAATAGGAAAACTCGATACGATCCGCGGGGTCTCCCCACGGCTGGGTAGGAGTTGCGGGAGTATCTGTCGCAAGCATGGCCGTGACCAATTGCTGGGCTCCGGAGGGACTCGATTCACTGATCATCACTTGCTCAAGGCCATGCGGCTGCTTAACAACTTGGTAGGTGGCCAGCCACTGCCCGACATTCCGCTCTCCCGTCCAAGAGGAGTGCGTCAGAAACCGAATCTGCTTCGCAGTGCCCTGGAAGCTGAGAAGCCGCAGAGGCTGCTGCTCGCTGTTGGTTGTAAAAACTCGGGGAACCGCGGAACCGATTTGCACCTGGACTGCCTCCATCATGGATAGCCTTTGGGCCATGGCGTTTAACTTGACCTCGACCCTTTGCCGCGCATTCTCGGTGAGTCGAACAGCAGTCAGCAGGATGCCCAAAACGACAGCCGTTAGCGCGAGCGAAACCGTGACCTCGAGAAGCGTGAAACCATTTCGTTTGCTATCGGCTCGCATTCGGAATTACCTTGCGTGCCCACTGCGTTGTTTCGATCACATACATCTTTGGTTTCGCTTGTTCGCCCCAGGCGATCACCACCCGAATGTGGAACAGCCCGTAAGCCGCGTCGCTCATTTGGGTGTCGCGATCGTTCCGCCAAACCTGGACGTGCCACTGATAGCCATCGTCCCACTGGCCCGCCTGCTCGACTGGCGCTAATTCTTCGAGGAGCAGAACCTGATTCATCTTTTCTCGGGCGTGCCAGAGTGCCCTCTCGTGCGGCTCCATCCGATTGATATTTCGCATCGACTGCGCTGAGAGTCCCATGACCGCCACGAAGACAGTCCCCAACAGAACCGTCGACACCAATACTTCCAGTAGTGTGAAACCGCGCACCGCCGATGAGCGAATCTGCTTCATTCTTGGTCCGTGTTTACCAATACGATCGAAGTTCTGGCCGTAATCGGATCTACGGCGAGACGCAGCGGGAAACGGCCGGCGTTTCGAACGTCGAGCAGGAGCGCTTCGCTGGTACCGTCCGGATAGAATGGCAAGGGGTCGATGTCGTTCGTCCATTCACCGTTCCCACCGCGCACCGCGAGCGAGATCTCTGCCGGCAGCGAGAATTGATTGACAGATTTCCCATCCTCGCGAGCCAGAATGATTTGTCTTTCGCTTCCCGTGTTTGGCGAGAAAATCACAAGATACGTTCGACCTTCAAACAGCGCTCGGCTTTTGCCCTGTTGAAACAACTTGGTCATGGATTCCGCAGCCAAGCGCAGCTTGAAGTTGGCGTAGGCTCGTAGCGTAACGGGAGCAACGAGGGCTGCCGCTGCCGCTATCAGGACCAGAACAATCAGCAGCTCCAGCAAAGTGTGCCCCGCGACTCCCGATGCGCTTTTCCGGCAAAGCAGTTTTCGAGTCATCTTGCGCACGCTGCTCCTACTTCCAACTCACAATGTCTTGATTGAAACCTTCTCCGCCTTCGCGCCCGTCGGCCCCGTACGAGATGATTTCGTAGTCGCCGTGCTCGCTTGGACAGCGGTATACGTAGGGATGCCCCCAGGGATCCATGGGAATATCCTTCGGAATGTAAGGTCCGTCCCAGTTCTCCACTCCGCCCGGCTGCGTGCGTAACGCCTGCAAGCCTTGATCCGTGGATGGGAAGGACCCTACATCCAGGCGATAGGCTCCCAGCGCCGATTCCAACGCGGAGATCTGCGCTCTGGCAGTGTTCACTTTCGCCTTATCCAAGCTGCGGAAGACGCGAGGCACCACCAAAGCCGCCAGCATGGCCAGTATCGTCAACACCACCAGCAGTTCAATTAGGGTGAAACCTTTTTGTTTTTTCTCATTCATTTCTTCCCTCACAGCGGGAGTTCGTTGATGCTGTAAATGGCCAGCAGAATCGAAATGACGATCGCACCGACAATCAACCCCATCGCAAGAATCATCAACGGCTCAAAGAGCGCCACCAAATTCTTTATGGCGGTGCGGGTCTCACGCTCATAGACATTGGCAACTTGGAGCAACATGGCGTCCAATCGGCCGGTTTCCTCGCCGACTCCAATCAAATGGATTGACAAGGGCGGGAACGCGCCGGTCTCCTCCAGAGGACGGACGACTCCCATGCCCTGCTTCACCCCTCGCTGCACATGATCGACCGCTTCACCCAGTTTCAGATTGCCGACCACCTGTCGAGCGATCTCCAAAGCCCGCACCATCGGCACGCCGCCTTGCAGCAGAGTGCCTAGACTGCGCGTAAATCTAGACACCTGGACTCTTTCAATGACCGGTCCCAACTGGGGCACGGCGAGGATAAAGTGGTCAAATCGCCTTCGGCCTGGTCCCGTCGCGAGGTAGCGTTGCGCGCCAAGAATGATTGCTGGAATCGCCAGGAGCCAGAGCCACCAGGTCTTCTGCAGCCCTTCGCTGATGAACAGGAGAATTTGCGTGGGCAAGGGGAGAGCGGCGCCCGCCTGCTCAAATACGGCCGCGAATTTTGGAACCACTAGTTCCAGCAGAAAAAATACGGAAGCGCCTCCTACCACGAACAACAGCGACGGATAAATCATTGCGGATACCAAGTGACTGCGCAGTTCGTTTACGGACTCCTGATAGTCGGCCAGCTGCGTGAAGACGCCGCCCAAATTGCCGCTGGCCTCTCCCGCACGGATGAGACTCACGTAGAAGCTCGGGAAGAGTTTGGGATATGCTTCGAGCGCCGCGCTCAAGCTCTTCCCTCCCTTGATGCCTTGCAGGACTTCCTCCAGGGCTTTGCGGATGGTGACGGATTCCGTCAGTTGCGCGCTGACCGTCAAGGAGCGGTCCAGAGGCACACCGGCCGTCAGCAGAAAGGATAACGTGCGGGCGAAAACGAGCCGGTGACCGGCCATTCCTTGACGCCCGCGGAAATCCAGGCGCCAACGACGTGCAGCCAGCCCGTCCGCGGCACCAACTTTGACGGGCACCAGTCCGCGCTGTTGCAATTCGGTTGCTGCCGCCAACCGATCGACGGCCTCGAGCGAACCATTCACCGAAGCGCCGTCGCCGCTGATCGCCTGATAGGCAAAAGTAGGCATATGAAAGCCTTAGGCTCCCTCTTGAGTTACGCGAAGTACTTCTTCATAGGCGGTCACACCCGCCAACACTTTCTCGACTCCATCTTCACGAAGCGTCTTCATGCCATTCTGGCGCGCCGCTTCGCGTAAGACGTTGGCTTCGGCATTTCGTGCGACCAAGCGCTGCAGTGCCTCATTCAGTTCCATCAATTCGAAAATTCCGATACGCTCGCGAAATCCGATCTGACGACATGCGGGGCAGCCGACCGCGCGAAAGGCACGGACAACGCCGCTCGGAGACTGGCATCGCTGCCCTTCGGGAAGGATTCCCTCGGGAATTTCCGTGGGCTGTTTGCAGTGGGCGCACAAGACGCGAACCAAGCGTTGCGCCAGAACCGCAAGGATCGAAGACGAGAGCAAATAACTCGCCACGCCCATGTCGATCAGGCGGGTGATCGCGCTGGGTGCGTCGTTGGTATGGAGCGTACTGAAAACAAGGTGACCGGTCAGTGCCGCACGAATCGCAATCTCCGCGGTTTCCAGATCGCGGATTTCGCCTACCATGATCACGTCCGGATCTTGACGAACAATGTGTCGGAGTCCCGCGGCGAACGTCAATCCAATCTGCGTATTGACCTGAACTTGATTCACGCCCGCATTTTGATATTCGATGGGGTCCTCGAGCGTGAGGATTTTCTTGTCTGTCTGGTTGATTTGGCCCAGGGCACCGTACAGCGTGGTCGACTTGCCGCTGCCGGTGGGTCCGGTGACGAGCACGATCCCGTGCGGACGGGCGGTCAATTTTCGCATCCGCTCCAGCAAATCCGATGGAAAGCCGAGTTTTTCCAGGTTCAGCAGCTTGTTGTCGCTGCGATCGAGGATGCGCATAACCACGCTTTCCCCGTGCATCGTGGGCAGAGTAGAAACGCGCAGATCAATATCTTTTGCGAGCACCTTCAGGCGAATTCCACCGTCCTGCGGCAGCCGGCGTTCGGCAATATTCAGCTTGGCCATCAGTTTTACGCGAGAAATCACCGCTGCGGTCATCTGCCGCGGCGGTGCCTCAACAGGATAAAGAACGCCATCGATACGGAACCGGACTCGGAGTTCTCTCTCCATGGGTTCAATGTGGATGTCACTGGCGCGGCTCTCCACGGCACGGGAAATGAGCAGGTTTACCAGGCGGATGACCGGCGCTTCGAGGGCCAGGTCACGAAGATGCTCTACGTCTGCGCCGCTCGCCAGACCTGACTCTTCATCCGACTGGTCAAAGGACTCCACCAAGCGACCCAATGAATTCGTCCCCGCCCCATAAGACTTTTCGATCGCGTCCCGGATCTGCGTCTCGGAAGCCAGGTATACGAGCGGCTGTCGCCCCGTAGCCATGCGGATGGACTCCAGGGTTTCATAATCCAACGGATCGCCGACGGCGACACAAAGATCGCCGTTGTGCTGATCGAAAGGAAAGAATTTCCCGGATCGCATGAAGCGTGGCGAGAGCGTCTTGACTTCCGGCGGAATGGGAGGAAAAGCCGAACTGTCGATCACCGTCAACTGCAGTTGCCGGCCGAGGGCGTCGAGTAGATCACGCTCGGCAACCATACCGAGATCGACCAGCAGTTTTCCCAAACGGTCGGACGATTTCTTCTGCAATTGCAGGGCTCGTTCCAAGTCCTCGGACGATATCTTTCCCGCACCCTGGAGGATGTCCCCCAGCAATTGACGGTCGTTCGATGTCGCTGTGGCGTTCATGTGGCTCAATACTGAGTTGTTGATAGTTTTCGAATAAAGTCAGCCTGATCGATCGCCTGCCTTTGGCGCTGGTCGATCAGTTTCTTGTCGCTGGACAACACGATGGTCGATCTTTCGACCTGATTCGGATGAGCAGCAACGGTGTGAATAACAATCGCGATGGTTTCATTGGGCCCCAATTGACTTAGGGTCTGCCCGTAACTTGCCAAAGTTTCCTCCGCGATGAGCTTGGCTTTCTCCCTGCGCCGATTCTCTTCGTCCCGCTCGTTGCTCGCGTTCCCAGGTGTGGTCGATGAGCCAAAGGGACCCAAATCGTGCCACGAGGAAAGATTCACCTCGAAAGCGAACACCACTCCATAGCCGGGAAGATAAGCGCCGCGGGTGCGATCTAGCGTGGCGAACGGCCCGCCGAAAGCTTGCGTCAGACTTTGGTTGAGGACCGATTCGAAAATCTCGATCTGTTCCTTGAGCTTTTCCAGTTGGGGCTTCCCTTGCGGATCGGCGCCCAAACTCGTGCCCAACACAAGTGTCCCAAGAAGTCCGCAAAGGGCCCGACTGAAAAACTTTCTCATGGATTCCTCACTGGCGATTTGTGCCCGAGTTCTGATCCGGCGCGGTTCTTGCCGACGAACCGAGCCATGCTGATTGCAAATAGACTCCATGTTGCTGTACCTGTTGCCACAGGGCCGTCTGAGATTCCTTGATCATCTCCATCTGGACAGCGAGCTGGGCAACCTTCCGGGACTCTTCGTCGCTCGGCGAGTTGCTGGCCGGCTGCGAAGCGAACTGCGTTCGCGTCTGCTCCCGCGCCATGGACTGCTCGAACGCGGCTTGCACCCAAGCCTGGACCTGAGCTTGGCTCACGGCCTCGACGGGAGAGGTCGTCGTCGGCCGTGAGTTAGCTCGGCTGAAATTGACGGACAGTTGATGTGGATCGTATTGAATGGACGGGCGGAAGATAACCAGCAGGAGCAACGATGCCGCTACGGCGGCGGTGCTCGCCGCGGAAACCCAGCTCCGGACGGTGTGCGCCCAATTTGATTTTACCTTTGCGGTCGGAAGGAAAAAAGGAACCATCGGATCTTCCGATGGCCAGCTCGAGCGCAACGAGACTTCCAACTGCTGCCAGTCGCGCACCGCTTCGCGACACGCCGCGCAAATCTGTTGGTGTGTGTCGAACTCGGATGTTTGTTCTGGCGAGAGTTCGCCCGCCGCGCGCTCCGAGATCATTTTGCGACAATCATCACAATTCATTGCCTGTCTCCTTGTTCCCGAGCAGAGTTTGTTGCCGAGATGGTTGGGTCCTTCCGAAAAGCTCGGACTAAGAAGCGGAGGGGGGCCTTTGGCGTTCCAGACCCGCTCGAATCTCTTCGAAGGCCCTGTAGAGTCGGGACTTCACCGTGCTGACGGGAGAGTCTAGGATGATGGCCATCTCGTCGAACTGAAAGCCGTGAAATACACGTAGAAGCACGACTTTGCGAAGCTCGGGATCTAGCCGCGCAATCAAACAGCGAAGCGTAAGCTGCATTTCGCGAGCGTCGGAGCGAATTTGCCCCGGCATTTGCCCAATTCCGTCGGGTTCGGCAGCATCTTGCATCGGCAGCGTCGGACGCCGTTGCTCGGACCTGCAAAGGTTTACTGCAATTCGAAATAGCCAAGATACAAATTTCTCCTTGTCGCGCAGGTCCTTCAACCGAACATAGCTTTGCAGAAATGCTTCCTGACAAATGTCTTGCGCCAGCTCGCGATTTCCCGTGAAGCGCAGCAGGAAATTAAAGAGTTGGCGCTGCCACCTCCAGACCAGGAGGTTGAAGGCCTCGGCGTTGCCGTCCAAGACCCTCTCGACAAGCTGCCTATCGGTTTCTGTCGGTTTCAAGCTCTTTCACTCCTACAGACGCGAACGCGAACGAAAAAGTCGAAGCGCACCAAAAAATAATGGCGTCCCCTCCCAAGCCACCCAGGCCAATGGGAGGGCAGCGAGGAGTAATGGGAAGTCCGTAACTGCCACCGGTGCAGGGTATACCGCGAGGGCGGGGAAAACCAATGGCCTACTTGGGGGGAAGAATAAAAACTAAGGGACTATAACTTGACAAGAAGAGCGATCAATCTATACTTCCCGCAGAGCGAAAGAATATGGTTTCTCGATCATCTATCGTAACAATGGGTCGACGTGCGAATCGAACCCGCCGTTTGGTTGTTCACTGCAAATTACTTTCCGTCCTTTTGATTTTTCTCGCGACAGGATCTCGAATCGCCGCGGGAGAAATTACGACCTACAAAGACGCAAACGGTCGATCTGTTTACGTCAACAGCGACGATCAGGAATTGACCAGCGCTGTAGAGCGCGGCGGTGTTCTCGCTGCCTTGCGATTGATCGAACATCGCAAGGGCGAACTCCCAGGAATTGACGAGTATATTGAGCAGGTAGCGCTCCAGCATCAGGTCGATGCGAAGCTGGTGCACGCGATCATCTCGGTCGAGTCGGCGTGGAACCCGAAGGCGCGATCTGCGAAGGGTGCTGTGGGTTTGATGCAATTGATGCCTGAAACGGCTGTGCGTTTTGGAGTGCGCGATTCACTCGATCCCAAACAGAATATTGAAGGCGGTGTGCGCTATCTGCGATTTCTTCTAAACCTCTTCAACGAGAATCTGAAGTATAGTCTCGCTGCGTATAATGCTGGGGAAAAAGTCGTCGTTCAACGCGGCGACGTTCCACCCTATGACGAGACGCGAACTTACGTCGATCGCGTGACGGCATTGTACGCAGACTTGCAAAATCGCAACTATCTAAAGCCCAAAAGTGTTTCTCGAAGCGCTGCGGGTGGTCGCACACTTTATACGAATATCTATTGAGTTCCGTCGTCTGAGCGAGTCGATTTTCGTCGATCGAACCAGTTCGCGTGGACTCTGAATTCGGCAGGACGCCGACAGACCCCGTTTTGCTTCCGATTTTGTGGAGCGTCGCACGGACCGGGCGTGGTACCGGGTCGAAAATTGCGCTGGTGGAGACCACGTTGATGGCCGGCAAATTATCGAGCTAGGAGTCAGGAAATTTCCAGCAGAAGGGCTCCGTTTCTGGAGCGACTGTCGACCAAGACTCGCACTTGGACGTCTGGCAAATCTGTCGCAGTTTGAGAGCCAATGTTCTTGAAAAAGTTGAAATACGCATTGGTGGTAACCGCGATGGCAACTTTGTGCGCGGGGATCCAGGGTCAATCCTCGTCGAGCGCATTCCATCAGGCAAGTGCGGATCAGTCACAGGGTCATGCTTCCAATGATCATCACATTCGCCTTTTGCTACTCAACGGGACAAGCGGCAAACCGGTGGCGGGTGTATGGGTGCTCCTAAAAGGCGTGGGGCAAAATACTAAGAGCGATTGGCCGCAGAGCGTACGCAGTAACTCTGAGGGTGTCGCCGACTTTTCGCTCGCAGACCCACTTCCTGAAAAAGTTGGTCTTTCGTTTGAGATCAACGAGTTTTCGTCGTGTTCAGACGCACATTTCGTGACCGACGAGATTCTCACGAGCGGTGTCGTTGCAAGAAATATCTGCGCAACCGGGCGGGTCTATTCTTCGCACCCACCCATCGCGGGACGACTCGTGATCTATGGCCGGGGCGTCACCGTATGGCAACGAATTGGCCAGGACATTCCCTTCCTTCAGTTGTTCCGATGAGGTTTCGTACCGAAGCGCCCCGAACTGCGCCCGGGAATAGGCGTTAATCTGTACCCTCCGAACTATCGGTATCTTCGTTTCATGTCCAAGGGTCGAATGGCTAGTAGTAACCCTTAAGTTCCCTTTTGCTTTTCGCGCCTTTGTCCGCCCGCTTGGTCCGGTGAGAATGATTGCAATCCGGGCAGGGGTCCCGAATCTACAGCACAGGCAAACTTGGGGGATTCGGAATGTTTTCACACGTGCATTTCGCTGCGGCCGCAGCGTGGCTGTTAGTTGCAATCATCGGGCTGGCATGGACGATGGCGTGCGCGCTGACGGCGGCGAAGATGGAAAAGGAAGGGTTCGCGTTCCGGAAGGGATTCGTCGCCGTCCTGCTGCTGAGCCCCCTCGCGGGTCTGATTGCAATCTTCATCGCCCGAATCCTTCGTCCGGACCGGCCTCTCGCGCACACCGTCAGCCGGGGTTAGACTTCAGGAATCGCCGAATAACTTGACTCGCACACTCGTTGATTTTCGTTGCGATTTACGGCTTATTTTGAGGCGGGAAGCTTCCCTGCAGATTCCAGAGTTTGCCGAGCCAGATAATTAGTGACGTGCGACTCGTCTCGCGCTTCAATCATGTATGCCGAGCGCAAGAGCTGCTCTTTGCGATTACGCAGCATGTCGCGAATGGATTGCTGCACTTGCGGGTCGGACAGCTCGCGTTGACCAGCGGGCTCTTTGGCGATTAGTTTGAGGA
>Ga0209773_10000096_pt1 | contig 24235 bp, 19 predicted proteins | sample BogFormECP14_OM1_FD_188244 | JGI IMG/M metagenome (GOLD analysis project Ga0209773, IMG submission 188244) | Bog forest soil microbial communities from Calvert Island, British Columbia, Canada - ECP14_OM1 (SPAdes) (version 2) | ecosystem: Environmental > Aquatic > Freshwater > Wetlands > Bog ... | reverse complement strand
TCCAGCTCGGCGCCGCTGTACCAGGTGCTGACCGCATCGATCATCGGGTTCCAGCGATCCCCTGGCTCCAGGTACTCCGCGGCGGCGCGGTCCGGTTCGTTTTCTTCGATCGCTCCCGCCCGTTCGCGGAAGCGCCGCATCGCCAGCATGAGGGCGGCGCTGTCCTCGCGAGACCCGCTGTGAGCGTAGGGGCGTTCCCAAGGCGGTCGCATGTGATCGACTTTTCGCCCCTGCGCCTCCGCGATCGCGACCCACGGATTCTGATCGGCCGAGTGCAGCCAGCCGCAACCGAGATCGAGCGGAAAACCGCCCTCGTCGACGACCGTCCAGGCGCGCCCCCCGAGGCGCGTCCGCGCCTCGACGAGGAGCGCGTCGACGCCCTCGGCGCGCAGGCGACGCGCGGCGGCTATTCCAGCCGCCCCGCCGCCTATGACCACCACATCTGCGTCGCTGTTCGACACTAAATCACGCTCACGCCGATGAGATAGGGGTGCAGGAAGATCATCGCTATGTACGCCACGGTTCCTACCGCGAGATTGACGCCGTCGGCGGGCGTGAACGACGAAACACGAGGCGCGCCGAGGTCGCCGCGCCGCTTGACGGCGATACGATCGTAGACCGCCCAGGCCAGGAACGCGCCGAACAGCAGCATGCCGCCGAGGTCCCCGTTGGCGATGAGATGCGCGAGCGCCCAGATTTTGATGGCGACGAGCATCGGGTGGCGCAGCCAGCCGCGGATTCGGCTCGACGCCGGGTTCATGCAGGCGAGCGCGACGAATGCAAACCACATCAGTGTGATCGTCAAATGCCGGGTCCAAGTCGGGGGATACCAGATCTGGAACCAGCCCTCAGAACGATAGATGGAGAATCCCCAGACGATGAGGACAAAGCCGACCAGGGCGCCAAGCGAAAACAGACCCTTATACGGGCCCTCGCCCAAACGCGCGATCAGCGCCGCCCGCGGCTCCCGCAGCGTCGTGAGGGTATGGACGCCGAGAAACACGACGATTCCGATCAGAAGCGTGACCATGATTCTGCCTTTCCAAGTCGACGGCTTCCGACGTGGGTTTCGCCCGCTCTTCTGGAGCATCGCGCGGCCGCGATCAACGAGATTTGCGGCCGATCGAAGCGCAGGGCAAACGGCTGCGTGGGTCGCGAGGGGCGGCGGGATCGTGGATTGCTACGCCCCGGCAATGAGAAACAGACGGGTAGCCCCTCGTGTCATACCCGCGAAAGCGGGTATCCAGTCGTGGGGCCACGATCAGAGGCGCAAGCTGGAAAAGCCAGCGGAAGCGGCAACCAAGCGTCAAATCCTCGTAGCGTCGTGGCGCTCTGGATGCTCGCGTCCGCGAGCATGACAAGCATTGGCGAGGTCACGGCGAACGAAAAGTAGATCATCCCCGCAGCGGGCGGGGTCGGAGAGGTTCGCCGGTGGGGCACTCGAGGGCGCCGCAATCCCATTGCCCGAGGTCGGCCGCGGCGCGATAGGTGCTCTCGAGGAAAGCCATGAGCGTCGCCTGGGGGTCGCGCGACATTCGCACGACTTCGTACGGCAGCACGAACTCGCCGAGCTCTTGATCGAAATACGCCCCCTCTGGCGCCGGCTTAGACTCGGCAAACCCTTTGGGCGTGGGATACGCGTAAGAGTAGAACGCGGGGAACTTTGTTTGTGCGTCGCCTGGCCAGAAGCCCGCCGACGAGACTTCATGGCTATAGGCCTCGCGCGTGACATCGTCGGGCAAGAAGGGGATGCCGCCGGGGTGGACTGGCGCGGGGCGCCCGGAGAAACGCGTCACCGCGAGATCGAAGCTTCCCCAAAACAGATGAACCGGACTGACTTTCCCGATATAGCCGGTGCGAAACCGAAATAAGACGCGGCTGATCGCGACCAGAGCAAGGAAGAAACGCTCCACCGCTTCGGCATCGTAGGGCCTCGTCAGCCGGTCGTCGCGAAACGGAATCGGATCGGGCAACTCATTGGGTCGACCGTCGAACTCCGGGGCGCCGCCGAGCCACGCGACGGTCTCGATGAAGCGGCCGTGAAACTCGGCGACCGACATCGGACCGAGCGGGAATCCCGCCGTCCGTCCATCGGCGGCTCTACCGCTCAACACGTGCTCGCGCAGATTGAGGACGATCTCGATGCCCGCTGCGTCCGGGATCAAAGAAGTGGTCAGGCCGCGCGCATCGACGTACAGGGTCGCGTGCCACGAATGATTGACCCAAGGCGTTCGCGCCAGCCGATACTTGCCGACGATCTGCGCATAGAGGTGCAGCGCGGAACAGGTCTCATGCCATGTTTCATACGGGATGACGGGCCAAAGCGCGCTCACGGCGTTCCTCTTCGTTTGCGCTCGCAGTCGGAACGGTCGGCGCTCGGAAAGGGCGACCCTATGACAATCCGACGGCGCCGGTCAAAATTCCAACGAGAGTGTAGTCCGCAGTTGCGAGCGTAGCGAGCAATCCAGCTGTCTACGAGACGGTCCCTCGATGCGCTCGTAGCGCGAGTCGGGGAAACCCTGACTTCCACGTGGAGGCGGCGAAATCGCGGATTGTTTCGCTCCGCGGTGATATACGAAATTGCTTTTGGAAAAATCGAACCCTGTGGTACCGTCCTGAAGTCAACCGGCTTGGTGTGGCGGGTCGCGGGAGCCGACCGATGATCGACGACGACAGACTCAGCAGACAGTTGATACGCAGTCGCGCAGCCCGGCGCGAGCGCGGCGAGCCCCCAAGGCGTCTCGGCGCGAGGCGATGCACCCGTTCGTCGTTTCCGGCTTTGACCACGCGCGGATCGGTCGGAAGCGGGCGCTCGAGATTGCGGTGTCGGCGCCGTTTATGGATAAACGTCGGTAGAGGTCATGGGAGCAGCAAGATGCGAGGTGCCGCCGTCATGAGCCGCGAATCCGGCTCGGCGCCGAGATCGCATCGCCGCTCGGGCAACCAAGGCGGAAATTTACCGTCTCGCAAACCTTTGAAAACTCAAGAAACACGGAAATTTTCGGGAACGTTACACTTGCCATAGTACCGCACTAGGGCTAGAATCCAGAGCGCCATCATGAACGCGCCACTTTCCCGCGATCTCGCGGGCGTCCCATGATGGCAATGCCGAGGGAATTAGCCCCGGCAGGCTGTGGAGCCTGTGGGACATGATGAAAGTAAACGGAGAAGCGTTCTACCGCGCTGTTGCGTATTGCAAGCAAATTGAGACCTCTAACTCAACAATTCGCTAAGGATGAAAGCAGACGAGAAGAGCTAGATACATCAATACATACAGATGATGTTGTAACAGTATCGGCTGCTTTGCAATCGCTTAGAGTAGAACTGATTAGGGCCAATTTACGATGGTGCAAAAATCCCCATGTACACTATCGCATCAAAGGTTCTGGGGGTTGACCGCGCTCGGCGCGGCCCTGCCTTTTCGGCGATATCATCGCGCGTTCTCTCCGATTGGAGGTATCTCTCTGAGGACCAACCTGGGTTTCTTATGAGCCGCTCAAGGAGGCGCCAGCCATCGTCTCAGAGGCGGCGCGAGCCGGCTTGCGCCAATAGACCACCGTGCGAGCGCCTCTTTCTCGAAAGCGGGGCGGACCGTGGGTACTTGGCCGCAACGGCAGCCTACGCGGGCGCGGTCGATGCAATATCGTTCCACACATCAGCCACTTGACTGGGCGGTCGGTTCTCGCTTTTGAGCGAGGTCAATGGGATCCAAGGTCCCTTCGCTCACAAGGCGAAATAGTGTCTTCCAGAATGGCGGCTATTCGCTCACGATCCGATTGCGCCTACTTGAAATTACGTTCGCTTACATGGTCGCTGACTGTGCGCTCCGAGATGAACCTCGACTCATATTCGCCACCGTTCTGATGATGTGCAGGCGGCGCGCCTTTCTCGACTGGAAAGGCGTCGCGCTGAAAACAGCGAAGAGATAGAGAAGATCTTGTGCGTCGCAAGGGCGAGGGAATTTGACGACGCTTTGACTCCGAACTTTCGGTGATGCCTACGCCGCCGCTTACGTCCGCGAAAGGATTTTAATGAACGGGCGATTGTTGCACCGTCAGTGGCCGCACTCTTTCGGGCGGAGGATGCAGGCCGCGAAATCGCGCGAAATGTCGTCGATCCCCGTGCGTCCCGCGCGATACCATTCACCGGCCCAATTCACCGCGCCGAGCAGCAGCAATCGGGCCGATGACCGGGATATGGCCGCGTCGATCAGATGGGCCTCATAGAGTTCGTCGACTAAGTCGCGCCAAAGGTTCTCGTAACGCCTTCGCTCGGCCCGGCATTCGAGCCGGACGGATTCAGGAAGGAACGCGAACGTTCGAATGCTTGCCGATGTGAAATTGCTGTGCTCCAGCGAGGAGAGCAGATGCGCCTTGATGGCCGTCTCCAATCGCATACGGGGCGTCGCGCGCGCTGGCAGTGCCGCGAGCGCGCCCGTGACGGCGTCATAAACGACGCGGACGCCCTCGTTGACGACCTCCGCGACGATCGCATCTTTGGAGGGAAAGTGATGATAGATGCTGCCGCCCTTGATCCCGACGGCGGCAGCGATGGCGCGTGTCGTCGTCGCCTCGTAGCCTCGGTGTCTGAGCAGTAGCGCAGCCGCGTTCAAAATCTGTCGGCGCGCGCCGAGCTGTTCGGACGTCGAGTCTGCATCCCGAAGATCGGCAGATGCCGCAATGGCGCGCTTGCCCCTCATGCCGTCATGTCGCAGCGTCGGTCCCGTTGAACACCAAGCCCCAGGCTGCGCCCTTGGGTCGCAGACGCCGCATCAGCAGGCGCGCGGATCCCGCCTGCGCGACGATCTCGCGCTGGTTCAACAGCGTTATCGAGAGTTCGATAAGGCCGCGGTCGGGTTTTTTCACTTCGCGCTTATCTATCACCTCGATCACGGCGTGAATCGTGTCGCCGGCGCGGGTGGGCGTCCGGAATTCCCAGCTCACGCCGAGAAGCGCGATGACGGTCCCGTCGATCAGGTCGAGGCGGGATGCAAGTCCGAACGCCATTCCGATCCCCATCGGCCCGTGCGCGATGCGACCACCGAAATCGGTGGCTCTCGCGAATTCCTCGTCGGTGTGTACCGGATTGTAGTCGCCGGTCAGACCAGCAAAGGCCGCGACGTCGGCCTCGGTGATCGTGCGGCCCGGGGTGACGAATCGCTGGCCGATTTCGAATTCCGAGAAGACGCGCCCCATCAGGGTTCTTCCCCCGGCGCGAATACGGGCTCGCGCTTTTCGACGAACGCCGCCATGCCCTCGCGCCAATCGGCGCTGTCCACCAGGGCGGAGAGCGCTTCGACGCCGAACCGGCGGGCGCTGCGCAGATCGACGTCGCCGCTGAAGTGAATGGAGGCCTTGCACTGCCCGAGCGCCCGCGGGCTCAGCTTCAACAGTTCGCGGGCGAGTTCGAGGCTCGCCTCGTCGAGTTTCTCCGGCTCGACCACCTTGTAGGCGATGCCTGCCGCGTCGGCCTCCGGCGTCTCGATGAAGCGGGCGAGCAGGATCCATTCGAGCGCCTTGCCGCGGCCGATATGGCGGGCCAATTTCTGTACGCCGCCCGCGCCCGGCGTCGCGCCGAGCTTGACTTCCGGCAGGCCGACCTTGGCTTTCGTCGATAGGATGCGAAAATCACAAGCCAGCGCCAGCTCGAAGCCGCCGCCGAGGGCGAAGCCGTTGATGGCGGCAATCACCGGAATGCTGATCGCCTCGAGCTTGTCGAACAGGCGCGCGATGCGGTCGAAATAGCGATCGCGCGCGTCGAAGCGCTCGGTGAAGATCGCATCTGGTCCGGCGAAATACTTCAAGTGCGCCCCGCAGCAGAACGCGCGGCCTGTCCCCGTGACGACGAGCACCCGCCCCTTCGCGGCCGTCACTTCGTCGACGGCGAGGCTGAACTCTTCCAGCAGCTCCAGCGAAAGCGTGTTCATCTCGCTTTCGCGGATCAAACAAATACGCGCCACTCGGGGGGCTGGCCAGCTGAGCGTCAGCGTGTGGTAGCTCACGATCGTACCTCTTCGCGCAGATCCTTTCTGCGAATCTTGCCGGTTATGGTCATGGGCAGGCTGTCCCGAAACTCGATCTGCCGGGGATATTCGTGCGCGGACAGTCGCGTCTTGACATAGGCCTGCACGTCGGCTCGGAGCGCCTCGTCGACCGTCACCCCCCCGCGTGGAACGATGAACGCCTTGACGACTTCCCCGCGAACCGGATCGGGCACGCCAACCGCTGCAACCATGGCGACCGCCGGATGCGCCATAAGGCACTCCTCGATTTCGCTCGGGCCGATGCGGTAGCCGCCCGAGATGATCACGTCGTCGTTGCGCGCGTGGAACCAGAAATAGCCGTCCTCGTCCCGGACGCCGGTGTCGCCAGTCAGCAACCAGCCGTTCAGGAACTTCTCCGCAGTGGCCTCCGGCTTGTTCCAGTAGCGCAGGAAGAACACAGAATCCGGCGCTCTCACTGCGATCGTGCCTGTGGTCCCGGGCGCCACGATGTTGCCGTCGTCGTCGACGATTTCGACCACGTGGCCCGGCATCGCCCGGCCCATCGAGCCGTGCTTCAGCGGCATGATCGAGGCACAGTTGCCGACCGTCAGATTCGCTTCGGTCTGGCCGTAGAACTCGTTCATCGTCAAACCGAAGACGTCCCGTCCCCAATCGAGCATCTCGTCGCCGAGCCGCTCGCCGCCGCTGGCGATGCTGCGCATCGAGTAACCCAAGCGTTCGCGCGGCCGCGTGACCTGCCGCATCATTTTGAGCGCGGTCGGCGGCATGAAAGCATTGCGGACGCGGTGGCGCGCGAGTAAGGAAAAGGCCTCCTCTGGATCGAACTTCTGCAGCCGCTTGGCGACAACCGGAATGCCGTGGAACAGCGACGGCAGCAGCACGTCCATCAACCCGCCGGCCCAAGCCCAATCCGCAGGCGTCCACATGCGGTCGCCGGGTTGGGGGAAGAACTCGTGCGGGAATTCGACGCCGGGGAGATGGCCGAGCAGAACCCGGTGGGCATAGAGCACGCCCTTGGGATTTCCTGTGGTGCCCGAAGTGTAGACGATGATCGCGGGATCTTCGGCTTGGGTATCGACGATCGCGTGGTCGGGCGAGGCTCGAGCGATGAGCATCGGCCAGTCGAGCACGCCGCCATCGCACCGCTCGTCGATCGAGATCAGAAGGGGCGGAGCTTTCAGATGGCCCGCGACCTCGAGCAGCTTTTCGATCCCCCCAGCATTCGATAGGACAGCCTTCGCCCCGCTGTCGTTCAGGCGGTATTCGATCGCATCCGGTCCGAACAACGTAAAAAGCGGCAAGGCGATCGCGCCGAGTCGATACGCCGCGAGATGAGCGATCACGGTCTCGGGGCATTGCGGCAGCAGGATGCCGATCCGGTCGCCCCGCACGACCCCATGCGCCGAAAGTGCGTTGGCGAGCCGGCGCGACTGCTCCTGAAGATGCTCGAACGTCATCTCAGAGATCCCCGTATTGGTCTCGAAAATGATGGCTGCGTTGTTTGATCCGACGTGCCGATCGCAGGCCGCTTCAGCGATGTTGAAGCGCTCCGGAATACGCCAGCGGAAACTCGCGTAAGCTTCCTCGTAGGTGCGCGCCGACGACGTCATGCGATTTCCCTTGTCTCTCTCCCTAGCGCTTGCTAGGCTAGCGCAACCGCATCGCGGCCGCAAGCGGTCGCCCAAGGAGCCGAGAGCGGAACAGGGGAGGAAAGCATGAGGAGCAAGCTTGTTCTGGGGGCGCTTTGCGCCGCCCATCTAGCCTTCGGCGTAGTGGCAGCCTGGGCCTCCGGCGACGCCGTCAGGATAGGCGTCCTCAACGATCAGTCCGGCATTTACGCCGACTTGTCGGGCCAAGGCTCCGTGATTGCGGCGCGCATGGCCGCCGAGGATTTCGGCGGATCCGTTCTTGGCAAACCAATCCAAATCATCTTCGCCGATCATCAGAACAAGCCGGATGTCGGGACCGCTATCGCATCGCGTTGGTACGACGTGGACAACGTCGACGCGATTGTCGACGTCCCGGTTTCGTCGGTCGCGCTCGCTGTGCAGGAAGTGGCGCGCCGGCGCAGCCGCATCGTCATGTTCTCCGCGGCGGGCAGTTCGGATCTGACGGGCAAGGCTTGCTCTCCGTTCGGCACCCAATGGACCTTCGACAGCGTCGCGTTGGCCAAGGGCACGGCGCAGTCCGTCACGAAGTCCGGCGGGGACACCTGGTTCTTCATCACGGCCGATTACGCGTTCGGAACCGCCATGGAGGCGGATGCGCGGCGTTACATCTCCGAGGTCGGCGGAAAGGTGATCGGCAGCGTCCGTCAACCGCAGGGGACGATGGATTTCGCCTCGGCGCTGCTGCAGGCGCAGAGTTCGAAGGCTAAGGTGATAGGCTTGGCCAACGCCGGCGCCGACACAATCAACGCGCTCAAAGGCGCCTCCGAATTCGGTATCGTCGCTGGCGGCCAGAAGTTGGCGGGGATGCTGATTTTCCTGTCCGACGTCAACTCACTGGGGCTGCAAACTGCGCAGGGGCTGCAACTGACGGAGAGTTTCTATTGGGATTTGAACGACAAGAGCCGCGCCTGGTCGAAACGCTTCGCTGAGAGGTCGGGCGGCCGTATGCCGACGATGGTTCACGCCGGCGTCTACAGCGCTGTCACGCATTATCTGAAGGCGGTGGCGGCGGCCAACACGCTCGACGCCGTCGCGGTGTCGGCCAAGATGCATGAGTTGAAGATCAACGACGCGATTCTCGACAACGCGGAAATCCGCGAGGACGGACGCATCATGCGGCCGTTCTACCTGTTCGAAGTGAAGGCGCCGTCGGAATCCAAGGGGCCCTACGACTATTACAAACTGGTGCGCGAAATCGCGCCGCAGGACGCGGCGCGCCCTCTCGACGAGGGTCATTGCCCGCTCGTGAAGTAAGTCCGCGGCCGGATGCGCAAGGAGAGACGGAGTCGTAATGCCAGTGTTGGAAGGCAGAACGCAGATCGGCGCGGAGTTCGAGCGGAATCGCTCCGCCTACGCGGGCCTGATCGAAACGCTGCGCGAACGGCACAGCCAAATTCTCAGGGGCGGCGGCGAAAAGCTTCAACGGCGCCACCGCGAACGCGGCAAGATTCCGGTGCGGGAGCGCATCGATCATCTGATCGACCCGCTCTCGCCGTTTCTCGAGTTGTCGCCGCTTGCGGCCTGGGATCTTTACGGCAACGAGGTTCCGTCCGCGGGCATAGTGACGGGCGTCGGCATGGTCGCGGGCGTGCCCTGCATGATCATAGCCAACGATGCCACCGTGAAGGGCGGTTCGTTCTTCCACGAAACCGTAAAGAAGCATCTGCGCGCCCAGGAGATTGCGTTCGAGAACCGCCTGCCGTGTCTATATCTCGTCGATTGCGGCGGCGCCTATCTGCCCGAACAAGACCGCGTGTTCCCTGACCGCGACCATTTCGGGGGAACGTTTTTTCAGCAATGCCGGATGTCCGCGGCGGGGCTGCCTCAGATCTCCGCGGTCTTCGGCGGATGCACCGCCGGCGGCGCTTATATTCCGGCTCTTTCCGACGAGGTTGTGATGGTGCGGGGCACCGGACGCATCCATCTCGGCGGCCCGCCGATCGTGAAGGCGGCCATCAACGAGATTGTCGACGGCGAGACGCTGGGGGGCGCCGAGATGCACTCGACGGTGTCGGGCGTTTCGGACTATCTCGCGGGGAGCGAGTTGGAAGCGATCGGCAAAGTGCGGGACATAGTGGCGGCCCTCGGCTGGCGCGAGCAGCGCCGGACGACAAAGCGCGAGCCGCGCGAGCCGCTCTATGATCCCGCCGAGCTCGACGGCATCGTCGGGACCGATCTCAGACAGCCCTACGACGTTCGCGAAGTGATCGCCCGCATCGTCGACGGCAGCGAGTTTCAGGAATTCAAGCCGGCTTTCGGCTCGACGCTGGTGTGCGGCTTCGCCTGGATCCACGGCGAGCCGGTCGGCATCCTCGCCAACGACGGCGTGCTCTTTTCCGAGTCCGCGCTGAAGGGCGCACATTTCATCGAATTATGCGACCAGCGCCAGACGCCGATCCTGTTCCTGCAGAATATCACCGGCTTCATGGTCGGCACGGAAGCCGAGCGGGGCGGCATCGCCAAGCATTCGGCCAAGCTCGTCTACGCCGTCTCCAACGCGCGCGTCCCCCGCTACACCGTGATCATCGGCGGCTCCTATGGCGCCGGCAACTACGGCATGTGCGGCCGCGGTTTTCAGCCGCGGTTTCTGTTCGCATGGCCAAACGCGCGGATCGCGACGATGAGCGCCGACATCGCCTCGACCGTCGTCACCGACCTGCGCCGCGCGAGCCTGACCCGCGGCAGCGCGGACGAGGCGGAGATCGACCGGATCGACCGCGAGACCCGGGCGCAGTACGAGCAGCAGAGCACGCCCTATTACGCGACCGCCCGACTTTGGGACGACGGGATCATCGAGCCTTGGCAGACCCGTGACGTGCTGGGTCTCTGCCTCGCCCTCGCGTCGCGCGAGATCGATCTGCCCGAACATCGACCCGTCTACAGGATGTGATGCGATGATCGGCTCTCTCCTCGTCGCCAATCGCGGCGAAATCGCCGTGCGCATCATGCGGACCTGCCGACGGCTCGGCATCCGCACTGTCGCCGTCTATTCCGATGCCGATCGCGACGCTGGCCATGTGGCCTTCGCCGACGAGGCGGTCCGGATCGGGCCAGCGCCGGCGCGCGATAGCTATCTGAGGCCCGACGCGATCATGGCGGCGGCGGCCCGCTCGGGCGCCGAGGCGATCCATCCCGGTTACGGCTTTCTGTCGGAGAAGCCCGATCTGCCGCGCCTCTGCGTCGAGGCCGGACGTGTCTTCGTCGGCCCTTCGGCCGAATGCATCGCCGCCATGGGCCCGAAGATCGGCTCTAAGCGGATCGCCGCGCGCGCCGGGGTGCCGAGCGTGCCCGGTTATCTCGGCGACGATCAGTCGCTCGGGCGCCTCTCGGAGGAGGCGCGCCGCATCGGCTTTCCATTGATGGTCAAAGCCTCGGCGGGCGGCGGTGGCAAGGGCATGCGGCGGGTCTTCGCGCCTTCCGAACTCGGGGCCGCGCTCGATCTCGCGCACCAGGAGGCGGAGGCGGCGTTCGGCGATCCCTCTTTGCTGATCGAGAGGCTCGTGCTGCGGCCGAGACATCTGGAAGTTCAAATCGCGGGCGACAAACACGGCAATGTCGTACATCTGTTCGAGCGCGATTGCTCGGTGCAGCGCAACAACCAGAAAGTGCTGGAGGAGGCGCCGGCGCCGAACCTCGATCGCTTGGTCCGAGCCAAGCTGCTCGAGCGCGCTGTCACGCTGGCGCGCGCCATCGACTACGACAACCTCGGCACGGTCGAGTTCATCCTCGAAGAGGGGCGGGACGACCCTTGGTTCCTGGAGATGAATACGCGCCTTCAGGTCGAGCATCCCGTGACCGAAGCGATCACCGGATTCGACCTCGTCGAATGGCAGATTCGTATCGCGTCGGGGGAACGGCTGCCGGTCTCGCAGGACGGCGTACGCGAAAGCGGCCATGCGATCGAAGCCAGGATCACGGCGGAACGCGCCGATCAGAACTTTCGGCCCGACGGCGGCCGCATCGTCGGATATCGCGAGCCGTCGTCGATCCGTATCGACAGCGGGGTCGCGGCGGGCGCCGAGGTGACGCTCTTCTACGATTCTCTGCTCGCCAAGGCGATTGCAGTCGGCGAAACCCGCGAGATCGCGCGCGCGAAGCTCGTCGCCGGTCTTCGCGACTTCGCGATTTTCGGACCGGCGACGACGATCCCGTTTTTGATCGACGCGCTCGAAAACCCGATCTTCGCCTCCGGAAAGGCCACCACGCGCTTTATCGACGACGCCTTCCCGAACGGCTGGGCGCCGACCCGGCCGCACGCTCGGGTCGCGCGGGCCGCGGCGGCGCTGCTCTCGCTGGCCGATACGCGGGCCGATACGAGCCTTCCATCGGCATGGGCGAGACTGTCGGGCTTTCGGCTTCTCGGCCCCGCCGGAGGGGTCGCGGAGACTAGGCTCGTCGCCGACGAGGACGGTGAGACCTCTCGTGTCAACGTGCAGGCGCGAGCCGGCGGAACGCGCCGCGTGTATGACGAGCAGGGTGAGGTTGCGATCGACATTCGAGTCAGGGGCGGAACCGTCGAGATCGAAACCGAGGGCCGCCTTCTACGCGGCCTCTTCGAACGATCCGCGGGTCGGGTGCGGCTGACGTTCGGCGGCGCGGTCTACGACATCGGCGTCGAGTCCGAGGTGGCCGGGGTCGGCAGGACGCCTGCGGGCTCTGGCGGATCAGGCGCCGTCCTGTCCTCGATGCCGGGCGTCGTGGCTGAAGTGAAAGTGGCCGTGGGGGATCCGGTCGAGGTCGGACAGATCGTCGTCGTCCTGGAGTCGATGAAGCTTTTCACTTCGCTTCAGGCCGAAGTCGAAGGCGTGGTGGCGGACATCTCTTGCAAGCCGGGGGAGACAGTCGCGGCCGGCAAGCGCCTTGTGCTGATCGAACTGAGAGCCCCCACATGACCTTTGCATCAACGCACGATTCGGCGATCCCGCGAGTCCTAATCACCGGCGGAACGTCCGGGATCGGGCTGGCGAGCGCCGCCAGGCTCGCGCGCCTCCCGGGTGCGCGTATCGTCATCAACGGCCGCGACGCGGCGCGCGGCGAGGACGCCTGCGCGAAACTGCGCGGTCTCGCGCCGAGCGCGGCGATCGCCTTCATCGCGACGGATGTCTCCGACAAAGAGGCGGTCTCGACATTGATCGCCCGCGCGTGTGATCAACTGAATGGTCCGATCAACGTGCTCGTCAATGCGGCGGGGGGAGACTTCGTTCCGACGCTTTTCCACGAGACCTCGCTCGACGAGATCGAAGGGATCGTGGGCCATTGGCTGCTGTCGACGATGTATTGCTGCCGTGCGGCGTTGCCCTGCATGAGCGATGGCGGAGCGATCGTGAACGTGGGCTCCGACGCGGCTAAAGTGCCCACGCCCGGCGAGGCGGCCGTGGGAGCCGCCATGGCCGGCATCGCCATGTTCTCGCGCGCTCTGGCGATGGAGGCCAAACGCCGGCGCATTCGGGTCAACGTAGTCACTCCTTCGCTGGTGCGCGATACGCGGACCTTTTCGCGCGTCACCGCGGGTGGCTTTTCCGCGAAATTGTTCGAGAAGGCCGTGCAGGCCGCCCATCTCGGCCTGCCCGAGCCGGACGATGTCGCCGCGGCGATCGCGTTCCTGGCCAGCCGTGACGCGGCCCACATGACGGGACAAGTCATCAGCGTGAACGGCGGCATTTCGGCCGGTTGACCCCGGTTGTCTGAGCGAAAGGAGACGTCCATGGCAGGCCTTTATTTTGAGGAATTTGAAGTCGGTCAGGAATTCCATCACGCGTTCAGCCGAACGGTCACCGAGATGGACAATACGATGTTCAGCCTGATGACCATGAACCCGCAGCCGCTTCACCTCGATGCGCATTTCTCGGAAAAGACCGAGTTCGGCCAGCGACTGTTCAACAGCCTATATACCCTCGGTATCATGATCGGAATGAGCGTATACGACACGACGCTGGGCACGACGGTCGGCAATCTCGGCATGACCGAAGTGAAGTTTCCGAAGCCGGTCTTTCACGGCGACACGTTGAAGGCGCATACGAAAATCATCTCCAAGCGCCTCAGCAAATCGCGTCCGACCCAGGGTATCGTCGAGTTCGAGCATACAGCGACCAATCAAAGGGACGAAGTGGTGGCGATCTGTCGCCGGACGGGACTGATTCACTGCAAGCCGAAGGCGTGACCGTCCGCTTGGGGGGATCGTCAGCAAATCAAGGACTCGAGTGGCACTTGTTTTGTTGCTACTCGACCGTCATTGCGAGGAGCCCTTGCGACGAAGCAACCCAGGGGCCGCGTCACTGAAGCCCCTAGGTTGCTTCGCCGAGGAAAATGCAAAGCATTTTCCGGAGCTCGCAATGACGGATCGGGCGTTTGTTTGCTTACATCCCAGCCTGTGCTTAGGTAAGACGACCTCACTCACTCGCGCGTCGAGCTGCGCGACGTCAACGCACGATAAGCAGGGCCTCAGATGGACAATTCAGCGAAGCAACCGGGCGAGAATTCCACCGACTCACCCTTCTTCATGCCCGAGCACGAGATGCTGCGCGACCAGCTGCGCCGCTTCGTCGAGACCGAGATCAAGCCGCACGGCGAGGCGTGGGAAGCGCTTGGCTGCGTTCCGCGCGAGGTGCTGCGACGCATGGGCTCACTCGGCTTTCTCGGCATTCGCTATCCGGAAGCCTACGGCGGTTCGGCCATGGACACGATCGGAAGCGTCGTGCTCGCCGAAGAGCTCGGCCGATCGACATTCTCGGGCGTCGCCATCACGGCGCTGGTTCATACCGATATGGCCTCCGTGCATGTCTTCAACGCGGGAAGCGAGGCCCAGAAAGCCAAGTGGATGCATAGAATCATCGCCGGCGAGGCGATCTGCGCCGTCGCCGTGACGGAGCCCGACGCAGGCTCGGACGTGAAAGCCATCCGCACGACCGCGCAGGAACGTGACGGCGGCTACGCGCTGAACGGCGGGAAGATGTTCATCACCAACGGCGTTCACGCCGACCTCTATTGCGTCGCCGCGAAGACGGGCGGGGCCACCGATGGCAGCAAAGCACTCACGATGTTTCTGGTTGAGAGAGGGACGCCAGGGTTCAGGGTTGGGCGCGCGCTGGACAAGCATGGATGGCGGTCATCCGACACGGCCGAGCTCGTATTCGAGGACTGCTTCGTGCCGCGAGACTCGATCCTCGGCGAGCTGGGCCGCGGCTTCTACGCGATCATGCGCAATTTCCAGAATGAGCGCATCGTCATCGCGGCGATGGCGATGGGCGAGGCCCGGGCGGCCCTCGATCTGACGATCGACTACGTGAAAGCGCGCAAGGCGTTCGGAGCGACCCTTTGGGACAAACAAGCGATCCGCCAGCGCTTGGCCGAGCGGGCCGCCGAGGTGGAAGCGGGCCGCCAGCTCGTTTACTCCGTCGCGTGGCGCGACGCGCGTGGTCAAGATGTGGTCCGCGAGGTTTCCATGGCGAAGGCTTATTGCGGCGAGCTCGTCAACGCGGTGATGTATGACTGCGTCCAGTTCCATGGCGGAATGGGTTTCATGCGCGGGAGCGCGATCGAACGCATGGCTCGGGATGCGCGCGTGCAGGCGATCGGCGGCGGAGCTACCGAAGTGATGCTGGAGGAAGTCGCCAAGCGGTTGTGAGTTCGCCATCGAGCAGGATCCCCCGATGAATCCCGCACCAATCTGAATGATATAACTGCTCAGGCTCTCATTTCGCACGCTCGCGTCCTTAAAATTCTTCTTCCGTCATGATTTCTGGGTCGAAATGCCGGTTCTTGAAGAGTTCGTCGATACACAGCATCTCGGTCAGCCTCGATCTTGCTTTTGGATTCCCGCTGAATATCAACCCCGCTCGCCATTCGCACCTCAGCCCCGGGAACGACATTTTCCACGCTCCGCAGATCGTGCCGTCATTCCGCTGCCGCAGGTGCCTGCGAAGATTCGTCGGCAACCGTCGCCCGGCGATAGAAGCTCGGCGAGTGGCCGGTCCGGTTGCCTCTTTCTACGTTGTGGATACCGAGGAACAAGCGCTCCGCATTGCCAACGGCACCCCATTCGGCTTGGGCGTCTCCATCTTCACATCCGACATCGATCGCGGGTGGCGGCTCGCGGAGCGGATTGAGTGCGGCATGGTCTTCATCAATCAGCCGGTGTGGACCGCTGCAGAGCTGCCGTTCGGCGGGGTCAAGAACTCCGGGTTCGGGCGAGAGCTGTCCGAACTGGGTTTTGGCGAGTTCGTCAACCAGAAGCTCATCAACGTCGCACCCGCGGGGGCACCCCCCTGGGGGCCGGTGGCCGCGTGATTTGCGCGCGCAGCGCGATGCGGAGGCCGGTCCTGGGCTGGCCTCCACGCCATCGACCGAAGCCAGCATATGAGACGATATTCAACCCGATTCCTCGGATGCCAAAGCACTGGAGCACCAGACACGAGGACATCCAAACGAGCACCGGCACAGCTTTAGCAGCTTCAATTCCATTCAGGAGCTCAGGATACGGCCCGCACGCGTTGCTGTTCATTCATGGTTTATTGACGCGGCGGCCGTATGGGAGCCGGTCATATCGGGGATGGAAGCGGATCTGCAGAAGGTGACGATCGATCTGCCCGGGATGGGAAGGCTCAACGCGTACGACGGCGAGATATCGCTCGGAAAATATGCGGTGGGGGTAGGCCGTCTCATCCAAGAGATCGGCAAGCCCGTTGTGATCGTCGCTCAAAGCATGGGCGCACAAATCGCGGAGCTTGCAGCGATCGCCAACCCGCCTCTTGTGCGAGGGCTTGTCCTTTTGACGCCAGTCCCGCTCCGGGGCGTGAACGCGCCACTCGAGGCGGTCGCAGCGTTCAAACAACTTGGTAGCGAACCCGTATTGCAGCGCCAAATGCGACGGAATCTGTCGCATTCCCTTTCGGCGGAGGCGGAGCGCCGTTCATCTGAAAGCGCAAAACCCTTTTGCAACTACCGTTATCCGAAACGATCAGGTGCAGCCCATCACCGTCGCCATATCGTCCCGCACCGACCGTCCTTACGGCCCTATCCGTCAATCGCGCCATGTTGCCGGTCCCACATTTGGTCCCACACTTCGACGCGGATTGTGGCACACGCCCGGAACCAGCTGAAGACAGGCCTCCTAGTTATCCATTGTTTTAATTGGGTTAACGCGCACGTTCGCGGACGACCGGAAACATAGGTTTAGTGCCGCTCATGGGCACCATTTCCATTTCAATAGCTTGATGTGATAGCGGGTCCAAATCGGTCCGGAGAAGCCCGTTGACATCCGACGAAATTGTTGGTCCAGGCGCTCAATCGCGCCGCCGAGGCCAACACATGCCGCTCACCGATCGCCAGATTCGCAACGCTTCCGAAACGCGGGATCGCGTCATTGAGCTTTCCGATGGCGAAGGCCTTCAGTTTTGGATCAAGCTTTCCGGCGCTAACTGTGGAACCTCACCTAGTCCACGTCGCTGCAGAGGTCTTGAAGCGCCTTCACGAAATTGCCGACTCTACGCCTCGCAAGACTTGCAAGACTTCCGGCGCTCGAATGATGGAATTGTGGGCCGACCGGCTCGATGCGTTGCGTCGAGGCGGTGAAGTCATTCGGCTCGACACGTCGTACCGACGCGGCAATTGAGATGGTTTCGCAAAAGTTCCGAAACGCCTCCCGTTTTGTTATTCCTCCGCAAAATCGAAATCGGCGATGCGAAGGTCCCGGGCATTGTCGCGAACGACGCTTTCCACATCTTCAGAGAAACCCTCGGCGCTCTCCGCGTCGATGTCGAGCGTCAGGGTTATCTTCGTACCGCGGGCCTCGGTCCAATTCGCTTAGGATTGCTCGAGCAATATTGCTCACCTGCGGCGTGGGGCGGTTCGGATCGAGTGTAATCTTAGCGGAGGCACCGTCTATCCCAATGGAATATAACGAAAAATTGTATGTCGAGCGGCGGCGGTGTTCGATTGCGCGGACCGCGAGACCGGCCTAGGATCGCAAATCCCACGCTCTGGACTTGGACATGGGTTTCCGACCTGGCAACTAGTCGGCAACTTTCAGATCGAGGATGGAATAGCCGGGGCGCGTCGAGCCGATGAGGCGCGTCGTGGCCGTAAAGTGATGCCCGGGCCAATCGTTCGGGCCAACATCGAGGAGGGAACATGCCCGTACTGACCGTCAATGGTCGACCCGAGAGCGTCGACGCACCCAACGATACGCCGTTGCTGTGGATCATCCGCGAGCAATTGCAGATGACCGGCACCAAGTTCGGCTGCGGCGCCGGCCTCTGCGGCGCCTGCACCGTCCACGTGGACGGCGTCGCCGTTCGCTCCTGCCAGACGCAGCTCAGCGAAGTCGTCGGCAAGAAGATCACGACGATCGAAGGCCTGAGCGCACACAGCGACCATCCGCTGCAGAGGGCGTGGGTCGCCGAGCAGGTGCCGCAGTGCGGCTATTGCCAGTCCGGCCAGATCATGCAGGCAGCCTCGCTGCTGTCGGCGAATCCGGCCCCCACTCGCGCCGAAATCGTCGAACACATGACCGGCAACCTCTGCCGCTGCATGACCTATCCGCGCATCGTGAAGGCCATCGAACGCGCCGCCAACGATCTACGCGCATCGAACGAAGCGCAGGGCGCTGGGAGGAAAGCATGACCAAGCATCAGAACATCCCGGGCGCGCTCGATCTTTCCCGCCGCTCGTTTCTCGTCAGCGCCGGCACGGCCGGTCTCGTCTGCGGCTTCGGCGCGCTGCCGGGAGCTACCCCGGCGTCGGCCGCGGCGCCCTACGATCCCACGATCTGGTACGGCATCGGCCCCGACGGGATCGTCACAGTCAACGTCGGCAAGGCCGACATGGGCCAGCACGTCGCCAGCACGATGGCGCAGATCGTCGCCGAGGAGCTCGGCGCGGCCTGGAGCCATATGCGCGTCAATCTCGTCGGCAACGATCCCAAGTACAACGACCCCGTGCTCGGCGCGATCATCACCGGCGGCAGCTGGAGCACGATGATGAACTTCGACGCCATGAGCCGCGCAGGCGCCGCGGGGCGGATGGCGCTCGTCGAAGCCGCCGCAGGCATGCTCGGCGTCCCGGCGGGTCAGTGCGTAGCATTCGATTCCCGCGTTTCCGATCCGAAGTCGGGCAAGGCGGTCAGCTACGCCGACATCGTCAAATCGGGCAAGGTGGCGAAAGCCTACACCGCGGACGAACTGAAGGCGATCGTGCTGAAGACCGCCGATCAGTACACGCTGATCGGCAAGGAACTGCCGCAGCTCGACATTCCCTTCAAGGTGAACGGCACGGCCAAATACGGCATCGACACATTCCTGCCCGGCATGGTCTACGGCCGGATCGTGACGCCCCCGGTGCGTTACGGCGCCAAGGTGACCGCGGTCGACGACAGCGAGGCCAAGAAAATCCCCGGCTTCATCAAGGCGGTGGTGCTCGACGACAAGACGGGAACGACGACGGGCTGGGTCGTGGCCGTCGCCAACAGCTATCCCGAGGCGATCAAGGCCGCCGACGCCCTGAAAGTGAGCTACGACAACGGCCCGAATGCGGCGGTCTCCAGCGAATCCATACTGGCCGAGGCCAAGCGGTTGCAAGCGCTTCCCGGCGGCGAGCTATACGTCAAGGATGGCGACGCGGCCGGCGCGCTCGCCAAGGCGGCCAAGCTCGTCGAGGCCGAATACACCACCAACATCAACATCCACTGTCCGCTGGAGCCTATGAACGCCACGGCGGAATTCAGGGACGGCATCCTGCACCTCTACAGCGGCAATCAATTCATGACCCGCTCGACCGCGATCGCGGCCGGCGCGGCCGGAATCGACCCCAAGAACGTCGTCATTCATCAGGCCTGGATCGGCGGGGGCTTCGGGCGCCGGCTCGACTCCGACATGATGGTCCCCGCCGCGCTCGCCGCCCAGGCGGTCGGCAAACCGGTAAAGGTGATCTACTCCCGCGAGCACGACATGATGATGGATTTCTCGCGGCCGCTGACCTACCAGAAGATGCGCGCGGGGGTCGACGATAAGGGCAACATCGTCGCGATCGACCATGATCTGGTCAGCGCTTGGCCGACCAAGCGTTGGGGCATTCCCGCGTTCCTGACGCCGTCGGTCGACAAGAAGGGGGCGCTCGACGGTTTCGCCGTCCATGGCGCCGACTTCTACTACAGTGTCCCCAACCACACGATCCGCACGATCCTCAGCGAGCTGGCGCAGAGCGCCACCCCGTCGGGTCAATTGCGGTCGGTGGCGCCCGGATGGACGTTCTGGGCCGTCGAAAGCCTGATCGACGAGGTCGCGCACGCGACCGGCCGCGACCCGGCCGAATTGCGTCTGTCGATGCTCGACGGCGCCGGCGACAACGCGGGCGCGCAACGCCTCGCCAACGCATTGCGCGCGGCGATGGGCTTGGCGGGCTACGGCACCAAAGTACTGCCCAAGGGCGAAGGCCTCGGCATCGCCTGCGTCAGCTCGCAAGAACGGAAGACCTCGACCTGGACGGCCTGCGTCGCCCATGTCGCGGTCGCCAGCGACGGGACGGTCAAGGTCAAGAAGCTGACCGTGGCCTCCGATGTCGGCACGGCGATCAACCCAGACGGCGTCCGCGCCCAGGTGATGGGCGGGGCGCTGTGGGGCATGTCGCTGGCGATGCTGGAAAAGGCGACGATGAAGGACGGCGCGATCGAACAGACAAACTTCGACAGCTATACGCCGATGCGGATGGCCGACGCGCCGGAAATCGAAGTGGCGGTCATCGCCAACGGCGAAATGGCGACCGGCACCGGCGAGCCGACGGTGACGGTAATCGCGCCGGCGATCGGCAACGCCATCTTCAACGCGGTCGGTGCCCGTGTGCGCGGCCTGCCGATCACCGCCGAGGCGGTCAAGGCGGCGATGAAGGCCTGACGCGACAGGGGTGGGCTGCGGCCCACCCCTTCCTTCCCTTCTCCCGCTCTCACGGAGAAGGAAAGCGTTAGGCGCCTGTCTTTAGCGCGATCGAGCCCTAGGTTAGCCGTATGAACGCGTATGCGCCCTCGACCCCGGCTCCGCTCGTCGATCCCTTCGGTCGCGCTATTACCTATGTTCGCGTTTCTGTGACGGATCGCTGCGACTTCCGCTGTGCCTACTGCATGTCCGAGGACATGAACTTCCTGCCGAAGCGCGACGTGCTTTCGCTGGAGGAACTCGACCGGCTGTGCTCAGCCTTCGTCCGGCTCGGAACGCGCAAGCTGCGCCTGACAGGCGGCGAGCCGCTTGTGCGGCGCGACATCATGATGCTGTTCCGCTCGCTCTCGCGTCACCTCGTCAGCGGCGCGCTCGACGACCTGACCGTGACGACCAACGGATCGCAGCTCTCGCGATACGCTTCCGAACTGGCTGATTGCGGCGTAAGGCGCGTCAACGTCTCGCTCGACACTCTCGATCCCGCGAAATTCCGCAAAGTGACGCGATGGGGCAACCTCGAGAAGGTGCTCGCTGGCCTTGATGCGGCGGATCGGGCCGGGCTGAAGGTCAAGATCAACGCGGTCGCCTTGAAGGGCTTCAACGATGCCGAGGCGACGTCGCTGGTTGAGTGGGCGCATGGACGCGGCTACGATCTCACCTTCATCGAGGTGATGCCGCTCGGCGACATCGCCGGCGAACGGTTCGATCAATATCTGCCGTTGACGCAATTGCGCGCCGCGCTGGAGCATCGGTTCACGCTCGCCCCCTCGCTCTACGCCACCGGTGGTCCCGCGCGCTATTTCGACGTGGCCGAAACTGGCGGCCGGCTCGGCTTCATCACGCCGCTCACGCATAATTTCTGCGAGAGCTGCAATCGCGTCCGCGTCACCTGCACGGGAACGCTCTACATGTGCTTGGGTCAGGACGACGCGGCGGATTTGCGCGCGCCGCTGCGTCGCTCCGAAGCCGACGATCTCCTGGAATCGGCGATCCGCGCGGCGATTCTGCGGAAGCCGAAGGGCCACGATTTCCTGATCGAGCGCGTCGGCAGCCACGCCTCGACAGGACGTCACATGAGCGTCACCGGCGGGTAGGCTCACTCGCAATGAGAGCAGCACGATGCCGATCAGCAGAGGCGCTCGTCCAATCTCTTGGCCGCTTTCACAGGATCGTGCGCCGTCTCAGCCTATTTCGCGGGAGCTTCCTCGGCGTTCTTCGTATCGACGATCCGGTTTTTTACTAGGAAGCGGACGCCGTGCGCGTACGCCTCGTCTGTGTCGCCGCGAATCTGGCCGCTGGCATGGACGATCGCATCGCCGGTGGCGACGTCGAAAATCCAGATGTCCATGGTTGTGATGAGCGTCGATACTTTGTGCGCAAAGGGCACGACCGCGACGGCGGCGCCCGCCTCTCGCGCCACGGGCAGGAAACAATTTCCGCAATTGTACCGCGGCGACGTCGCCTTCACCTCCGCCGCCAGCGGCGTCAGATCGACCGGCGAGAAAAGCTCGGATTTCGCTAGCGATTCGGCGAGAACTCGCGTCGCCATTTCGAGCCGGGCGTCGCGTCCGGCACTCGATTGTTCGCCCGACGTATCAAATATTTCGAAAGGAAAAACCGCCGCGGACGGCGCGGCGAGAGCCGAACCGCCCGTTGCGCTCACGACGAACACCATCGCCGCCGACGCCCGAAGAATCATTCGAGAATTCAACGACGGAGCGTCCAAAGATCGGTCGCGGACGTAAGCGTTGCGGGATCGCTGCACGTAGACGTCCGAAGCCCAGTGAGAAGCTATGTCAGCTCTTGGCGGAAGCGTAGGTGGTGACTTCCATGCCGAGGCACACTTCGACGACGACAGGTGCAGTCCAAGACATTGTTAAACTCCATTGACTTGCGAACACGGTGATCGGTTCCGACCCGTGTGGCGGTCGATTATAGCCCCGTCCCATCGTCCTACGAAATCAATTATTCGAAAACCGCAAACGTAGAAATTCCCGAAGGCAACGGGAGAAATTCCCGAAGGGGCGGCGATAATTCAATTCCACCGGCGGCTCCCGTCCACTCACGCCGAGAACGTGGGCGCCTTCACAAAAGAGGCGCCCACGACGACAACGGTCGCAAATCAAAACCGTCGAGGCTACAACGACGCGTCAGATGTCCCGTCTGCGTCTATCGCTGCAGCTCCATCGCTCGACCGCCCAGTCGGGATGGTCGCCAATCCATGCGGCGATCACGGGTTGCGCCCTGGCGCATTGCGCTGGCGATCCGTCCGAATCGAGCGGAATACGCCTCTCCTCACAGACGGTAGGACTCGAAAGCGTACACACGGTCAAGATGATTTCGACATATCCCATTCGCGTCCCCCGATCTCGTCGGGCCCAATCAGCGAGTTTCCTTCGCTTCGTCGCGATGGCAGCACGCCGAGCGTAACGCGTCAATTGTCATTGGTCTTCGCGAAAGGCAACCTCGAGGCCAGCCTATAGTTTTTCGCTGTCCAAACCCAGGGCGGCGCGCAATCTGAGGGTCGCTGTCGGCTCGACTTCGACGCCCGCGCGATCCGCGAGCGCGAGCAACCGAGAAATTTCCTGATCGGCAATTCGAAAATTGGGAGCAATTTCCGCCAACGGCGCGAGCACGAACGCGCGTTCCGCGATTCGCGGATGCGGCGCCTTCAAGTCGGGCTCGTCTATCCTCGAGTCGCCATAAGTCAAAATGTCGATGTCGAGCGTGCGCGGTCCCCAGCGCTCCAAGCGGCGACGCCCCATTTTTTGCTCGATTTCGAGACACAGGGCGAGCAGCGCTCGAGCCGACAGATTGGTTTCGACCAGGGCCGCCATATTGAGAAAGGAAGGCTGGTCGAGTTTGCCCCAAGGGGGCGTACGATAGATCGCCGACGTGCGCCGCAACGAAACGCCCGGCGCTTGGCTGAGACGTCGCAGCGCGTCGATGAACGAGCCCGCCACGTCGCCGATATTGCCACCGAGCCCGAGAGACGCCTCCACCATGGGGTCGTTCGCCACGTCTCAACTCTCTTTCGAGGCCGGCGGCTCGAGCCCTATCGCGTTCAAGACCTGCATCGCCTCGACATGCGCGGCCACGTCGTGAACCCGCAGAACGGCGGCGCCGTTGAGGACGCCCACGACGCCCGCGGCGATCGAAGCCACGACGCGCTCGGCCGGGATTTTCTGGCCGGTCACGGCCCCGAAAGTCGACTTGCGCGACACTCCGAGCAATATAGGACAGCCGAGCACGGTCAGCTCGCGCAAGCGCCGAACCGCCTCGAGGTTCTGCGCCTTGGTCTTGCCGAAGCCAAAGCCCGGGTCGATCAAGATTCGGCGGCGCTCGACGCCGGCCGCGAGCGCGATTTCGATCGATCGGACCAGGAAGGCGAGGATGTCGGCGACGATGTCCAACTCCGGATCGACGGTCGTGCGATTGTGCATCAGGACGACGCCCACCCCAGTGTCGGCGACGACCCGGGCCATTTCGCGGTCATACTGCAGGCCCCAAACGTCGTTGACGATGGACGCCCCCGCCTCGATGGCGGCTGCGGCGATCCGCGCTTTCATCGTATCGACGGAAATCGGCGTCGCGACCTTTTGGTGAAGGCCAGCGATCACCGGGATGACACGCGAAAG